>ERZ808252.254-NODE-254-length-55110-cov-4.637762_pt1 | contig 55110 bp, 58 predicted proteins | sample MGYA00521242_ERZ808252 | MGnify/ENA primary metagenome ERZ808252 (study PRJEB31516, sample SAMN03275581) | gut metagenome | biome: mammalia-associated habitat; material: feces | host: Papio cynocephalus | place: Kenya | collected 2012-08-07 ... | reverse complement strand
CTGCTATGAGAAAGAAGGAAAGGTACAGGAATTACAATGTGAGGATGATCTGCCGATGGTTGATCTGGCACTGGTAGAGCCTCATGACATTAGAAAGGTTTTGAAACAATGGAACTTTTTATCGTAGAGATGGCACGTTATGTGATCATTTTACTGTTTGCACTTTATACATTTTATTCATTCCGGGCTTTTGCCGGACATAATAAACAAAGGCAAAATCGTGTTTTTGCTGCGCAGCGAACCTTGACGCTGCTTCTGCATGCGGTCATGAGCGCAATCTTAATCATGGAAAATAAGGATATTATTTATGTCGGATTGTGGGCGGCAGAATTTGCCTTTTATCTTATTTTTATTAAAGTGTATCAGGCTTGTTATAAGGGATTGTCAAAACTGGTGCTCAATAATATGATGATGTGTATGATGGTTGGTTTTGTCATTTTGGGAAGGCTGGCATCCGATTATGCCATTCACCAGATCATACTGGCAACAGCCGCAATGGTGCTTTGCATCTTTGTTCCGCTGATCATAGAAAAATTCCGGATTTTGGAAAAAATGGGATGGTATTATGCGGTATTGGGTATCTTGTTTCTGATGCTTGTTTTTGTGATCGGAGTGGAAAAATACGGATCAAGAAACTGGATCAGCGTCGGAGGTATTGCAATCCAGCCGTCGGAGTTTGTAAAGATATTATACGTATTTTTTATGGCATCGCTTTTATCGCAGACGACAAAATTCAAGCATATTGTCATTATATCAGCGGTTGCCGCGGTACATGTCGTGATCCTGGTGGCAGAAAAGGATCTGGGAGCGGCCTTGATCTATTTTGTGACTTATATTTTTGTATTGTATGTGGCGACGACAAAGGTATTGTATCTGGGAGCCGGACTTGCCGGTGGTACGGTCGCTTCGGTCGTGGCGTATCATTTGTTTTCGCATGTGCGGACCCGTGTGCAGGCATGGCGTGATCCCTGGGCTGAGATCCGGGGAGGCGGCTATCAGGTGGCGCAGTCTCTGTTTGCCATCGGAACCGGTGGATTTATCGGTATGGGACTTGGAAAGGGATTGCCGGGAAGTGTGCCGGTTGTGGAAAGTGATTTTGTATTCTCTGCGATTTCGGAGGAACTTGGCGGAGTATTTGCCATCTGTCTGATCATGGTATATTTAAGCAGTTACATTATGTTTGTAAATATTGCCATGAAGATGAAAAAACAGTTTTATAAACTGACGGCATTTGGACTTAGTGTGGTATTTATCTTTCAGGTATTTTTATGTGTCGGCGGTGTCACAAAATTTATTCCGTCCACCGGAGTGACACTTCCTCTTATCAGTTATGGAGGAAGTTCCATTGTGACAACGATCATTATATTCAGTGTCATACAGGGTATGTATGTACTAAATGGAAAAGAGGAGGACAGCCTTGAACAAGAAGAGACAGAAAAAGAACCTTCTGGCAGAAAATCCAGAAGACGATAAGAAAAAGCATAAACGGATGAACCGGGAGATGGCTACGGTTACGTATCTTGTTATGGCTCTGTTTGTTTTCATGGCTGGATATGTAATCTGGTTTTTGTCCGGCGATACCGATCGAATATTAAATAACAGTTACAACAAACGTCAGGATCTGATGGCAGAACGGGTGACAAAAGGAAGCATCCTTTCCGATAGCGGAGCAGTACTTGCCAAAACACAGAAAACCGGAAGCGGGAATGAAGTAAGAGTATATCCTTATGATGGATTATTTGCGCATGTGGTAGGACGTGCAACGCATGGAAAGACCGGATTGGAGGCATCGGAAAGTTATACAATGCTGACCTCCGGGATTAACCAGCTGACCGCACTTATCAATGAATTAAAAGGAAAGAAAAATCCCGGAAATGATGTGGTGACGACACTCAATCTGAAAATGTCAAAGATCGCCAGTGATGCGCTGGGAAGCCACCGCGGAGCAGTTGTTGTGATGGAACCGGACACGGGAAAGATCCTGTGCATGGTTTCGAAACCGACGTACGATCCCAACCGGCTGGAAGCCAATTGGGAAAGGCTGACACAGGCTTCTTCGGACAATTCATCGCTGTACAACCGTGCGACACAGGGATTGTATCCGCCGGGGTCTACCTTTAAATTGTATACATTGCTTGAATATATGCGTGAAAATAAAGACTTTAGTAAATTTTCGTACCGGTGTACCGGCAAGATCGGAACCGGCGATGGCAGCATCCGTTGTTATGGCAACGAAGTACATGGGAATGTGAATTTGAGGCAGGCATTTGCCGAATCCTGTAATGCGGCATTTGCCCAGATTGGAAGTGGATTAAATACAAAATCCTGGACAAAACTATGCGAACAGTTTTATTATAATACGACGCTGCCAATCAAAGAGCTGGAACAGAAATCTTCTCAGTTTTCCCTTGAAAAGGCATCGACCGGAGATATTATGCAGGCGGCGATCGGACAGGGAACGGTGTTGACGACACCGCTCCAAAATAGTTTTCTCGTTTGTGCAGCCCTCAATGACGGGGTCTTGATGAAACCGTATCTTGTTGACCACATTCAGAATCACGATGGAGAAGTGGTTACACAGAACGAACCGGAACAGGCAAAACAACTGCTGTCTACAGAGGAATCTGCTGTTTTGAGAAGATATATGCGTGAAACCGTGACAAGCGGAACGGCGACAGCACTTTCAAGCAGCAATTATAAGGCTGGCGGAAAGACGGGGTCGGCACAGTATAAGGCCGGTTCCAGTGATTCTCATGCCTGGTTTGTCGGCTATGCAGCAAAGGGAGAGAAAAAGCTGGTTGTCAGCATTGTCGTAGAAGGCGCGGGTACAGGAAGTGCCTATGCCGTCCCGATTGCCAGAAAGATTTTTGATCAGTATTTCTAATTAATAGAAATGGAGGCAGGACAATATGAAAAAATGGATTTCCAAGATACTTTTACTCTGCGTGGTACTCGTTCTGGCAGGAGGCATTCCGGAACGACAGACCAAAGCAGCAGAAGAATATACGTATTATCTTACCTTTAACCAGATATATCAATATGAAATTACAAAAGAGCAGTTTCAACGTCTGCGGGGAAACTGGGATTCTCTGACACCGGAAGAGGTTTTGGAGATTGCCGGAAAAATAGTACCGCAAGAAAAAATTCCGTCCTCTGTTACCAATATTGGCATTCGTGCAGTACCGAAAAGCAGTGCAGAGGGGGAAATTCCCGTATATCCATCCGAGAAAGAAGAGGATTTGGTGACAGACAATGACTTCGTTATTTCACAGGGAGTTCTTTTGCAGTATCAGGGATCGGAAGAAACCGTAATCATTCCGGATACCGTTACGACCATTTATCAGGGAGCATTTATGCACAATGCAGCGGTAAAAAAGGTGATCATCCCCTCCGGCGTAAAAAAGATATCCAATGCCAGTTTTTGCCAATGCCCGAATCTGCAGTTTATTGTCTGTGCGGGAAAAGCAGATTCGGTTGGAAACTATATGGTTTATCAATGCGATTCGCTTGTAAATATGGTTGCGCCGAAAAGATCAAAAGAGTATGCGTATGCGAAGGAGCATGACATTCCGGTAGTAACAAGTGAAAAAACGGCACTGGAGGCAAAAACACTTTTTCTGCTCAAAGGAGATAAAAAGACGTTAAAATTGTATAATGCGATGGGAACCATTATTTGGAAATCGTCTGCGCCTGCTGTGGTATCTGTCGATGGCAAAGGAAAACTGCTGGCAAAAAAGGCAGGAAAAGCCAAAATAACGGCGCAGTTTGGTGCAAAGAAATATACCCTCACGGTGCAGGTTCAGACAAAGTCAGAAGACAAAAGAGTTGACCAGGTCATAAAAACCGTAATTAAAAAGGGGATGACTGCGCGAGAAAAAGTAAAAGCCGTACACAACTGGCTGATCCGCAATGTCAGGTACGACTATGACAACTATCTGCGCGGTACGGTTCCGAAGGTGTCACATACTTCGAAAGGGGCGCTGGTGCGCGGTCTGGCCGTATGCGATGGGTACTCAAAGGCATTTATGAAGATCATGAAAAAATTAAAGATCCCATGTAAGATGATCGCCGGTGTGTCAGAGGGCGGCGGCCATGCATGGAATCTTGTCAAGATTGAAGGAAAGTGGCTTCATGTAGATGTCACATTTGACGATCCTATTGTAAATGAAAAAAATACAAATACAAGGCCACGATATACTTATTTTCTAAAAACGGATGCACAGATGCGGAAAGACCATGCCTGGTGATCATCTGCAATAATGCGCGAAATCTTTTGGAGACATATTTTCACTCTTTAGGAAAGCCCGGTAAAAGGTAGAATAATCACTAAAGCCGGTTTCCAGATAAACCTTCGACGGAAGAGCGCCGGAGGTTATTTTTTGCTTTGCCATACTGATCCTCTTTAAAAGGATGTAATTATGTATCGTAAGAGATGTCTGCTTTTTAAACAGCTTCGTCATCGTAAACTTGTTGATGTAAAAACGGGCAGACAGGTCTTCGAGTGAGAGTGGGCTGGCATAATTATCATTGATATAAGCAAGAATTTTATCAATGACCGGATTGACATGTGTTACCTTTTTTGGTCCCATATCCATAAAAATATGTTTGTTGATCAATGTCACAAGCTTTGTAATGCCGGAACGGTTCATCATCTCTTTTTCAAAAATTTCCTGATTTTTATTTTTGTAGATCGCAAACATTGCTTCATAAATCTGTTCATAATCCGACTCATCTGCAATATGAAAATGAAAACGCTTTTCTTCCATTGCCATCTGAAGCGGTTTTAGCAGCGAGTGTTCGTTAAACTGAAATGATTTCAGGCATGGCTCTGAAATATACATATAAATACGGTCATAAATCTGATCCGGGTTTTCCGGTAAAAGCTGATGGATCGTAAAAGGTGGGATTACAATAATGTCTCCCCGCCGCACGTTGTAAATTTTATCTTCAATGGCAAGTTTTACAGAACCGGTGCGGAAGATATAGATTTCATAAAAATTGTGCGTGTGTGCCGGTATATCCGGAAAATGATCGTTGGTTGTCTTGGTAGCCTCATAATAATAGTCTCCGGCAAGAGGCCGTTCAGATTCTCTCAGTATATAGCGCATGGGTTTCCTCCAATTTCATTTTTGCAATGCAGCCATCAGTTATAATGCGATTATAAAAAAAGCATTGCGAAATGTCAATAGTTTGCAATAAGACAATGCAAAATAGACAATATCTGCAAAGTGGAAATGCAAATATGCAAACATCAAAAGATAAATGACAAATAGTGGTCAAGAAATGCAATGTTAAAAAGTGCAATTTGAGACAAAAAATTTTTTCTTGAAAAAAAGTTTAGAAAAGGTATTGACAAAATAGATGGCGGATGGTAAGATATTGATTGTTGTAAGGCAAACATTTCACACATGCGGATGTGGCGGAATGGCAGACGCACAAGACTCAAAATCTTGCGGGGGTGACCTCGTGTGGGTTCAAGTCCCACCATCCGCACGGAAAAGAACTTTGGTAGATAACCAAGGTTCTTTTTTTCTGCATAGAAAAGGAAAACAAAAAGAACTGCTCATTCCCTGTGGGGGAGGGCAGTTCCTTTTTGAAATATTTATTTGGTAATGCGTGTGCCGCGGCGTCCGCGGATGAGATGATACGCATCGTCAAGGTTTCCAATGATTGCTGTACGTTCTTCGCCGGAAGTAACGAAAGATACGCAGGCATCTATTTTTGGAAGCGTAGTAATTTCATCAAAATGTCCTTCATCCATCAATTGGATTGCTTCTTCCGAGGTCAGGGTATCGATTGGTTTCCCATCGGCTTCCATCTGGTCACGGGCGGTCAGGATCAAGAGAGTAGAAACGTCTAACATATCCGCAAGTTTGGCTGCGGTGTAGTCTTTTTCGATAACAGCACTTGCGCCCTTTAATTTTGTACCCTGTTCCATAACCGGGATGCCGCCGCCTCCGGCAGCAATTACAATCTGACCGGCATCGACAAGTGCTTTTACCGCGTCAATCTCATAAATGTCGACCGGACGTGGAGAAGCGATGATTCTCCGATAAGAACCATTTTCTTCTACAACGTGGTTTCCTTTTTCTTCTTCTGCCTCAGCCTCTTCGGCGGTCATATAGCGGCCGATTACTTTAGTAGGATGGTTGAATGCTTTGTCAAAAGGATCCACGCGTACCTGGGTGATGATGGTTGAAACCGGTTTAAAAATACCGCGGTTCAAAAGCTCCGAGCGGACTGCATTCTGCAGGTCGTAGCCGATATATCCCTGACTCATGGCACCACACAGGGACATCGGTGCTACCGTGTAGCGTTTGTCCAGCCGTGCAAATTCGGTCATTGCTGTCTGGATCATGCCGACCTGCGGACCATTGCTGTGTGTAATAACGATTTCATATTTTGCTTCTACCAGATCTGCGATGGCTTCTGCTGCTTTTTTTACATTTTTCTGCTGCTCCGGGAAGGTCTCTCCAAAGGCATTTCTTCCAAGAGCGACAACAATTCTATTATTTTTCATGTGGGTTTCCTCCCTCGTATAATATGTGTTGCCCCCTCGCTTCCGCTCGGCGGCAGGTCGTCGGAACCATCTTTATAATATGACTTCGTCATATTGGTTCCTCCTTGTTAATATGTACAATCTTAGACTATCATTATAGCAAATCTGCGAACAATAATCAACAAGAAGAAAGACAAAAAAGAAGTTGAAAAAAACGGATAGGTGAGTTATACTATTAGTAACATTTGATGAGTTTCGAAAATACATTATGGGGTAAGATAAAGAATCCTTTCGGATTAAGAATCACGAATCCGGGATGCGAAAAAAGTAAAGGAGGGGGTAGCAATGAAACTAGAATTTCTTGGGGCTGCTCACGAAGTGACAGGAAGCTGTCATTATCTTGAAATAGGCGGTAAACGCCTTTGCGTAGACATTGGTATGGAACAGGGCAGAGATTTGTTTGAAAATCAGGAGATTCCTGTCAATGCGGCAGAGATTGATTACATACTGCTTACCCATGCACATATTGATCATACCGGCCTTTTGCCGATGCTTTATGCCAACGGATTCCGCGGTCAGGTATTTGCCACCAAAGCGACAGCGGAACTCAGTACGATCATGCTGCGTGACAGTGCACATATCCAGCAGTTTGAGGCAGAATGGAGAAACCGGAAAGCAAAACGTTCCGGCGGTGAACCTTATGTACCGCTGTATACGATGGAAGATGCACTTGCGGCGGTAAGGCTTTTGATTCCGTGTGATTATGATAAAAAGATCAAATTGTGTGATGAGATCACGATCCGGTTTACGGATGTCGGGCATCTGTTGGGCTCTTCCTCAATCGAAGTGTTTGCCACCGAAGATGGAGAATCCAGAACGATTGTATTTTCCGGGGATCTCGGAAATGTCAATAAGCCGATCCTGCGGGATCCGATTCCGACACACAGTGCGGATTATGTGGTAATGGAGTCTACCTATGGAGACCGGTATCATGGAGATACACCAAACTATGTTGCCGAACTGGCAGAGATCATAGAGCGGACATTTGCCCGAGGCGGAAATGTTGTGATTCCTGCATTTGCCGTAGGACGAACACAGGAACTTCTGTATTTCATCCGCCAGATCAAAGAACAGGAACTGATTACAACAAATCCTAATTTTGAAGTATATGTAGATAGTCCTCTTGCTGTAGAGGCGACGAGTATTTTCGGAAAAAATGTAAAAGAATGTTTTGATGAGGAAGCAAAGGCTCTGGTAGAAAATGGAATCAATCCGCTGAGTTTTAAAGGACTGAAACTTTCCATTACCAGTGATGACAGTAAAGAGATCAACTTTGATCCCAATCCGAAAGTCATCATTTCCGCATCGGGTATGTGTGAAGCCGGAAGAATCCGTCATCATTTGAAACATAACTTATGGAGAGAAGACAGTACGATCGTTTTTGTAGGATATCAGTCGGTCGGAACTCTTGGCCGTTCCCTGTTAGAGGGCGCGGCAAATGTAAAATTGTTTGGTGAGCCTGTGGAAGTACGGGCAGAAATTGTAAAGATATCCGGTATCAGCGGACATGCGGATAAAAAAGGACTGATCCACTGGGTGACTGGTTTTGATGAAAAACAGCCAAAGCGTGTCTTTGTGGTACACGGAGAAGACCAGGTGTGCGACAGTTTTGCGCAATGCCTGGAAAAAGAACACGGTCTGCCGGCGACAGCGCCTTACAGTGGTACGATATTTAATCTTATCACGGGCGAGTTTGAGTACATTGCAGAACCAGTTTATGTAAAGAAAAAAGAGGGAGCGAAGAAGCGTGCGATGGATGTATTTGGACGTCTGCTCCTGGCTGGCGAGCGCCTGATGGCCGTTATTCGGAAGAACGAAGGCCTCAGCAACAAAGAGACAGCCAAATTTACCGATCAGATCAACGCACTCTGCGACAAATGGGATCGGTAGGAACATTGAAATTATGTGATATCCCAGGGGTCAGGTGGAAATTGTCCGCATAAAAATGCAGAGAGTTTTCACCGGGGATCCCGGTATCATATGATATAAATATTTAACTTTCAGGAGGGTATTAAACATGAAATTTTTTGTAGACACAGCAAAAATTGAAGACATCAAAAAGGCAAATGATATGGGAGTGATCTGTGGTGTAACAACGAACCCATCTTTGATCGCCAAAGAGGGCGGAAGAAGCCAGGAAGATGTATTGAAAGAGATCGCATCGATCGTTGACGGACCGATCAGTGGTGAAGTAAAAGCGACAACGGTAGATGCAGAAGGCATGATCGCAGAGGGAAGAGAAATCGCAAAACTTCATGAAAATATGGTAGTTAAGATCCCGATGACAGTAGAAGGACTGAAAGCTACAAAAGTATTGGCAAGTGAAGGCATCGCTGTCAATGTAACATTGATCTTTACAGCAAATCAGGCACTTCTTGCAGCACGCGCAGGAGCTGCTTATGTATCTCCTTTCTTAGGACGTCTGGATGATATTTCACAGCCGGGAATCGACTTGATCGAATCCATCGCTGCAATTTTTGCAAACTATCCGGAAATCGATACGGAGATCATCGCAGCAAGTGTACGTAACCCAATTCATGTTACAGACTGTGCATTGGCTGGTGCAGATATTGCAACCGTTCCATATGGTGTTATCGAGCAGATGACAAAACATCCATTGACCGATCAGGGTATTGCAAAATTCCAGGCAGATTATAAAGCTGTATTTGGTGAATAAAACTAAAAGGAGATAGGTGTATGAATACGTTAGAATTAAAGAAAATGGCTAACGAAGTTCGTAAGGGTATAGTAACTGCTGTACATAGTGCAAAATCCGGACATCCGGGTGGCTCTTTGTCCGCTGCAGATATTTATACATATTTGTTCTTCGAAGAGTTGAATATCGATCCGAAAGATCCGAAAAAGCCGGACCGCGATCGTTTTGTATTGAGTAAAGGACATACAGCGCCGGGATATTATTCCGCGCTGGCTCACAGAGGATTTTTCCCGGTAGAAGATCTGACGACGCTGCGTCATACCGGATCTTACCTGCAGGGACATCCGGATATGAAACACATTCCGGGCGTGGATATGTCAAGTGGTTCTCTGGGACAGGGAATTTCCGCCGCAGTTGGTATGGCACTTTCTGCGAAACTGAGCAATGAAGATTATCGTGTTTATACTCTTCTTGGAGATGGTGAGATTCAGGAAGGACAGGTGTGGGAGGCAGCGATGTTTGCCGGACACCGTAAACTGGATAACTTTGTGGCAATTGTTGACAATAACGGTCTTCAGATCGATGGTAAGATTGATGATGTATGTTCTCCTTATCCGATCGAGGACAAGTTTAAAGCATTTAATTTCCATGTGATCAATGTGGATGCACATGATTTTGATGCATTGCGTAAAGCATTTGATGAAGCAAAAGCAACCAAAGGAATGCCAACTGCCATTATTGCAAAGAGTATCAAAGGAAAAGGCGTTTCTTTCATGGAAAATCAGGCAAGCTGGCATGGAACGGCTCCAAATGATGAGCAGTATGCACAGGCTATGGCAGATTTAGAGAAAGTAGGTGAATCCCTGTGAGTGAAGTGAAAAAAATAGCAACTCGTGAGAGTTATGGAAATGCACTTGCAGAGCTTGGCGCAGAATATGAGAATCTTGTAGTTCTGGACGCTGACCTTGCAGCTGCGACAAAAACAGGAATCTTTAAAAAGGCTTTCCCAGATCGTCATATCGACTGTGGAATTGCGGAGTGTAACATGATGGGAATTGCTGCCGGTCTTGCAACTACTGGTAAAATTCCATTTGCAAGTTCGTTTGCCATGTTTGCAGCAGGACGTGCTTTTGAGCAGGTTCGTAACTCCATCGGTTATCCAAAGCTGAATGTTAAGATTGGTGCAACACATGCCGGAATCTCCGTAGGAGAAGATGGTGCGACACACCAGTGTAATGAAGATATCGCTTTGATGCGTACCATTCCGGGGATGGTAGTTATCAACCCGGCCGATGATATCGAAGCAAAAGCAGCGGTACGTGCGGCTATCGAGCATGAAGGACCTGTATATCTTCGTTTTGGAAGATTGGCAGTACCTGTGATCAACGATACACCGGATTACAAGTTCGAACTTGGAAAAGGTGTTGTCCTTCGCGAAGGAAAAGATGTAACAATTATCGCTACCGGACTTCCGGTGTCTGAATGTCTCGCAGCAGCAGACAAGCTGGCAGCAGATGGCATTGATGCGAAAGTGATCAACATTCATACCATCAAACCATTGGATGAAGAACTGGTTGTAAAAGCAGCAAAAGAAACTGGAAAAGTAGTTACCGTAGAGGAGCATTCTGTAATCGGCGGACTGGGAAGTGCAGTATGTGATGTACTCTCCGAAAAATGCCCGACACAGGTAATGAAGATCGGTATCAATGATACCTTTGGTGAATCCGGACCAGCCGTAGAATTGGTTAAAAAATATGGCTTGGACGCAGACAGCATTTACGAAAAAGTAAAAGCATTTGCCAAATAATGTAAATTAAGAAAAAGAATGAGAACCTAAACGCTGGGAAGCCTCAAAGTTTAGGTTCTTTTTTTGCGGATTTCGTGGAAATTTTTACAAAAGTATGGTACGATAGTAGGTATCAGACCACAGAATGGAGGAGTTTCATGGATTATCAATGCAGACCATTGAAAAAAGGACGGTCGTACGAAGTGACTGTGCCGGGATCCAAAAGCATTACGAACCGCGCGCTGCTTCTGGGAGCGCTGGCAGAGGGAAAGACGTTGGTGCGTGGTGTGCTTTTCAGTGATGATTCCCGTGTATTTATGAAAGCATTGGAGGAGATCGGGTTCTCCGTTAAGATAGATGAAGAAAAAAAAGAGGCAGAGATCGAGGGACTTGGCGGACGTGTGCCGGCAGGCGGGGAACGAAGGATCTATGTTGGAAGTGCCGGAACCGCAGCAAGGTTTTTGACGGCAATGCTGGCGCTGTCGGGAGAACATTTTCTGGTGGAATCTTCCGAGCAGATGAAGGCAAGGCCAATGAAGCCGCTTTTGCGTGCGTTAGAAGCACTCGGCGTAGGCTTTGAGTATTTGGAGAAGCCGTATGCTTTTCCATTCCGCATCTGTGGAAGAAAGGAAAATGGGGTGCAGGAAGTGGACTTAAATATTGATGCAAGCAGTCAGTTTTTGAGTGCACTCCTTTTGAGCGGAGTGATGTGCCGGGACGGGTTACAGATTCATCTGACAGGCACAAGGGATGCAAGATCCTATGTGCACATATCCATGAAGATGATGGAAGAATTTGGAGTGAAGGTGGAGCAGACTGGTGAAAACAGTTATTATGTAGCTCCAGGGCAGACATATCGGTGCGAAAAAGGCAGTTATCAGGTGGAGCCGGATGTGTCCGCCGCCTGCTATTTTTATGGGATCGCAGCGCTGACAAAAAGCCGTGTCAAGGTGCTGCATGTGCACGCTGACAGCACACAGGGAGATATCCGTTTTCTGGATGTACTTAAGAAAATGGGATGCGATGTCAAAGAAGAAGCCGATGGCATCGTAGTAACAGGCCCTCAAAATAGAAAACTGCATGGAATTCATATAAAAATGACAGATTTTTCCGATCAGACGATGACACTCGCGGCAATCGCTCCATTTGCAGAGGGAGAAACGGTCATTGACGGGATAGAACATATCCGTCGGCAGGAATCCGACCGGATCCGGGGGATTGTGACAGAACTTACCAGACTTGGCATCCGATGCGAAGAACGGGAGGACGGAATGACGATTTATCCGGGGGAGATTGCGCCGGGCGAAGTCGAAACCTACGATGACCACCGGATGGCGATGGCATTTTCCCTGATCGGACAGGTCGTGGATGGTATCGTGATCAAAGATGCCGGGTGCTGCAAAAAGACATTTGAAGATTACTTTGACGTATTGACAAACCTTGATTTAACCTCTAAGATAGAAGAATAAGACAGCGACGAAAGGATAGAAGACGATGAAAAAAATAATCGATGTATTACAAGAAGTGATGGAAGACGGATTTGAACAAGCCGGATACGAGAAAAAATTTGGATTTGTGACCGTTTCCAACCGGCCGGATCTCTGCCAGTATCAGTGTAATGGCGCGATGGCGGCTGCAAAACAGTATAAGATGGCACCGTTTCAGATTGCGGAAAAAGTAGTAGAAGTTGTAAAAGACAACGATATTTTTGAAAAAATAGAGATGGTAAAACCGGGATTTATTAACATAACCGTAAGTGGGAAACTGCTTGTAGATCTTGGAAAAGCCATGATGACAGAGGAAAAGTTTGGTATTCCGGCGCCGGAAAAAGAGCGCACGGTAGTCATTGATTACGGCGGAGCCAATGTGGCAAAGCCGCTTCACGTAGGACATCTGCGTCCGGCGATCATTGGAGAAAGCGTAAAGCGTATCTGCCGTTTTATGGGTGATAAGGTGATCGGAGATGTGCATCTGGGCGACTGGGGACTTCAGATCGGTCTGATCATCAATGAAGTACGTCATCGTCAGCCGGAACTTCCGTATTTTGATGATAATTTCACGGGAGAATATCCGAAAGAGGCACCATTTACGATTTCGGATCTGGAGCAGATCTATCCACATGCAAGCGGATATGCCAAAGAGCACGAAGACTATATGCAGGAGGCGCAGCAGATCACGGCACAGCTTCAGGAAGGACATCCCGGATATATCGCATTGTGGCAGCACATTTTGTCCGTTTCAATTGAGGATTTAAAGAAAAATTATGATAAATTAGATGTTCATTTTGACCTTTGGAAGAAAGAGAGCGATGCTCAGCCCTACATCCCGGATATGGTAGAGAAAATGAAGGCAGACGGACTTGCGTATATGAGCGAAGGCGCACTGGTTGTCGATGTGACCGAAGAAGGGGATAAAAAAGAACTTCCGCCATGTCTGATCGTAAAATCAAACGGTGCTTCGCTGTATGCAACAACCGATCTTGCTACAATTGTAGAACGCGAGAAATTATTCCAGCCGGATGAGATCATTTATCTGGCAGATAAGCGCCAGTCTCTGCATTTTACTCAGGTATTCCGTGTGGCAAAGAAGGCGAAGATCACAAGACCGGAAGTCGGACTTGTATTTATCGGTTTTGGTACGATGAACGGAAAAGATGGAAAGCCGTTTAAGACAAGAGATGGCGGCGTTCTCCGTTTGCAGGCACTTCGTGAACAGATCAACGAAGAAGTGTATAAGAAAATGATGGAAAACCGCGATTATGAAGAGGCAGAGGCGAGAGAAATCTCGGAGACCGTCGGACTTGCCGCATTGAAATACGGGGATCTGTCCAATCAGGCATCCAAAGATTATATATTTGATATTGAGAGATTTGCCTCTTTTGAGGGAAATACAGGCCCTTATATTCTGTATACGATCGTCCGCATCAAATCCCTTTTGGCAAAATACAGCCGGAATGGCGGCAGTGTGACAGAAAATGGGGAGGCAGACAAGCTGATGACACCGGACAGCCGGAGTGAGATCAATTTGTATCTGACACTTGCCAAATTTGGTGATATGCTGGAAGCAGCGTACAGCGAGAAGGCTCCACATAAAATCTGCCAGTTTATTTATGAATTAAGCGAAAACTTCAACCATTTTTATCATGAAAATTCGATTCTGGCAAATGAAAACGAAGAGCAGAAGGCATCGTATATCCAGCTTCTGATCTTGGTGAAAAATGTGCTGGAACAGTGTATTGAACTGCTTGGATTCCAGGCACCGGAGAAAATGTAAGAAATGAGTGCCCTGAATAGTTACAAAAATTGTAAGAAAGATGAGGCGTGAAGTCATGTATCGGGAAGTATCAAGATTGATCATGTATGGAAATCTGGGTCAGGATGAGATTTTAATGAGACTCAGTGATATCTTTAAAGAGATTGAAGAAGATAAAGAATGCGTGCAGAAAGAAGCCCATGTGCGGGCACTTTACGACCAGATCTACCGCATTCTGGATCTGGCGACAAAGTATGGCTTTGATCACAATTTGTGGCAGTGCTACATCGCGTATCTGCTTGCGACAGACGAAAATCCGTTTAGTGTAATCTGTGAAAAAGTGGGAGCAAAGACAGACGACGCAGCCAGTGTCAATCAGATCGTAAAACAGGACATGGAATGCTTTTACAAATTATTCCATTTTGATTTTCATGCGATTGAGACACTTTTGGAAGTGAAATGTTTTTCTATCCTTACGGAATATCATTCGATGGCAAAGGCAGAAAATACATACAATAAAAGTGTCAGCGAGAAAGTAAAGGAACTTGCTGGACAATTGGGAAAAGCCAAGGATGCGGAAGATTTCTTTGACATTGTGACAAACTTTTACCGGGTTTACGGCGTCGGTAAATTTGGATTAAATAAGGCGTTCCGCGTGACACATACGAGCACCGGAGAATTAAATCTGGCGCCGATCACACATACGAGTGATGTGACGCTGGAACATCTTGTAGGATATGAGATCCAGAAAAAACAGCTGGTTGACAATACTGAGGCATTTGTGGAAGGACGAAAGGCCAATAACTGTCTTTTGTTTGGTGACAGCGGGACCGGAAAATCCACCTGTATCAAGGCGATATTGAACCGCTATTACGATCAGGGACTGCGTTTGATCGAAGTGTACAAACACCAGTTTCAGGATCTGTCTGCCATCATTGAGCAGGTGAAAAACCGAAATTACAAATTTATCATTTATATGGACGATCTGTCATTTGAAGAATTTGAGATTGAATATAAATATTTGAAAGCAGTGATTGAAGGCGGTCTGGAAGTGAAGCCGGACAATGTGCTGATCTATGCGACTTCGAACCGCCGTCATTTGATCCGTGAGACATGGAGTGACCGCTCGGATATGGCAAATGATGAATTACACCGCTCGGATACGATGCAGGAAAAATTGTCGCTGGTGGCACGTTTTGGTGTCAGCATCAATTTCTCCAAGCCATCCAGAAAAGAATACGAAGATATCGTTTTGGGGCTGGCGGCAGAAAATCCGGATATTCAGCTGTCGAAAGAAGAACTTCTTATGCAGGCAAATGCCTGGAGTGTACGAAATGGTGGATATTCCGGCCGTGTAGCGGAACAGTTTATCATTCATTTGAAATCGATAGAATCATAGAAAGGACGGAGGGCTCTATGTGGGAATGTTTTTTCCCGGATTCGCGCGCGGCATCTGCTTATGAGATTGCTTACGAAGCGTATTATGAAAAAGGATATCGGGGAATCATATTTGATATTGACAATACGCTTGTCGAGCATGGGAAAGATGCAACGCAGAGAGCAGTTGAGTTGTTTCAAAGGCTGCGTGAGATCGGTTTTGCGACCACACTCCTTTCCAATAATAAAAAAGAAAGGGTGGACCGCTTTAATAAAGAAATCGGCACAAATGTGGTCTGGAAAGCCGGAAAACCCGGTAAAAAAGGCTATCTTCTTGCAATGGAAAAAATGCATACGACAAGAGAGACTACATTATTTGTCGGGGATCAGTTATTTACCGATGTGTGGGGCGCAAAAAGGCTGGGAATCCGCAATGTGCTCGTAAATCCCATCGATAAAAAAGAAGAGATCCAGATTGTGTTAAAACGCTATCTGGAGCGGATTGTTTTGAAATCGTATGAAAAGCAGTCCGGATTGGAGATGACAACAAAATGAAAGAATTTTTAGAACAGCATAAATTGGATGCAATCCTTGTCCAGACTCCAGCCAATATGCGCAATATCAGCGGATTTACCGGAGAGGGACTGGTCTATGTATCCAAAGAAGATGCCTGGATCCTGACGGACTCCCGTTATACGATCGCGGCGGCAGAGGAGAGTCATGGATTTGAGGTGCTGGAGTATAAGAAAAATATCCGGCAGTACCTTGTGGAAAAAATAGTAAATGAGCATCCGGAACTGGCGGAAAAACCGTTTCGCATCGGCTTTGAAGATGCTGTTATGACAGTAGAGACATATCGGACGTTACAAGCCCTGTTTGAAAAGATGGATCTGAAACAATGGGAACTTGTTCCCCTGCATAAAAAATTGGATAAAATGCGTCAGATCAAAACGCCGGAAGAAATTGAATCCATCAAAAAAGCCGAAGCGATCGGAGATGAAGTATTTACAAAAATTGTAAAATTCTTAACCGAATGCTATCGGGAAAAAATACCCGTGACGGAAAAGCAGGCAGCCGCGCATATTGAATTTTATATGCGGGATGCCGGAGCAGAGGGAACGAGCTTTGATACGATCGCGGCAAGCGGGATTCATTCTTCGATGCCTCATGCCGTGCCGACGGATAAAGTGTTGGAAGAGGGCGATTTCCTGACGATGGATTTTGGCTGTCTGGTCAATGGATATTGTTCTGATATGACGCGTACGATTGTGTACGGCAGAGCCGATGACAAGCAGAAGGAAATTTACGATGTCGTACTGCGGGCGCAAATGGCGGCGATTCAGGCAATCAAGCCGGGGATGACGGGCAGAGAGGTCGATGCCATTGCGCGTGATATCATAACAGAGGCAGGGTATGGAGAGTGCTTCGGACACGCCCTCGGACATAGTGTAGGACTCGAAATCCACGAGACACCATGCTTTTCCAAACGGGAAGAAAGTGTGATCGAACCGGGAATGGTCATTACGGTAGAACCGGGAATCTATGTAGAAGGATTTGGCGGAGTACGTATTGAAGATGTCGTTGTCATTACAGAAGACGGCTGCGAAGACATCACACATTCCCCAAAAGAAAGGATGGAAATACAATGACAAACAGACCTAAGATCTGTATCCCGGTCACAGCGGTAACGCGGGATGAGATTACGGATACCGCGCGGCGATTTGCTACCCTTCCGGCAGAAATGGTGGAATGGCGTGTAGACTTTTTCGCAGGATATGAAAGAGAGATTCCGGCTGTAACGAAAGAATTAAAGGAAATTCTTGGAAATAAAGAACTGATAACGACGATCCGCACGACAAACGAAGGCGGTGAGAGTAACGGAGACCGATTCCCTTATCCGGAGACGATTTGTAAAATTTTGTCAGAGGGAAAGACGGATTATATTGACGTGGAGATCCATCGCGGAAAAGAAATCGTATCCGCGGTTGTTGCGGAAGCGAAAGCCAATGGAGTAAAGGTGATCGGCTCGTATCATAATTTTGAAAAAACACCTTCGGAAGAAGAGTTGACCGCGATTTTGGAAGAGGCTCGGGAACTTGGTGTGGATATCGGCAAAGCAGCCTGTATGCCGGCAGGAACTGACGAAGAGCAGCGGGAAGATGTTATGCGGCTTCTTTCTGCTACGGAGAAGATGAGCGCGGCGTATCCGGAGTTTCCGTTGATTACGATGAGCATGGGAAAAGCCGGTGAGATGTCAAGGTTATATGGCGGCCTGTATGGATCGACGGTATCGTTTGGCTGCGCCGGAAAGGCTTCGGCACCGGGGCAGATTGAGCTGGATGCCATGACGGCAGTATTTGACAAGATTTACGCCGGAGGAGACCAGATCAGCCTGATTGGATTTATGGGTGTGGGAAAATCTACGATATCCCACAAACTCCATGAGCTTACCGGCCGTCCGGAAGTGGACACGGATAAGCAAATTGTGGAAGAACAAGGTTGTCCGATCTCACAGATTTTCGAGGAAAAAGGCGAGGCATATTTCCGCCGGTTAGAGACAGACCTCATCGATGAACTGGGAACCCTTCCGCCGGGAATCATTTCGTGTGGCGGAGGAATGGCACTTCGCGATATCAATGTGAAAAAACTGCGTGCGATTGGAAATATCGTACTGTTGACGGCGACGCCGGAGACCATCTATGAGAGAGTGAAAGACAGCACAGACCGCCCGCTTTTAAATGGCAATATGAATGTGCCTTACATCCGCCAGTTGATGGAAAAACGCCGCCCTTTTTATGAAAAGGCAGCGACGATCCGGGTAGCAACCGATGGGAAGACTGCGGCGGAAATTGCGGAAGAAATTATAGAAAAATGCAAATAATATCAATTCTATGGAAAGTTTTTCTTGAAAAAATCTTTCAAATATAATAAAATAGTGAGTAGATATATTGCTTTTATCAAGAACAATACTTGCAGAGGAGTTCTGCATATAGAAAATTTTAGGAGGAACTGTTATGATTTCAGCAGGAGATTTTAAAAACGGATTGACAATTGAGATTGATGGTGTCGTATACCAGATTCTTGAATTCCAGCACGTAAAACCAGGAAAAGGTGCTGCATTCGTACGTACAAAATTGAAAAATGTAGTGGATGGTGGAGCTGTAGAAAGAACTTTCCGTCCAAATGAAAAATATCCACAGGCTCATATCGACAAGAAAGATATGCAGTATCTGTATTCTGAGGGTGATATGTATAACTTCATGGATATGGAGACATACGATCAGATCGCTTTGCCGGAAGAGACGGTAGGCGATGCTATGAAATTTGTAAAAGAAAATGATATGGTTAAGATGGTTTCTTACAAAGGAAATATCTTCTCCGTAGAGCCACCGATGTTCGTAGAATTGGAAGTAACAGAGACAGAGCCGGGTGTCAAAGGTGACACAGCTACAAACGTTACAAAACCGGCTACGGTTGAGACAGGTGCTCAGGTAAATGTACCGATTTTCGTAAACCAGGGAGATAAGATCCAGATCGATACACGTACCGGTGAATATTTGAAACGAATCTAATTTGTAGTATAAGATTAGAAATTAATAACAGCCCTCTTTATCCTATTTTGGTAAGGAGGGCTTTTCATATTGCCGGGAAAGAAAAGAGAAGTCAGAGAAAGCGACAGGATGTAGTAATCAATACCATGATGACGTGGTTTTAATTGCTACGATTGACAAATAAATCCGGCTATTTTATAATAATTATAGACGGCGGCGGTTATCGCAAAGAGTGTGGTGGACGCCGTCATAATTATGTATACAACAATGGTTTGATTTTTTGGAGGATTGACATGGCTATAAAAATAATTGGAACGGGAAGCTATTTACCGGAAAATGTGGCGGATAATCATTTTTTGTCTACGATCGTGGATACTAACGACGAATGGATCAGCCAGCGTACCGGGATCAAAGAGCGGCGGCTGTCAAGCGGAAGCAAAGAGGGGACAACCTATATGGCGACACAGGCCGCAAGGAATGCGATGGAAGATGCCGGTGTGACGGCAGAGGAAATTGATCTGATCATCGTTGCCACGGTTTCGGCAGATACTTATGTACCAAATACTTCCTGTCAGGTGCAGGGAGAGATCGGGGCGATCCGTGCGACCTGCTTTGATTTAAATGCGGCCTGCTCCGGATTTTTATTTGGCTTGAATACAGCGGATGCGTATCTGGAGACCGGGATGGCAAAGACGGTTCTTGTCATCGGTGCAGAGACATTGTCGCGTGAAGTGGACTGGTCTGACCGCAGTACGTGCATTTTGTTTGGCGATGGTGCGGGTGCTGCCATCCTGCGTAAAGTGGAAGGAAAAGGTGGTATCCTTGCGAGTGTGACCGGTTCGGACGGTACACAGGGCGAAGTGCTTACGTGTAAAGGACGTGGCATCCAGAATCCATTTTACAAGAGCCGCAGAAAGAAAGATTATATTCAGATGAATGGACAGGCGGTGTTCCGTTTTGCGGTGACAACGGTGCCAAAATATATCAAACAGATTTTGAAAAAGACGAATACCGAAGCAGACGAGATTAAATATTTTGTGCTTCATCAGGCGAATCGGCGCATCCTGGAATTGATCGCCAAACGTCTGAAAGTAGATATGGATAAGATTCCGATGAATCTGGATCACTATGGAAATACGTCGTCGGCAAGTATTCCGATCCTTCTTGATGAGCTGAATAAAAATAATCTTCTGGAAGAGGGAGACAAACTGATCTTGTCCGGCTTTGGCGGAGGACTTACGTGGGGAGCTGTTTTACTTGAATGGTAAGATACAGATTGATCTGATCACCGGCTTTTTAGGATCCGGGAAGACAACATTTATTAAGAAATATGCGGCTTATTTTCTGAAACAGGGAAAGAAACTGGGAATTCTGGAAAATGATTTTGGAGCCGTCAATGTGGATATGATGCTTTTGCAGGATGTCATGAGCGACTCGTGTGATGTGGATATGATCGCGGGGGCGTGTGACAAAGACTGCCACCGGCGCAGAATGAAGACAAAGCTGATCGCCATGGGGATGCTCGGATATGACAGAGTGCTGATCGAGCCGTCCGGTATTTTTGATGTTGACGAATTTTTTGATATTTTACATGAAGATCCGCTGGAACGCTGGTATGAGATTGGCAATGTGATTGCCATTGTGGATGCTTCCATGCCGGCCGAGATGTCGAAGGAAGCGGAGTATCTCTTTGCGACGCAGATTGCCTGTGCAGGGCAGATCGTCTTCAGCAAATGTCAGGAAACGACGGCAGACCGTATCGAGCAGACGATTCATCAGATGAATGCTGCGATGGAACAGTTTGGCTGCAAACGGCGTTTTCAGAAAGACGAAATCCTGTTAAAATACTGGAAAAAACTGGAAGACGATGACTTCTTGAAAATTGCTTCCGGTGGCTATACGACAGACCGTTTTGCTAAGTTGTGGTTTGAGAAGGAAGAGGCATTTTCGACGCTGTATTTTATGGAGCCGACGGTTTCTTCGGACAAGGTTTCTGAGATTACGGATCGCATTATGAACAATCCGGCATGTGGAAATGTAATCCGTATGAAAGGGTTCTTTAAAACTCCGAAGGGAACGTGGATTGAGTTAAATGCGACGACGGAAAACAAGAAAATAGAGCCGATCAAAGAGGGCCAGGAAGTGGTTATCGTGATCGGAGAACATTTAGTAGAAGAAGAAATACGAAAGTATCTGTATGAGGAGCCTGCCCGCTAAAGAGCAGGCTTTTCTATTTCATTCCGCGGATGGCATACATCGGAATGGCGAAGAGAAAGATGCCGCCGATCATATTTCCCACCGTGACGAAAAACATATGCTGCAATAACGTGAGCAGCGATACGCCATCAAGCAGAAGATAGCCAATGGTAAATGTTGACATATTGGCGATGCAGTGTTCAAAACCGCAGATGACAAAGGTAGTGATAATGCCGGCGATCACGAGGATTTTGCCGCTTTCGGATTTCATCCGCGTACCGGTCCACACTGCGAGACAGACCAGAAAATTACACAGAATGCCACGCAGTATCAGTTCGGAAGGGCTGATACTGATTTTGTCCATAAAGAAACTATTGTAAAATTCTGTCAAAATTGGACGCGAGGCTCCGCTTGCCACAAAAAGCAGAGACAGTCCTGCTGCGCCGATGAAATTTCCGATATAGTTAAAGAGCCAGATGCGAAGGACGTCCCGCAGCTGACATTGTTCCAGTAAATAGCCAAATGTCATGGTCATCGTATTGCCGGTAAAAAGTTCGCCCCCCTGAAATACGACCAAAATGATCGCGATGGAAAATACAACGGAGCCGATCAGTTTTCCGACGGCAGGAGAAGTGGTTAAAAATGTTGCATTTATAACTTGTGACAGCATGGTCGCAATCACGATAAACACGCCTGCCTGTATGCTGCGTAGTCCGTATTTGACGGGTGATTTGCGGCAGACTTCTGTCTTTTCGCCGGCAGCAATGCCTAATTTTGCAATTTCTTCAATATACATAATTGCCTCCCTGGTTATTGATACTTTTATTATAGGTTTTCCACTTGCCGGATTTCAATCCCTTTTTGTCGATTAAAATGATACTCTTTCTCAATTAAATTATGCTTTTCATGAATCGCAATATGTGCTAGAATGAAAGGCGGAAAGGTTGGTTTTTACTATGAAAAAAGAAGAAAAAACAAATGTAATGCGTGTCTTGGATGCGAAGAAAATTTCGTATCAAAGTCATAATTATGTGGATTCCGGCGCGATCAGCGGAACAGAAGTGGCAAAAGCGCTGGGACAGAACCCGGATGCGGTATTTAAAACATTGGTTACCGTAAGTAAATCGAAGAAATATTATGTGTTTCTTGTGCCGGTCGAAAAAGAACTGGATCTGAAAAAGGCGGCAGCCTGCGCCGGTGAGAAAAAGATAGAGATGCTGAAAGCCAAAGAACTGCTTGGACTTACCGGATACATCCACGGCGGATGTTCGCCGATTGGCATGAAAAAGTTTTTTCCTACGTTTATCGATAAAAGTGCGGCAGAGCAGGAGACAATCTGTTTCAGCGGCGGAAAGATCGGATTTCAGGTGCAGCTGAGTTTAGAGGATCTGAAAAAAGTGATCCGGTTTGAACTGGCGGATATTGTGGAGGGATGAGGAAGAAATAAGTTAGAATACTTCCTCATTCCCAATCAGAATTATAAATTGAATAAATCGCTGTGTGTGCCGGTACGAGTAAGGGTAAGAACCAGTACGTCATTATCATACCGATAAATAAGAAGCCAGTCTGGTTGAATATGGCATTCTCTGTGACCTGCCCAGTTGCCGCCTAAAGGATGATCTTTATGCTTGGAATCCAATGGTTTACCATTTGCAAGTTTTGTAACAATATCTTTTAGTATTGAAATGTTTAAACCGCGGCGTTTGGCAAGTTTATAATCTTTTTTGAATTGAGTTGTATTTTTAATTTCGTATTTTGTCATGTATCAAGGTGAGTAAAGAATTCATCTACATCATGATAGCCTTTGATGTCAGGATCCTTTGCAATCCTTTCTGCCTCAAGCATAGCAGAGACGGTTTCATTATTTGGAGTACCTTCCGTTATTTTGAATGGAATTCCCCGTTCGCGCAGAGATTGTCTGACAAAAATATTGAAAGCGGTACTGAGATTCATTCCCAATTCTTCGTACAGTGCTTCCGCAGCAGCTTTAAGGTTACTGTCCATGCGGATGCTGATATTGCTTGTATTTGATTTAGCCATGGTATCACATCCTTTCTATTACAATATATTATATGCTAATTGCACGAAAAAATCAATATATTGCACGAAAAATAATAAAATATATTGCGGCATGAGGTGATATGCCGGCATATATGATCTGATATGAAAAATAAGTTATAATACCCATTTCCCCGGCATAAGTTAGTAAAAAACGCCGGGGTTTTATTATGGAACCAAATTCAATAGAAATAGAAAAAGAAAAACTTATTTTATTTACTAAAGTTGGGGCGGTTGTTCTTACGTCATTGCTTCTTTTAGCTACCAGCATTCATTTTTATCCACAGACAGTGGCGACACTGAATACAAAACTCGGACAGGGAATCACAGCGAAAGAACTGCCAATCTATTGTGTAGATAAAGGGGAGGAAAAAAAGATCGCCCTTAGTTTTGATGCCGCGTGGGGAAATGAGGACACCGCTAAAATTTTAGAGATTTTAAAGAAGAACAATGTGCGGGTTACCTTTTTTATGACAGGTGGCTGGGTTGAAAAATATCCGGAGGATGTGAAGGCAATTGCCGCGGCAGGGCATGATCTGGGAAATCACAGCGAAAATCATAAGCAGATGTCCCAGCTGTCAGCGGAGCAGTGCAAGGAAGAATTATTGAAACCACATGAGAAAGTGAAGGCGTTGACGGGGAAAGAGATGATCCTCTTCCGGCCGCCGTATGGGGATTACAATGACAATCTGATCCGGGTTTGCCGGGAGATTAATTATTATCCGATCCAATGGGATGTAGATTCGCTGGACTGGAAAGATTATGATGCCGATACGATCGTGCGCCGCGTTACAGAACACAAACATCTGGGAAATGGTTCCATCATTTTATGTCATAACGGGGCAAAACATACCGCGGAGGCATTGGACACGATGATTAAGACGTTGAAAGAAAAAGGATACGAGCTTGTACCAATTTCGGAGTTGATCATGAAGGACAATTACGAGATTGATACCGAAGGAAGACAGCATAAGGCTGGGTGATTTCTGCAATACTAAATGTGACTGCCACGCTGACAGATCAAGGTGACAGTCACAATTTTTTTATTCCATTGTTTTCGAAGAGGCAGAGGCAGCAGGAAGGCTGCTGAGGTTGTTATTTTCTTCGCCATCCGGCAGTGACTTCAAGTATTCGGTGTCACCGCGGTGAGCAATGCCGACGCCCTGAATATCACCGGCTTTTGCCATAGCGACGCCTTCGCTTTTGCTGACCGTCTTTCCATCGGATAATTGATAACCGGTTATTTTACCGCGTTGTTTTACGATGCCTACGATTTCTTTTGCGTCTGCGGAAGGTTCCGGAATATCGTCTAAAGCTGCCATCGGCAGAGCATTTCGAAAACGTTCATTTTCTTTCATGTTGAAAACCTCCAAGTTTTGTTTTAAAATTAGGATATCCGGATTTTGAAGTTTTATGTGCCGGATAAAAAGGATAGAGAATAGAGAGCAAAAAAATGAAACACACAAGAGAATTGACAAAAGGTAATATTTTAATCGGACTGTGGGCGTTTGCGGTGCCGCTGATGCTAGGCAACGTGATGCAGCAGTTATACAACCTGGTGGACACCTGGGTGGTTGGCAAATACATTGGAGAGCAGGCGCTGGCGGCTGTTGGTGCGTCCTATACGCTGATGACATTTTTGACATCGGTGATCCTGGGACTTTGTCTGGGCGCGGGAGCATTTTTTTCGATGGCATATGGGAAAAAAGACTGGGATGTTTTCCGAAACGGTCTGGTTATGTCTTTTACGACAATCGGTGGTCTGTCGCTGATTGTCATGGCTGTGATATATTTATTGATGGATAAAATTATACTATGGCTTCAGGTGCCGCAGGAAACCTTTGCAGATATGCGGACGTATCTGATATATGTGATGGCAGGCTTTTTTGCAACATTTTTGTATAATTTCTACGCCAATGTACTGCGCAGCGTGGGAAATTCGGTGGTTCCCCTCGTGTTTTTAGCCGTTTCCGTCGTGCTGAATATCGGACTGGATCTTTTGTTTGTCATTCCATTTCAGGCGGGGATTGCCGGGGCTGCAGTGGCGACCGTTATCTCGCAGTATATATCCGGAATTGGGATTGGCTTGTATTTTATCAAAATGTATCCGGAATACCTGCCGCAGAGAAAGGATTTCAGGTGGGAGGGAACCAATCTGCGGCATATCATGTCATTGTCAGGATTTACCTGTTTGCAGCAGTCGGTAATGAATTTTGGAATTTTAATGATCCAGGGACTGGTAAACAGCTTTGGCGCGGTTATTATGGCTGCGTTTGCGGTGGCAGTAAAAATCGACACGATCGCGTATATGCCGGTGCAGGATTTTGGAAATGCGTTTTCGGTATTTGCCGCACAGAATTTTGGTGCAGGAAAGAGAGAGAGGATTTGGGAAGGTGTGAAATATGCCGTACTCAGTGTCGTGGTTTTCTGCGTGATCGTAAGTTCGCTGGTCGTTTTCTTTTCGCATTCGCTGATGAATTTATTTGTGGATGCCGGGAGTGCCGTATCCGAAGCGGGGGCATGGTATCTTCAGATCGAAGGAGCTTTTTATGTGGGAATCGGAATATTGTTCCTGCTTTACGGATATTTTCGTGCAGTCAATAAACCGGTTGTATCTGTTATCTTAACGGTGATTTCACTGGGAACAAGAGTAGCGCTGGCGTATGGATTGACGATGATCGCCGGTGTGGGAGTGACAGGAATCTGGATCTCGATTCCGATCGGATGGTTTTTAGCAGATTTCGCCGGCATCATTTTTTACCGGCGAAACCAAAAGAAATATTAGTTCTGACGTACGATTTTGCGAATCTGAGGTACAATCTGTGCTGCGATCACAGCTTTCACCACATCCAACACGATAAATGGCAGGAATCCGGCTACAAGAGCAGGAACAAGGGCGATATCGCTTACGACCATCATCCAGATGCTGCCGAACAGATCGACAAAAGCGGCAGAAAGAATGGCAATGATCGTGTAAAGAATACGGTTGTATTTGCGTGTGCAAATAAGGGGAACCAGTGCAGCTACGATAAGAAAAGAGATACTGTAGCCACCCCATGGTCCTAACACGTAACCGATCCCGGACGCGCCGCCGATAAGAACCGGAAGTCCCAAAAGTCCGAGTAAAAACCAGATCAAATTGATCAAAAAGGATTCACGTATGGAAAATACCAAAGCGACGAGCATTACGATAAAATTCAATGCGGTAATGTGGGAGCCGTTTGGCAGTGGGATACTGATGTAAGCAGATACGCACAATACCGCGGCCATCAAAGCAATCGTCACAAGGGACTGTGCGGAATGTGTGGATTTTGCAGTTGTCTGAGTGGTTTGCGTTTGTTCGTTCATAATGTCCTCCAAAAAGTTATTTTCTTGCTCCATTATAACGAGGAAAAAATGAAATGTCAACCAGTTTTTCAGAAAAGGTTGACATTAGTGAAAAAGCTTATTATACTGATAATGTAACTATTTAGAACCACTGTGCAGAAAACAATGTTTCTTACGTGCAAGCACGACAATCCATTGTTTTTGCACAGCGGTCCTGAATAGTTGCTTGATAATAAATATCAGTGTTTTCAGGAGGAACTGTCATGGACAATAAGATTGAAATGTATAAGGAATTGGTGTTAAAAGGAGAAAAATTGGAAAAAGAGCAGGCGATGGAACTGCTGACTGTTGATCTGGATGAGTTATGTAAAGCGGCAGATGAGATCCGGAAAGCCTTTTGCGATAATAAATTTGATATGTGTACGATCATCAATGGAAAGAGCGGAAGATGTTCGGAAAATTGTAAATATTGTGCGCAGGCAGCCTGCCATAAGACAGAAGTGGAAAACTATCCGCTGCTTTCCACGGAAGAGATTTTGGAAGATGCAAAGAAGATAGAAAGACAGGGCGTACGGCGGTATTCGATCGTAACGTCCGGAAAACGGCTGAATGCAGCAGAAGTAGACCAGATGTGCGAATGCATCCGAAAACTCCGTGAAGAGACCAGTCTTCATGTATGCGGATCGTTTGGTCTCCTTGACAAGGAGGCCTTTGGCAAATTAAAAGAAGCCGGACTGACACGGGTACATAACAATTTAGAGACGTCGAGAAGACATTTCCCGGATGTCTGTACGACGCATACGTTTGATGACAAGATCGCAGCGATCACAGCCGCCAAAGAGGCTGGACTGGAAGTGTGCAGCGGCGGAATTATGGGAATCGGGGAGACGATGGAAGACCGTATTGATATGGCATTGGAAGTCCGCAGACTTGGCGTGCATTCGGTTCCGGTCAATATGCTCAATGCGATCCCCGGAACTCCGTATGAAAACGAACCACGTTTGACAACCGACGAGATGCGCCGGATCGTGGCAGTTTACCGTTTCCTTCTCCCGGATGCCTTTATCCGGCTTGCCGGTGGGCGGGGGCTGATGGAAGACAAAGGCCGTGGATGTATGGAATCCGGTGCCAATGCGGCGATTTCCGGCGATATGCTTACTACATCGGGAATCACGGTAAAGACCGATTTTGAACTTTTAGGAGAACTTGGCTATGAGATCGTCGATTGACAGGGAACTTGACTGGTTTCGAAAACTGGCGGGTAAATTTACTGTTTTTTCCGGGTATGACGGCTATGAGATCGCCCAGGTGGAGTTGGAGCGGGGCATAGAGGAAAATCTATCCGTTTGCGAAGAAAAAAGGCGGGGGCGTTATGCAACACTGATGTTGGCAAAAAATGGAAAAGAAATGGCAATGAAATTGATTTATCCGAAAGAAAACGTGAGGCAGATTCCGGGATCACCGATGGAAGAGCCGCGTCAGATGCAAACCACTGAAATTCAGTCAGAGGGCGCCGGAAAACAGAGCTGGTCTGCCGATGATATTCAAAATTTTACGAAAGCAGTCGGCGACACCAATTCCATTCATCAGGGCGAACAGGCAATCGTACCGGGACTTTTGATGATGGAGACGATGATTTTTGAATTAGAAGAAAAAGAAATTCCATGGAAGAAGATAAAAATGCGTTTTTATAAGCCGGTAGCTGCCGTGCAGCCGGTTCAGATCATCCGGCAGGAGGAAGAAGTTAGCGCCCGGACAAAGGAGGAACAGATATGCTGGAAAATGTGGTTGTCGTAGGAGGATATCGCACTTATATCGGCAAGGAAAATGGAATCTACCGGCATATTCCGGCAGAAAAGCTCGGCGGATACATTTTACATAAATTGTCAAAAAATTACGGGGAGCCGGATCTGGTACTTGCAGGAAATGCCGTAGGAGCGGGAGGAAATATCGGAAGACTGATGGCGTTAGAAGCCGGGATACCGGAAGAAGTTCCGGCCTTTACGATCGACAGCCAGTGTTCATCCGGTCTGGAAGCCATCGTTATGGCGGCAGCAAAGATCCGGAGCGGTCAGCAGCAGGTGGTTTTTGCGGGCGGAGCGGAAAGTTCATCGACGGCACCAAGGCGGATGGTTTCGGAAAATCATCCGGAATACACAGGTGACGAAATCTATACGTCAGCAAAATTTTCGCCCGGAGAATGGCGGCAGGATGCGATGCTCCGGGGAGCGGAAAAAGCAGCGACAATGTCAAATATTTCCAGAGAAACTTTGGATGGCTGGGCACTGCGCAGTCATGAACTGGCGGCAAAAGCCAGAGACAGTAGGGTATTTGAAGACATTATCCTTCCCCTTGGAGTCGAAAAGGAATGCGATCAGGGAATCCGGCAGACTATGTCAAAGGAGTTTATGAGAAAGATTCCGACACTTTATGAAAATGGTGTGACGACAGCGGCAAATGCCTGTGGTACGCAGGATGGTGCGGCTTTTGTTGTGCTATGTACGGAATCCTATGCCAAAAAGAAGGGCTGGAAACCATGGCTTCACTATGTGGATATGGTTGAAGTGGCGGGGAATCCGGAGATGCCGCTGCTGCTTGTGAACAAAGCATTGGAGAAACTGTTTGAAAAGACCGGAGTGCACCCGGAAGAGATTGCCGCTTACGAATGCAATGAGGCATTTGCCGTGATTGATGAATTGTTTGCAAGGAACTATCCGACTTGTGTACCGGGTTACAATGCCTGTGGAGGGGCGTTGGCATATGGTCATCCTTATGGAGCGACCGGAGGGATCCTTACGCTGCATCTGGCGAAGCGGCTGCAGCAGTGCATGGAAAATGACGTGTATGGAGTGAACGCCATTGCGGCTGCCGGCGGACAGGGAACTGCTATTTTATGGAAGAAAGTGTGGAAAGCATGAGAAATTTTTACGATATGATACGGGAGCAGGAGGCAGACCGTCTTGCCCTTGTGGAAGAAGGAAAAGAATATACGTATGGAGAACTGGCAGAGTTGTCGCAGAATCTGGGAAACCGGCTGATGCAGAAGCATCCGGAGGAAAAAGTGATCTTTTTTCGGGAAAAACGGATTTTAGAGCAGCTCACTGCCTTTTTGGGCTGCCAAGCGGCAGGGAAGATTCCGCTTCTTGTACCGGAGGATGCGAAAGATCTGCCGGAGATTGGAGAAGTGCCGGAAAATGCCTGTATGGCAGTGATGACTTCGGGAAGTACCGGAGTGCCGAAGGTGCTCTATCGGCGGTATGAGAGCTGGGCGGATTTTTTTCCGGTTCAAAATGAAATCTTTGGCGTGACCCCGGAAAGCCGGATGTTCGCTCAGGGGAGTCTTGCGTTCACCGGCAATCTGAATCTTTATATGGCACAGTTTTCCATCGGTGCGGCGATGGTTGCTGCCAATGTCTTTGATCCCCGCAGATGGGCGGAATGGATGGAAACATATAAGACCGATGTGATATATCTGATTCCGCGAAAACTCCTTTTTCTCCCACAGTGCATCAAGAAACCGATTGCGACGGTAAGACACATTCTTGCCGGATCCCAGAGTATGGGAAGAGAAGAGGCGGAAAAACTGCACCGCTGTTTTCCCAATGCCGGTATCGTCCTTTATTATGGAGCCAGTGAACTCAATTATATCACGTATCTCCGGCAGGATCAGATGACACAGGAGAAAAACTGTGTGGGAAAACCGTTTCCGGGTGTGCAGGTGTCGGTAGAAGACGGTGAGATCTTTGTTACGACACCCTATCATGTGGAGGGAACTTTGTGCCCTTTTAGTCTGAACGATCTGGGGCATATGGATAAGGAGGGAAATCTGTATTTTGATGGAAGAAAAGACGATATCGTCAGCATACGGGGACGGAAGGTGTCGCTTCTTAAGATAGAAAGAGCCTTGGAAGACATTCCGTTTATCGAGGAGGCAATTGCCGCGGTTGTAGAAAAGGATGGCGAAATGCGGGCAGCGGCATGGGTGACAGTATGTGACAGAGAGGCTTTGTGTTTGCCGGAAAGCGAGAAAAAAATTTATGCGCATTTGAAACAAACCCTTGCGAATTATGAACTGCCGTATTGCTGCCAGATTGTGGAAAAACTTCCGCATACAGAAAGTGGAAAAAAAGACAGAAAAGTACTTGACAAAGTGCGATAGTTCTGCTATGATTGCTATCACAGTACGGGCTTGTACTGGTTTCGACAGGCCGGCTGAAGATGGAGAAGCTATCCGTGGACCGTGACCACGTTAAAACATGGATTAAAATTAAACGCTGAAGATAATTTAGCATACGCTGCCTAATGGCAGCTGTCTGACTTAAGGCACCTACACTTTAAGACCCAGGCATCAACGATGTAGGAAACGACATGCATTAAGCTTTGCGTGCATGGGCGTATCATGAAGCTACTAAAACCTGAAGGGTGTTCATTCTCGTCAGGCGGAGGGAATGTAAAAAAATGAACTATGATAGTAGAAGTACATGGGATTCCGGTTTGGACGCGGGTTCGATTCCCGCCAGGTCCATGTTTTGTCATGAGGAGGGACCCGCCGCAGGTGGGAGGAGTCCTGATGACCAATTGTGGTAAGGAGGGACCCATCGAAGATGGGAGGATTCCTTATCACGCAGGCAGACGCCCACGAACGAAGTTCGTATATTATGGCGCCTGCTACTTATATAGTGGTGAGGAGGGACCCGCCGCAGGTGGGAGGAGTCCTGATGACCAATTGTGGTAAGGAGGGACCCAGCGAAGCTGGGAGGATTCCTTATCACACAGGCAGACGCCCACGAACGAAGTTCGTATATTATGGCGCCTGCTATTTTTGTATAAGGAGACCATAGGATGAATTATGCAGTAACATTGAAATTTGATAAAGAGACCGAAAAAACAATTCAGAATCTTATTGATGAAGTGGCAGAGAAAACAGGCTGTGATTACATGAAACAGATAAATATTCCACCGCATGTAACAGTTTGTGCTCTTGTAAGTGATAAGGAAGAAGCGTTACTTACAGAGATGGAAAATATTGTAAAAATAATAAACAAAGATGTGATCTGGTTTGCCAATATTGGCGTGTTCAATCCACTTGTAATTTATCTTGGTCCGGTTTTGAATCAATATTTACAGAATACGTGCAGTCTGGTAAATGAACGGTTATTAAAGTATGCTGATGTTGGCAATAGAGGGCAGTATCTGCCAAACCAGTGGGTTCCCCATGCAGCAATTGCCGTAAAACTGACTCCGCCTGCCTTACAAGAAGCATTTGCTATTGTACAGGAAAAGTTTACAGCATTTGAAGCAACCGTTGAAAAAATTGTGTTAGCAAGAGTAAATCCATATGAAGAACTTTATTCATGGAAATTAAAATAGAAATTATTTGTTATGAGGGGGGATATACTATGTTTTTCAAAAAAAGATAAGTCACGAGTTGTTGATAAGAATCCGGATGAATTACCGGGGGGTAAGGAAAAATCATTTATTCTTCCGTTTGCAGGTGGAGAAATATGGTTTGAACACTTGGATGGGATCTATCAATATATCGAGCTTGCCATTGAAAAACTACGCAACGATACGGAGACATTCCGCCGCCCGTTCTCTTTGGGATATATTAAATGGGTTTTGGACTTTAACCAAATGAAAAGAGGGTTATTGCAGGAATTGAGCATTTTTGGTGAGAAGGTAAAAATATTTAAATATTCAAAAGAAGCTTATGAATTTGTTATGAAAAGTTTTCCACAGGTTTAGTTTAATAGAGGTAGTGATCATGATAAGAAAATTACAAAAAACAGATGTAATTAAAGTAGCAGATATTTGGCTGGATTCTAATATAAAAGCACATGATTTTATCCCTGCACAATATTGGAAAAGTAATTTTGAATTAGTAAAACAACTGCTATTACAGGCAACGGTCTATGTTTATGAGGATAATCAAAAAATACAGGGCTTTATAGGAATGAATGAGGAATATATTGAGGGCATTTTTGTTTCGGATGAAATGCAATCGCAGGGGATAGGTAAAATTCTGCTGAATTATGCAAAGGGTAAAAGAAACAAATTATTTTTGAACGTATACCAAAAAAACACACGGGCAATATCCTTTTATCAAAGAGAAGGATTTGAGGTTCAGTATAGTGGTTTGGATGAAGCTACTGGGGAAAAGGATTATGTAATGACATGGCAGCAGAAATAGAAGTTTCAGTTTTTTTATCCGTGATGTGTTTCTATTTCAAAATAAGAGAATAGCTGATTATGCTGGAGGTGAATTTTATGTGGTTTTGGTGGTTTATGTTAATATGCGATATGATAATTCCTGTTTTTATGGTTATTGCAGGAAGAATGATGTGGAAACATTGCCCAAAACATATAAATGGTATGGTGGGTTACAGAACAATTCGATCAATGAAAAATATGGATACATGGAAATTTGCTCATGACTATTGTGGAAAACGTTGGTGGAAAATAGGATGGATAATGATTATACCATCTGCTTTGATGCATTTTCCGTTATATCACAGTGATGAGAATACGATTGGGATTGTAGGGGGAATTCTTGTAACAATTCAATGTGTTATTTTGATTGTATCAATTTATCTGACAGAAAAAGTTTTGAAAAAACATTTTAATGATGATGGAACACCTAGATAACTTCCAATTTGACGGAGGTATCATTATTAGTGGAAGGACAAATGATTTATAAAGAAAAATAAATCGGAGGTTTATATGAATTATTTGATAAGAGAATTAAAACAAGATGAAAATAAGGTATTAGATACTTTTTTGTACGAGGCGATTTTTATTCCCGAAGGAGTTTCTGCACCGTCCAAAGATATTATTAACCAACCGGATTTGCAGGTATATGTAAAAGACTTTGGTAAGAATAAGGGAGACTTATGTTTGGTTGCTCAAGTTAGGGATAAGATTGTTGGTGCTGTATGGGTTCGGATTATGAATGATTACGGGCATATAGATAATGAAACACCGTCTTTTGCAATTTCACTGTTTAAAGAGTATAGAAACTATGGTATCGGAACAGAATTAATGAAACAGATGCTAACAAAACTAAAACTAGAAGGATATAAACAAGCATCATTAGCTGTTCAAAAGATGAATTATGCTGTCCGTATGTATAGGAAGATAGGATTTGAAATTGTTGATGAAAATGATGAAGAATATATTATGATTTGTAAATTATAGGCATTTGCAAATTCCAGTTGGATAAAAGTGCTATTATACAGTGTTGTTACTTTTATGGTACAATTCGGATATGAATTTGAAAAATGAAAGTTGTGGAGGAACAGACTATGGAAACCAGACCAGAATTGAGTAGAAAATTGGATGGACAAACTTTTCGGAACTATTATTTTTTGAAGCAGGAATTAGTTGATTTTTGTAGAGAACATCATTTGCCTGTTTCGGGTGGAAAGATAGTACTTACGGATAGGATTGCTTACTTTCTCGATACAGGGAAGATATTAAAGGTTTCGGAAAAGAGAAAAGCAACAAAGTGTGTCAATCTTATTACAGAGGATACACTTATCGAGCCTGATATCGTATGCTCAGAAAAGCACCGGGCTTTTTTCAAAGAGAAAATCGGAAAAACCTTTTCTTTTAATGTATCATTTCAGAGGTGGTTGAAAGAAAATGAGGGCAAGACTTACGGAGATGCAATAAGAGCATACTACCGGATTTTGGAAGAAAAGAAAAAGGGAAAAACAGTTATAGACAAGCAATTTGAATATAATACATATATTCGAGATTTTTTTGAAGATAATCAAGGCAAAAGCTTGAAAGAAGCAATTTTATGCTGGAAATATAAAAAAGGGTTGCCGGGACATAATCGTTATGAAAAATCTGACTTAATTGCACTAAGATAACAGTATAAAGAAATATGCATAAAGTGGATTGAGGAAGTATAGGGAACGTAAAGAGAGCAGTTTGAAATTTATAAATGAAAGGATAAAAATATGGCATCAAGTAAAGAGTATTTACAATTTATTTTAGAACAATTATCTGGTTTGAAAGAAATTAATTATCGTGCTATGATGGGCGAATATATCCTCTATTACAGAGGTAAAATTGTGGGTGGGATATATGATGACAGATTACTTGTAAAACCGGTAAAATCTGCTGTTTCTTATATGCCGGTGGCAGCATATGAATACCCGTATGAGGGAGCAAAAGAAATGCTGTTGGTGTCCGATGTTGAAAATAAAGAATTTTTGACTGGGCTTTTTAATGCAATGTATGATGAATTGCCTGCTCCTAAAACGAGAAAGAAAGCATGAAATGAGTGAGGGTGAAGGAAATGGTTTGTTTATTTTTCTAAAATTAAGACGATATATTATATAGAGTATTGATTTTATTTGCAAGGAGATTTTGATCATTTTTATTGGGATGTTAAGGAAAAAATACATTCGCTTCTTATGTTTGATGTCGTACAAGCAGATGCGAAAATTTCAGATGAATTGAAACAAGAAATAGAAAGCGATGGTGTTACAATTTATGAAAAAGCTTGAAAATTTTATAAATTGTTTGTCTATATTGGCAGATGCGGATTTTAAATTTGCAGAAAGAAATGATATATATCGAATAGGGATTATTGGAAAATTTAATCTAACTTTCGAACTTGCCTGGAAAGCATTGCAGGAAATTATGAGAATTCATAGTGTGGAAGGAGCTGCTACCGGATCGCCTCGTGAAATCTTACAACTTGGCTATAAAATTGGATTTATCAATGATTCTGAGGTATGGCTGCTAATGCTGAAAAAACGCAATACTTCTGTTCATATATATAATGAAGATGAAGTGGATGAAATGATCCTGCTGATACGTGACAGTTTTATTCCGGCTTTTATTCTTCTTAAGGATATGCTGGTAAAGAAACTGGATGAAGCGGAAAGTGATTGGACATAAGATGAGCGAAAAGGAAAATCGGGAGTTAGGGGCGAGATTATGAAAAACACTAACATAAAAAAGACAATATATATTCTACTAATTATATTAGGTTTGTTCATTGTTCAAACTTTTGCAAGCAAGTTAGGCGGTTTCATTGCTGATTTATTTCAATATGCAGTGATTGATAAAGATGGTGCATTTATGAGTATTTCTGTGCATCACATTATTCAGATGATAGCCGCTTTAGTTCTTATTTTTGTTATCAGTAAGAAAAGCGGTTTAGAGTTTTGGTTAATGCCGAGGTTAAATAGGAGCGGTATGCTATATACCACATTTTTTTCTATTGTTATTTTGATATATGCTCTTATTAGTTATGCCATTGGATATTCACTTAATACAATTGTGTCATATACATATGAGCTAAATATATCAAATGTTTTAGGGACATTAGCGTTTCAACTGTTTTTATCAGGAACATCAGAAGAAATTTTGTTTAGAGCACTTCCGATTACTGTTCTTGGTGGAGTGATATGTAAAGATGATAAAAAAGGTTATGCATTTATTATTGTAATAGCCTCGGTACTATTTTCTGTTGCACATATCCAATGGACATTGTTTCCCATTTCGTTATCTTTTTCATGGTTTCAGTTGATTTATGCATTTATATTAGGTATAGTGTATGGACTTACATATATGAAATCAGAAAGTGTTATTTACCCTATGATCATGCATGGATTGAGCAATTTTTTTATGGTTGGAATGGGGTATATATTTATGGCTGTGATGAGCTGATACATAGTTAAGAACACGCTCAAATTCTAGTTGGTAAAGCCTGTTGACATGAATTTATGGAGGTGAAAAAAATGATGATGTTTTTACGTTTAAGAAATATCTAAATACATAGGACTATATTAAATAGTTTTATGTATGGACAAAACACGAAAAAACTATTTAATAAAGGAGATTTTGTAATGATATTTCAGGATAATGTAATGAAAGAGTACTTAAAAAATGTTTATTTTATAACGGGAACGCCTTGTGGAGGAAAAACAACCCTTTCACATGCATTGGCGGAGAAGTATGGATTTGAATTATTTGATATTGATGAGAGATTTGAGGACCACAAAAAAATATCAGATTCATTATTTCAGCCTGCTATGAATACTTGTTTTAAAAGTGCAGATGAATTTTTTGGAAGAACGGTGGAAGAATATAAGAACTGGCTGTTGAAGAATACTCGTGAACAGTTGGAGTTTGTTCTTCTTGATCTGATTCGCCTGTCAGAAAATAAGAAGGTTTTGTGTGACTGTCATCTTACTGTCGCTCAGGCACTTGCTTTTTCAGAACCGGCGAGAGTTGTTTTTCTCATAATAGATCCATCTAATCTTGTTGATGAATATGGTAACAGACCGGATCATCAGGGATTCTTTCAGTATCTGAATTCAGCAACGGATATAGAAAAAGCAAAGCAGACGGTAAATACTACCTTATATGAACTGAATGCAGATCGTATAGAGGAGATTAAGAGAAGTCCGTTCTTTTGGATTGAGAGAACGACGGATAGTACCGTTGAGGATACAGTAACCCGTGTTGAAAAACATTTTTGTTTGCAGGTTACTTCTTGACAAACCGCCTGGTTTCGTTTATCATAACAGGTGTTATGATAAAGAATAAAAAAGAAACCATGGAAAAAATAAAACAGGCGGCTTTGGAAGAATTCTATGAGAAAGGATATGCCAAAGCGAGTCTTAGAACAATTTGCAGCCGGGCGGGCGTTACGACGGGAGCAATGTATTTTTCCTTTGAAAACAAGGAAGCATTGTTTCGCGCCATATTAGAACCGCTCGTGCAGAGTTACGAAGACATACTGGCAAAGTGTATGCGGATGGAGATGGAAGAGTCGTCCGAAGGTCCGGATGTCGATGTGCTTATGATGCAGTTTATTTTAAAGCATAAGAAAGAGGCCATTGTCATTATGGAAAAGGCGCAGGGGAGCTGTTATGAGGGCTTCCGGGACCGCATGGAACAGATGATGGAGCAGTCCTTTCGGATGTATTATCAAAGTAAGCTGAAGACGCCGCCGGATCCGGGACTGCTTAAGATACTGGCAAAGCAGCGGTTAGACAGCTGTTTAGAGATTGTGAAAGAAGATTATGATATGGAATACAGTTTGTATCTGGTAAAACAGATCGGCGTTTATGCCGCGGGGGGAACCGAAAAATTAATAGAGCATTTAAAAGAACTTCACAGCCGTTAGTTGTGGAGTTTTTTTAATAACATAACAATTTATAACAAACGTTACGATGGAAAGGATGAATAGCATGAAAGAGAAAGTAAATGTGACAGGGGTGCCGGAAACGATGATTCAGACCCTGTATGCGCGCGCAAAGGAATCCGGGAAGGAAAATGCAAAGATTCACGATGACATGGCAGCAGAGATGGTGTCCAGACTGGATTATGATTTTTCCAAAGCCGATCAGGATAAGGCAATGAGCTATGGCGTGATCGCCCGGACGATCGTGTTAGATGAAATGGTGGAGAAGTATTTGAGCGGGCATCCGAACACGATTGTAGTAAATATTGCAAGCGGTTTGGATACAAGATGTTACCGGATGCAGGGAAAATATGTGCGCTGGTACAATGTTGACCTGCCGGAGACAATGAAGATCCGGGAAAAGTTTCTCACAGAAAACGGCCCGGTCTACCAGATCGCCAAATCCGCAATGGATGCGTCGTATACCGATGAGATTGAATACGGCGGCGAAAATGTACTGGTTATCATCGAAGGACTTTCCATGTATCTGAGCGAAGCCGATGTGTTACAGATGATGTCTATCATCGAGAAAACATTTCGGAAAGTGACGGTAATGATTGAGACGATGTCTCCGTTTGTCGTAAAGCATATAAAAGAAAAATCCATCGAGGGAAGCCATGCAAAATTTACATGGGGCGTTAAAAATGGAAAAATTTTACAGGGACTTGTTCCTGCCTTTACCTATAAAGGGGAGGTCAGTCTCGTAGAAGGTATGAAAAAGATGATTCCGATATACCGAGTGATCGGAAAGATTCCGGCAGTGCAGAATTTTTCCAATAAAATTATTGTGTTGGAGAGATAGAAAAGAAGGGGACGGAAAAAGGATTTTTCCCGCCCCCCAATTTATTCTTTTTTTTTTCACATTTATATGTTAGAATGATAACAAAATTGAGTGATAGACAGAAAGGAAATGGAACGATGAATAAAAAGAATGGAATTATCATAGGGGTATGCGTAGTGGCAGCAGTCGCGGCCATTGCGGCATTGAGTGTATTTTTCTATAAAGAAAATAAATCCGGAAGCGGCGAAAAAGCGGTGACGAATACGGATGACGGTGATAATCTCGCTGACGGTCAGATCTTTGATTATGAGAAGGCAGGGTATATCTCGCTTGGCAAGTACAAGGGATTGTCGGTCAATGTCGAGCCGGAAGTTGATGACGTCTACAGTGCGATGATCGATGCCGCGACAGATAAAGAGGTTTCCACCAAAGAGGCGGTTCAAAGCGGTGATGTTGTAAATATCGATTTCACCGGGAAAAAGGATGGCAGAAAACTGGACGATGCCAGTGCGGAAGATACGTATGTATGGGTTGGAAAAGGCGAATATATCGATGACTTTGAAAACGGCATCCTTGGCATGAAAAAGGGTGAGAAAAAGACGGTAGACTGTAAATTTCCGAGCGATTACGACGATGAAGATCTCGCAGGACAGACGGTTCAATTTACCATTAAAGTCAATGATGTCTTTAATGACACGCTTGCAAAAAAAGTATCTGACAATAAATGTAAAAATGTGCAGGAATACTATGATAAAACGCAGAAAGAGCAAAAGGAAGACAATATAAACAACAAAGGCGAACTGGTATGGGATTCCTTTAAAGAGACATGTGAGGCAAAATCCGTACCGGAAAATATGCTGGCACAGTCGAAAGAAGATGTAAGTCTTATGTACACCAATTTTGCCGAGATGTCAGGCATGACGCTGGATGAACTTTTGGAAAGTTTTGGAATGGATGAAGATGGTGTTTCAGAAATTGCCGAAGATGGTGTGATCGATGTGATGATCGCCAAGAGTATTATGGCGAAAGAAAATCTCACAATGGATGATACCACTTACAAAAACAAATTGTGGACGGCTCTCGGCTACGAAGACGGAGACGATGAAAAAAGTCTCTCGGATCTGGAAACAGAGTACAAGGAAAGCCAGGGAAGCCACCCGAAAAACGATATGATGATCGAAGTAGCAAAAGATTATATCGGAGATCAGGCAAAAGTGTCAAATGGAGATACGGCGGATGAGTGAAGACAGGAAGATTGACTGCTTTGTATTTGAGGACAACGATACGTATGAAGTGGCTCACAAGGAAAAAATGGTGATTGATGCAATCCGTCAAAAATACGATGTGAGAAATAAACGTGTGGCGTTGAAATTGTATCAGAAAATATTAAAGGATCATTCTTTTACGACGGTGATCGGATATTCTTTTTTGGAAGAATTATATTGCAATATGGAGCAGGCAAAGGTGCCGGTAAACGATCTTCCCAGCCTGGAAATGACGGCGAAGACAGAAAAAGCAGAAAAGAAAAACGTATATCTGCCGGCAGCCACGAGGATCAAAGAAGAAAAATGGAAAATACTGTATGAAACACAAAAGACATTGAACAAAAAATGCAAGATCGTGATTGCAATGCTCGTTATTCTCATTGCGGCATTGTTTGTCATTGAGTATAAAAGTCAGGATTCCATTTTTACCTATAAGCAGAAAACAGAGCAGGAACTGATCGACAAATACGAAACATGGGAAGAAGAATTGCAGGAACGCGAAAATGCTTTGAATGGAGGGAATACAAATGGAACAGAAGATTCTGGTCGTTGACGATGAACAAAGAATGCGGAAACTGGTAAAGGACTTTTTAGTCAGAGAGAATTTTACGGTGCTGGAAGCGGCAGATGGCGAAGAAGCGGTGGATGTATTTCTGGCAGAAAAAAATATTGATCTGATCATTTTAGATGTCATGATGCCGAAAATGGATGGCTGGCAGGTGTGCCGGGAGATACGGCAGTATTCGAAGGTGCCGATCATCATGCTGACAGCCAGAGGGGCAGAAAATGACGAACTTAGAGGGTTCGAACTTGGGGTAGACGAGTATATCTCCAAACCGTTCAGCCCGAAAATACTGGTGGCAAGAGTTCAGGCGATTTTGCGCCGTGCCAATGCAGCATCCGAAGATGTGCTGGAATACGGCGGCATTGAACTGAACCGCAGCGCCCATGAAGTAGTGATCGATGGAGAAAAGATCGATCTCAGTTTCAAGGAATTTGAACTGCTTGCTTACTTTATGGAAAATAAAGATATCGCGTTGTCGCGTGAGCGCATTTTAAATCATGTGTGGGATTACGATTATTTTGGGGATGCCAGAACCATTGACACCCATGTAAAAAAACTGCGCAATAAAATGGGCGAAAAATGCGGCAAATACATCAAAACCATTTGGGGAATGGGCTACAAATTCGAAGTATCGTAGAGAGGATGTGGCGTTCTATGAGACAGTCAATGCGGACAAGACTGGTCGTGCTGACAGCGCTTATGATCATATTATGTATTGTGATCTGCTGGATCATGAACCTGTTTCTGCTTCCCGGATATTATGAAAATTCCAAGAAAAAGCAAATGAATGATGTGTATGGAGAAGTGGCAGCGCTGTTTGATGAAAATGACTGGAAAAACATTTCCGATACACAGAAAGATAAAGTATACGATTCTCTGGATAAGATCAGCGCAAACAGCAGCGTAAGTGTATACATTATGAGTATTAATGTAGATACCTCCAGCGGCATGGTGAGCAAAGTCGATTATCTGTATCCGAGTATGGGAAACCGTACGCAGCAGCTGAATACGCAGCAATTGGCAAAATATGTCATGTTTAAACAGCTTGGCAATATTTTTGATGAAAATTATAAATTGCTCGAAGAGACGGATCAATACGAATTGTTTAATGTATTTGACGAGAGGATCGATTCCAATTATATCGAACTTGTCGGCGGGATCACAGGAGATTACTGGGTATATCTGCGATCAAATTACGAAAGCATCCGCGAGAGTGCGGCTATTTCCAATGAATTTCTGACGTATGTCGGAATCCTTGTAACGATATTGTGCGTCATCATTATGATCTTCCTGAGCAATCATTATACGAAGCCGATCCTGAAACTGGCACAGATTGCAAAGAAGATGGAAAATCTGGATTTTGATGTCCGGTATAAGGAAAACCGGCACGACGAGATCGGCGTGCTTGGACACAGCATGAATTCCCTGTCAGATAAACTGGAACAGACAATCTCCGAACTCAAGACGGCAAACAATGAACTGGAGCTGGATCTCCAGAGGCGTTCCGAGCAGGAACAGATGCGGCAGGAATTTCTTGCAAATGTGTCTCATGAACTGAAGACACCGATCGCGCTCATCCAGGGATACGCGGAAGGACTTCAGGATAACGTCAATGACGATCCGGAGAGCCGTGAATTTTACTGTGAAGTTATCGTAGACGAAGCGGATAAGATGAACAAAATGGTAAAAAAACTGTTGAGTCTGAATCAGCTGGAATTTGGAAACGGACAGGTGCATCTCGAACATTTTGATCTGCAGCAGGTAGTACAGTCGGTATTGTCGTCGTCGGAAATTTTGTTCCGCCAGAAAGAGGTCACCTTGTCGTACGATGGAGACCATCCGGTTTATGTGTGGGCAGATGAATATATGACGGAAGAAGTAGTTATGAACTACGTCAGCAATGCGCTGAACCACATTGATGGTGAAAAGATCATCGAAGTAAAGATCGTCAGCCGCGACGGAAAGGCCAGAGTGAGTGTGTTTAATACCGGAAAGCCGATTCCGGAAGAAGATATTGATAAGATCTGGAGTAAATTTTATAAGGTCGATAAGGCGAGAACCAGAGAATACGGTGGAAACGGGATTGGTTTGTCGATCGTTAAGGCAATTATGGAAGCACACAATCAGGCGTATGGTGTGAAAAATTATGACAATGGTGTGGAATTTTGGTTTGAACTTGATGAAAAGACGGAAAACTAGAAATCTGCAATTGCAGTCTTGACAAAAATATGTTAAAATAATAGGTACAGTTATATGATATGAAAAGGGGATGAGTGCATTTATGAAAAGAAGTGGATGCCTGATGCTCTGTTTCTGCCTAAGTGCAGCTTTACTGAATGGCTGTTCCTCTGCCAATCTGAGTGAGGAAAACCAGGATAAAGTGGCAGAATACGCAGCAGAAGTGGTGTTAAAACACGATGCAAATTATGATAATAAATTGATCGATACAGAGGCGGCAGCGACACCGACTCCGGAAGCCGACCGGCAGCCGGAAGGGACACAGGAGCCGGCAGCAGAGGCAGACCCGGCAGTGTCGGAGGATGGGCAGCAGCCGGAAGAGACACCGATACCGGAAGTGTCCATGGATGAGTTATATCAGTTAAAAAACGTATCCATCTCGTATCAGTCGTATGATATTTGCAGCCAGTATCCGAAAAAATCAGATTTTCCAATGATTGCCAAAAAAGGGGAAACCTTTGTTGTGGTTACGTTTGTGGCAGAGAATAAAAGTTCTGCGAAAACGAAAGTGGATCTGATCAAACGGCGGATCAGTTATGAATTGCAGCTGGATGACGTACAATACGATCCTACCATTGCGATGCTTGCCAACGGGGGATTGAATAATTTTAAAACTACGTTAAAAGCAAAAGAAAAGCAAAAAGTTGTACTCATGTATAACATTCCGAAGGATGCAGCAAAAGCAGAAAATCTTACTCTCACAATTAAAGAGGGAGATAAGAAAGCACATACGATAACATTAAAATAATAATTATGGAAGCATGGAGGATTGGATATGGACATGGAGTATGAATATAGAGAAAAGAAACGCAGTTTGTTTTTCGGCCTGCCGTTATCATTTACGACCTATACGCTTAGTCAAAAAAAGATCAATATCAAAAAGGGGCTGCTTCGAACGGAAGAGGATGATACCCTGATGTATAAGATTCAGGATGTGAAGCTGGTTCGCAGTTTATGGGAAAGAATTTTTAAACTGGGTACGGTGATCTGTTATTCCGGCGATATTACCGATGCAAAACTGATGTTGACGCACATAAAAAATTCTTCTGAGATCAAAGAATATATTCTTGAGACGGCAGAAGAAGAGCGAAGAAAAGTCCGTACATTGCACACGATGGGACTTGATGGAGCAGATGATCTGTATGATGATGTCGATGATGACTGATTAGAAGAATACCCATTGGAAAAGGAGGAGACAATCATGGCACAGACAGAAATATTGTTAGAGAGTGGGACCAATGAATTAGAATTATTGGAATTTGTAGTAGGAACACAGCACTATGGAATCAATGTGGCGAAAATTCGTGAATTATGTCAATACCAGGTACCGACACCGGTGCCAAATGCACATCCGTTTATTGAAGGAATCTTTATGCCGCGTGATATGCTGATCACAGTCATTAATTTATCCAAAGCATTAGGAATTCCGGAGTCTGGGGATACTTCAAACGATATGTACATAATTACAAATTTTAACAATTTGCATACGGCTTTTCATGTGCAGAAAGTACTTGGAATTCATCGTATCTCCTGGGAAGATATTGCAAAACCGGATTCTACGATCAGTGCTGCCGGAAAAAGTGCGGCAACAGGAATTGCAAAAGTAGAGGATCGAATTATCATTGTACTGGATTTTGAGAAAATTGTTTCGGAGATCAATCCGGAGACAGGATTGAAATTATCCGATATTGATGCGATGGGTGAACGTTCCCGTCATGAATGCCCGATTCTTTTAGCAGAAGATTCCCCATTGTTGCTTGAAATGCTGAAGAAATGTCTGAGTCGTGCCGGATATACTCACCTGATCCCGACGACTAATGGACAGGAGGCCTGGGATACATTGCAGAAAATCCTGGCTGATGGAGGCACAGTTGGAAAAGACATTTCACTGGTTATTACAGATATCGAGATGCCACAGATGGATGGACATCATTTGACAAAATTGATCAAGGATGATCCGAGATTTGATGGTATGCCGGTTGTGATCTTCTCATCTCTGGTAAACGATGAGATGAAACGTAAGGGTGAGGCACTGGGGGTAGATGCTCAGTTGTCAAAACCGGAAATTGGAAAATTAGTACGACAATTGGATCTGTTGCTTAACTAGAGATCTAAGGCGCGAAAAGACAGACCGGACTATGTGGAGTAGACTGGTCTGTTGTTGTGATTGAATGGAGGGAAGAGATAGATCATGGCAGGAAAAGAGGGAGAATCTTATCTGGATGAATTATTGGATAACGCATCGGCACTCCAACATAAAGAAAAAAATAAGACAAAGAAAGCAGATTATAATGAGGTTGGACTGGATGAAGCACTGGCGGTTTTAAACGATCTGCCGGATGAAACAGGAATCCCGTCGAAAGGAAATTCCAAAGAGGATTTGGAAGAGTTAAAAACTCTTTTTGAGGAATTTGGGGACGAGGAAATTCCGGAGGAAGAACCGGAAACCAATTTTATCACGGAGGCAGAGCCGGAACCGGAGAAAATGCCGGAGGCAGCACCCGCCGCAGAGCTGGAGGCAGCGTCAGTACCTATGCCGGAACTGGAAGTAGAGCCGGAGGAAGTGCCGGTATCCATCCCGGAACTCGAAATAGAACCGGAGGCAGCATCAGCCGCAGAGCCGGAGGAAGAACCCGCTGTAGAACCGGAGGAAGCCCTGACATCAGAACCGGAGACGGCATCGGAAGAGGATGGTTTTAACCTTGATGATATTGCCGCATTGACCGGTGGCATAGGGGATGATTCGGACGAACAGGACGGTGCGGATTTTGAAGATATGGAAGCTATGTTAGATCTGCTTCAGCAGCCGGATGACAAAGAGGAATCGAAGCCGGGTGCGGCAACTGCACAAACGCAGGAGACAAAAATTTCCTCAGATCCGGTGGCGGTAGATGATATTTTTCAGGATGCTCTTTCTGCTGTACAGTACAGTGCGGATGAAGAGGAACTGGAAAAGCAGATACAGGAAGCCGAACAGCCACAGGAAGAAGTGGATTCTACAGTTGAAGACATCTTTGCGCTGGATGATGTGATGCCGGAGACGAAAGAGGATTCTATGTCAATGGATCAGGATACGCAAAGTGCTGAGAAAGTGCCAATCCGCAAGACACCGAAAAAGAAAAAACCGGCTTTATGGAAACGTCTTTTTGGAAATGTTGTTACAGATGAGACGGCGGCTTTGGAAGAAAAAGAGAGAGAACGCGAAGAGGCCAGAGAGCAGAAAAAGCAGGAGGCTTTGATCGCAAAACAAAAGAAGAACGAAGAGTCAAAAGAGGAAAAAGCGAAAAAGGCCGAGGAAAGAAAGGAAAGACAGAAACAGCTCAAAGAAGAAAAAGCAACACGCAAAGAGGAGAAAAAACTCGAAAAGAAGCGCTTAAAAGAAGAGCGTGCAGCGATGGAAGAAAAGGAAGTGGTTGGAAAGATCAATCCAATCGGAGCTACGATCGTATTTGTTTTCTTTGCTACGATCGGTGTGTTGATCCTTGTCGGTGTGTGGCTTTTCCCAAGACGGGCTAACATAAAGGAAGCTGAAAATCAGTATGCCAGTGAGCAGTATATTGAAGCCTATAAGACAATTTCCACGATTTCTGTGAAAAAGGATGAGCAGGCACTTTACGATAAGATTGAACTTTGTTCAAAACTGCAGAGACAGATTCAGTCTTACCAGGTGAACGTTTCCATGAATCAGAAAGTAGAGGCTCTGCATTCCTTACTGCAGGGATTGGATTTCTACAATAAAAAGCAGGAAGATGTGAAAAAACTGAAAGTGCAGAAAGAGTTTTTGCAGATGAAAACGCAGATTGTTTCTTATCTGGCACAGGATTTTCAGGTAAATGAGGCAAAGGCTGGTGAACTTCTTGCTATTACCGATGAAACAGAGTATACGAGCCGGCTGCAGCAGATTGCAGCGGCAGCGAAAAAGTAACAGATAATTGGAGGAAATTATGATAGCCATAGTAGATTATGATGCAGGAAATATTAAGAGTGTGGAAAAAGCATTGCAGTTTTTGGGAGAAGAACCCGTTGTAACGAGGGACAAAGAAACACTTCTTCAAGCGGACAAAGTGATCGTTCCCGGAGTGGGTGCTTTTGGAGATGCGATGGGAAAGATGCATCAATACGGACTGGTGGAAGTCCTTCGGAAGATTGCCGGCAAAGGAACACCGATCCTTGGGATCTGTCTGGGACTGCAGCTGTTTTTTGAGAGCAGCGAGGAGACACCGGGGGTAGAAGGACTCGGACTGTTACCGGGAAAAATTGTCAGGATTCCGGACAAAGAAGGGTTTAAGATTCCACATATGGGCTGGAACTCCATTCGGATCAATCCGGCTTCCCGCCTGTTAAAAGGCATTGAAGAGGGAGCATATGTTTATTTTGTTCATTCGTATTATCTTCAGGCGGAAAATGAAGCGGATGTTGCGGCGACGACAGATTATGTAGTAAACATCCATGCAGCCGCAGAACATGATAATATCTTTGCCACACAGTTTCATCCGGAAAAAAGCGGAGAGATTGGATTGCAGATATTGAAAAATTTCATCGGATTATAGAAGAAAGGAACGAAGAGACAATGTTTACAAAGCGGATTATTCCTTGTTTAGATGTAAATGCCGGAAGAGTAGTAAAAGGTATCAATTTTGTAAATCTGCGTGATGCCGGAGATCCGGTATCGGTTGCTGCTGCTTACGATAAGGCAGGCGCAGACGAACTTGTATTTTTGGATATTACGGCATCCAGTGATGCCAGAGACATAAAAGTAAATATGGTGCGGAAAGTGGCAGAGACAGTATTTATTCCGTTTACTGTCGGCGGCGGGATCCGTACCATCGATGATTTTAAGATGATCCTGCGCGAAGGAGCGGATAAAGTTTCCGTAAATTCGGCAGCAATTCTGAATCCGGAACTTGTATCCGAAGCGGCGGACAAGTTTGGAAGCCAGTGTGTGGTGGTGGCAATTGATGCCAAACGCCGCAAAGAGGCCGAAGGATGGACCATTTATAAAAACGGCGGCCGTGTCGATATGGGCATTGACGCTGTAGAATGGGCGATGAAAGCGGAAAAACTGGGAGCGGGAGAGATCCTTTTAACGAGTATGGACTGTGACGGAACCAAAGACGGATACGATATTGAACTTACGCGAACGATTTCGGAAAATGTGTCAATCCCGGTAATTGCTTCCGGTGGAGCAGGAACGAAAGAACATTTTTATGATGCGCTTACCGAGGGAAAAGCAGATGCCGTGCTGGCAGCTTCCCTTTTCCACTTCAATGAACTACAGATCAGTGATCTGAAAGAGTACCTGGCAGGGCGTGGAATCAGTGTAAGACGATAAGTGATACGGAGGAAAGACAATGGCTGGATTAACAGGACAGTGGCAGGAACAGCTGTCAGAGGAATTTCATAAGGAATACTATCAGAAATTATTTCTGTTTGTCAAAGAACGATATAGTAAAGTACCCGTGTATCCACCAGCGAAGGATCTGTTTAATGCCTTTCATCTGACCCCGTTTGAAAAGGTCAAAGTGGTAATACTGGGGCAGGATCCCTATCACAATACGGGACAGGCGCATGGATTGAGTTTTTCCGTAAAACCGGGGGTGGAGATTCCGCCATCCCTTGTCAATATTTATAAGGAATTACACGATGATCTGGGATGTTATATTCCAAATCATGGAAATCTGGAAGAATGGGCAGAGCAGGGGGTGCTTCTGCTCAATACGGTGCTTACGGTACAGGCTCACTGTGCCATGTCACACCGCGGAGTGGGCTGGGAGCAGTTTACTGATGCCGTGATAAAGAAAGTGAATGAGATTGACCGGCCGATTGTATTTATTTTGTGGGGAAAACCGGCCCAGGAAAAGGCAAGAATGCTCAACAATCCAAAGCATTTGATCTTAAAAGCACCGCATCCGAGTCCGTTGTCGGCATACCGCGGTTTCTTTGGAAGTAAACCGTTCAGCCAGACCAATGAGTTTTTGAAGGCTCATGGGGAGACGCCAATCAATTGGCAGATTACAAACAAATAGGGAGAAAAATATGCAAAGAGAGTGTAGCAGAATCTTACAGGAAGTTGAGAAGGTAATTAAAGGAAAAGAGCAGGAAAAGCAGCTGATATTGGCTGCAATACTGGCAAAGGGGCATATTTTGTTAGATGATATTCCGGGAGTCGGAAAGACTACGCTTACGATGGCATTTTCACGTGCCATGCAGCTGGAATGCCATCGAATGCAGTTTACATCGGATGTTTTACCATCCGATGTTTTAGGATTTCAGATGATTCATCCGGATGGAACAAAGGAATATCAAAAGGGTGTTATCCTGTGCAACCTTTTTATGGCGGACGAGATCAACCGCGCTTCATCTAAGACGCAGTCGGCACTTTTGGAAGTGATGGAAGAAGGAAAAGTGACCATCGAGGGAGAATCCCATCCGGCACCGGAACCATTCGTGGTTATGGCAACGCAGAACCCGGTTGGGTTTGTAGGGACACAGCTGCTTCCGGAGTCCCAGGTAGACCGTTTTATGGTCTGTCTGACACTGGGGTATCCTTCCCATGAGGAAGAAGTGCTTCTTTTACAGGAACGTCAGGGCGAAAACCCATTGCAGTTTGTTGAAGAGGTTCTTACTGCCCAGGATCTGCGGAAGATGCAGAAAGAAGTAAAAGAGATTCATGTGGATACAAAAATCTACGATTATATTGTCTCTTTGTCGGAGGCGACGAGAAATCATCCGATGCTGTCGCTGGGGATGAGTCCGCGCGGAACCATTGCGCTGATGGAGATAAGCAAAGCCGCAGCTTACATGAACGAGCGGAATTGTGTGTATCCGGAAGATGTGATCTACACATTTCCATATATTTCCAGACACCGGATTTATCTTACATCAAAGGCAAAGGTAGAAAAACATACGATAGATGAAGTGCTCAAACAGATTTTAGGCAGCGTAAAAGTGCAATAGGAGTGGGACTATGATTCGTAACTGGCTGATTTATATTTTAACAGTGACAGCATTACTTGTCTTTACCGTTATGTATGGAAGACAGAGTGGTTTTTTGCTGTTTCTGTCAGCGTTAATATTACCAATTCTATACGCAGGGATCACTTGGTTTTGCAGCAGAAACATAGATGTTGTATTTGGATCGGAACCGGATCTGCAGGATAAAAAAATGAGCTGGAAGCTGCAGTTTAAAAATATTACTCCTTTTTTAGAGGGGCGCAGAGGCCGGCTTGTTTATCAGATACAGACCAGACAGGGGAAACTGTGCGAGGAGCAGGTGTGCGATTTTTATCTCAAAAAAGACGATTCAATGATGATACAGTATGAGACACAGTATGCCGGTCTGTATGAACTTCGCATAAAAAAAATCCGGTTATACAGCAGTTTTTCTCTGTTATCCAGAGTGATCCGTTCGGATCTGAAGGAACGTTTTTTTGTCATGCCGGAATACAATGAAGAATTTGCGTGCATTGACAGACTTCCCATGCAGACAGAGGGAGAAAGTGATACCTTTTTATCCCATAAAGAGGGCTGTGATCCGACAGAGATTCTGGGATTCCGTGATTATCATCCCGGCGATAAGAGTAACCGTATCAATTGGAAAGTGACGGTAAAGACGGGGCGGTTTATGGTTCCGCAATATGGATTTCCGATTGCCTGTGATATTGCTATCATGATAGATGCTGCACATTTGGATGAAAAAAGTGTAGGATGGATTTTGGAGATTCTGTATTCCCTTTTTATCCAGCTGACGTCACGGCGCCGTATGTGTTATGTTATGTGGGAAAATGACCGGAGCGGGCTTTTGGTGCGGAAAACAATGAAAAAAGAGGAAGATATCTACGAAACTTTATATGCGGTTGCAGATACCGTTAACGAGCACAGCATCTGTCTGGAAGAATTGTATGAACAGCAGTATGAGGGAGAATATTTTTCGCAGGTGTATTATATCTGTCAACGTGAGGAAAAAATGTGGCCGGATGAGATTGCTGCCAAACTGCATGCAGAAAATCTCGAAATGATCGAATTATAAAAAGGAGGTCTGTGTGTTGAAGAAAATTGCATTATTTCCGGTATCAGCAATGATTTTATGCAGTATTGTGAGTCTGTCAAGCGGTTTGGGATACGAGACACACAGTATCTTTTTTTTGATCCCTGTTTTTTTTATTTTTGGCATGTATTATTTTTTGCAGAAAATGATATCGGTTGAAGATGAGCGGAAGGAAAGACGGATCTGTTTTTTGGTCACGTTGGGGGTAAGTGCATTGTTTTCGCTGCTTTTTATCCAATTTATTGTGTCCGGCTTTGAAAATATTGTGTATCAGATTGAAAACCGTGCCAACGCCTGCTATTCGCTGGGGCTTATGTTGAAAGAGATGGGGCAGGAAGAATATGTTGCTCTTACATTTTTTTCCATTACCGGTGGGGTGGCACTGCTCAGTTTGTGGCTGTTGGAAAAAGGCGAACCTTTGTGGATTACGTCCGTTCCTTCTTTTATTATATTCTGCGTTCCGCTGGCAGTAGACGGAGTGCCTGACGAATGGAGCATTGTTGGATATGGTGCGTCATTTCTTCTGCTGTTGATCCTTGGAAAACGTGGAAATGCTCACCAATTGATCATTGGAATGGGAATGATCAGTATCTGTCTGCTGATTGGAGTTTATGGAAATATATGGCAGGAAGTCAAGCCTCATGTCACCGGATATCGTCACTGGCTTCATGAAAAATTGTTTCTTCCGTCAGGCGTGGGAGAGGAAGAACCTGTACAGAACATTGATTTTGGAAGATTTGATGTCGCCGGTTCTGTGAAATATTCCGGACTTACGGCCATGAACATATACAGCAAAAGTGATCTGAGCAACAGTCTCGTATACTTCCGGGGATATGTGGGAAACTGGTATGAAAACAATCAATGGGTCGGTACAAAGCAAAAAGCGGATGATCCAATGGGATTCGCCTTGGAACAGAATGATCCGGTAGAGATGGAAGCGGTGGCGGACAAAAACGCGTATTATTGTTATGTCGTGAATGAGGAAATGCCAAACGAATATCGAAATCAGAAAATAGATTATAGCTATGACGATGAAGCATTTATTTCCGATGATGATTTCCAGATTACACAGAGAATGAAAAAGCAGTTCAAGCAGGAGATCATCGGGAAAAAGAAACCGAAGACCATTGGCGAGGCAATAGACATCGTAAAAAAATATCTCATAAAGAACTGTCGGTATACGTTGAGTCCGGGAATCGTGCAGCCGGATGAAATGGAGGCATTTCTTTTTTACCGGAAAACCGGATATTGTACGCATTATGCGACGGCCACCGTTATGATGCTGCGGACGATGGGAGTGGCATCCAGACTGGTGCAGGGATATATGGTTCCGGGAGACAAGATTCCAAGGGAAAAGTGGACGCCGGTTAAAGATCAGAGCGCACATGCATGGGTCGAAATCTATATTTCCGGTATCGGCTGGTATCCGTTTGATGCGACTTCTTTTGCTGTGGCACTTCCCGGTCAGACCCTTCCGTTTGATGCGCAGACATTTGACAAAAAGGACGATAACCGGAAGGCGGAAGCAGATCAAGAACAGACTTCCCAGCCGCCGCAGGAGAAAGAAGCTGTCACCCCGGCACCGGATCCGGCAGAGCAGGAACCAAGTGACGAAGGACAAAAATTATCTGCAGAACAACTGCAGAGACGGGTTATCCTGTGCATGGGGATTGTCTTTGCCGCCATGGTGCTGATCGCAGTTTGTTTGAAATTGGCAAAAAATGGAAACGGCAGAAGCGGACAGGCACGACTGGAAAAAGCATATAAGAAAGAGAAGGTTCTTACGAAACGGTTTTTATATCGGCAGGCTTTGCTGGAACCGTATCTGGAAACCATGGAAATCCATTCCGGCTATGAAAGTATGCGGCAGATGACGGAGCAGTATGAAAAAGGATTGGGGATTTATATACAAACAGAAAAAGAGGAAGAATTTCGAAGAGAGACAGCATTTTATGTGGCCTGCTGTTTTCGATACCGGTATGGTGAGGAAGAGATGTCCGAAGATATCTATGACCGCTGTAGTGCGTATCTGCAAACGGTTTTTGAAGCGCTTTCCCGAAGGGAAGAGCAGAAAGACTGGAAAAAGCTGCGAAAATGTTGTATAGTAGATGAGGTAATGAATAAAAAGAAGAAAGATAGGTAAACCATGGGAAAAAAGTTATTTATAGCAGAAAAACCAAGCGTGGCGCAGGAATTTGCCCGGGTTCTTAAAGTAAATGGACGGCGTGGAGATGGTTTTATTGAATCGCCCGATCATGTTGTGACATGGTGTGTCGGCCATCTTGTGACGATGAGTTATCCGGAAAGTTATGATCCTGCTTACGCAAAATGGGCATTTGAGACGCTGCCCTTTATCCCGGAAACATATAAATACGAAGTGATCGGAAATGTAAAAAAGCAGTTTGAAACGGTAAAAAATCTTTTGAACCGGGACGATGTGGAGGCAATTTATGTCTGCACCGACTCCGGACGCGAGGGAGAATACATTTACCGTCTGGTGGATCAGATGGCTGCGGTACCGGACACCAAGGCAAAATTCCGAGTCTGGATCGATTCGCAGACAGAAGATGAGATCCTGCGTGGAATCCGCGAGGCAAAGCCGTTATCCGCGTATGATAATCTCAGTGCCTCCGCGTATCTGCGCGCCAAAGAAGATTATCTGATGGGAATCAATTTTTCAAGAGCGCTGTCTCTCAAATACGGAGGCTGGCTCAATGACAACGTGTCCGGAAAAAAATGGACTTCGGTGTCGGTCGGCAGAGTGATGACCTGTGTGCTGGGCATGGTAGTAAGCCGTGAATGGGAGATCCGTAAGTTTGTGAAAACCCCATTTTACCGTGTGATCGGCTCGTTTGGAAGAGAGCAGACAGACGAAGAAGAGGCTGCTTTTTTTGAGAGCGAATGGCGCGTGAATGAAAAATCCAAATATTTCCAGTCGCCAAAACTGTATAAGGAAAATGGATTTACCGAGGAGAGTTTTGCCAAAGAACTGATCGATACGCTTATGGCGGGAGAAAAACAGGCGGTAGTCGAGAAAGTGGAAAAGAAGAAAGAAAAGAAAAATCCGCCGCTGCTTTTCAATCTGGCGGAATTACAGAACTTATCCTCGAAATTGTTTAAGATCAGTCCGGACGAGACATTGCAGATCGTCCAGGAATTGTACGAAAAAAAACTTGTGACCTATCCGAGAACCGATGCCAGAGTGCTGAGCAGTGCCGTTGCAAGGGAGATTACCAAGAATCTCAAAGGACTGCAGGGGTATGAGATGGCACTTCCTTATCTGAGAGACATCGCGGAACGAAAGAGTTTTCTCGGACTGGAAAAGACAAGATATGTGGATGATAAAAAGATTACCGACCATTATGCCATTATCCCGACCGGACAGGGGCTGGGGGCACTGGCATCGTTAAAACCGCTCAGTGCAAAAATGTATGAAGTGATCGTACGCCGTTTTTTGTGCATTTTCTATCCGCCGGCGGTATACCAGAAAATGAATGTTTCTTTGACGATGGAAAATCCGGCAGAAGAGACTGCATATATGGAAAATTTTGTAACAACCGCAAAGGTTTTGGTGGAAGAAGGATTTCTGCCGGTGTCACAGTATTCGTTTGCCAAAAAGAAAAAGGAAGAGAATCCGGAAAACGAAGACGAGACGGACAGCGCGGCGTTGGAGAAAATTCTCCCCTCCCTGAAAAAGGGAATGAAACTGTCTCTGCATGACATGAAGATCAAAGAAGGCGAGACATCTCCGCCAAAACGTTACAATTCCGGCTCGATGATCCTTGCAATGGAAAATGCCGGACAACTGATCGAGGATGAGGAACTGCGTGCCATGATCAAAGGAAGCGGCATCGGAACGAGTGCGACAAGAGCGGAAATTTTGAAGAAACTGGTAAATATTTCCTATTTAGATCTCAACAAAAAGACACAGATCATTACGCCGACACTCAAAGGAGAGCTGGTGTGCGGCATCGTGCGGTATTCGATCCCGGCGATGTTAAGCCCCAAACTTACGGCAAGCTGGGAAAAAGGCCTTACCGGCGTGTCCGATGGCGGGATCAGCGAAAATGAATATATGGACAAACTGACCGGCTTTGTCAAGACACAGGTCGGCAAGGTAAAACAGACCAACAATATTGCGCAGCTTCGTTCCTATTATCAGGTTGCTACCGTATACTATAAGAACAAGATAGGTAATTGATAAATTATTTTATTGGTTCCTGTGGATAACTTTCCCGTATAT
>ERZ808252.253-NODE-253-length-55630-cov-3.713828_pt1 | contig 55630 bp, 65 predicted proteins | sample MGYA00521242_ERZ808252 | MGnify/ENA primary metagenome ERZ808252 (study PRJEB31516, sample SAMN03275581) | gut metagenome | biome: mammalia-associated habitat; material: feces | host: Papio cynocephalus | place: Kenya | collected 2012-08-07 ... | reverse complement strand
AAAGTCCTTCATTTAAAAATGTAATTTCCATAACATTAACCCCCAAAAAAAAAATAAATAATATTATTTAATTGTTTTTTTTTGATAATAATATGAAAAATATGTATACTTCCTTAAGGAAGTATACATGAGTTAATTATATAATCAATCTATTATATCCTGATCATATTTGGTATAAAAATCTCTATTACCCTCAAGAGCAAAATTATATATTTCTTCTAAACTTATACAATTATTATGATGATATTGATTTCTTACAAAATCAGTAAATATTTCAAATTCTTTATTATTTAATTTTAATACATTTTTTGCATTATTATTTATTCTTTTCAAATAATATTTATTATTTATTTTCTTTATATCTATTATTTTTAAATTCATAAAATTATAAAATACTTTTTCAATTTTATCTGTAAAATGTTCTATTTTATTTAAAATAGAATATCTCATTTCTTTTAACTTTTCTAGATTGTATTCATTATTTGAATATATTTCTATATTATTCGGAATTTTTCTTTCATTTTCATTATTACGATTCTGAATAAAATCAATTAATTCATGATACTTATTATATGTATCATCCATTACTTTCTTAATATCCTGTATATCTATTTCTGATATAGATGAATTCGATAATTGATTAACGATATTTTCATACTTATTGGTAATATCTAAATAAATACTTATAAGTGCTATATTATATTTCAAATGTCTTATTTCTTTATCTTCTTTAGTATCCTTTTTCTTAAAAAGAGATGAGAATAATCCTTCATTCAAAAAGTGAATTTCATTTATCATAATTACAATCTCCAGTCTAAATGTAATTTATTATCTAATTGTTTTTTTTTTGATAATAAAGCGATTATTTTACTGCATTTAACTTATAAATAAAATTAAATTAATATAGGAGGTTTATTATGAATTTCTCATCTAATATTTTATCAGAATCGAGTAATTTAGATTCTCTTTCAATAAATACTTATAAAGAAAAAGATAATTCATATATGAATATACTTCAGGAATGTAATAATAGCATTCTTGAAGCTACTACGGAATATGAAATGAATATGTATAAAATGATGGCTAATAAATCATATTATTCATATTCAAATGTATTATCTGAAAATGCTTGGCAGAATTTCAAAGAGTTTATTAAAAAAGTAATTGAAAAGATTAAGAATTTCTTTAAGAGACTATATATGTATTATAGCTCTGGAACTGCTAATGTAAAAAGAATGTATGCAATAATTGATAATATTGCTAAGAATGAAAGTAAATATAAAAATATAAATCTTTCTGTAGATTTATACAGTGCATATAAATTAAAATTAAACGATGAATCTATAATTAAATCTTATGAATTTATTCTTTTTGCTATAAATAAGTTTAAATTAGCTATTAAGAATGATAAAGGTGGGCTTTCCACAATTTCTGAAATATCCGAAAATAAGCTCAAAGATAATATAAGATTTTTAGCACAAGATATTGATCCTGATTCTAATATTGAAACTATAGAGGAATACTTAAAATTGCTGAAAAATGCATCAGCAAAAACTGAAAAATTTAATATTACAATAGATGATATTAAGAATTATGCTAAAGATCATCCAGTAATTGATGATTCTAAGTTTAATAAGTATAGAAATAAGATTAATGATTTTCTTAATAATTTTATGGAATTATCTAAAGATCTTGAAGGGGATCAATTAATAGCAGCAAATAAATTAGTTAATATTTGCTGGTCTTATTCTCAGATAATTGGTGCTCAGATTGATGCTGTAATTAAAACTTATATTGGTAATGCTCAGGCTATAATTAAAGCAGTTGCTGAATATACTAAGATGAACGAATCTACTGGATTCTCTGAATGTACCAATATGGATACCGATTCTGAAGAGATAATATCTAATGAATCTAAAATATCTACTATTCTTAATACTGAAGCAAATGATACTTTATTTGAATTCTTTGACTTCTATAGAACTCTTGCTAAAGAAGAAGCTTCTATTATTATAGATAAATATCCAAATAAGATTCAGAGACTTAATGCTATTAAAGAAGCAGAAGTTGCAAATGCTCAGGATTCTTTAGGAAAAGGTGCTGAGAATATTAAGAAAATGATAGATAATTTCTATAAGAAACTTAATATTCGTATGAAGTATAATGCAGATTATATAAAGAGAAATGAGCAGATAATAAATAAGCCTATTACTCTTCAATCTGTAAAATCTAATGGAGATATTCTTGCAGGAATGTATAGAATACAGAATCCTATCGATGTAGTATCTTTCAATGATAAAGAATCTATAGATTCTAAAGAAGATTTCTTCCAGAAGCATCTTCTTAAAGATTTTAATCAGTCATCTCAGTTCTCTAAGAGAAAGGTTGATTTTGATAAGAATACTTCTATAACTGATTTTTGTAAAGTTTACTATGGCGCATCTATGCCTGAAGAAAAGTTTAAGAAATGTGAATTTAATCAGAATGAATTAAATGCAAATAAACCTAATATGATTAGATTTCTTCAGAATACTGATGCTTTTCTTAGAGGTATCAAATCAGATTTTGATAAATTAAATAATGAGTCTACTAGATATCTCAAGAATAGTGCTTCTAATAGAGAAAATATAAAGCCTGAAGCAAATAATAATCAGCAGAATAATATAGAAAATAAGCCTGCTCCTTCTGGGAAGAATGAGTCTTATTACTCTATTTTATTTAATAGATATATTACTGAAGCTGAAATAGAAAAAGGCAAGCTTGATAATGATGATGGTCACAATAATAATGTAGCAGTAAATAATGCTAATACATTTAAAATGTATATAGATTGCTATAGAGATATATTTGCGTCTAAGCTTACTGCAGCAGAATTTATTACTAGTGAACTTTCTCAGATTATTAAAGCTCATGCTAGTATGTTTATGAACTCTAATCAGATTAATACTGAAAAGAATATATCTGATAAAGCTAAAGCTGAAGAAAAGAAAAAATAAAAAATAAACCACTAGGAGAATATTCTCCTAGTGGTATTCTTTATTTCATTAGTAGCATTCTTTGCATACATCCTAATTGCCTATCTAAGTATAACATCTTTTTTAAGTTTTCTTTATACCCTATTGTATAAATATCTAATGCATTAAGATCTTGCTTAAGATTAGATAATAAAATAGAATAAGCATTTATAAGAGGTACTGAAATCCCATTTTCCACTATAGTACTTAATAGTGCTTTTAAATCATTTATTTCAGAATTTATTTTAAGGGTAGCTGCATTATTATTCATTATTAGATTCCTCTTTATCTAATTCTTCTTCTATTCGATTATAAATTTCCTCTATATTATATCCATAATAATGTTCCAGCTTATACTTAGCTGCAATATATTCGATACCTACATCCTTATCTTCTGAACAAGCATAATATTTATGTAGCTCTCTTCGTTTTCTTAATACGTCTTTATAAGAATCATAAAGACGTTTCTTTCTATATCCACGTTTTTCTGCTAAAGAAAGTAAGAATAATGAATCTAATTCAAACTCGTAGTCTTTATTCATTTCTACACATTGCCGTCGAATTTCTTCCATCATAGCTTTATGACCAGATGGATTTGAAGTTTTAAATGGTATTCGTGCTTTCATTTTTATTATCCTCCTTTAGAATATTATATTTATTCAAAATTATAATATCTAAATATTTAAAATAATACATTAAGGATTGCTAGCCCTTAATGTATTTTCTTTGCTTCTATCTGATTTTGATCGATAAGATTATCAGGAAGTTTCTCGAATAAAAGCATAGTATTCATAGTAAAATTATTGTTTTCTCTTACATACATTTCTCTTTTTCTAATGAGAATATACTTTCCATTATATGTATTACCATATACCTCATCTGCATGAATAATATATTCTTTATTCATTGTAAGAACTGAAGAATCTATATCAGTTTTCTGTATAAGAATCTGTACAGCAGATGTATTAGCAGAATTAATAATATTATCTATAACACCAATATTATCATTCTTAATCCGCATTGATTTATTCTTATCTTCTATTAATGAGTCTTCAGTTTTATTAATACTTTTATCAATCTTGTTCCCAGATGCATCTATTAAGGATACTTTAGAATAGCTCTTTTCCAAATATCGATTATCTGCAAGTTCACAGTCTAACCCATCACAAACTATATTATACATCGATTGTGATTCATCTGTAGTCATACCTTGAAGTTTAGATTCCTCAGTATAATCTTTCTTTAAAGTAATCAATATAGTTCCTATATCTTCTCCTTTTCGCTTAATAAATTTTCCAGTAGAAGATATTAAATAAGAACAATCAAAATCTATAAAGAATCTATACTGAGTTTTATATAAAACATGAATAGAATTTATATATTTAATAAGCTTAGAAGTACTATTAATTGGAGGTATAAATATAGAGTCAAATGTAATATTATCATCAGGCTTTTCTATAAGAATAGGAAGATGCTTAGTAGCCATATACATAAGACTGCTTAAATTACATTTATTAAATATACCATTTACAGTAGCACATTTATTTTTATTAATATGATCAAGACACATTAAACCAATATTAACCAGCTTATATATATCTTCTCTATCAGAATTATTTCCTTCATAATCAGCATCTTCAGTTTTATTTATATCGTCAGTAATAAAATAAATAAACTGTGCATTAATATAATCTACATAAAAATCTGGCATATCAGAATTACTAATACATCTCTTTATATTAAGAATAAAATATGCAGAATTCTGATTCTTGACTATTTTATCAACAAGCTTCTTATCAAGAGAAGCAGTAACAAAAAACATTGGCATATTATTTTCTTTATAATTATAATCTGCCATAATATATTTTATATTAATACTATCTATATCAGTAATATCATCACTATCAACAACAAATTTCATTTCTGCTGTATATTTATATAAATCACCATCAGGCTTATATACGGAGTTTTCATTACTCATAATTTCAATCTCCTTATAAAAAAAAATAAAGGTAATGCATTTAAGCATTACCTTTATGTTTTCCCTTGATTAAAGCTTCATAAGATCGATAGGATATTTATAAAAATACTTCTCATTAATTTCTTTAACTGCATTATCATCAGAAAGATTTATTATATTATTATCTAAATCTAATGTTTTATATGGCGGGTATATCGAGCCTCTATTAAGCTGATCTACTATAGAAAATAACTTAAAGAAATTTTCTACAGTTTCTGGCTTATTTATTTTATACTCAGGTTTTGCTAATACTGCATAAATACCATTACATTGTAAAGGTAATGTGCATAGATTAAGATAAGAATAACCATTGTCAAATTCATGATTATTAAAAGCTTTATTAAAGATTTTTAAAATAATATTGAAATTGTTTACTCTTATTTTATATCTAGACTTAACCCCGGACAATGTCTGAATCATTGGAAATAGTTTGGCTGGTAAATTGTATAGTGATTCATCTTCCAAAGGCTTTAATCCAAGCTCTCCAACTCCATATGCTTTATATAATGAAGTTTTTGTAACCACCCAAGATCTATCATTTATATAATTCTTTTTAGGTCTATATAAGAAAGTTCTTGGACAAATAGCTACAAGTTGATATGCTAGAAGTTCTTTACTATAGATTATATATCCTTTGCCTTCTCTATTAGCTGCAAAATCTGTATTAATTCTATTTACAATCATAGAAGAAAATTCAGATTCTCTATCTACTAATGTAAATATATCAGGTAAGTATGGAGTATATATCTGGCATATCTGCAATGCATCCATAATTCTACTAGTAAGAAGACTATTGGTATCCTCCTGTAAAATATGAGCTGCATTATAATTAGGCATATCTCTTAATATATGAGGATCTCTTGCTCCTCCATATACTAAAAATATCCTTGAATATATTCCCATCTTATTGAAGAAACCTCTAAGATGTATAGCAAGATTAATAATAGATGATGCTATACCGCAGCTATCATCTATTTCAAGTCTATCACCAAAATGATATAATTTTCTTAAGATAGAATAAAGATCTACATAGATATCTGTCCTATCTATTTTGTCATTTCCGCAAAATGCATGCATCGTCATTTCATAAAGACGATCATATTTTATATATTCTCCATATAAAATATCAACAGCATTTACTCTCTCTGGTATCCCAGTATAACTCATAATATACTCCTCGGATCATAATAAGATTCCTCTATAGAATCTATAGTAGGAATTTCTACATCATTTAAATTTATATTCTTTTCCTGCAGTACTTCTTTTACTCGTACTGCAAAATCTTCTCTATCTTTGATACCATTTAAAGTCTTTCTAGTATCCCCGTATCCATTCTTAAGAAGAGCTTCAATAAGATTAGCAGGTCCATCATCTGTCATAAATGATACTCCCTTACCAGCTATCTCTTCTCCCTCAGAATTTGTAAACCATTTTCTTATATCAAGCTTGAACTTTCCATTCTCACTCCATCTAAGTTTACGTAATGCTATAAAGCTATTACTTCCAGGAGCTTCATCTATAATCTCATTAATAGAATCATCTATTTCAAGATTAAATTCTTTTTCTTTATTATCCTTCATTTTATTAATCCTCCTTAATAATTATTAAGATTGAATAAAAAAGAAAGAGGTGATTGCTCACCTCTTTCATTATGGCTATTAACCACGATAGACATTGTAATTACAGCCATTATTGTTCCAGCAGCCAAGAGCACTCTGAAGCTCTCTAACGGTTGCCATGTTGAGCTGGGATACATTAAGAATATATTCACCAGCTCTACTCGGAATGACATTCTGAACAGTAACGTTATAATCATAACGTACACCATTCGAGCCTGTGCCATAAATTGCAGCGATGATCTTGACAAGATCAAGACCACTAATACGGCAGATATACTCTGCCTTATTATTGAAATTGTCAAACGAACTAAGCTCTTCGGACTTATGCTCATTCCAGTTTACTTTAGTATTCTCATCGATATACTCAAAGGTAAACGGAGCGAGGATGTCCTTAAGCTCATCGGTGAGTTCATATACAGATGTCTGATTGTATCTTCTCACCGTATTAAGATACATTGCAGTAAGATCATTCTGATTAATCTTTCCATTATCAGAATTATCATCTACAAGCTTAATGGCATTTGTAATACCATTTCCGATATTATTCTTCATAGAGAAGAACAGATCGATGTAGAGTGCCCCATTCGGAATACGCCTAGTGGCCGGGCTTACATCATGCCCATCATTGATGTATATTTTGGAAGCATAAAATTCTTTAAATATACCTCCAAAATACGCATTGATTACTTCACAAAGATTGATCGAGGTTGTAATCCACGATCCCATATTGGTCGGGAACTCCTGAATCTTGCTCTTAATTGCGAACTTTTCTCTTGTAGTGGTGTTGTTTTCCATGGTAAAACTCCTTTAAATTATTATATAATAAATTTATTATGAGGTTATGATATGTATAAAATCATATCCTAATCTCATATATATATTATGTGATTAATATATTTTTTATTCATTCATTTCAATTCATCTATAGTATCGTATGCTACGATATAAATAGGTTTATAGTCTTCTGCCTTAGAGGCTGCTAAGAAATATTTCTTTACTACTTTAGAAAGATCTACTTCTCTAGTATAAGGTAGTACATATGTTTTCATTACATTTTTGACATGATAATCTTGCTCCAATTTATCAAGATTGATTGCATCCAAACAATCTCTATCTCCAATTGGAGAATCGAATTCAAATATATCAAAGCATGAACGAAAATCATACATAAAATTATTATCTACAAGAAGATCCTTTAATGTATCATTGCAACCGAATACTGCTTTATTGGTAAATATCTTATCCATAGTCATATGAACTTGCCTAAGAATAGTATCATATCTCTTGGTTCTAATAATATCAAGAATATTATCTAATGTATCATCAAGATATACATTGACAAATCTTGTATCTTTAATAGAATTACAGGCTGTTAAACACTTAAAATCTATATTTGCAGGACAAGTATACTTATTAGTAGATACTCCAAGATAAAGTTGATAATCACTTTCAGGAGTTCTATCATTAGTATAGAAGTCATATATAGATTGTCTGCATATTGCAAAAGGACCATCTTCTGGTTTCTTAATATTAGCAAGAGCTACTATTACATCAGAAGAATCTTCAAGTTCTACAATAGAAATATTGAGAACGCCATCAGGTTTAAGCATAGTATAATTATCTAAAAGATCAGATCTAGAAATCTTATATTTATGTCCTTCTCTGTCTTTGCAGTAAATTATATTAGCTGCTTCATCTTCTTTGATAACTCTGAGTATGTCTGCCTCTTCATTATCATTGTACTTAAAAAACTTGCTTCCTGTGTAAATTTTCTGAGTTTCCATTGTCCAAATATTTCTCCTTTAATAATTTATTTTTCCTCGGAAAAATCTACTTACAGTAGGTTCTTCTTGTTTATAATATCTGCCTCTATATAGTTTTGAAGCAGCTCCAGCAGGAGTAAAATAGCAAACCTGAGCTATTTCTTCTCCAGGATAAATCTTCAAAGGTTCAACTACAGTAATCTCAAGAGTCCAAGTACCATCAAATCCAATATCTCCAAATCCTGCACAGATATGAATTGAAAGGCCAAGACGACCGCCAGAAGATCTACCATTAATCATAGGAATAAAGTTATCTGTAGCACATCTTTCTATAGTACTTCCTATATAAAGAATATTGGGATACAAAACCATTCCATCTTCTGGAATAGTATACTCATAATATTCATTATCAGAATGCATATCTATAGGCTTTGCTTTTGTAGGAATAATGGATTTGACATGAAAGCTATATCCATATTCATCTATAATATGATTATTATTAAAGAATCTATGATCATCACCTTTTAAAACAGCATCATCAATATCTGCTTTATCAAGTCCATGGCTATAAACTTTAAGCTTATTAGAAATTCTTAAGTTATAGCTATTAGGATTAATAAGGGATTCATCAAAAGGATCAATTATTATATTATTTTCTTTTACCTGTCTTAAAATTTCTTCTCCAGTAAGCATTCCATCTCCAGGCTGCATAAGAATGCTCTTAGCACAAGTATTGGCATTTATAGTTTCCATTTTATCCTCCATATATGTAAAATTAACTTAATTATTTGTTTTCGTTATATTAAGTAAATAAAAAATATGAGAGTGGACATATAATCCACTCTCATAATTATTTTAGCATAAAGGTTTTATATATTTCTTTATAAGAGAATCTATATCTATGCCATTTTGCATTTCGGTTTCGCTATATATATCAAGAGGTTCAAACAGCATTTTATTAATTATATTATTCATAGTAGGATCGGTTACTATAGAAGAATATTCTTTAAGACTTAATACAGTATCAAGTTTATTACAATTCTCTATAAGATAATTAATATACATATCTTGATTCTTAATATACATCTGTTCAGACTCTTTAAGAGGCTTAGCAGTTTTCTTTAATGTATTTATTACAGCTTTAATCTTTTCAGCATCATAATCATTTGCAGATCCTTCATAAAGCTTGAATATCTTTTCATTTCTTAAAGCTGCCTTATGAAGTGTAGCAGGTGATACAAATGTAGATGATTTCTTTCCAGTAATATTTATATCAAGCTTTCTAAATACTACATCTACAAACTGAGAACAAAAATATTTATAATCTACATTTACAGGAATATGTAGCAAGTAACATAGCAAACTTGCATAACTATACTTGGTTTTCTCCATATTTGCATCAAAATGTTTAATAATATCTTTAAACTTTATATAGATATATTTAGGTACAAAGAAACAGAATAATCCAATATTAAGATTATTAGGTTTAAAGACATCTTTCATACCTTCTCTATGATATCCAGTTCGTTTTGTTCCATTAGCTTCAAGTATCTTAAAACTAAAGCATTCATTTAATTCTGGATCAAGGCTAAATGCAGCATGACTATAATCATCTCTAGTAAATTTTCTAATAAGTTTAGAATGGAAGGCATTTCCTGCAATTAATACAATAAAGATAGGATAAAGTTCTTTATCATTAAGATCTTCTTCAGTAGGAGTGGTATAATTTACATCAAACTCTCTAAGATCTATAATATTCACAGATGATCTTCTCATCTTTGCAGTTTCAACTGCAATACTTCTAGCTTTATCAGAGAATTCTATTTCCGGATTCCAGCCAAGCTCAAGAATAGACTGCTTTCTAGAATTAATCTGTTCTTCGCTATAATTTCCAGATTCCTGCATTTTCTTGAGACTATATGTAAGCTCTCTTACTTTAGAAATCCAACTAGGAATATTATTTCTAAAAGATTCTGAGTATGCTAAATCATCTATCTTATATTCTTCAAACCAATCTTCAGATGTCATATCATCTGAAATTAATTTATTATCAGATATAGCCTTATAGTAATTCTGCTCAGGATCATCATTATATACACCCATAGATATCATATCTTCAGGAGATATATAAGGATAATCAGAATATATAAATTCAGGATTATTATTGGATAATGCTTCAAAATCTCCAATAGCATCTGAAATTATATTATTAGTAATAGCTTCTTCTGTAAGCACTTTCTTTTCTCTAGCTTTAGAAAGAAGATACTTAGCAGATTCCCATACAGGTCTATTTTCAACTAAAGATTTAGCATAATTTCTCATACCAGTTACAGTATCAGTAACTGCTTTATACTCTATTATCTTATCAGAATAATCATCACCTATCATAGGTGAAATAATATCATTCTTAAGCATAAGATAATATTCTTTATTAGTCTTTCCAACAAGTTCTTTCATTATATCATCTGATACAACTTTATCGGAGTCGGGCATTGATTTATATTTTTCATATATTTCATCAGGATTACCATATGGATGCATTATATAAACACCAAACATTTTTGCTGTCTGGACCACATCATCCCAGTCTATTGTAGAATTAATAAAATTATCTTCTACACTCACTTCATTCATTGGAGCAGATAATGTTTCAGAATCTGCTGTAATAGAATCAGATACAGCAGAAGTTATATTAGTATTCTCTTTACTAAGTTTATCTTTAAGAGAATTATACATTTCATAATTATCAATACCAAATAATTCTAAGCATTTCCAATCTGACTGTCTACGATTATATTTAGTATTGTTATTATATTCAATCCATCTATTCTCAAGATTTTCCATAGTAAGAATATCTGGAGTCATAATAGTTATTCCAGAGGAATTAGACCAGTTATTTGCTTCAACTACTTTAGGATCTTTTTCATATAGATCATCAAAGTATTCACCTTTCATGGTTAAAGATTTTAATGTATCTGAAATCTTAAACTCATCATCAAACATATCATTCGTTGGCATTCTCTTCTTCCTCCTTCTTATTAGAATTTGCATTATAGATATCATTCATAATATCTATAGCTCCACTAGACTCTAAATCTTCAAGAGTATCAAACTTTTCAGTGGCCATATAGAATTTATCATTTGTACAAGCATAATATCCATCAAGAGCTCTGCAAATCATTACACAGCCTTTAGTTTTAATTATATTCTGCATATAATTATCATCCTTAGCAATATAATCATACGCATTTTCTATATAAGAACGAATCTTCTGCTCTCGATCTTTATCATAATACTTAAAACATTCAAGAGTAAAAAGGTCTTTATAATTATTTATATTAGCACCAGTAAGAGTATTAACAAGAGACCATTTATTTTCAACAGGTTTCTTTCCTTCTATCTGCTCATATATAAGTCTCATTTTTTCTGCAAACTTTTCTGTTGTATTTATTCCGCAATAATACATTGTATTAAAAGTTTTGCATAATTTAGGAATACTATTATTAAGACTTTCTACAAAATTACTATATACTTTAGTAATCTTATTATTATTTAAATCATCTTTATTATACTGATTAATAACAATCTTATCTCCATCTTCTTCTGGAATATATACTTTGTCAGGTTCTGTACTATCAGAATATGCATATCCAATATCAAATGTATTACTTGACATATAAGGAATTATACACACATCAGTTGCATCTGCTCTAGGCATAGCTCCTCCAATATTAAATTCTTCATTAACTCTAATTGTAGCCTTAGGACTTTCATTAGTTAAAGCTTCATCTTTCATTTCAGCAAATATAGCAAGAAGCTGAGAGAAATCATTATTGGTGAGTCTAATATAATTAAACGTACCAAGATTAGTAATCATCTCTTCTTTTGCTAACTGCTTCTCTCTATATACAGGCATAGATCTCTTATTAGGATTATTTCCACCATCTTTTATTTCAATAAGAAGATTAGCAGGAATATAATAAATATCAGTTATCCATTTATGAGTCTCATCATTATATTCATATTCAAGAACAGGACCAGGGGCCTGAATATCTTTAGAAGGAATATTCAGAACTGTATCCATAAATTCAAGAGCATTCTTTTCATATTTTCCAGTATAAGTAATCTTACCACCATCAGAAAAAGTATAAGTACCAGATATCTTTCTATTAGCAAGCATCTTTTCCTGTTGTTCAGCATCACCAAGAAGAGTAGGTTTATTATATACTTTTATATGGCGTTCAAGCGCAATCCTTCTGACTTCAGCTCTGCATTTAGGATTATCACAAAGATTATTATAACGATTTATTTTATCATTCCATGTATAAACTTTCTGTTTACATATCATGCAAATTCCATAATTCTTTCCATTTATAAAATCATATACAGCCCTAGCTGCTGTATATCCTTCTGGGATTAATTCTTCATGTTCTTTATTTACATGATCTACAAGATTAGTCCTAGTATCATGATAATCACAATAAGGACACTTATATTTTTTACTTGTTTTATAAGTAGGCTTCATTATTATTGACCTCCTATGTAATCATATTATAGCTATGTTGAAGTATGAATAAAAAGCATGAGAGATAGCAAAACGCTATCTCTCTATATATAAAAAAGGAGGTTAAAATGAAAAGAAGAAAATATGAATTAAAAGAAAATAATTTTGGCTTTATGTAGGTGAATAATTTATATTAGTATATTATTTATATGTTTTATCAAAAGTCTGTATATTTTAAAATCTACAACAAAGTATTAAAAAATATTAAATTAATTAAAAAGAGGTGATATAATGGCTACTATATCAGAAGAATACTCTTTTTCTATTGATGATTTCGAAAATCCAAAGGTATATAAAAATCCTGAAGCAGTAGCAGTACTTTTAACAAGATTACTTCTACTTGAACCAGGAACTATTCAATCGCATCCGGAAATGGGTGTGGGACTTTATTCTAAATACATGTATAGCGTAAATGGAATAAATGTAAGCAATTTAAAAAAAGATATACAGAAACAGATTGTTACATATTTACCAGATTATCAGTCTGCATCTGTAAATGTAAATCAAGATAAAGAAACAATATATATTACAATAGAGATAGATAGTACTATATATGGATTCATTTATAATAGTGCTGCTCAAACTATTGTAAGTAAATTTACACATTTAGCTGATCTATAAAATTAGATTATGGAGGTTAATAAAATGGAAAAGAACTCTTCCCTTAATGAAATTAGAGGTTCTAATGTAGAAGGTAGAAGTGCTGTAAGATCTAGCAATATTTCTGCCTCTGTAGATGATATTAATAATATGGTAAATCGTATCCCTACTACTAATAATGGTCCTGTTAAGAGCTCCAATATTAGTGAAATGTCTCCGGAAGATATTAATAAGTTCTTCCCTAAGAAGACTCCTGTAAAGTCAGAAGCTATTACTCCTGATACTGATATCTTTGCAGATCTTGATAGAGCTCTCGATAGAACTAAGGCAGAAATGGGATCCCAGATGGATGCAATCCTTGATAAGAGAGATGCAGAGATGGAAGAAAAGGAATCTGCAAAAACTTATAAGGATATTGATGATATGGTATCTGATAATGTTTCTAATGAGGATTTTAATTTTAGTGATTCTACTGATACTGTAGATATTGAAACTGCATCTTCTGATGAGTATAATTATCAGGAACCTATTAAACAGCCTCATATCAATACTGATGATTTAAATAGTATTAATACTGATTCATATGATCATGATACAATAGAGACTGATGCTAATCATGGTAATACAATAGAACCTGATACTATTCATATTTCTACTAAGGCTGTATCATATAATCCTATTGAAAATAAAGTTGTTACTGAATCAACCCCTGCAGTATCTGATACGCCTGTTCATGTTCCTGAAAAGAAGATTGATACTGATATTCTTGATGGAGTAAGTAATTCTTCTCTCTTTGATGACGATGATGATAATACTGATGATGAATATGATATTGATGGTACTGCTGAAAAGTCTGAAGAGGAGACTATTAAGGAACTCAAGAATGAGCTTGAAGGTAAGCTTATTATAAAGAGTAAGTTTGATCTTAGTAAGTTTGCTATTGCAAATAAGTCTATTACCTCTGAAAAGGCTAATATGATTATTGCCAATAAGACTGTAGCAGTTCCCAATGTTGCTGACTGGATGATGTATGGCGCAGAGAAGGCTATCTCTGTTTCTGGCCTTTCTGGTCCTGAAATTCTTAAACTCAATCCTGCAAATAGTACTAGAAATAGACTTAATACTTTTAAAGATATTTATCGTATTATCTATGATCATATTATAGACAAGTCTAAGCCGAATTATGAAACTTGGCTTAAGACTACTAGATTTGGTGATCTTGCTCATATCTATTTTGCACTCTATAAGGCTACATTTGCTAATAGTAACTTCATTACATATGAATGCCCCAATTCTAAGTGCAAGAAGATGTTTATCAAAGAAGTTAATTTTGATGATATGGTTTCTTATGCTAGTGATGAAGTAAAGCATAATGTAGAAATGTTCTGTAAGAAGGATACTAATGCTCCTGCTAAGGACTTTGGTGAATCTGAACTCTTCCAGATCTCTGATAACTATGCTGTTGCACTTCGTCATCCTAGTATTTGGAATGTAACTATTGAAGTTGCTGCTTTGAGTGATAAATTCCTTGAAAAGTATGCTGATATGATTGATCTTATTTCTTATATCGATAATATTTACTTTATCGATCCTGATCATCAGATGCTTGTGCCTATTAATACCAAGCCTGTTACTAATGATCTTGCTAAGACTTCTGCAAGACGTATTGCTACTTATATTGATAATATAATCAATAAGTTTACTTCTGATGAGTTCTTTAATCTTAGAGGTAAGGTTAATGAATTTGATGAAAATAATAATGCAGTTACCTATAAGATTCCTGGAGCAACTTGCCCTGACTGCGCAGAACAGATTGCTGAGACTGCAAATATTGCACCTGAGAATTTGCTTTTTACACGGCATCAGTTGGCAGCTATTCAGAGTATGTAAATCTAGTTGAATCTATTGCTTCATTTTTAAAGGGAAGAATATCTATAATGGATATGCTAAATGCTCCATTTGATGATATTCATTCTCTTTATAAAATAGTATTCCTTCGTTCTGAAGCTCAAAAGGAACGTGCTAAAGAAGAAGAAAGAAAAGCAAAACAGCAAGAATTAAATAAGAATAATACAAGGTATAATACATATAAGCCAACTGATGAAGTTCCAAAATCTCCTTCATTATCTAATATATCAGAAGATGATTTGGAAGATGCCATAGAAGAAATGGCGGAAGGAGGTTAATAAATAAAATGAATCAATTTGATTGTATTAATATAACAAAGACTATGAATAATCAAGATACTATAGCATATTCTATTAGAAATCTTTTTGATAAGATAATGATGCTATATCATTTACTTGATTCTGATTATTCATTAGATTATAAGAAAGAAACAGATGAGTATATTATTATTTATAATAATATACTGGATGCAAATAGAGTATATAGTTTTATTAATGGTATGCATTTTATTTCATATGGATCGATGTATATAATTAATGCTACTATAGATAATAATGCTATAACTTTAAATATAGTCAATGAAAATGAGTGAGCCCATTGGGCTCACTCTTATCTTTTAGAAACTCCACATATTATTAATAATTGGAGGTGAAATTATGCCCGCAGATGAAATTTTCCGTGGTAAGCATTTACGAGTCGATCTCGTTGATCCTGATAAACTTGTTGAAGTAAATAATTTGAGAGAAGTCACTAATCCAGTATTTTTTGTTAGAAATGGAGTTCCTAGTCCTGATGGATTACTTTCTAATGAGATTTTTGGAATTACTAAATATGACAGGGCTAATACTTTTGCGTATATAGATCTTTATGAAACTTTTATAAATCCTCTTATCTATAAAATGTGGTGCAAGAGTGATTCTGGTATAAAATATTGTGTTCATGGAATCAGAAGGTTTACTATTACTGATAATGGTGAACTTAAAGAAGATCCTAATGGAGAAACTGGAATAAAGTTTCTTATTAAGAATATAGATAAATTCAAGCTTAAGCGTACAAGCTCTAAGCGTAGAGATATGCAGGTGAATTTTCTTGAAAAGTATATGGGAACTCCTCAGATGCTTATAAAGAAATTTATTGTATGTCCAGCATTCTATAGAGATGTCAATAATGATAAAGGAAAGGTTGCTATTGGAGCAATAAATGAACTTTATAGAAATCTTATAGTTTTTGTCAAGGCACTTAGAGAATCTGCTGATTATGGATTGAATTTGTCTGATGCTACTAGAGGTCGTATTCAGGAAACTTTAACTCAGATATATGACTGGTTTGGTTCTGGCACAACCATTAATGGTGAAAAGACTTCTGATGTCATTCCTGGTAAACTTGGTGTACTTAGAATGAGTGTCATGTCTAAGACTACAGACTATGCTTCTCGTCTTGTCCTTTCTGCTCCTGAATTAAAAGTTGAAAAACTTGATGATATTGAAGCTGATTTGGATTATTCGGTTCTTCCTTTAGCATCGGCATGTGTAAACTTCTTACCATTTATAATGTATCATGTAAGAAGATTCTTTGAGAATGAATTCTCCGGTGACTCTGTAATTCCTACAATGGATAAAGATAATACTATTAAGTATCTTCATCCTAAGGATTATCAAATAGAGTTCTCTGATGAAAGAATCAAAAAAGAAATAGATAGATTCTGTACTGGATTCTCCAATAGATTTATTCCTATAGAAGTTCCTACTATTGAAGGACGGGTCGTTAGACTTAGATTTAAAGGAAGAGATGTTAGTGCAGAAGATTTTGCTAATAAAGCTGATTTAAGTAAATATCCTATACAGGATAGAGATCTTACATGGTGTGATGTTCTTTATATGGCTGCAGTTGAAGCAACTGCTGATAAGCATATTCTTATTACCAGATATCCTATAGATAGTTATTTTAACCAGTATCCTACTAGAATTCGTATAGCTTCTACTAATAAAACTACTCCTATGGTAGTTGGAAATAAATATTATAAGAATTATCCTTATATTACACAAGCTGATATTGGTAGTAATACATCTAATAGCTTTATCGATACTCTTAATATTAGTAACCTTTACCTTGATGGTATAGGTGGTGACTATGATGGTGACCAGGTTACTGTAAAGGGAGTATATTCAGAAGAGGCTAATGCTGAACTTGATAAACAGTTATCGTCTAAATCACATTTATTTAATTTAGGTGGTAAAGGTGTTAGAACTTCAGATAAGGAAGCTATGCAGAGCCTATATAATTTGACTCTTTGTCTTCCTGAAGATGAATCAAAAATGTCAAATCCTAGTTTTTAATTAAAATTAAAAGAGAAGTAGACTATTCTACTTCTCTATATTTTTTATTAATTAGATATTATTTTTATGAATAAGCTATTATAAAATAGCTAAATAAAAGGAGAAATAAAAATATGTACGCAATTTTAAAAACAGAAAAGGTTATGCCCGTAACTAAAATCATGATGGATCCTCAGCATTTTGATAAGGATCGATTGAAGGACTTGATATATAAAATTATATCAATAGCATCAAATATAACTCCAATTAAATTTATCGAATCTGACCTTGATAATATGATAAATTATATCGAAAAGAATACGAATAATTTTGCAGTGAATTACAAAAAATATCGTAATATTATATGCGATACAATTATTAAGTATATGAGAAATTTACTTTGTACAGATGATAATAGTTATAAAAGAATGACAATATATACTAATCCAGATAATAATATTTATATTAAATTCAATACGTTAGGTACAGCATCTATATCAATTTTATATGAAAATGGAAAAATCTTTATTGAACTTGTCAATTATAAATGCACCGATGAAAATAAACATTTTGTAGATTATGAAGTATTAAAACAATTAAAAATGAATAAGAATTGTTTTAAAATAGATAGAGAGATTAAAAAATATAGTGAAACACAGAATTATCAGAGCCTGGTTAATTATACCAATAATCTTCTTTCTAATTATGATTTTTATACTACAACTGAATTTAAGATAGTAAATAATAAATAAGGAGAAATATACAATGATCGCAAATATTGAAAGGGCTTATCATATTCCTAAAGCTATGCTCACTACTCTTAGTAGTGGGAATTATTATTGTAAAGAAAATGTAAAAGATGTAGTAAATATATTAGTAGATACTGCATCACAAATTATTCCAATTAATCAAAAGGAAAATTTAGTAAATACATTAATATTTAGATTAGATTCTGAAACATCTTTGTTTACTAATAGAAATGAAGAATTTAATTCTAGATCAAATATTATTTATGAATTCATATCTACAATTACATCCAATCTTGATAATCATTATGATGTAATATTTAGATGGAAGCCTATTTTTTTGTAATAAAGAGTCTAATGGATATAATGGCCAAAATTCTGGTTTAGATATTATTTGTATCAAATATAAAGCTGCAGGATTTAATATCATTATGTCAATTCAATTTCTTGCTACAGAAATTGTTGTTACAATAAGTAATGAGGTTTTAAAAATAAATAAATCTATTGCTTCTGCAATAGATGAATCTGAAAATGGTAATATAATAGAAGCAATGTTCTCAGATGAAAGATTATTTAAAAGGCCATCAAATATAATGAAGAATTCAAAAACTAGTTCATTTGAAGAGTTCTTAGATTATCCAATTAATTTATTTAAATATAAATGGAATTATGGTATAGATAGTTTTGATACTATTAAATATCAAAGAAAGCATCTTTATGGAAATTAATATCCAAAGGAGAATAAAAATGAATGTAATTGTAAGTGTTGAAAGGAATTACAGGATTAGGACAAATGAATTTAAAAATAAGAAAGATACTTATTTTAGTAAATACAATGTAGAATTTTCAATTAGTAGACTTATAAAAATTTTAGGTCAACTTTTTCCAATACATCGTCCGACTAATTCATTAAATAGATTGATAGATGAATTAGATGAAAAAACTGATTTATTTGGAGCAAATGAATCTGTATCAGAAAATCCGATAAATATTATTGGAGAATTTCTAGATAGAGAAATTATTATGAATAGCTATTCTAAATGCTTTAGCACAGCTATAGAATGGAATGTAAATAAATTACCTTATACAAACTCTGATAGGCTTGGATTTGTTTCAATTCAGTATAATTATAGTTCATACACAATTTTTATAATAATAGATTTCTTTAAAGATCATATTTATATGCGTATAAAGAATGATGTTTATAGAAGATCAAAAGAAATTAAGAATGCTATGAGTGATTGCTATGATATAAGTGTTGATCATCCTGGAGAGAAGCATCATCCTATTATAAATGCAATGCTTTATGATGAAAGACTATTTAGGCGAGTTAAAAGTATAAAAAATAATAGTATGATTAAGACAATGGATGAATATTTAAATTTTGCATATAATGCGTTTAGTGATAAATTTATTGTGAATACATTTGATACTTGTTATTATGATAAAGACTGCTTGAAACAATAGTATAGAGAGGTATTATAATACCTCTCTAAAAATTATAAATAAAAGGAGAAATAAAAAATGTTTGCATATATCGAAAAGGTTTATAGAGTATCATTAAATGATTTTAAAAATAAAGATGATGCTTATTTAAATAAGTATAAAGTAAAATCTGCAATTTATAATCTTATAAATATTATGAGTCAAGTTTTTGCAATACATTATTCAAATACTTCATTAGATAAATTAATAGATGATCTAGATGAAAAGACAAATCTATTTAGAATGAATAAATATGCATCTGAGCATGAAATAGATCTTATTACTAAATATTTAACTGATGAAGTTATTATTAATAATTATTCTAAAAAATATGGAATAAATATAGAATGGTATACAAATAAACCAAAGTCTGTAGATTCTTATAGACCTGATCATATTCATATCAAATATAAATATGGTGTATATATAATTTCTATAGAAGTGGATTTCATTAATGATCATATTTATATGTGCTTAAAGAGTGAAATTTATCAAAGAACAAATGCTATTAAAAATATTATAAAAGATTATGATAAATATATAAATATTAATCAAAATACTTTTAAAATGCCTAATATAATAGATGCAATGCTGCACGATAAAAGATTATTTAAAAGAATTGCAAAAATAGAAAAATCTAGTGATATTAAATCACTAGAAGAATTTTTTAATTATCCATTAGAATTATTTAAAGAAAAATTTAATATAGAAACGTTCGATTACTGTTGCAATTATAAAATTATATAAGGGGATATTTAAATATGTATGCTGAGGCAATTTATAATTATACAGGGGTAGATTCTTCAAAGACATCGCTTAATTATTATAATAATTTTAAAAATATTATAATAGATATTATAAACGACTTTTATTCTATTGACGAATCTTTAACTAAATTATCTAAATCAGATATTCGATATGAATCTGATTTTATGAATATTATAGAAGATATTCAAAATATTTTAAAAGAGACTGATAATAATATATCTATTAAATATTTTGCTATGGATGAAGTCATAGTATTTATCAAATCAAATACTCATCCTGGAAGATATATGCAAATAGAATTCTCGATTGATTTTTCATCAATGAATGATAATACTAATAAATTTTCAATAAATGAAGGAATAACTATACGGTTATATGAGCAAGAAAAAGATAATAATATATCAAGTATTATAAATTCTATTGATAATTTTGCAGAATTTATTAATACCTGCTTGATTAATAAAAAGCTTGCTTCAAGTTTTGATTCTATTCTATATCTAATAGATGGTAATATTAAATATAATTCAAAATATGGGTATACAAATTTTGAACTTAAAGAATTTAATATAAAAGCTAATATAGATAAAGAAGGAATTAATAGATATCGTAATACAAATTTAGAATTATTTAAAAATATGATAAAGGAAAATAATAATGAATAATATTCAGATTAATGCAGTATATAATAATTTTTGCTACGATACTGATAGCAGAAGAATAAGTGATTGGATGAATTTTAATATTTTAGGATTTTATAAAGTTCTAAAATTAATAACTAATAAGCCTGATCCATTTGTAGAAAAAATGTCTATTGATAATGAGATAAATTATAAATATAATTTTAAATTATTATCAAAAGCATTTAATATAGAAGATGCAAAAGTATTTGATACAAATAATAAATACAACTTTTATGTATCTAGCAATTATTTAGACGATAATGATTATGATTATATGTGGGGCATGAATAATAATGAATATAATATCTCTGTTACTATAAAGAAATTAAAATTGGATACTCCTTATAATATATCTTATTTTGATGTATGTGATTATAGAGGTCGTGATCCATATCTTGATCTTAGAATCGATTTTATGAATAATATAGATATGGATAGCTACATTTCTACAAGTTCAATATCAATTAGTGTACTATCAAATACTCATGATATTGATAATTCTATTAATAATAATGGGATAGATTCAATTATGCTTAATACTAAAGATGTATTAGGTAATGAAAATCTGAAATTTTTATCATTATATGATAATAAAATTATATCTATAAAAGATGTAATACGTTGTGTAGATGATATAGTAGATGTTGATTTATCTTTGAATAAATCAAAAAGATATAAATTGGATAATTTTAGAGTTTTATCATATAGCCCAAATAATTATGCATATTCAAAGGGAGAAAAATACAATGTTAAAAAATACTATTAATTGTTTATTTACAAGAAATTCTAATGATGGAATAATAAAATCTGATGTAATAGGATTCTTAAATCTTATGCATCAATTTATACCTACAGATACTGCTATTTTCAACAATATAAAAGATTCATATAATACTTTTAAAGAAATATCTGAACTTTATGAATATATTAATAATTATATTAAGGATGTAGCTAATAGATATAATACAACTTCTAAAGTTGAATTACATGAACGATTTGACAATTACTATGTAAATAGCTGTGGATTTATAATAGAACCTAAAGATCGTAATGATAAAATATATAATTTTGTTGCTATGGCCTTTTTATATGATGATAAAAAAGTCAAAATAAATATAGTAATATATATGACTAATCCTGAAAGCAATACTCCTAATATAGATTTATTTATTCCATCAAATAAAGATAGGAATCTTGATATTAGTTGTACTAATACTTCATCATATAATGATCCAACAATTTTAACCCTTGTAAAAGGTAATATATCATTTAATGAAATCTATAAATATATGACTACATTAAATGATTATAAATTATCTAATATACAGACAATGTTTAGCATTGTTGATACCAAATAATTTAAAGAAAATGAATTCAAAAGACTAAATTAATAATACTGAGGTTAATCACCTCAGTATTATTTTTTATTTATTCTAAAACAAATTGATAAAAATAATTACATAGGAGAAATAATCATGGGTAGACCTATTTATAGTCCAAGCATAGATTTCTTTCATACTAGTGAAAATATTGATGATAATATTATTACTGGTAAATGTATTCAATATGATATAAATACTATGGATGTATATAAGCACTATAAAGGTCATAGATATACTTCAGAAGAAATAAGACAACTAATACGAAATGAAGCACCAGATGATTCAAAAACATATAGAATTACTATAAATGGTAATTTATTAACTCATTTATCTACTATAGATAATAGTCTTTACTATTGTCTTATAAAAGATAAAGAGTTTATAAATAATTAATAAAAGGAGATTAATTATGATAAAAAACTATAAACCTTCATCAGTTTATTATAGTACTATAGATTGCTATATTAAAGATGAAGTGGATAAATTTTATAAAACTAAAAATGATTTAGATCTTAAGAAATCAATGCCAAATAAAGATAATATATTGGATTATATAAGAGTATTTCCAGTAGAATTATTAGATACATTGAATAATATAGTTGATAATCTTGTAGAAGAAGATGATTACGGATTATTAAAATTTCAACAATTTAGAATTGCTAAGGCATATAATTATATTTCAAAATTATTTATGGATCCGCTTATGCCTATAAATAATGAAGATAGAATGATGTTTATTAAAATAATAGATTTAAAATTAAATTTGGTTAATTCTTTGCGAAATCAAAATTCAAAATATTAATAAATAATATAAAAGGAGTAATTATTATGGATAAGTATATTGAGCCGGATAATATTAAGAAAGATATTGAATTTATTATAGAGAAATGCAAAAAGCTATCTGATGATATGAATAATGATGTATCCATCTATAGAAATAAATATTTTTCATTAATAAATTTTTTAAACGGTGCAACTGAAGAAATATTACTTAGTAGCGATTTTCTTAAATTAGGATATAGAACTAATAATGCTGCTACGATGTATAGATATATAATAAAGGACTATTCTATTTTACTTATTAATCTTACTAATCCATATATAGGGATAGACTATAATGATATTATATTATATACAAATATCATAAATACTCAAATAAATATACTAAAAACTTATATTGATACTCTTAATATGTCAAGGTAAGATTTAAAGGAGAATAAATTATGAATCAAAATAGCAATATACTTTATTATGACAATATTATGATACCGGATAGAAATGCATTATTCGTGTCAAATTTAATTCAGACTCCTTTTGAGTCATTTGATAATCTTTTGAATGCTATCAATATTACTAAAATAGGTACTGGGTTTATTGATATTAAGATTATTAATAAAATTATTAGTAAATTTGATATACTTAAACAATCTGATTTGGATGCATTAAAAGGAAAAACAATTAAAGAAGTTAAAGATGAGTTATGCAAAAAAGCATTAGTAAGAAGAATACTCATTTCTTCAAATAAAACAGAAGTATATGGTGAAGCATTTGTTCTTAGAGGAGAATTAAACTATATGCATCATTTTCTCTTTGATTATGATGTACTTTATGGAGCAAATAAATCTTATAAGCCTGGAAATTTTTGTCTTTCTTCAATATATAAAAATACATTTGCTTTACCTGAAGATGCTAGAGAAAAGCCTATAAATCTTACTGATATGGAATTTAGAGTAGATGCAGATTCTGCAGTATCTGGGGATTCTATATATAATGGAGAAAAAGATATCTATGCATGTGTATCTGGAGAGGTTTGCTATATGCAAGATAATTCTGGTATAGTGCCTAAGAAAGTTGGTGATGAACTTACATATTATGGATTTAATACTCTTAATATTATTCCAAAGAGTTCCATTAAAAGTGTAATCATGACAGCTTCAGGTTCAATATTTAGAATATGGTAAAAAGAATTTAATGAGAGTGGTATTTATCCACTCTCATTATTTTTTTTGTAAACTTTTACAATATAATGTAACAATTTATTTTTACTAAAACTTATTTATTAAAGTACAAATAAAGCAACATAAAATATTATCTATTTTATAGGAGATATTTATTTATGGAGATGACATTTAAGCAATATATTGAGAACCCTTTGGGAAAACGAAATGCCGTATTTTCTCAAAGAGATATGTATAAAGCTCTTTATACTGATAAATTTGATAAGTTATTTTTAAGAGAAGCTGGAAAGATTAATTTTAAGATGTATTATGATGATAATGACAAATTCTATATACATATTAAAATACCATCTGAAGGCGTTAAGAATTTTTATTACGATGCTGTAATAATGTTTTATACTGATGATGCTGCAGTACATTCACAGCCTACATTAGAGAATTATAATGTAAAATTCTTCTCTAATGACCCAGCATTTGTATTTACTTATTTACGGGTATTTTTGAAAAACGATCTATTCTTTGAAGACTTGAAAGTTAAGTCTTCAAAATTAGCTTTGAAAGAAGACCCAAAGCAAACCAATCCTTACCAAATTCCTGGGTATAGCAAAATATTGTATTTTGCTTATCTATTTATGAAGATGAAGAATCTTTTTGCAAAATATATGTATAAAACTTATGGAAGTAAATATAATAAGAAAGACTTCCTTAAAGAGATTATGCATACTGATGAAAAGATTGCTCTCAGAGAGGAATTAGGTAAAAAAGAAGCAGCAGAAAAACATAAGAAAGAAATAAAAGAAAGAAAAGAAGCACTAAAGAAAGACAATCCTCAAAAGAATACAAGTAAGTCTAGTAATAAAATAGGATTAGTAAAATCGACTAAATCAGTCAAATCTACTAGTTCGGTAAAGACTACTCGTAAAGCTACTAAGAAGTAAAAATATAATAGAAGCAGATATTATATTTTTGAATAAATATTTCTATGGAGGAAAACTATCGTGGATGAAAACAAAAACCAACTAGTAGACCCAATGGTATTTTGGAAGAAGGAGGAGTTTCAACCAGTAGATACTTGGGAGCCAGCGGAAGAAGACAAAATATTTAAGACAGCTAGAGGTTCTATATCATTTGATGTATCTAGTTATTTTGGATTCACTAATCCAAATTCAGAACTTGATACATTTGTAATGACTGAAAAGCGGTCTTATAATAACCCAAATACAAGAGAACATACTACGCACTACCTTAACTACTTTGAAAAGTTTTATGATAGAAATCATGAACTTCTCATAATCTATTCTAGAATAAAATACTTAATAGATATAGCTCCTGAATATAATAGAGATGCATTCTTCAATGATATGTATCATTATATTATGAATGGACCTATATTCTATAAGATTTTCTTCATGAATAGAGATAATTATTCATTGAATTTAAATTATAGAATTCAGAATAATCCGAATCTTCAATATAATGATAAACATGGTATGATAATGATGGAAATATCAGTAACCATGAATATCATGATTCCTCTTATGTGTCATTTTATGTACGTAAGAAGAGTAGAGAATTCAACAGAATTTATATTATCATTATATGATATCTTACTTGATACTTTCAATAAGAGATATGATGTAGATATAGATTCTAAATTGTACGAAACAGCAATATCTAATATCCTAAGATCAGAAAAAAGAAATCAGGTCATTTGGGATATGCAGGATATTCGAGGTATCAATACAACTATTCATGCAATTCAATCTAAGCATAATATTCTTATAAATATTATGCCTAAGTATCGTTATGATGGTAATCTGGTGCATCTTAATTTTAAGAGTATATTAAGAAACACAGAATATCAAATAACTGATATTGAATATGAGTACGATTATAGCAACCTCTCATCTTCTAAGAGAGATGAGGATTTGAATTAACTTACTAGTTCCGCATAGTAGAAATACTGTGTTGCAACGTCCTTAATTGCTGGGAAAGGCTAAAGCTCATATGCCATATTATATATGGAGACGAAAGTCAGAAACAAGTTATGAGATTCTATATGAGGAAACTCTAAGTAGATAAGAATGTCTAATCAGCAGCCAAGTATAAATATATTCTTTTTATTTTAATATCTTCTATTAATTTTAAAAGAGTGATTATTTATGTATTCACCTATAGAATTTATAGAAGTATTTAAGGAAATAACGGAGAATGAAGTACCAGGTATATATCCCAATAGATATTATGCATCTAATTTTGGAAAAATATTTGATACTAAATTAAATAGATATATTACTTTGAGTAATAGAGATGATGGATATTTATCTGTATCATTGAATACAAATGGTAAACCAAAATCATATTTATTACACAGAATAATTGCATTATTATTTGTTTCAGGTGACCATACATTAGTAGTAAATCATATAGATGGCAATAAACACAATCCTATGTTTACTAATTTAGAATGGATTAGCAGTGCAGATAATAATAGACATGCTGTAAAAACTGGTTTAGCTTGTGTTGGGAAAGATTCTCCAAAATCAGTAATTACAGAATCTCAAGCTATTAAAATATGTGAGTATTTAGATAAAGGTACAAAATCATATTCAGATATAGCAAAAGAATGTAATATAAATTCTCCGGATGCTTCTTCTCTTATATCAGCAATTCGTAGAGGAGAATCATGGAAGCATATATCTCAAAACTATAATTTTGCAAAAACATATAAAACAGTTGGAAGATATAAAATAAAAAGAAATAATTTATAAAGGTTCAACGACTAGCCAAAGGGTAGTAGAATGAAAAACTTCTATGAGTAACCGAGTAGCGTTAGAGCTTAAGCAAGTTCGAAATTGGATGCATCTAAGCAGGTAGAGCTGAAGATGAAGATATAGTCTGGCCTTCTAGTTAACAGCTAGAGAAGTTCATAAGAGAACTGCGTAGATTAGCGACCTACGTGAACACCCGAGTGAGTTTGATAAGTATGAAAGCTTCTTATCCCGTACAGATGAGAGCTTACTTGTTCAAAATCAATGTGCATGTGATGATGCTATGAATCAAATTAGAATTAAATTTGGTCCTTTTTCTCAGGAAGAAATTCAATTCTATAAGCATAGATTATCAGATGGAGCAAAATGTACAATAAATTCTTTCCAGAGAGATATGGTATTTAATCTATTTCTTAAGTATTTTGGAGATAGTAATACTCTTAACTCTATCAATCTGGATGATTATGTTACACTTATTATTGCAGCTAAGAGAATTTTGGAATCTACTGGTATGGTGATGTTGCCTTATATCATAAGTGCCAAAGTTGTTAGACTTGCAAGTCGTAAGAATGTAAATAAAAAAGAATTAACAAAAATAGAAAGTTCACCATTATGGGAAGAAATCAGAAATAAATATAAGAGTAGTAAAATTGAGACATATATACTTAGTATTATTGCTTGCATACTTACTTCTGAATTTCAGATTATAGATCCGACAGGTGAACTTGATGGACAAACAATTGAAGTTATTCCTGAATTAGTATGTGAGGAGGTTCTTCTCTATATTAATTTAATATAACTTCTTAATTTTGGTAGGTAGATTTGTTTCTACCTACCATATATTTTGAGAGGTGACTTAATGTATATATTTTCTAGAATAGGGCATTGGATTATTGCATTATTATCATTATATTTCTTTGGTCAATCTTTATACCAATGGAATGATAATAGTGCATATACAATGCTAATATCAATAATTATAATAATTTATACAAAATTTATAGTAATTAATTTTATGAACTTTATGCCTATATGCATATTTAGTAATGATTTATTTGCTATGGATGGATATAAATATAAAGTTATGGAAAAGGATGACGATGAAATATTAACAGAATTCGATTCTATAAATAATAAACGAAAATATGTATTAATTAATTTAATAAGATTATATAACTTTATCAATTTTATTTTATATCTAAGAGCTGGTATAAAATGCATTGCTGGGGGTTGTATAATTAGATTAATACCTATGGGATTAATATACTTTTTATTGGAATTTGCAGATTTATATTGTACAGCTATATGGGATGAATGGGATATAAAAAATGCAGATCCTGGTATATTATTATTGAATTACTGAAAGGGATTAAGGATTAAAACAATGAAAACTAATAAAGAAAAACTTCAAGAAACAATTAAATTAGAGAAATATGGTTTTTATATTATGATGCCTATATTCATGTGTATGATAATAGCATTATTAATATTAAATAGAATGGATCAAAATCTATTTTTAAAATGGCATTATATATCATTTATAATCTACATATTTGAATTGTATCTCATGGTTTTATCAAATTATGAAATAGGTATATTACAAGATATTTCTTATGATAAATTTTGTAATAATAAAGTAGAATCTTTAACTAGTAAAGATTTTGCTATAGATAAGTTATCTATAGTTGTAGCTAATTCAATTATAGTATTTGTAGATATAATATGTGTAGAACTTCCAGTCTGCAGTATAGGATCAGAAAAGTATGTATTTGGAAGATTTGTATTAATGGCTACGGTATATATAATTGTAACTGTACAATTCATAATAGCTCAAAATTTAGTAGATAAATATAATAAATAAGGAGGAATAAAATGAAAACTTGGTTGATGCCTGGATCGATATGTTGCGTTGATCCTTATAATAATTTTAATAGGTTTTCTGACTTTGGTGTTCATGCTGTAATAGTTGCACGAGAAAAATGGAGACCATTTAGAAGATCTATATATAAAGTAAGAATAGCTGGAGTTGATTATAGTGGTACTTCTTCTATATATAGTATTGAAGAAAGATTTCTTTATCCGCCGGATAAAGAAGTTATCAGATACCCATTAGCTATGCCATTATTTAAATGGGAAGAATATACTGCTTTAGATGAAGCTATAAAAAATATGGAAGCGTTAAAGAAAGATATTCCTGAAAAATGTGCATTTAAATTTAATGATGATAGATGCATGAAATATATGAAATCTATTTTAGGAAAAATAAGATGCGAGCTAGAATTATACTATTATAAACATGAAGTTGAAAAAGAGGATGATACGAATGAAGAATAATGAAGATTTTAATCTTGATAATATAATCTCGTCAAGATTAACCAAAATGCAATTAGCTGATTTAAGAAAGGCTAAGCATCTTAGTCAAAAAGATATATCTGATAAATCGGGATTATCTATTAAATGCATTTCTGATATAGAAAATGTAGATAATGGTAATCCTACAATGAAAAGTTTAATCAGATATCTTGATGCATTAGGATTCGAATTATATTTTCAGCCAAAATCCTTTTAGAAATAGATATTATATTTTTGAAAGGAGGCTGAGTGTATATGGAGTCTAGTGAGAATTTTGAATTATTTAAGCAATATATGAGAAATAATTTCAATGCTAAAATAGCTAGTGGAGGCAAAGAAATTATTAAAAGATGCCATATATGTGGAGATTCAAAAGATCCATCAGATGCCCATATGTATATGGGTTTAAAAAATGGAGTTATAGTTTATAACTGTTTTAAATGCGGTGCAAAAGGAGTAGTAGATAATAAGTTCTTAAAATCTATGGGCTGTTATGATCAAAATTTAATTGATGTGTGTACAGATCAATTAAGTAAGAATACAGACAATAGATTTAAGAAATCTGCTACTTCATTTGCATCTTATAAAGCAAGAAAATTATTAATTCCAATATCAAATAATGACTTTGCTATTAAAAAATTTGAGTATATCATAAATAGATTAAAAGTAGATCTATCTATTTATGATATTCAAAAATTTAAGATTATTCTAAATCTAAAAGATTTTTTAGATTTAAATAAGATTACTAATTATACTCGGGATCCATCTGTAATAGAATTATTAGATAAATATTTTTTAGGATTTTTATCTGCAGATAATAGATATGTAATTCTACGAAGAATGGTTCCTGAGGGAAAGCTACCGCAATATGTAGATTATAGATTTATAAATTATAATATATTTAATTCTTCTGATGATGCTAAAAAGTATTATCTAATACCAGGACAATTAGATATGAATAGACCTGTAGATATTCATATAGCAGAAGGAGTATTTGATATATTATCAATAAATCTAAATCTTCCTAATCAAAACCCAAATTCTATTTATGCTGCAATATGCGGAAAATCATATGAAGAAGTAATAAAGTATCTTATTATTCAATATGGATTTTCTAATTGTAATCTTCATATATATCCCGATGCAGATATAAATAATTATATCATAAAATCTATTGCTAATAAAGTAAGGATTTTTGATATAAAAACTTTTATTCATCGAAACACTTTTCAAGATCAAAAAGATTTTGGAGTTTCTAAAGATCTTATAATTGATTCTTGGAGTGAAATATAAAAAATATTTAGGAGAAATATTATGGAAAACATTAAAAACAATGAAGCATCTGTTGTAAATAGTAAAACAATTATTACGCACGATAAGGAATATTATAAAGATCTTTATAATAAATCACTTCTTAATGATGAAGATATGTATAATAATTGTACTTATGAAGACACATATGGAGCTATAGAAAATATAATAAGTACAATGGATGAATCAGAAGTAAAAAAGCTTATTGAAAAGGTAGTAAATAGAGCTGTTTTGATTGATGAACATGGAGAAGAATATAATGGATTCTTTGAAGATAATCGTGATGCTCTTAAGAAGGTATATACTCCTTATGCATACTTTTTAAGAAGTGATATATGCAGTGAAGATATGACTTTAGAACCATTTGTAGTAATAGACTTTGCAGGTGTATTCTTTAGTGATAAAGAAATATTTTTCCCATTTAGATTTGATACTGAAGATGGATATATCAATGTAAAGAAATTAACAGTTGGTCATAGAGTGATATTTGAAAAAGAATAAATATAAAACAGGTGGAGCTCTTCTCCATCTGTTTATTTTTTATATCTTTGACCTAGTCAACTTAATAATAAATATTTAATTGAATTATGGAGGTATAAGAGATGGCTGGTAAATTTATTAATACCAAGTATACAGATACGTTAAATAATCTTGTATCTGCTACTAATGATAAATTAAATAATCCTTATTATAAATTCCCAGATAAGAAACCTACTGAAGTAGTTTATTATAATCAGAATATTGAAAAATCTACTCTTGATGAAGCATCTGGATTATATGGTGCTCATTTAGGTAATGATTCTCCTTTTAAATTTAATAAGATAAATAAGTTTATATTATATGGAATAGAAAGAATTAGTACAGATTATGATATAGGAGATTATGGTCTTGAGGCTAATGCTATAAGTGGAGAAGCTATAGTTCTTCCTAATACTATAAATCCAAGACCTGGAGATTTCTTTTATATTCCTTATGTAAAAGAAGATATTCTTTTTAAAGTAACTGCAGTATCTCCCGATACATTAGATACCGGGGCTAATATTTATAAACTTGAATATGCACTTGATAAGACTAATGCTAAGGAGAATATAAATTCTCAGGTTGTTAAAGAATATACATTTTTAATTGACAATTTTGGTACAGATTATAAAACTCTAATGAAGAGTAATGAATACGATCTTGCTGTTATTATAGATAATTTATGTTCTACTCTTATTACCTATTTCAGAGATATATTCTTTAATGAGAAGCTCCAGACATTTGTTTATTCATATTCTGGATATACATTTTATGATCCATATCTTATAGAGTTTCTTATGAGAAATAATGTACTTACTAATTCCGATGAGTATATTTATGTTTCTCATGCTACTACTGTACATAAAACATTTTCTATGGATTATATGAAAACATTCTTCTATGCACTTGAAAATGGGGATAATAATTTGTCTAAAGTAAAGAATACTGCTACTAGTGAATTAATTGATGATCCTAATTCATTATTTGCAGTACGTCTTTCTAGATATTATAAGATAAATTATGCTCCATCTACTTCAATGCAATCTTTGATTCCTATTTTTGATAGAGATTTATTTGATCATATTCAGAATAATGAAATGTATGAAAAAGATTCTGAAAATGAATTCTATAATCTCTGGGTCGCCTATATGAATGGAAATTATACTTATATTAATGAAGACTATATTAAAGTATTAAAAAATACTGATTGGTGTAATGGAAAAGACTGTTTTTATGCAATTGCTATAACTATCTTTATTATAGAAAGATGCATGAAATCTATGATGTCGTAACAGTATAGTAAGATTGGAGGTAGATTAATATGAATAAAGTTGAACAGTTGTTCATTGAAGAAATGGATAGAACAAACTTCATGAATGTTATAAATGACAATTTTTCATTTATAGATGGCCTTATTGATTCTTTTGATATTGAAAGAATTAATAATAAAAATAGTAATACCGTAACGGAGGACGAAGTATGAAGATAAAGAATAATTCCTATATTAAAACTGTAAATGTTAATGCTAGAGTTCCTGTTAATTCTGTTCATCCTCCGATTTATGGAACTCTTAAGAATGTAGAGATGAGTACTACAATTATACTTAAGTGTCTTCTTAGAAGAGCTCAGGTATTTGAAGTATTTGAAGATGGTTCTACTCTTAAACTCAATCTTTCTAATTATTATACTGATAATGCTAATGCTGTAAAGAGTACTCCTGCTACTAAAACTGTAGCTCCTCAGACTACTACTATTCATGCAAATGTAATTATCGAGGATGATCTTAAGCAGAATGATGAGATAATTGATGATAATAGTAATTCTGAGGAATGCACTTCTAATGTAGAAGATACCGAAGAAGATGAATTTGATGACGAAGAGGCTGAAGATGAAGAGATTACTGATGAAGAGACTGATGAGAATGATACTAACACCCAGCAGCCTGTAAATAATCAGAATTATAATAGAAATAAGAAACGTAAAAAGAGACACTAAATAAAATATGGAAGATGCATATGCATCTTCCATTTCTTTTTTTTTGTAATTTCTAGATAATTTGATTATATAATATTTCGATGAAGGAGGACACTATAAGAGTAATTTACAAAAAAAAGAAGGGAGAAAAATAAAAGATAATGATTTACTTCAAGCATCCAGACCAATCTATTTCATTTAGTGAAGCATATATAATGGTAGTAATGTGCGCTACTGTATATAGCAAAAGGCCAAAAGCTATTAATAGCATTAATGATATATATGCTTTCGTAGCTGAAATGATTAATGTAGATGTAAATAGAATGAAGAATGCTATGAAAATAGCTTTAGGATTCAACTCACCATTAGTAGCATCTACTAATAAATTAACAAATGATAATAGATTAAATACATTCATTGCTATACTAGCAGAATACATAAAATTATTATCAGAATCATTTGATAATGATTATAAAGAATAATAAAGAGAAGGGTATAAACCCTTCTCTTTTATTTTTTATGTTCTACAAGGACAACCACCTGTAGTTCCACCACTTATATTTCCACCAGATCCAGGATTAAGTCCTCCAGAAGAAGATCCTCCTCCAAGACCCATTTCTCCATATACATCTTGAAGTACAAGAATAATATATGGAATTGCAAGTTCCTTAGGAATTTCTATCCAATAACAAGGGAAAGTAATAACTGCACCAGCACCAGGAATTATAGTATAATTATAGGAATTACTTTCTATACTATCCCAATCTTTAAGAAATACAAGTGATATTGTAATAGAATTGGTCTTATCTCTAAGATTATGGACAAGAAATGTATTTCTATTAATATCATTTGTGGTTGTATTAGCCATAAATGTATCAAGTTTATCTAGCATACTCTTATCGAGAAAGCTATTATTAATTATATCATTTACTACTGCCATATTTTCATCTCCTTATTAATTCCAGATTCTCTCAATGCTATTAATATTATCAGTCTTCTCAGAATCTGCAACTCCATCAAGAATAGCATTACCCTTCTTATCATATCCACTGATAAGGGTCTTATCTACATCCTGATAGTCATAAATAAACGGTTCAGTTATGTCAACTCTCGGGTTCATCATAAACTGTTCACGTACAAGCTCATACATAATACTTCTAATATTAAATGCATTAGCATAAATATTAGGTTCGGTATCAGTAAGAGTAGTACTATTAATTCCAAGCATATTATAAATATCAGTAATCTGATCTTTCATAGAATCCCACTTCGAAGTATTATCTTTATATGCTTCTGAAAGAATATCTATGTCGGGAATATACTTAGTTATGCAAAGAGTCTGAATAGATTTTTCATCTGTATTAATCTTCAAATCAGTAGAATATACATCAGAAATATGAGACTTAGGAATTTTCTTACCATTAATCCATATCATATAGAGGTCTGTACTTAGTCCATATGTAAGAATATCTTTAGCTATAGAAATATCACCACTAATTGGTGCAGTAGCTGTCATAGAAATATCATACATAAGGCTAGGTACATAGATTATATCAAGTCTATCACCAGCATTAATAGGTAAAGTAAGATATATATTAAAATCATAGAAAGGTGTAGTATCTCTTACAGGAAGGGTAAGCCTATAATGATCAGATCCAAGTTTTCTCCCATTATAGAATATCATATACTTCTGATAATCATTACAATATAAGAACTTGTCCCCAAGATTTACAACAAACTCATCTGTAGTTTCTGTAAGATTATAAGAGAACCATTTAAATCTATTCTTATAAGCAACTATAAGATTTTTTCCATAATAAAAAGGATTAGTAAGAGTAATCTTTATCTTTCCATCAGCATCTGTATCAAGAGTATATTCAACAGGGAATAACTGTAATCCATCTGATGGATAATCAAAATAGTTATGATCAGTTTCAGAAGAGAATAAGTTCATATCTGTATTAATTATTTCAGGTAAATATTCTACATATCCATCTGATTCATTAACTTTGATATGATATACATTATTATCTACATTCTTAAATCTGAAAATTTCAACTACATCAGAATCAGTTATACCCTGAATAGGAATTATACAACTACTATTGGTATACTTAATAGACTTATAGAATTCATACATAGATCCATTTACAAGCATAACCATAAATTCATCATAAGTTTCATCATGCATTCTAGATAAAACCAATTCTCCATTAGTAGTCATACTATTTATTTCAGCACCAGTATATTCTTCTATAATAAGATTAGATCTATTCTTAAAGGTTTCATTAAAGAATGCTGAATTATATGACATCATAGCCTTAATGGCATCTTTAATATTAGCATCATAATACTTATTTCTATCCATATTCATATAGAAATCTGTTTTAAGAGTATTCCAATATGATTTGGGAGAATTAGTATTATATGCATGAGCATCAGTCTTTACAGACTCGCTCTTAATCTTTGAAATATTATTAGCAGATGTATTAGATTTAATATTAACACATATAGCTATATCATAAGTACTATTACCATCATTATTAGGATCTGTAATAGTAAGGACATTAGAATCAAATCTACTTGTAGGATTAGGATTAGTAACAGGAGTAGGTGCCATTGATAAATATGGAATAGTAATTCCACGTACTTCATTCACATACTCTGCTTCAAGTCCTCTAATAATACCTACTTTAGTATTAGTAGCAAGTATTTTATTTCTAAATACTATAGCATTACTTGTATCAATGGCAATATCATTATCTATATTAGTAATTACTGCATCAATATTTTTAAGATTATTAAGTTTAAATACTTTTACTTTTGTGGAATTTATATTATATGCTATAGATACATCTGTAGTATCATATTCTCCACTCTCATTAAAAGACATTATTGTTTTGTCCGAAGTACTATTAGTAACTTCTTCAATTACACTATCAGGAAGGCTCATTATCTGAGCAAATTTAACATCAGTAATATTATTAGCAATCTCTACATTATCTTCAAGATTTATTAAAAGATAATATTCATCATAGCCTATAATAATAGACATCATTTCCCATGGAATGCAATATCCATTAATAAATAAAGTAAATGGATGAAGTATTTTTTCACCCCTAGAGCCAGTTATTAAAGCTTCTACAGGCCATTCTTTATTTATATATTGAAGATGGGTTCTGCCAGATATAGCCATAAATCTAAGATATCTAAGTCTAAAACATAAATACTTAGTAGGATTTATGATAGATCTCTGGCCATCAAGAATATAACTAGATACCATACACTCAATTTGACCATCATCAATTATAGGTATATAAGCTATCTGCTGATCTTTAAGTTTATCTGTAGATTTCTGCTTATACTTGTTGATATTTTTGATTACATCTGTGTTTTTCATACAGATTCAGCTCCAATCATAAGTATAGTCTTAGTAAATTCAACCATGGTTGAGCCAAGTACTTTTTCTATAGTCTTCTGATTATTTACATAGGCACCTACATATGCATCAGTAATTATAGACGCAAATGAGCCAAACATTTCAAGTCCAAATACAGTTCCAGTTCCAAATACAGTCATCCAAGTTTCAACAAGGATATCAAGAGTAAGCTTATTAAGATGAAGAATATCAGCAACACCTTCAACAAAATACTTAATATTCTGCATCATATCTTTATCTATATTCATATCTATAATATCAGCTTCTCTATCACTCAAATTAGAAATTTTCTTAGCAAGATCTCTATTTCCTGCATTATTATAATCCTTTTCAAGAATATTAGAAAGATAATAGAGAGATGCAAGGTAAATACACTTACTCTTTACACTAGGCATAGCACTAATTTTGCACTTATAATCTATGCAATAGGTAATAAGTGAAGAGAATGCCTTAGCACCAAGAAGGGTAAGCTGACTATTATTAGCAATCCTTTTTTGATCTGCATAATATATATATGTATGCATAGCAGAAACAAGATAGGAGATGAATATGTCTATATTATTTCTATTACACTCATATCGACCCGTCTTTTCATTTTTCTTAATGATATTAGATACGTCGATAAATACCTTCATTTTTTCAGGATTTTTAGAATTCTTAATATCCTTAGCGCAAAATACTTTAAAAGCCTTAGGAAGAGGCTTAGCAGCACTAATAAGAATAACATTCTTACTTTCAAGGACATTTACAAGTGCATTAGACACCTGACGCTTTTTTACTTCATATTTAATATCATCAAAATCTTCAGTATCTTTATCAAGTTCAGTTCCATTCATTATGAATGAAAAAATTTCCTTTTCATACTCACCATACTTATTGTATAAAAAGGTTGCAGCATATGTCTTAGGCATTATTTTAATCCTCCTATTAATATAAATATTTAATTTTATGTTGAAGCGGGGTTAAGGTTATCATTTATTAATACGAAAACTTATTTAATAAAGAAATAAAGGAGTTATCTAATATGACAGATAATACAATATTACTTAATGGTTTAAAACAAGGAATTTATATAGAAAATTCAGATTATTTTAATATAAAAGGTGAAAAAGTACCAAGAGTAACTGATGTACTCTCAGCAACTATTTATAGTGATGCTCTTATATATTGGGCTAATTCACTCGGTTTTAGAAGAATAAAATATAAAGATGCTTTAACTTCTGCTGCTAATATAGGAACAGAAGCGCATAAGCATATAGAAGAATTCTTAAAAGAGAATAAGATATGTGATACTAATACATGTTTTCAAGGATTTCTTAAATGGTATAACATGATATCTGCAGAAAATAGTAATGTAAATATCATATATTCAGAAAAGACTTTAGTATGTGACCAATTTGGTGGTACATTAGATTGTCTTATTGAAATTAATGGTAAGAAATATTTAGTTGATTTTAAGACAAGCAATCATATTCTATATAAGTATTTTATACAATTAGCAGCATATGCATATATGCTTAGAACTGTTGAAAATATTGATATAGATGGTGCTATTATACTTCAACTAAATAAAAAAGATATAGAGTTTGAAGAACAAGCTCTTATATTTGCCAATGAAGAACATTTAAAATTCTTTCAATTATGTGAAGATTGTTTCTTTACATTACTTAATAGCTATTATTATACCAAATCAGTAGAAAATGGTTATAATAATTTATTTAAAAATAAAGGATAATATGAAAATGGACAAAATATTTCAAGATAAGGGTTATATCATGAATGGATTAAATTCTATACTTGTAAATGCGCAATATCAAATATATTCTATACAAGCGCAGAAACGAGAAAAAATGAAAAAGATTACTCTACTTGATAAACTTAGAATTTTGTATCAGCTAGAATTTGCTAAATATGATACAAAAAGATTTTGTAAATCATTAGATAAATATACATCAGATACATTACTTGATTTATTCTTATTTATTCATACTGCTAAAGTAGGGCTTATTTATGATAAGGATAAATTTATCAATTATAGAGTAAAAGATAGATCTATATTAACTGTAGATACTGAAAATAAGCAATTAATTTGTTCATATAATTTTAATATAGATTCAGATATAGTCTCTACTATTCACTATATAAAATATTATACAGATAAAATTAGAGTAGTATATGAATCTGAAGAAAATGTATCTATTACTAATAAAAAGCATTTAATAACTCGTACATATGATATCAATGAATTAATAAATAATGGTAGAAATTGGTATGATGATAGTATAAAAGATGTGGATTATTTAACAACAGAATTACTTGTTCAGACTTATATAACTAATGCATTATCTATAATAACTATGGATGTCTATAAGAACTTAAAGAAAACTTTATTTTCTAAAAAGAAAAATTATAATAAAAAGGAAAACAAAAAATGAAAAGATCTAATAATGTAATTGACGATTATACAGAAAATTATAAAGATTTTTCAATATCTGATAATAGATTTGTAAGTATTCTTTATAAAATAGAGAGTGCTAATAATATATTTAAGAAAATTAAATATATTAAAGAATTTAAAAATATAAAAAAGTCATTATTAAAAGGAAGTCCAGATATATTTACTATAAAAGAAATGTCCAATTTTATCAAGTGTGCTGAATTTATTTACAATTATAAAAATAATATGGATTCAAGAATATATTCATCTAAAAGATATTCTGCAAGTTCATATGGATTTGTAATTACTAAAGATGACTTAATTTTATCTTTAAAAGCAAATTTTAATAATATGACGGTTATTATTCAATTAAAGAAATCTTATGATGACTCATATGCATTATCTTATACATTTAAAAATAATGAATGGACTATGGAAGATGTAGGAACTGTTGATATTGCTGTGGTAAACAGATGTATAGAAATCATAACTACTGAATTTGTAAAATTATTAGATGAGTGTAGACATTATAGATATTTGGAGAAGCATAAATATGATGTTTTATGATGATTACGGCTTATATTAATAAAAAATATATTAATAACTTTTATATAAAAAATATATTATCCTCCATTAATATATTTTTAAAAATCCACGAGTTTTTGTTCTCCTTGCATATATGCGTAGCTCTAGAGATTAAATATCTCTAGAGCTTATTATTTTAATGAATGAGGGAATTACAATGAAATATTATGAATCATCAAAGCAGAAAAATCATGTATTAGAAATTCATATAGCAGATATACATTTTGGATGTGTAGATCCTGCTACAGAATATAATATTTTAAAAGAACAATTTTTAGATCCAATTAGTAAATTGGATTTTGATATATTATCTATCGATGGAGATATATTTGATAGAAAGTTTATGGCAAATTCTGATGCAGTATATTATGCAATAGAATTTGTTAAAAGATGCAAAGAATTATGTGAAATGAAGTTTGCTACACTAATCATTATTGCTGGTACAGAAAGTCACGATTGTGGGCAAATAAGAATATTTAATGAACCAGATGACGCAAGTGTAGACATACGTATAGTAGAAAATGCTCAATTTATATATGCTCAAGGTTTAAGAATACTTTGCTTACCAGAAGAATATAATAAAGGAAAAGATTATTATGAAAATTTATTATATGATTCTGGAATGTATGATACAGCATTTGTTCATGGCACAATGGTAGGATCTGTATTTGGAGCTAATAAAGAAGATCTCGATTCTAAAAAGTATCCTGTATTTTCTTTACAAAATTTTACTAATTGCAAGGGCCCTATTATTTGTGGTCATGTTCATAAAGCAATGTGCTTAAATGGATATATGTATTACTGTTCGAATCCTGTTCGATATAAGTTTGGTGAAGAAGAAGAAAAAGGATTCTTAATAGTATTACATGATAAAGTTATGTCTAAGCATGTAACTAATTTTATTCCAATTAAATCATTCAGATATGATACTATTGATATTAACACTCTTCAGTATAATGATCCTAATAATATCATTCAATATCTTAATGAGTTATTAGCTAATGGAATAGATAAACAATGAAGTTTGCCAGAAAGTTATTGAAGAATACTATGCTAATTACAAAAATGTATCTATAAAGAGATATGTAAATAAAGATCCTCAGGTTAATACAACTGAAGAAATTAAGAATAAATATTCTGATCTAGATTTCCTGCTTGACCCTGGTATGGATCCATTATCTAAATTTGTATCCTTTATTAATCATAATAAAGGTGAAGAATTTATTACTGTTCAAAAACTTAAGTCTATTTTAAGTGAAGTCAACTAATAAAGATTTTAGCACAATATATTAATTAAATTATGGAGGTGTTTATCCTTGAATAATGATAGACATAGTAAATACACTGGACAAGGAAACACTGTAGCAGTAGTTGATTCTAAATCAAAGATTACTACTAATATAGATATACGAACACTTGATATTATATGTAAATGCATAGTATCAAATAATACAATTATTAAAAGAGGTCATATTGTAAATATAAAGAATCTTATGGATTTATTGGATCCTAGTGTTTATAAGAATGACCCAGATAAATCTAAGCGAGTAGATTTTATTAATAAAGGTATAGAAGCTAGACTTGATTATAATCTTAATGATCCATATATGATTGTAAGTCATATATATGGAGGTATAACAGATACTTCTGTAGTTGATTTGGATAAGTTTACTGGATTAACAAATTCTGAGATTACTTGGCTTAATACAGCAGTTAGTGAATCTCTTAAATATTCTACTATTGAAAAGAATATAGACGAATTAATGGATGTCTGTAATAGAATTAAGAGTGCAGGATTTGCTAATTCTAAAGTAGACTTAATACATGAATTTGAAAATAAGATATCTAATATTCAAAATGAATTCAGACGTTCTAAGAATGAATCTGAAACAGATACAATGTTTTCATTAAGGGATGGATACTTTGAAAATATCATGTATGATACATATAATAGTCTTAGTTCTCCTAGAAGAAAACTCATTACAGGTATGCAAGGTATGAATGAGTTAATTGGTGGAGGATTTGAAAATGGACGATGTTATGTATATTTTGGATTGCCTGGTGAAGGTAAATCTACAGTAATGCTTAATATTCTTTATCAAATAAAGAAATATAATAAAGATTATAAAACCAAAGATCCTACAAAGAAGCCATGCATTGTATTACTTACTATGGAGAATACAGTTACAGAATCTATTGAAAGATTATTTGGTATGGCAACTGGATTATCTGATATGACTAATCTTGCTCCCGATGGAGCAATAAAGATGCTTAGAGAAAAAGGAGAGTTATATATAAATGATGAATCTCCTATAGATATTATTATTCACTTTAAGCCATCTAATTCTGTGGATACGAGTTATCTATATAGTCTTACCGAAGACCTTGAAGATCAGGGTATGGAAGTAATAGCAATGTTTCAGGATTATATAGGTAGAATTAGGTCTACTCAGCGATATCAAGATACTCGTCTTGAATATGGTGCAATAGTAGATGAATTTAAGATATTTGCAGAAACAAAAGATATTCCGATTATTACTGTAGCACAGTTAAATAGAGATGCATCAAAGCATATAGATGAAGGTAGAAAATCCAGTAAGTCTGATCTAGTTAGACTTATAGGAAGAAGTAATATTAGCGAATCTATGCTTATATTAAATAATATAGATGCAGGATTTATAATAGCTCCTGAATTGACTGATACTGGAATTAGATATCTTGGTGTACAAAGAATTAAAATTCGATATAAAGCAGGAGATTTGGAATTTGCCTATCTTCCCTTTATGGAAAATTCTCTTAAACTCGAAGAAGACTTTGGAGGAATTCCTAACTATAAGAAGAGTATGAGAGATGAAGAATTTGGTTCTGCTTATCAACAATCTGAATATCAGAATAATCCTATTAAAGATATGGGATTAATTATGCAGTCAGATAATGATGATAATATATTCTCTTCAGTAGGTATATCATATTAAGACAAGAAATAAAGTGATGGATTTCTCCATCACTTTATTTTTTTATTATAATTATTTATAGCATTCTTTTCCGCATTATAAATATATCCCAATAACGTATTCATATGGTCTTTCTTAAGCATTTTTATTACTGGTTTTGTAAATTCTTTTACATCAGCAATATCATTCATAAGAAGGATAATATAATATAATTCAGGATTTCCATATACGTCATAGCACAGAAGTTTCGGTTTATAATAATAAGTATTCTGTTCTTTAACTGAAAATTCTACACTAACAGCTACATTCAATAATTCATCTATATAATCTGAGATTACATTCATTATGGATACCCAAGTTCCATTAGAAAGTTTCTCAATAAAAGACAAGTTAAAATAATTTATAGTATTACCTTTGCCAGACTCAATAAATTCTTCAACAGTAGTTGTTTTAGCTGGAAGCATTTATTCTCACTCCTTTAAGAATTAATAAGTTCTAAACTATTAATTAAATATTTGTTGAGTTTGCTAAGCCTTAATTTGTTTCCTTGAGTTTAGTAACTCAAGGAGTTTATTTTTTATAAGGAGTTTAAATTATGAATAGTAAAGTAGCAGATACTGAAAAAATAGAAAAAGAAATTGCATGTAAAATTGCAGAATTATTTATGAAAGAAATTGGTCTTGAAAGACATGTTCAGGGTATTAATATAGTGGATCAGGATACGGGTGTTGCATTACAAATGGGTAATAAATTTCTCATCTATCCTGGAATAGAATGCCATGATAAAAGAATGACTATTTCATTTGATCCAGCATGCAGCTGGAAGATTTTAAATATGATATTTTCATATTTTTTAAAGAAATTTTCAGAAGAGAATGATGAATATGTTTCATTATTTTATAATTATAATAATGGAGCAGGAAATAAGGATCAGATTGCAGTAAAACTAAGTAATGAAAAAATATATAAGTCTCATCCTTATTATAAAGAATGTCTTAGATATCTTGATATTATAATGCAATTAAATGGAGAAAGATATTCAGATATAGATCTGCAGTATCTTGATTCTAATGAAGGTAAATAATTAAAATGATTCAATTAACAAAAAATCAGCAGGATGTTGTTAATGCTGCTGTAAATTGGTTTTTTAATTCTTCAGAACAAGTATTTCAATTTGCTGGTAATCCTGGTACAGGAAAATCAGTAGTAATGAATGCTATTATTAATGCTATAGGTATTGATAAATATGCAGTTGCCCCAATGGCTTATATTGGTGCTGCTGCAATTAATATGAGATTAAAAGGACTAGATAATGCAAAAACTATCCATTCATGGATATATGATGTAGAAGAAGTTCCTATTAGAGATGCTAATGGACAGATTGTGATGAATAAATATTTCAATAGACCAGAAGTTTCTTATAGGAAGATTTTAAAAGATCTTCCTAATATAAAATTATTGGCTATTGACGAGGGTGGAACCGTTCCATTTAAAATGAAAAAAGATATTCTTGCTTTAGGCAAGAAAGTTCTTGTTGCAGGAGACCTGGATCAGCTACCTCCTGTAAGTGATAATCCAGCATTTTTATACGATGGAAAAGTTTATAAACTTACAGAAATTATGCGTCAAGCAAAAGATTCTGCTATAGTTTATTTATGCCAAAGAGCAAAAAATAAATTACCTATTCATACAGGTATGTATGGAAATGATGTATTAGTTATTGAGCAGAAAGATTTTGATCCTATTGCTAATCAATTTCTTCCTGCCGCAGATGTAATTCTTTGTGGAAAGAATGATACACGAGAATTCTATACTAATAAAATTAGATATGATATTCTTCACAAATCTAGTATTATGCCAGATTATGGAGAAAAACTCATATGCAGAATTAATGATTGGAGGATGGAATCTGGTGGTATAAATCTTACTAATGGACTTACTGGCCGAGTTATGAATAGACCAGATGTATCTGAATTTGATGGTAAGTGCTTTAGAATAGATTTTATGCCTGATCTTAATCCGGTTCCATTTATGAATGTTCCAGTAGATTATAATTATTTTACAGCTAGTCCAGAAAAGAAAAAAGATATAAAGGCTTTTAATTATAGATTTGGAGAAGCATTTGAATATGGATATGTAGAGACTGTTCATGTTGCTCAAGGATCTCAATGGAATTCTGGAATTTATATTGAAGAATATCTTCCTGGTATAGCTGAAAAACTTAATTATACTGCATTAAGTAGATTTACAAACAAATGTATCTATATTAAAAAGAATAGAAAGTATTGGTAATAAGTATGAGTAATGAAATAATTAAGAATTTTATTTATGATTATAATACTAAACAATATAAAATTACATTAATGGATGATAGTATTATTGAAATTGCTTTAGATGATTTAATTAATCAATATGCTAAAATGAAGGAAGAAAGAGAGAAAACTAAGCCTTGCGCTAATGATATGATTATCAAAAATTGGAGTATGGATAAGCATGGTAATCAAAATTTTAAATTAGCAAATGATGATACAATTACCATTAATTCTAGTGATCTAGTCGATTTATATATTAATTGTAAGGAAGATCAGGAGGCTAAATAATCATGCTAAAAGAAATAGAAGATAGAAAACTTTATTATGATGATGAAACTCATCAATTTAAAATTGTATTGAATAAGGATCCAAATCAGGTTCTTACAATTGATGCTAATAATTATATAAGAAATATTGCACCAAATAATATTAATCCTGATGGTACCATAAATCCTATGGAGTTTTTTAGAGAAGAGAAAGCTCCAACTAAGAATCCTGATGGTACTATCAATCCTATGGAGTTCTTTAAGAATAAAGAAATAAAGAAGAAGAATCATGAAGAAAAATTATTTATAATTCTTTATAAGCTTAAAGATACTTCAGAAGATGATCTTCCTGAAGAATTTACAAGAATATATAGTGTTTGTGTTGGAAGGACTGCTGCTTATAGAGATATACAGTCTAAGCTTGTAAATAATAATATAGATATTATAAATTCTATTGTAATTACTGAGAGCTTGCCTAAAGATGAAAATAATAATGAAATTAGTAGTAAGTATTATTTATTAAATCTTGCAGATTGTTATAATATTTATAAATTCTGTAAAGCTGTAGAAGATCAGTATACAAATAATGATTTTAGAATAGATTCGTATCTTGATAAAGATATTGAACTTGAGAATTTTAAAATTGAAGATGTAATATCTAATACAAGTGAAGTAAATGGATTGATAAATGAATCCAATAAAGAGATTCAAAGAATGATTGAAGAGAATAAAGAGCGTCAATTATTCCTTGAAATATTAAGAAGAAATACAAATTCTCAAAATCTATAATATGATTATATATTATAAATGTAGAAAATAATGATTTTAGGAGGAATCTTAACAATATGAAACCGTCTAATAATAACAACAAAGATCCAATGGCTAATTTACGAACAATGACAAATGAAGGAATGAGATTTCTTAAGGATATAGCGAGCAGACGTTGTAATGTTTATTCAGATCCAAGGTCTGCTTATTTTAGAAATCTTACGTTTACAAATGCAGTACTTACCGAAATCAGAAATAGAGTTGCTGAATATGAATGTATGATGAATGCATTAAATTATACGTATGGAGCTCAACCACTTGATTCGGTACAGACAAGAGTATTTATAAGCACAAGAAAATCTCTTGAAGCTTATAGAATAATTAAGGAAGCATTAGAAAATATTATGCTGAGTAATGGAAATCCAGCATTTTTATTTATATTGCAAAATAGACTACCGACAGAATTTAGAGGTTGTCTGTGAGAACATTTTGAGTAAAAGCTTTATATAGGATAGGGTTCTTTTTATAGAGCTCTATCCTACATTTTATTTTTTATTAAGGAGGATAATAAATTATGAATACCGAACAGATGAAATTATTTAGAGAAATCTATAGTAAAGAAGCTATAAGACCTGATACTGGTGAAAAGACTACTAATGGTGAATATATTAGATTCTGTCTTGATAATAATATAGATTTTGTTACATCTAAAGATTTTGTACTTTATGATGATGATAATACTCTTGTTCATTGCATTGCAGTAAATGATGCAATTAGAGGCAAGGATGTATTCCCTGTAAAAATTATAAGTGCAGATTATTCGATGGTGCAGTATATAGAAACTGTAATGTCTAAGACTGAATTTCTTAAGTTTATTGATAGTGAATATCTTGGAAAGCTGCTTAAGGGTAATCAGGCAGAGATGCTTAAGAAGTTTACAAATTCTATTCCTACTAATCCCATTCAGTCTAATAAGAAGGGCGCATTCTATAGAGATGATGATTTTATAAACGGAGACGTTCTTAAGCCTATTGAAAAGGAAGATATGCCTAAGCCTGAATTAGAAACAGTTTATTCTTTTTCATCTATAACTGATTATAATACACAAGCTAAGACTGGAGATCTTGATGGAAAGATTATAATACTTAATATTTCGGATACTACATTTAATTCTGGATTAGGACTTATAAATACTCAGAATAATCCTAATCCTCCTAAGCTTACACTTAGTCTTAATAATTGTATCTTCGATGGCACAGCTTCCGATAAAAAGCAGATTTATATTGCTAATAGTAATAGAGTTCATATCGATAATTGCATATTTAGAAATAGTGGGGCAGATGATTATGCAATTGATATAAATCATACTGCAATAAAGGATGCAATGATAATTATTAGTAATTGTACATTTGAAGATACTTCAGTTAAATCATGCATAAAAGTATCTGCACGTCTTGGTGAAACTGATCATCCTACCGATATTACTGGTGAAGAGGGAACTATTAAAGCAGTCTCTGTTACAGGATGCTCATTCCCTGAAAATACTACTGGATATACAATTGGTACTACTCCTAAGGGAACTGATACTACAGCAAATATCAGTACTGGTAATTATGGTCTTCTTATTACAGAAAATGATAGTGATGTAATAGTTAAGAATCCTTCATTATATGATAAAGATGTAGAAGTTCCTACTATTACAGTTAAGGCTGGTAAGATTTATAAACAAATGAAAAATTAATATATAAAAAGAATTATAAACGTATAATATATTTATGATAAGAGAGATTAAGTTATATTAAATTATCGCTCTGATAACTAAAATATAATTGATTTCATTATCAATATAAAAATATTTTTATTATTATTTTAAAAGGAGTTTTACCATGGAAAACAACAACTTTTACGGAACACCTTACATCCCTCAGCAGAATGGCTATTATCCTGGACCGAATCCTCAGGTTCGTCAGCAGCCTAAGAATAGCCAGCCTCTTACCGAAGAGCAGATCAAGGAACTTATGAAGACCTCAGATACTATAGACTTTACTATTTCTCCTAGAGAAATGCTGGTCGCATCATGCACTCATAAGTTTACAGATGGTAATTCGGCCATCAGAGATGAAGTAGTTAAGAATTCTGATGGTACTGAAACGAAGCATATGCACTGCGAAATCTGCGGTGCTACATGGACTCCTGTTGTATTCGATGATAATGCAATCGATGCATGGAGCAAGCTTGGACAGGATATCTGTGAAACAATCAAGACAACTTATCTTGATGCGGATCCTGAATTTATTAAGTCGTTCTTCGGAACGCTTGAGCCTATGCTCAAGAGAATGACGATGCTTTGGAAGGCGTCGGCAAATTGCATTCGTAGATATTATGGAAATAATAACAATGGTTATACCATGTATAATGGTAATCATATTAGTTTTGGCAGCGGATTTGGAGCACTTCAGAATATTACTACAAATCCCTATCAGTTCATGCCTAATAACTATTATCCGCAGCAGCCTGTTCAGAATCCTTATGGTGGTTATGGAGCTCCTGCATATCAGCAGCCGATGGGTAATCCAATGGCTTATGGTATGCCTATGCAGCCCCAGCCGCAGCAGCCTGTTCAGGCAGCTCCTGCAATGAATATTCCTCAGGCAGTTCCAACAGCTCAGCCGTCTACTGCTCCGGCAGTAGCTCCGACTGGAACTGCAGCAACTGATGAAGTTCAGCAGACTAAGACTTTCACTGCATAAGTTTTTAAATGATATATTGAGATGGAGAATATTCTCCATCTCAATATTCTTTTAGCTTGAATTTAATTTTTATAATAAATTCGAATATTATAATTAATCATATAATAATTGGAATTTCCAAAATAATTATAGAAGGAGTTCTATTGATGAAGAAAAATAATTCCTCTTCTATAGACTATGAAGAAAATATACGAAACTATGGAAACAAAATTGAGCATATAGAAAATTTTGTTGATGTAGTTAAGAAACTTCCAGGTATGTATATTGGTTCAACTGGTAATCCTGGATGGAAAGCTTGTATTAGAGAGATCTTTCAGAACTCGGTTGATGAGTTAATTAGAAAGGAATCTCCTGCAAAAAATGTTTCTGTGATATTTGATGAGAGAGATCAGAGTGCTATCATTAGCGATGATGGCCGTGGTATTCCTCATGGAAAGATATTTGAAATATATGCTACACAGCATACTAGTTCAAACTATACTAAGGAATTATATCAGTACACTTCAGGTGTGCATGGTGTAGGTTCTGGTGTAGCAATGGCTTTATCTAGTAAATTTGAAATATATTCTTATGTATTAGGTAAAGCAAAATATTTAAGATTTGATTATGGCGTTCCTGCTACTAAAGAAGAACAAGATATTCCTTGTCCTCCTGGCAGACAGGGTACAACTGTTTATATGGCTCCTGATGTATCTGTTCTTGGCGAGATTACTCTCACTTGTGAAGATGTACTTGATCTTATTCTTAAAGTATATCCTCTGACAGATATAGGTGATAAGATCACATTTAAAGGAATTAATAAGCAGGGTGATATAAAGTATCAGGAAGAGTTAGTTAATACTGATGGTATTATGGTTTCTCTATTTATGAGAACCAAAACTCCTCTTATAACTCCAGTTCATTTTAAAGATGATACTGGTACAATGAAAGCAGAAATTGCATTTACTTATGATGCTTCTGATCTTACAGCATCTGAAGATATTGTAAGTTATGCAAACTATACACCTACAACTAATGGTACTCATGTAAATGGATTTATTGATGGGCTTTGTCAGTTCTTCAGGAATTATATGAATAAGATATATCTTGGAGAAAAATCAAAGATATCTGTAATTAATACAGATATCAAAACTGGCTTAAAAGCTATTGTTGCAGCAGCACATTTAAATCCTATATTTGCAGGACAGTTTAAAGGTATATTATCTAATGAAGATATGTATGGATATGTAAAAAATCTTACATTAACTTCTTTGGATAATTGGTCTAAGACTTCTCCTGGAGACTTACAGAAAGTTTGCAAGTGTATAAAAGAAGTAGCAGAAATAAGAATGAAGTCTGATGATAGCAAGATAAAGCTATCAAATAATTATGAAGCTAGTGCTCTCTCTGGTAAGCCAAAGAAATATGTGTCTCCTTCTAGTAATAAGAATAATGAACTTATTATAGTTGAGGGTGATTCAGCACTAGGTTCAGCAAAGAATAGTAGAGATGCATCCTGCCAAGGAATATTCCCTAGAACGAATGGGGCTATTATCGGTAACGGTGATAGAAAACCTTTTTAATGCTGGAAGTTGCTAAAGCTCATATGCCATATATGGAGACGAAAGTCAGAAACAAGTTATGAGATAATATATGAGGAAACTCTAAGTATCACTAATAATGCATAATCAGCAACTAAACTTAAAGGAAACTTTAAGAAATGTTCAACGACTATCGAAAGGATAACAGAATAATCTTCTGTGAATAACTGAGTAGAGTAGGGTTCAAGCGAGTCCGAAATAAAAGGAATCCATATAAAATATTTTATATGGATTGTGATATAGTCTGATCATCTAGAGAAATACTAGAGAAGTTCATAAGAGAACTGCATAGTGTAGCGAACTATGTGAACAAAGAAAACAATAAATGATTCGTGGAAAAATTCCCAATGCTTTTAAAGAAAGCAAAGCAAAATTCCTTTCAAATCAGGAAATCTCTTCTATTATAACAATAATTGGTGGTGGATATGGTAAGAACTTTGATCTTGATAAAGTAAAGTTTGATAAGATAATATTCTTAGCAGATGCAGATCCGGATAAACAAGTGGGACTGTCCGGCTTAGTAGAAATACTATGAAAATAATCCTCTCTTAATTACAGGGAACTTTAATATATAAAAATATATTATGGCAATCAGTAGCCGAGCCTAGGAGAAATTCTTAGGAAGGGTTCAACGACTATCGAAAAGGTAACAGAATAAATTTCTGTGAGTAACTGAGTAGAGTACATCCAAGTGGATGGAAACTGAGAGATCTTCATTAGTTTATATAAACTAAAAAGAATGAGATATAGTCTAATCTATACAGAATAAATAATGTATAGCAGTTTCAATAATGAAACGGTATAAGTTTAACGAGCTTATATGACTCCCATAAATGGGTTCCCACATTGATACGCTTCTATTAAGATTCTTTATTATGTATATGCCACAGCTTATTAGTGCTGGTAAAGTATATAGAGCTGTTCCTCCACTCTTTGGAGTTAAGGATAGATCTGGTAATAAATACTTTACTACAAAACTTGATTTTACAAAATATATTCAATCTCTCTTTGCAAAGACACATACTCTTACAGATATGAATGGACGTAAGCTTTCTAATAGTGAAGTCACAGCATTATTCTTTAAGAATATTGATTACAAAGAAAAGATTGAAGTTGCAGCAAATACATTTGCAGTAGATCCTGACTTACTTGAGAATATATTCTATTATCTCTGTAATTATATTAATATAGGAACAAGTGAAGTAGTTACTGCAATGGCTGCAAAAGTAAAATTAGCAAAAAAGAAAGTAGCAGCAACTAAATCTACTAAAAAGACAACTAGTACTAAAGAAACTAAGATAGTAGATGATATTAAGCCTGCAGAATCTGATGATGAAGATAATATTTCGGATGAAGCTATTCCGATTAGTCAGAATTCTGTAGCAACTAATATCTCTTATTCATTTAAATCTACTTTTAGTATAAAGAAATTCTCTACTTATCTTACTAAGCTTTATAGATTTATTAAAGTTTATGAGAATAATGGAGTTATATGTATAGAAGGATTAGTCAATTCTAAATATCAGTATGTATTTATTAATAGTAAGCTTATTAATGTCTGCACTGATATTATAGATTTGATTAAGAACAATACAGATCTATATTATTTGGTAGATGGAGAAAAGCTTTCTATATATAATCTTATGAGCAAGTTTAATGAGATGATGCCTCCTGGATTAACAAGATATAAAGGATTAGGTGAGCAGAACCCTGAACAGCTTGGAGTATCTGCATTACGTCCAGATGGTGATAGAACTCTTATAAGATATACTATGGAAAGTGCTAAAGAAGAAATAGAAAATCTTAGGCATATAGATAACTCTATGGCTTCTTTATTAAGAGATACTGTAATAAGTAAGGTAGATATTGAGTAAGAATAAAGGGATGAGTAATACTCATCCCTTTTATTTTTTATCTCTATATCTTTATCTATTTTGTAATATTCTATTATTTTATTTATATAATATAATTATGAAATAAAGAAGATGTATAATAAAAATACATCTCTCCATATACTGACTATATATGGATACAGTAGTTTCATTTAGCAAATACCCTACGTTACTAGAATACCATATTAGATGTATAAAATACAAGTACACTAATATGCATATACTTTAGGTATATGAAGAAAAAGGAGAAATAAAAAATGAAAATTGAAATCAGGCTCAACAGCAATGAATTAGCGATGGTTGAAAATATCTTCGAACCGATTAACGTATTCGCCAAAGAGATCGCATCTAAGGATTCTGAAGATATGACCGAAACCTTCAACATGATCAAGTGGAACATGGAGGCAAGATATATGGCTGACCACAAGGCCTATACCTGCGTCTTGAAGAAGGACAATGAAGAGTACGTGGTATCATGGAATCTCAAGGATCTTTTCATGGAAATTGTTGCTGAGTTCGGAAATAAGATTGCAAAGCTCTTCGTGAGCATTGCAAGACCGATTCTTGAGCTCCGCAAGGATCCTATCATGAGCCGCATCAATGAGCTCAATGATGATAATACTGACGAAGAAAGGGTTGCTATAGTTGGAAGAGAAGCAATTCCTTATATCAACGCATGGAGATCGAATAAGGCTATTGAGCACGATAAGGCCATCATGTTCGATCTTAAAAACTATGTCGATAACCACGATGCTAATGATGCGATCGAGCATCTTACCGCTGTATTAAATAATGAGCAGAATACCTTAAGATATAATAAGGCATTCTTCATTAAGATCTATGAAGAGCTTGAGGCCAAGAGCGATGATGAGGTTCTCAAGGACATCTGCGATCGGGCAATCGACAGACTCAAGGCTTAACAGCCGGTAAAATAAAATGGGGACTAACCCACCCCATTTTATTTTTTTATATATTCTAAAATTTTTAAATAAAATTTATTATTTATAAAGGAGAAATTTTATCATGAATACTTTAGAATGGGCAACTAATGAAGTAGCATATAAAATAAATGAATTAGAAAAATCTTATGATGATGATGAAAACATTGACTTTAAATATATTAAAGGATGCTACGAATCTGCTCTAAAAGCTATTAAAGCATTATATGCTGATGATCATACCCTCTTTTCTATACAGGACACAAAAACAATACTAAATCAATTAATAGATAGAAAACCGCTTTCTCCTATTAAAGAAACTGATGAATGGAAATATGATTATACTATTGATAAATTTAATTATGATGCATATAGTTCTATTAGATTTTCGGCTTTAACTAAAAGAATTTATAAAGATGGTAGAGTACAATATCGTGATATATATAGAACTTATGGTATTATGAAAAATGATGATAGTGAAGTTCCACATTCATTTGCATTATTAAATGCTATAATAGATGAAATGTATCCGATTACATTGCCCTATTATCCTAATGCTAGATATAGAGTTTGTTATGAAGAAATATTATTAACTCTAGATGCTAAAGATTCTGATTATGTAATATTTGTTGATTATGCTATTAAAGAACCTACTAATGAAAGAATAGAAATTGGTAGATATTTTATAAAAGATGATCATGATAATGATGATTATTATGGATATAAAGAAATATCTAAAGAAGAATATGAAAAAATAAAATTGGTAAATATTAATAAGTAATTTATTTATTAACGAAATATTAAGTTGATCCTTTACGATCAAACTAAATAAATTTATTTTTATATTTAAGGAGTTTATATTAAAATGCCGTACACTAATAACAATCAGAAGAAGAATTTCACACCTAAAGTTGCTAATGCATCGATCCCGCTTGTAGTTTCTGGTAAGGATTTCAAGGGAAATGATTACAACTATGATTCTGCAATGGATCTTATTAATAAGCTTGTAGACTTTGATATCTTTGGACTTATTAATATTTCTGTTTCTATGGCAAAGAATAAAGCTTTTGGCATTCCGGATGCAAAGGGAACTGTTGATGTAGCTGTTATTAAGTCTATCGATCTTGATGGTAAGAATGCAAATCTGATGTTCTTTGGTAAGAATATGCATATTGCTGAAGAGCTTAAGGATATGGTTCTTGTACCGAGATTTAGAACTAATAAGGAAGGCACTGTTCTTTCTGTTAATAAGTTTGAAATTGTTAATGCAATGGATGCATAATTAAATAAATTTTTAAATATCATAGTACATATTAGTAAATTCACTTAATTCCATAGATTGAATATCAATAATTAATTCCAGAGGATCGTTTTGATCCTCTGGAATTATTTTTTATATAGTAATATGATTGCATATTATATTTTTGTAAACAGCTTAATAAATTTATGGAGGTTAATTTAAAATGGCTGAAAAGATTTTATCAAATGAAGTAAATAAACAATTTGAGCAAGACTATAAAAGATATGGTATATATATCTTATATAGACGAGTTCTTTCAGATTATAGAGACGGGCTTAAACCCGTGCAAAGACGAATAATTTGGGCTATGTATAAGAATACTAAAGCCATTACAAGTAGAGTTAAGTCAGCAGCAGTTGTAGGTGATGTAATGAAATATTACCACCCGCATTCAGATTGTTTACATGGCTCTACTAAGATTTACGGACTAGATAATAAAATTTATACAATTGAAGAGTTGTATAAAAATAATGTGCAAAAACTTGATATATTATCTATTGATCCTAATACTGGAAAAGTGGTTCCTGCTGTTGCTACGAATTTCAGAATAGGTCAATGGACTAAGGAACTTTATCATATATCTTTAACTAATGGAGCATGTATTGTTTGTACATCAAATCATCCATTCATGACTCCTAAACTGAAGTATATTCAGGCAAA
>ERZ808252.251-NODE-251-length-56045-cov-4.603697_pt1 | contig 56045 bp, 46 predicted proteins | sample MGYA00521242_ERZ808252 | MGnify/ENA primary metagenome ERZ808252 (study PRJEB31516, sample SAMN03275581) | gut metagenome | biome: mammalia-associated habitat; material: feces | host: Papio cynocephalus | place: Kenya | collected 2012-08-07 ... | reverse complement strand
CCACAGCTTAGAAGGCTGTTGCTCTATCCAACTGAGCTACGGAACCAATCCTCAAAGCAGCTCCCCTTAATGCTCGGGAACACTGCTGGTGAATGGTATGACGACCACTTCACCTAAATAGACTGCAAATATAGGAATAATTTCCGAAATAGTATCATTTCCTGCGGATCATCGTGTGACTGAAATATGAAATGATGCCGAGTATGATGATTAGAAGCGCGTGAAGTTCGTGACTTAGCGTTGCATATACAATGCCTGTCTCCCATGCGGTGCCGTAAAGAGTCTGTATGCATAGAGCAACAAGATAATGATATGCGCCAATGCCGCCTGGTACTGGTATTACTGAAGCAATGTTTCCCACACCGGAGATGAATAGCGCATCTATGAGACCAAGGTGTGAAAGTTCTGGAAGTGCTAGAAGCATGAACCAGCTCATGAAGAGATACATAACCCAGATGCCAATCGTAGTGGCAAGAAATAGGAACTTGTTCTTGATGTGGGCTATACTTGCGATGCCAATACCGAGATTGCGTATCAATTGTGCATTGGTCTTGAAAAATTCGTTCTTGTGCTCAAACTTAATAGTAAGAACAAAATATCCTACCAGAATTGCTATTACCAGCAGAGCGATCCACCAAAGGGAAAAGCTCATCTTTTCTTTTAGTGGGGCCATAAGTTGGTTGGAGAAAAAGTCTCCGAAAAAGCTCCATCCTGATGCGAGTGCTATTATGAAAATTACGATTATTGCCAATACATCGCAGACCCTCTCGCATACAATAGTTCCAAGTGCCTTGTCGGTGCTCATTTTATGCGTGCTTACATATCCGCACCTTAAGAACTCTCCAACACCTGGAAGAACTATGTTAGCCACATTGCTGATGTTTATGGCATTCCACACCGATATTCTCCTAATGTCCGGGTCGAACTGTCGGAGAAGAATCCGCCAACGTTCTTCCCTAAAGACGAGTGCGAGGACAGAGGCTGCGAAGAACAATGCTACATATCCCCAGCGGGTCTGTTTTATATCGGATAGGAAAGCAGCCCAATCGACGCTTTTGAAAGCGAAATACAAGAGTACGGCAGCCAGAATGAACGACAGCGAATACTTGATTGCTTTATTTGCTTTATTGTTCATAGTTCGCAAATTTATGCTATTTTTGTAAAATATGAAAACAATTCTTGGAATAGGCAACGCGCTTACTGATATCCTGGCCGTCCTTCCGGACGACACCCTTCTTGATACGTTTCATCTTCCGAAAGGAAGCATGCAGCATGTCGATATGGAGACTGGGGATAAAATCTGGGCTATCTTGAAGCCCTTGGGTGTGAAATATGTGGCAGGAGGATCGGCCGCAAATACCATTACCTGTACATCCATACTCGGAATGCCATCAAGTTTCATAGGGAAAATCGGTGATGACGAGCTCGGGCTTCTATTCAAGAGTGATCAGGAACAATATGGGGTTCGTACAGTCCTTCTTAAGGGGACTAAGCCTTCAGGGCGAGCCATGGTGCTCATAACGGCTCCAAATGCTGAGCGCACCTTTGCTGATTACATGGGTGCATGTCTTGAGTTTGTTCCAGAGGACCTTAAGCCTGAATTCTTTGAGGGACATGATTATTTCCACATAGAAGGGTATCTGGTGCAGAATCAGGCTCTCATACGTAAGGCTGTGGAGTATGCCCATGATGCCGGGTGCATCATATCCATAGATATGGCTTCATATAACGTAGTGGAATCCAATCTGGCTTTCCTCCATGACATAGTGGAAAGATATGTGGATATAGTCTTTGCCAATGAGACCGAGTCTAAGGCTTTCACAAAGTTGTCTGAGCCAGAGAAAGCACTTGACGAAATAGCTAAACTCTGCAAAATAGCTGTGGTAAAAGTCGGAAAGGACGGCAGTTGGATAAAAAGCGGTGATGAGAAGCATTTTATTGAGGCCTATCCGGCAGAGACTAAGGATGCCACTGGTGCTGGTGATACTTATGCTGCGGGATTCCTGTATGCACATTCTCTAGGTATGCCTCTTGAGGTTTGTGGACGTGCTGGTTCCATCATTGCCGCCAAGGTTGTGGAGGTTGTAGGCACCAAGATAGATATTCCACGTTGGAAAGTAGCGAAACAGGAGATTCGTGCGCTGTTTGCCGCTCACGGCAGGCAGATATGATCAATCCTCTGAAATATATTGTAAGATGCTTGGTTTTCAGGCGAGACAAGAGTACCGTTCCGCACGGGATTCTTCCGCTTGGGAAGGTAAGTTGTGCTACTGTTCTGGTGGACTCGTCTGCTGCGGATGCCGATGCTACTTGTAAGTCGGTAAAGCAGTTTTTCGACTATCTTCATATTAGAGTTAGAATATTATGTCCGTCTCCATCAGACATCACTTTTGCCGGGTGTTTGAAGCGTTCTTATCGGGGAACCCGGTTTCCTGCTTCAGAGACGGAAATGTTTATTTCGCTGATTGACCTGGAGGATAATTTCCTCTCTGATTACGAGAGCACGCATAGCACGGCTGTGTTCAAAGTGGGGAGGAGACAGATTCCGGGGAATGTTTTCGACGTGGTTATCACTCCACCGGAAGGGGTTGTCTCTTCACAGTGTGCAGTGTTCGCCGCCATTAAGGACTATCTTTGTAAAATACGATGACTTCACCACGCAGTTTCTTTATTACCTCGCTCAAAGGATTTGGAATGGGGGCCGCCAATGTGGTTCCTGGTGTGAGCGGAGGGACGATTGCCCTTCTTACAGGTATCTACCAAGATATCATCAATTCACTTAATTCGCTGACCGAGAAGCGCACTTGGAGTTCCCTTTTTCATGGTAGGATAGGGGATTTCTGGAAGTGTATTGGCGGAAGTTTTCTTCTGGCTTTGCTTGTCGGAGTGGTAGCAAGCATATTCTCGCTTGCTAAGTTAATGACCTGGCTCCTGGCATACTATCCTGTTCTTACATGGGCGTTCTTTTTCGGTCTGATACTCGCTTCGGCATTTTCCATGTTTCGGGATATTAAAGACTGGAAATTGTGTGACGTACTTTTCCTTCTTTTGGGTGCCGTCCTAGGTGTGGCAGTATGCACCCTCTCTCCAACGAGTACCCCCGATGACTTATGGTTCATATTCATCTGTGGAGCAGTGGCAATCTGCACTATGATATTGCCCGGAATATCAGGAAGTTTTATACTGCTGATTCTAGGGAAGTATGACTATATCATGAAGGCCGTTACCGACTTGAACATTCCTGTGCTTGCGGCTATGGCTTTCGGCTGTGTGGCTGGAATACTTGCTTTTTCAAAGTTCCTTCATTGGCTTCTCGGTAAGTGGGAGAAGCAGACCATGATTGTTCTGCTAGGATTTGTACTCGGCTCTCTTATTAAAGTGTGGCCGTGGTATGATCGGGAAGTGCTTTTTCAGGCTCAGTTGCTCCGTGGAGGTGCTGCAGAAGAACTGAATCTTCAGATTCCTGGAGCTATAATATGCTGTGTCGCTGGAGTGGCGATGGTGGTGGTCCTCGATATCCTCGGGAGGAGGAGCCGGAAGAGCTAAGGTGTTGACATTATTCCGAAAGAACAAGTTCCACCGGGCAGTGATCTGAGCCGAAGACATCATTAAGTATGTCAGTTGAGAGTATACTCGCTTTTAAAGAGTCTGATACAAGGAAATAGTCGATGCGCCAACCAACGTTCCTTTCACGGGCCCTCATCCTGTATGACCACCACGAGTATTTAGCCTCCTGCGGATGCTGGTAACGCCATGTGTCGCAGAATCCGGCATCAAGCAGCCGTGTCATCTTGCCTCTTTCCTCGTCGGAGAATCCTGGGTTAAGGTGATTTGTGGCTGGATTCTTGAGGTCAATCTCGTTGTGAGCCACATTCATATCTCCACAAATAATGACAGGCTTGACTTTGCCTAGCGAGCAAACATATTCACGGAAAACATCCTCCCAACTCATTCTGTAGTCGAGACGCTTAAGAGAATCCTGTGAATTGGGTGTATAGACATTGACTAGATAGAACGTCTCTGACTCGAAAGTTATGACCCGTCCCTCGTGATCGTGAGGTTCTGCACCGAGCCCGTATCTGATACTTATAGGGGTCTGCCTTGAATAAATAGCAGTTCCAGAATAGCCTTTCTTGTCGGCATAGTTCCACCATGAATTGTAGCCGGGAAATTCCATGTCTATCTGACCGGACTGGAGCTTTGTCTCCTGAAGGCATACGAAATCCGCATTAAACTCCTTGAATATGTCGGCAAATCCCTTGCCTGCCACGGCCCGTAGGCCATTAACGTTCCAACTGATAAACTTCATAGTTCAAAAATAGGCAAAAATACTGAATAAAATATGGTAAACACTATTCTTTACCAACTTTTCAGGCTATGGTAAAGCGCCTACAGAAGGGCTCGTGCTGTCATTTTGTGTAAATAATTGAAAATTAAACGATTAAAATGAGGATAAACGGATAATTATTCCGACCTTTGCGATATAAAACTATAGAACTATGAAAGTAAAAGGACTTTTTCTATCATTATGTATGGCAGCAGTTAGTGTATCTTCCTGCCAGAAAGACGGGTCGGGGGACCACTTGAACGTTTCTTCGGACTATTCTCTTGAGGAGGTAGCGAAAATTATGACAGAACTACCTATTGGCATCGCTCATGTCGATGAGGTTTTTGATGCGGTCAGCAGTTCTTCTTACAATGGTTACGATGAAGAGTATATGTTCTCTGATTTGCTTACCAGACCTGGCGAGGGAGTCGGAAATCTGAAAGGGGCAGCCGGAACCTCTGCAACATTGATGTCCGAGAGCAAATATTCCAATCCGCTACGGAATCTTCTTTCTGACTATTTTGCCGAGCACCCGCGGACCAAGTCTGGAGGTCCCGAAGAAAGTCTGCGTGCGCTCATGGAATCAGGTATCCAGATATACTGGCCTTATTCGGAAGAATGGGATGGGGAATCATTCCCGATAGTCACATTTGATCCGGAAAATGGACAGGAGTCTAATATCGGATACGAATTGGTGACTTCTGCTGATGGAACTACTGGTGTGAAGGAAGTGACTGTGGATGAGGACCTTGCACGGCAGCATCCGGTATGGGTGATCAACAGAAATGACGATTCGGAATATTCTCCTATTTCCATCTTTAGCGGCAAGCAATACCTCATGTCGGAGAACGGGAAGTGTCTTGCCGTGGATGATGACTTGATGCCGGTATTGTGCGGAAAGACGGGTGATTCCCGTAAAGTGTTGAAAAATAAGGGCTTTTCAAATGATGAGAAACTACGATAGTTGGTTCGCCGGGGCTTCGGAGTTTTGGATTAAATGCGGAGCTGTCAATGGATTCCGTGCAGCCACGGAAGAAGACCTCGCCAAGTATACTCCATCTGTGACGGACTGTATGGTGGTGGTTAAGAGAAGTCAGTTGGGAAGGACACTTCCCCTCGGAATAGTGATGCTTACTGACTTCACGGACCAAATGGAGAATATAGCATTTCTCATTACCGAGGATGATGGCGGAACAATAGAGGAATGGAAATGTGAAGCTACGGTGAAGGTCAAATCCAAATCTTGGGGTGTCAACATCAGTATACCTTACCACTCTAAGGATGATATTGTGTGGAGAGGGCAGTTGAGCAGGGACTATCTTGCCTCATCAAGATATACCATTTCTCGTCTTGGCGACGTATCAGTCACTTTTGAGATGGAGTAAATCCTTCTCAACGCGCATTTCGCAGCGGGTGCAGTCGAAGTGAAGGGCAAGTCTCTTGCCATTGTTGCGGAGGAATAGCTGCTTGTCGTTTGAGAAAACCGTCCTCTTGGAGGAGCCTAAAGATTCTGCACGCTGGCGTGGGCACATACCAAGTTCATAACGGATGCAGTATTTGCTCAGCATAAGAGGTTCCTTAACTCCAATTGCTGGTTCATGAGCATTTATGTAGCTTTCTTTATAGGCGTCAAGGCTGGTGCTATCTTGACTTGGCTCCGAAAGTCTTTTGCCCAATGCAAGAGGGATTGCTTTGCAAGGGATGTCGTCCAAATCGCTTGCTAGCAGACGCCGGATGCTGTTGATCGTGGAAGCACTGAGAAGCGGTATATCCCCGCCTTTTGTGCAGATGTCTATGTCGCGGACGTTGAACGCGTAGTGGCCGCTTCGCTTGGACAGCTGCTCTCGCAGCATCGCCGTCGCCCGCTCCCTGTCGGTCGCACTGTCGACGTCGGCTCGAAAAGTGCTGCGCACTTCCCGCCCGTCCTCGCTCGCGACGCTTATCTCGAGCGTATACTCTCCACTGATCTGTACATATATACTTGCGTGAAGTTCTCTCCGTGGGAGCTGGTTTTCCACCATTCGTTCAAACTCCGCACTTATGTTCCTGAAGAGAATCGTCCCCTTTCTGAGACCGTCACAACTTTTCGCGAAAATATGAGTGCCTTCGCATTTGTCTCCTCTAAATCCGGTGATTTTCCCTCCGCTTACAAAAGCGAATCCATCCCCGTTGACGAGCCTTATGTCGTGTTTCCTGAGTTTTACCGTGATATCCACCGTCCCACGACCAGTGCTTCGCACTCCGGCTACGCTGCCTATTTCCTCCCCCATGGACTTGGGGGCATTCATGGAAGACCATTGCCCGCGTTTCCCATCTATGAACAGTTCTGTATATCCTCGGTTGAACGTTTTCTCGAGGTTTGGCTCGAATCCGCCTCTGACTACACCTAATGATGCCCTGCGATATTTGTCCGGGTGTCTGGCCACTATGTCGTCGAGAGCCATGGAATAGGCCCTCACGACATTTTTAACGTATGATGCATTCTTAAGCCTGCCCTCAATTTTGAAAGAAATTACCCCCACCTCAGCAAGCTCTTCAAGTCTTGAGTACAGGTTGTAGTCTTTCAGCGACAAGAGAGCCTTGTTCTTTACGAGTATGTTCCCTTCTGCATCTTCAAGGTCATATAGTGATCGACATGCCTGTATGCATTCGCCCCTGTCAGCGCTGCGCCCGTTGAGGTACTCGGATAGGCGGCATTCCCCACTATAGCATACGCAAAGGGCTCCGTGTACGAAAAATTCGACCTCGCAGTTCACGCTATCGCATATCTGTCGGATCGTTTTTAGGGAAAGTTCTCTTTCGAGGACGATTCTTGCGCTGCCGATCTCTTCGAAATGCCTGGCTCTATCAGCGTCTCTGATGGCGCATTGGGTCGAGGCGTGCAGCGGTACGGTAATGTCCTTCATTTCGAAGATTCTCTCGTCTCTGACGATGAATGCATCGGCTCCGGCCTCTTGTGCCTGCAGCATTTGGTGATGAAGCTCTTCTACCTCATCATCTCTTATGGAGATATTGAAAGTAACAAATACTCTCGCTCCGAACTTGTGTGCGTATTCGCATAGTAATGCGATGTCTTCGAAACTATTGCCGGCATCTTTTCTCGCTCCGAAGTTCGGACCGGCGATATATACGGCATCGGCACCGCAGTCGATGGCCGCGATGCCGATTTCCTTGTTTCTTGCTGGCGAGAGAAGCTCTAGACAGCGCATGGCAGATTTACTTCAGTGCGTTGATGAGAGTCTTGGCCTTCTCTCCGAGAGTAGGGTCATTGACTGCTTTCTGGAAGTACTCTACTGCCTTGGCATTGTTCTTGGCCTTCTGGTAAAGAGCACCTACTGTAAATGCAATCTGTGTAGCATTCTTGGCTGTAGGGGCGAGCTCAAGGTACTTCTCGAAGTACTTGATGGCATCGCTGTCCTTTCCGAGAACCTGTGAGCTCTGACCTGCAATCTGGAACGCAGTAGAACTCTTAGGATCATATTCTGTGGCCGTTACGGCTGCTTTCACTGCTTTGGCGTAATCTTTTCCCTTTAGGGCTGCAGCTGCTTCCTTAAGGAAGATGTTGGTGAGCTGCTTGTATGCCTGAGTCTGCTGTCCGTTCTCGGCTGCTGTCTGAAGTGCGGCCTTGGCCTCATCTGCTTTACCTGCCCCATTGAGTGCGAGACCCATACGGAGTGCGGCGAGACCATTGGTTGGATCTCCGTCGAGCACTTCCTTGTATGCTGCGGCTGCTTCTACATATTTCTTGGCGTTGAGAAGTGCGCCGGCATTCTGCATCACTACTTTAGGAAGAATATCTTTAGCCTCGGCAAGAATGTCTGCATCAGCGAATTTCTCTGCTACTGAAATGGTGGTTTTGAGCCTCTCTATAGCCTCTGAATATTTGGTGGCGTTCACGAGACCCTTGGCGATGGAGAGATTGAGGTCTGGAATGACTTTCTTGCAGTTGTCTGCAATTTCTGCTCCGTCCGCTCCGAGTACTGAAGCAAGTTCATACGCCTGCTCGAATGACTTTAGTGCGCCTTCCTTGTCTCCGGCAGCGATAGCCGCAGCACCGGAATTGTACATTTCGGTAATTTCTGCCAAGTCCTGCGCGCTGACATAGCCGAAAGCGAGGACAAGGGCTGCAAATGTTGCAATGATCTTCTTCATAATCTGTGTATATTAATGTTTCTTTATATGACAAGTCACGAATCGCAAATGTAATAAAAAATGTTTACATTTGTATCCAATGTCTTGGTGTTTATGCGAAAGCTATTAAAACATATTTTATGCCTTTTTTTTATGCTGTTCCCGATAATGATGCATTCTCAGGTGCTTTCGTCTCTCGGAGTAGCAAAAGAAATTACAAAAGGAATTCTCCCCAACGGAATAGAATACTTCCTTGTCCAGAACACGTCAGATAAGGGATTTGCTGATTATGCTCTTGTAAGGACCGTATCACTTAGCAATTCCGATGAACGCAAGGCTTTGTGTAACCTTCCTCATTTTACGGATCGCAAACCTTGGGAGTTTCTTGCAGATCATGGAGTCGGGTATTCTACGGAGGGGTTCTATACGGAAGAAGGTCCTGCCGGGGTATTTCGCTTCAGCAATGTGCCGGTATACAACCAGAGTGTCGCTGATTCCACGCTCCTCATGTTGGTGGATATGGCTGCCCTATCCAGAAGTTCTCAGGCTGTCATAGTGAGTGGGGATATAGTGCCGTCCAAACTTAAGGAGAGGCTTAATCTGTTGTCAATGACAGTGCCTCAACTTGAATCCTCTTCTGGTAGCGGATACTATAAGTGGAGCCCACGGGAGAAGAAGAGATGTGTGCTTGTGACAAACCCGTCTTCTGATGTGGCGGTTGTGAGTGCAATTATCAGTAGTGCGAGGACCAGCAGGGATCTTCTCAACTCTCCACAGCCAATCGTTACTTCCATGTATGCGGAACTCCTTGGCAATGTGGTATCCGATCGGGTAAGACGTGAGTTCAGAAGCAGGGGGATTCCTCTTGCCGATGTCGAGTTCAAATACTCTGGAAGCGGGGATGATGCGGAAGACGAGAGGTACCGTTTCATGTTCTATACCTCAGCTAAGAAAGTCAACGAAGCGACAGATTGCTTTGCGCGGATTCTTTCGGATCTTGACAGGCGTGGCGCCGTCCTGGATGAGTTCGTTGATGCCAGGGCACGACTTTCAGGAGATATTAAGGGTGGAAAGGTTATTCCGGAACAAGACAACGCTTCCTATGTGAACAGATGTGTCTCTGCCTTTCTATATGGGACAAACCTTGCATCCAATGATATGATTGCCTCCATGATGACCGGGAATAACATAGAGGCAGAGAAGGAACTTCCGCTTTTTAATTCATTCGTTTCTGCGCTTTTGGATGCCGATAAAAACCTTACCCTCAGGTTTAATGTGCCAGACTGTGGTCTGGATGCCGAGAGTCTCGGGACGACTTTCGCGGAGGCCTGGATGGAGGGGAGCGATAGGGATTACAGTTACAAGAAGACATTTAGTGATACATTGAGCCTTTATGATTCCAAAAGCAAGGTTAAGCTTCGTTCTGAAATCAGGGAGCCGATATCAGGAGGAAGTCTTTGGACTTTCTCTAATGGAATTAAAGTACTCTATAAGAAGACGTCACAGAGAGGCGAATTTAATTATGCTCTCATGCTTCGTGGTGGCGTAGCTTCAGTTCCTGATATACGCAATGGTGAAAGCGCTTTTGTGGGAGATATGCTTTCTTTGGACAGGGTTGCCGGTCTTAATCCCTATGATTTCAAAGCCATGCTTGCAGCCAATGGTATTACGATGAGCGGAAGTGCTGGCATTTCCGATATGCGTATCTGCGGCACAGCTCCTAAGCAGAAACTTCGTCTGCTTCTGCGTTATCTTCTCTCTGTCTCCGAAAAACGGGAGCCGGATAAAGACGCGTTTCGCTACTATAAGCAATGTGAATCTGTAAGGATTGATATGCAGTCGCTTTCTGCCCGTGACGTCAATTCCCTTATGGACAGTATAATGCGTCCAGAGTATTTCTTTACGGAGAGGAAGTATATTGAGCGGCTTGCTGAGGATTTCCCCCAGAGGTGTGAAAAGTATTTTGATGCGCAGTTTGACAAGGTCAATGACGGCTTGATTGTGCTTATGGGGGATCTTGATGAAGAAGCCCTCAAAAAGGAGTTGTGCCGTGCGCTCGGTGGTTTCCGTGTGATGAAGAGATTTGCACAAAGACCTTCTGTAAAAAGTCGTTTTGCCTCTGGTGATGTGTCTTATACGGTGGAGTCGGGCCCTGGACTGGTAGGTGGCAGTGAAATTGGGGTTAATGTGGCTATGTCTGCTCCAATGCCTTACAATATGGAGAATTATGTTGCATTCAGGCTCGCTGCTTCATGTATACGGAAAGAGATGGTGCGGACTCTCTCGGATATGGGGGCATATTTTGACTTGTCGGCTAGACTTGAGGTGTTCCCGGATGAGCGGATTTCACTTTTTGTGAATTGTCATCCTTGTATAGAAAGTGGGTTGCCTTCTGAGGTTGCTGCCGCCGCCCCACTTGATATGCTTGGAGCTGTTAGGAAGGTAACGGAAAGGATAGCGTCGCTTCCTCTATCCGGAGACGAGTTGGCAGCTTTCAAGGAAGAGTTGCAGAACGATTTCCAGACCAGCATGCAAAATACTGAATATGTGATGGAAGCCGTGATGGTAAGATATAGTGAAGGAAAGGACCTGGTGTCCGGATTTGGCGACGCTCTTAAGAATGTCTCGATAGAAAAAGTCCGCTCGGTACTTGAGATGCTGGCTTCAGGGGCTTCTGTAGAATATATAATCATTTAAAATGGGAAGATTCGGTACTATTGTCCAGATAGGGAATATTCTTGTATCGGAGGAAGTTATTACGGAGTATTTTGCCTGCGACTATAAAGAGTGTCGTGGTGCTTGTTGTATAATAGGAGATAGTGGTGCTCCGATGGAGGAGAACGAGCCCGAGAGTATTGAGCATGATTATCCGCACTTTAGCCATCTGATGCGTCAGCAGGGTAGGGATGTTGTGGATAAGAAGGGTTTCTTCGAGATAGATGTGGACGGGGATATGGTCACACCTTTGGTGGATGGATCATGCGAGTGCGCCTATTGTCATTTCCTTGACGATGGGGCATGCCTTTGCGCTATAGAGAAGTGTGGGTTCAAGAAACCTATATCCTGTTCGCTTTATCCTATAAGGGTCACCAAACTTACCGGTGGTGGACTCGCGCTAAATCTTCATAGGTGGGAAATCTGTAAGGATGCTTTTCGGAAGGGACGTAGGGATGGCGTCAGGGTATACCAATTCCTGCGCAAGCCTCTGACGGATAATTACGGGGAGGAGTTTTATGAAGCATTGGATGCGGCTGCCCAGCACATCCTCTCATCTGTGAAATGATACGAATCTGTCTTTGCCGAAACAATCCGTGATGAGGGTCACATTTTTGAACCCATAGCGCTTCAGGAGTTCCATAGTCTGGACGCCAAGTCTCTCATTGATTTCAAATACGGCCATTCCTCCGTCTGCGAGTAGCCCCGATGTCCACCTGGCGCATGCATCATAGAAGAGGAGAGGATTATTGTCCGGTACGAAAAGCGCCAATTTTGGCTCGTATCGTAGGACATTAGGTCTCATTTGGCTCCTTTCACTGTCCATTATGTAAGGGGGATTTGATAGTATTATATCAAAAGGGCCTTCGGCTGCTATATCGTCTGGAATTACGGCTCTCCCGCTTGTGTCTGACTTCAGTATGTCGGCTTCAACGAAGTGCGGTGGATGGCAATTGCCCGTGAATTGTGACTCGGCTATGGACAATGCCTCTCTGGATATGTCTACACCATATACTTGTGCAGAAGAGGCTTCGAGTGCGACCGACCATGCAATACATCCAGAACCAGTACAAAGATCCAGAACCTTCGGGGTGTGCCTGTCTGCATGTATCGCGGATATGTTTTCTTTTCCACATTTAAGAGCTTTTAGGGCAATAGATACGAGTTGCTCTGTCTCCGGGCGTGGAATCAGAACTCCAGGGGCTACATTAAAGCGATATCCGAAGAAGTCGCAGTGGCCGAGCACATATTGTATAGGCTCTGCATTGCTCAGTCTCTCCATATCTTTTTCTAGTGTTTCGAGAGCACTATCCTTTATCGTATATTCTGGCGCCACGATATGAGTGTAGCTCTTGACCCCAAGCCTTTCCTCGCACAGCATAATGACAATACCCCTCGCTTCTGGCGAAGGGTATATGTGTGAGAGCCTTTCTGTGGCTGACTTTATGAAGTCTTTTAACAACATCCTGCAGACGCTATGAACTTTCTATTATTGTGCTGAGGAACGCTGTCATGTCCATGCCGGCAGTTCTTACCATCTTAGGCACCAGCGATGCGCTTGTCATTCCTGGAATTGTATTGATTTCGAGGAAATACAGACCATCATCTGCAAGGATATAGTCCATTCTTACAACGCCCTTACATCCGAGTAGCGAGTATATTGCGCATGTGGTATTTTTCACAAGTGATTCCTGAAGTTCGTTGACCTGAGCCGGACAGATCTCTTTACTATGTCCATTGTATTTGGCATCATAATCAAAATACTCGTTGTCTGAAACGATTTCTATGAGCGGAAGTGCTTTTACTTCCTTGCCGTCTGAATAGGCTGCGCAAGTGAGTTCACGGCCGGTAATTCCTTGCTCGACAAGTACGGTTGGTCCTTCGGAAAAGGCGTACTGGACAGCGGATGCGAGTTCTTCAGGGTTGGCGACGCGGGTTACCCCGAAACTTGAGCCTCCCTTGGTCGGCTTTACGAATACAGGGAATTTTAGCGTATTTACAACCTTTTCGCAGAATGCGCTGATGTTAAGTCCCTCGCGAATATAGCAGTCTGGGGCACACTTTACAAGACCGCTATCCCTTACGTTGGATTTGCATGCATATTTATCGAAAGCAATCGCACTTACAAAAGAGTCGCAAGCACTGAAAGGGACACCCATGATTTCCAGATATCCCTGAAGTTGCCCGGTTTCTCCTGGCGCTCCGTGTTGTACGATGTATGCATAGTCAAATCTGACTTTCTCTCCGAGTACGCTTACAGAGAAATCATTTTTGTCTACGGATGGACGGGCGCCTTCTGGGAATGTGACCCTCATGGAATTCTTCTTCTTGTATGCTACCAGAGACCATTCCCCGAATCGTGCATAAATCTCGTAGATGTCGTATACATTGCCGTCAATTCTTGAAGCAACGAACTCTCCACTTCTGCAAGACACCTCGCTTTCTGAGGTGTCGCTGCCGTAAATTACGGCTATCGTATTATACTTAGCCATACGATTATTAATTGAAATAATATTCTTCTTCTGTCTCTTTCCTATTCTGTCCTTCTGCTGGAGCCTCCTCGTTGTATCCGCCGAGGTTTGTGCCCTGTGTGCTGCAGTCGAAGTTGAATTCTCCTACGCTCGGGGCGACGAATCTATCGTTCTCCATGGACCATCCGATGGACGGGTCCGCAAGACACTTCTTCATCCAGATTCCCCATATCGGGAGCGCCATATTGGAGCCGCTTCCAAGGGCTAGTGAATTGAAGTGGACCTGGCGGTCTTCACCTCCGACCCATACGCCCGCCGTTATATTAGGGGTATACCCTATGAACCATCCGTCTGAGTTGTCGTTGGTCGTTCCGGTCTTTCCGGCAATCTCTCCTCTAAGACCATATACTGACCGGAGTCTGGATCCTGTACCTTCGTTGATAACTCCACTCATGAGGTTGATCATCAGATATGCTGTCTGCTCGGAAATGGCCTCTCGTTTCTGGTTGGAGTATTCTCCAATGGTACGCCCGTCGTTGTCTGTGATGCGGGTAATGTACTGAGGTGTGGCATAAGTTCCCATGGACGGGAATGTGTTGTAGGCTGCCACCATATCGAATACGGATACTTCAGCCGGGCCGACGCATAGCGAGTAGACTTCATCGATATGTGTCTTAATGCCCATCTGATGCATCATTCTTACTAGAGCTGCAGGCCCAAGTTCTTTCATCAGGAAAGCCGAGATGTTGTTGGAACTGTGTGCAAGACCCCACTTGAGGGTGACTGTTTGTCCTAGCCACTCTTCCTTGTCTGTACTTCTTGGTGTCCATGTTTGGCCGTCGTAAAGGACAAATGTCTGTGACTGGTTCACTACCTTGTCGCATGGCGTAAGTCCTTCCTGCATGGCGAGAGTGTATAGGAATGGCTTTACGGTAGAGCCTATCTGACGCTTCCCCTGACGAACATTGTCGTACTTGAAATATCTATAGTTTGGTCCGCCTACGTATGCCTTTACATATCCTGTCACAGGCTCCATGGCCACGAACCCACATCTAAGAATGGACTTATAGTAGCGTATAGAGTCATCCGGCGTCATGGTGGTGTCTGCGTAACCCTTTGAATTCCAAGCGAATACTCTCATCTTTACAGGCTTGGAGAATTGCGCATAGATCTCCTCGTCGCTTACTCCCGCCTTGTGTTGAAGTCTATAACGATCGCTCCATCGTCTTGCCTGTTTCATCAGGGACTGGGCTGTCTTCGAGTCTACGTCGTTGGCAAACGGTTTGTTCTTCTTCCATTTAACCTCCTTGTCGAAGCTCTTCTGGAGGTTTTTGCCAAGATGCTCTGCGACTGCCTCTTCAGCATATTGCTGCATCTTGTAGTTGATGGTGGTATATATTCGGAGACCATCCCTATCGAGGTCATATTTGGAGCCATCCGCTTTTTTGTTCTTGTTGAGCCATCCATAGATAGGATCCTCTCTCCAGCGTAATGAGTCCTGGCTATAGTCTTCGTCCCATTGGTAGTCGCTTCTTTTCGGCTTGGAGGCGTTCATGTCCCGTCGGAGCATATCCCTGAAATAAGGTGCTCTTCCAGAATTGTGGTCCTGTACCTGATAAGTCAGGGTAATTGGCAGTTGCACTATGGAGTCGCACTCTTCCTTGGTGATGTATCCGTTCTTTGCCATCTGCCCGATTACGAAATTACGGCGCTCAAGAGCCTTGTCCGGGTTGATGACAGGATTGTATCGTGTGGGCTTGTTCACCATTCCCACAAGCATGGCGGCCTCTTCGATAGTAAGGTCTGAAGGGTCTTTGGCGAAGAAAGTCTCGGATGCTGCCTTGACTCCGTAGGCTCCGCTGCCAAAGAAAATGGAGTTGAGGTACATATCCACAATCTCCTCCTTGGTGTAGTCCCTCTCCAATTTTACGGCTGTAATCCACTCTTTTAGTTTGGTGCCTACCATGACTACTTTGGACCACCCCGGAACTTTGCTCTCCACCTCCTTTCGAGGATAGAGCGTTTTGGCGAGCTGCTGAGTAATAGTACTTCCTCCTCCCTGACTTGAGTCACCTAAAAGAATTGTCTTTACCGCTACACGAGCAAGTCCTCTCATGTCTATTCCTGAGTGCTTGTAGAAGCGGGAGTCCTCTGTAGCAATGGCTGCGTCTACGAGATACTCTGAGAGCTCGTCGAAACTTACATATGTTCTGTTCTCTATATGGAACGTGGCGAGGACTTCTCCATTCTCGGCAATGACCTGCGTGGCAAGTTTGTTGTCTGGATGCTCAAGTTCCTCAAATGATGGGATTTTTGCAAATAGTCCTACAAGAAGCAGGGAGACTATCAGAATAGCGAAAGGTGCCGCTATAATTATCCAGAACCACTTGATTATTCTTTTCTTCGTACTATCTTTCATCTTCATTGAAAATTTGTCGTAATTTATTACGACTGGTGAAAAACTGTTGCAAAATTAGCGATTAAATTTTGAAATTTACCGAGTTTGTGACTTTCTTTGCACTTTCAAAACTGAATAGATTCGAAATGGAGGGTAATTTAGTCATAGTGGAGTCTCCGGCTAAGGCCAAGACTATACAGAAGTTTCTGGGTGAGGGATTTGTGGTGAAGTCAAGTTTCGGTCATATCCGGGATCTTCAGGACAACAAGTTAAGCGTGGACGTCAATGATGGGTTTAAGCCTGAGTATATTGTTCCGTCTGACAAGAAGAAGGTCGTAGCCGAGCTCAAGAAGGCTGCTTCTAAAGCACAGATTGTATGGCTCGCATCCGATGAAGACCGTGAGGGAGAAGCTATATCGTGGCATCTGAGCGAGACTCTTGGCCTGGACAAGGAGCGTACCCGACGGATTGTCTTCCATGAGATTACAAAGGACGCCATCCTCAATGCAGTCCAGAATCCTCGTGATATAGATATGAATCTTGTGGACGCTCAACAGGCCAGGCGTGTCCTCGATAGGCTTGTGGGCTTCGAACTTTCTCCTGTTCTCTGGAGAAAGATTCAAAGGGGACTGTCTGCCGGAAGAGTACAGTCTGTGGCCCTCCGATTGGTGGTGGACAGAGAGAAGGAGATAATGAATTTCAAGAGCACCCCATTTTACAAGGTGGAGGGAGAGTTTTTAACCGGTGGCGTGAAAGTGAAGGGTGTTCTCGATACTAAGTTTGACGATCTTGGACATGCGAGAAAGTTCCTTGAAGATAGCATTGGCGCTAAGTTCAGTGTTCTCACAGTGGATAAGAAACAGGCTGCCCGTCACCCGGCACCTCCTTTCACAACGTCTACTCTTCAGCAGGAAGCTTCCCGTAAACTACATTTCCCTGTGAGTCTTACTATGCGTGTGGCACAGTCACTCTACGAGAGGGGTATCATCACTTACATGCGTACTGACTCAACGAATCTCTCAACTCTTGCACTTGGTACGGCAAAGGATTTTATCAATAATACTTTCGGCCCAGAATACTCACACACCCGTCAGTACAAGACCAAGAGCAAGGGTGCTCAGGAAGCCCACGAAGCCATTCGCCCTACATATATTGCCAATACGGAAATTGACGGAACTGCACAGGAGAAGAAGCTATATTCCCTGATATGGAAGCGTACGGTCGCTTCTCAGATGGAGGATGCCTCGCTGATGAATACTCAGATTAAGGTGGCCTCTGACAGCAGACCGGAGAAGTTCAATATTCAGGCGGCGGAAATTCTCTTTGATGGCTTCCTGAAACTATATATGGAAAGTCAGGATGATGTGGACGAAGATGATCAGAACGCCATTGTGCCGGAAATGCACGTGGGCGATGTCCTCAATGTCGTGTCCATACATGCAGACTGTAAGTTCTCGCAGGCTCCGTACAGGTATTCTGAAGCCACCCTCGTGAAGAAGCTTGAAGAACTCGGCATCGGGCGTCCGTCCACGTATGCTCCGACCATCACTACACTCACTACTGGAAGAGGATACATCGTCAAGGGCGACAAGGAGGGAGTCAAGGAGAGCGTACGTAATCTGACATTGAAAAACGCTCTCATCACTGAGTCCGTAAAAACCGAGACGGTGGGTGCTGAGAAGGGAAAGCTTATGCCGCAGGAGATAGGTGTGATCGTTACTGATTTTCTTGAGAAGAAATTTCCGTCCATCATGGATTATGATTTTACTGCCAATGTCGAGAAGGACTTCGATAGTGTAGCTGCCGGAAAGATTGCGTGGAATTCGGTTATTTCAAGTTTTTACGGGCCTTTCCACGATATGGTAGGGCAGACTTTGAAAGATGGTGAATATTGTCATGTGGAGAGGGTGCTCGGAACAGATCCTTCTGATGGGAGCAAGATTGTCGCCAAGTACGGACAATATGGCCCGTATGTGCAGAAGGGCGAGGGTGAAAGCAAGCAGTTTGCCAGCCTTTCCAAGGGACAGCTCATAGATAACTTGACTCTTGAAGACGCTCTTTCTCTCTTCCGCCTGCCGCGCACTGTGGGAGAATATGAGGGTATCCCTATTGTGGCTCTAAAAGGACGATTCGGACCATATTTGAAGTATGGGGAGAAGAATGTTTCTCTCCCTAGAGGAGCTGATCCGCTTAGCGTGTCATTAGATGATTGCGTTGATCTTATAAAAAAGTCCGATGCGGGAAAGGACGCATCCAAGTCGGTGATTCGTGAGTTTCCTGACTCTGATATTAGCGTGCTCCAGGGGCGGTACGGACCATATATCAAGCATGACGGAGGTAATTACAAGATTCCTAAAGGCACAGATGCATCATCACTTTCGGAAGATGACTGCAAGGCCATAATCGACGCAGGCAAACCTACCGGGACACGATTCAGAAAAACAAAAACCAAGTAATATATGGCAAATTATCAACTTGATGCAATCGACAGGAGGATACTCTCCTTCCTTGTCAACAATGCCAGAATGCCGTTTCTGGAGATAGCCCGCGAGTGCAATATATCCGGTGCCGCAGTACACCAGCGGTTCAAGCGCATGGAAAATATGGGCATAGTTACGGGCTCAAGGATGATAATCAAGCCTTCGTCCATAGGTCTCAATGTATGTGCGTTCATAAGCGTGAGTCTCTCGGAAGATAACAAATATCCGGAGGTCGTAAATGCATTGAAGCACGTCCCGGAGATAGTGGAATGTCACTTCATTACTGGTAGGGCTGCTCTGTTTCTTAAAGCGTACTGCTTTGACAACGAGCATCTTATGAATATCCTTATTAATACTATCCAGCACATTCCATACGTGCAGTCTACGGATACGATGATTTCCCTTGATCAGGCTTTTGAGAGGGAGGTTTGGGTTAAAGATTTCAATAGCGTTAGCTTTAAGACTGGCGCATTGTCAGAATAGCTTTTCCGATAACGATGTCTTCAGGGGTGGTAAGTTTGATGTTGAACTTGTCTCCTGGAAAGATGTTTACCTTGACTCCGTCGGCAGCGACTACGGAGGCGTCATCCGTGAAACTGACCTGGTAGGGCTTTTCGTATGCTTTCTTTATTACTTCCGAATGGAAGAACTGAGGGGTCTGGACGGCTACTGTCTTCTCCCTGTCGGGGTCGGGTATGTCCGGATCTGTGGATCGGAGTGTGTCAGTGACTGGAATAGCTGGGATAAGTGCTTCACACTCATCCATTTTTTGCGCCATGCCACTAATCATATCGATGCTGGTAAATGGTCTAACCCCATCGTGAATGAACACAATCGCTCCATTAGGAACTTTCTTAAGGGCCTGTCTTACAGAAAGAAATCTGGTTAGCCCACCTTCTACGAGCATCTGTGGGCAGGAAATGGAATGCTTGACGCACAGCTCCTTCCAAGTGACGAAATGTTCGCGAGAAAGTACGGTGATGACCTTCATTTTCGGAAGGGCTTCTGCGAAAGTCTCGATAGTGCGTTGAAGTACCGGTTTGCCTTCGAAAGACATGAACTGTTTGGGGGTGTTCCCTCCCATTCTTGTCCCGCTTCCGGCGGCTACAAATATGCCGTAAATTTTTCTTTCCATTACCTTAATTTTTCGCAAAATTAAGTATTTTTCACTATTTTTGTTTTTTGACAAGAAAAGTGTAAACAAATGGCATTTTCATTTCTTAATCATGAATTGGCAATTGACCTCGGAACGGCCAACACTGTCATCTATCAGGATGACCAAATAGTGCTGGACGAGCCGAGTATCATCGCAATAGACAATAATACAGGTAAGTGTATCGCACTAGGTCAGAAGGCCAAGCTGATGCACGAGAAAGTCAATCCAGGCATTAAGACCGTGCGCCCTCTTCGTGATGGTGTTATAGCGGATTTCAATGCGGCGGAGATGATGATAAGAGGATTCATCAAGCAGGCCACCAGCCGTCATCGCAGTATTTTTAGTCCTAATCTGAAAGTGGTGGTCGGCATTCCTTCCGGCTCTACTGAGGTGGAAATCAGAGCGGTCCGCGACTCTACGGAGCATGCTGGAGGTAGGGATGTGTACCTCATCTTCGAGCCTATGGCTGCCGCATTGGGAATAGGTCTTGATATTGAGGCACCGCAAGGCAATATGGTGGTCGACATAGGTGGTGGTACTACGGAGATAGCAGTCATCTCCCTTGGAGGCCTTGTGCAGCAGGAAAGTATACGTACTGCCGGGGATGTGTTTACGAGCGATATACAGTATTATCTTCGTCAGCAGCATAATATCAAAGTGGGAGAGATTACAGCCGAGAAAGTGAAGATAGCCATTGGTGCCGTGATCCCTGATCTTGATGGCGAGGAGCCGGAGCCTTTCATCGTGAGGGGTCCTAACATCATGACCGCACATCCGGTTGAGGCGACTATCACTTATCAGGAGATTGCTCACTGTCTAGACAAATCCATTGCCAAGATTGAGACCTCCATTCTCCACGTACTTGAGAACACCCCGCCAGAGCTCTATGCGGACATTGTGGAGAACGGAATCTATCTTTCTGGAGGCGGCGCTCTGCTTAGGGGGCTGGCCAAGCGGTTCAAGGATAAAGTTAATATCGACTTCCATGTTTCAGAGGATCCTCTCCATGCAGTTGCAAGGGGTACGTGTGATGCGCTCAAGCATACTGACCGCTACTCTTTCCTGATGAGATAACAGATGTCACAGCGGCCTAAGACTCTGACAATTGTTTTAAATGCGGCAATCTTCATTATTTTGGAGGTTGCTGCACTTGCTATACTCAATCGCAGTTCGGCACTGCACAATACTTGGTTCAACCGCTCTTCGCAGAGGACGCAGGGGGCTGTTTTTGGTTTTGCTGAAAGTGTCCGGAATTATTTCGCTCTTAAGACCCAGAATGACTCCCTTGCCATGGAGAATGCCAGACTTCTTGCTGAACTTGCTCGCTATCGGGAGATGGAGGAGAGCGTTGGTGAGGCTGAGTCTGTAGTGACAATGCCAGATAGCCGTTTCCGATATATACCAGCCACTGTGGTGAGGATGTCAAGGAATACTGTGCACAATCATATAATTCTTAACAAAGGTCTCGCTGACGGGGTTGTTGCCAGATCTGGGATTATTACGGAAAGAGGGGTTGTGGGAATAGTGACTGCGGTGGATGAGCACTATGCCTATGGTCTGACCCTGATGAACGGTAATCTTACGGTGAGTGCAAAGGTTGGAAATTCTTCTCTGACGGCACCTCTTTACTGGGATGGACTGAGTAATGATGGTGCCTGGCTTGGAGATATCCCGCCACATCATGCTGTTGCTCCTGGAGATACTGTTCGTACCAGTGGATATTCAAGTATCTTCCCGGCAGGTATCCCTATTGGTCTGACGTCGTCGACTCGTTTGCTTGATGGCGCTACGGTGAGGGTGGATGTGGATTTGTTCCAGGATTTCTCCGGGATACATTATGTGACGATAGTGGAAAATATAGACAAACTTGAGATAGAGGCTCTTGAGAATGCTGAAAATGTGAAAGGGAAATGAGAGTCAATGGTCTTACATTAAAATATTTACTGCTGCTGATAGCGCAGGTACTGCTGTGGAATTTCTGCAATTTCACGCAGTTCCTCATGGTTGTCTATTTGCCAGCGTTGGTGCTTTTCCTTCCAGTAAGGCAGAGTACTCCCGTTACTATGCTGATAGCATTTCTATCGGGGATTGCTGTGGATTTTTTCTCCGTAAGCCCTCTTGGACTGACCTCGCTCGCATTGGTGCCGGTGGCTGCTTCGAGGCAGTATGTGATAAGGCTTGTGTTTGGTAATGAGGTCTATTCGCGAGGCGAAAGCCTTTCTGCTAACAGGCAGGGATGGGGTAAGGTGGTCTTTTCCATTTTTATCGTGACTCTGCTTTTCCTTGCAGTGTATATTTTCGTGGATAGCGCCGGGGTTCGTCCATTCTGGATTGATTTTCTAAAGTGTGTCATCTCGCTGATTGTGGCGATCCCTTTGTCTTTGTACGTAGTTGAAACCTTGTCTTCAGAGGAGAGCTCTAGATGGAGATAAACAGGAAAAACAAGCTTCTTTGGGGGCTTTCTGTATTGGTTGTTGTGCTGCTTGCCAAGCTTTTCTATATCCAGGTTATTGACAACAGGTATAAAATAGACGCGTCCAATAACTCTATGGTGTATTCTGTCATATATCCACCTCGCGGCGTGATTTATGATAGGAACGGGCAGATTCTTGTCGGCAATTCCGTATGCTATGATATTCAGGTGACTCCTCGTGATGTGGAACAGCTTGATACGGTGGCTCTCGCTTCGGCACTTGATACATCGGTAGAGTTCATACGCGAGAAGATGCAGTACTATCACAAGTATCGCAGCCGTATAGGGTATCAGGCTCAGACGCTGCTCAAGCAGGTACCGATGGAGACGTATGTGAAATTTGCTGAGCAAGAGTACATGTTTCCTGGATTCAAGGCTCAGGTGAGAAGCATTCGTGAGTACCCATTCAACGCGGGAGGCAACCTTCTTGGCTATATTTCAGAGGTGGATCCAGCTTATATTGAGAAGCATCCAGAGTACAAGTCAGGGGATTATGTCGGAAAGACGGGCCTTGAAGCAGCCATGGAAGAGCAGTTGCGTGGCGAAAAAGGGTATCATATCTATTTGAGAGATTCTAAGAATAGGGTTCAGTCTCCGTATGCCGGTGGCGAAGAAGACAAGCCTGCTGTTCCGGGAAAGGATATAGTATCTACGATAGATGCACATCTTCAGCAGTATGGACAAGAACTGATGGCGGGAAAGGTCGGCTCTGTGGTGGCTATAGAGCCGTCTACCGGTGAGATACTTGCCATGGTATCAAGCCCTGGTATTGACGTAAATGTGCTTTCGGACATCGGAAAGCATTATTCTGAAATTTCCCGAAATCCCAGGAAGCCTATGTTCAACCGAACCGTGATGGCTTCATATCCGCCGGGCTCCGTGTTTAAGCTTGTGAATGGCCTTATCGGCCTTCAGGAGGGTGTGCTTGAGCCTTCCTATGCATATCCTTGTAACGGAGGTTATTACTATAGCGGCAATCATAAGCTTGGATGCCATGCTCATTCTTCGCCGCTTAGGCTTCTTGATGCCATAGCCACTTCCTGCAATGGATATTTCTGCTTTGTGCTCAGAAATATCCTTGAGAACAAGAAGTATTCTTCTACAGCGGAGGCTTTGGATGCATGGCGTGAGTATGTCATGAGTTTCGGATTTGGACATAAACTCGGTAGTGACTTTCCTTCGGAACTCGGTGGAAATATTCCGACATCTAGCTACTACAACCGCATTTACGGAAAGGGAAGGTGGCGTTTTCAGACTATTGTATCCCTATCCATTGGGCAGGGTGAGATAGGTGCTACCCCTCTTCAGATAGCCAATCTCGCTGCTATTATGGCCAACCGTGGCTTTTATTACATCCCGCATATTGTGAAGGACTCTGATGGGGTGGAAATAGATCCCAAGTACAAGGAGAAAAACTATACTAAAGTGGATACAAAGTACTTTGAAACGGCTGTTGAGGGAATGTATATGGCTGTCAATGGTGGAGGCTCTGCCGGGGCGACGGCTCGTAGCGCGGAAATCCCAGGGATTGAGGTCTGCGGAAAGACTGGAACAGCGCAGAATCCGCATGGAAAGGACAATTCCGTATTCATTTGCTTTGCACCTAAAGACAATCCCAAGATAGCGGTGGCTGCCTATGTAGAGAATGCTGGTTTTGGAGCTACGTGGGCTCTTCCTGTCGCTTCACTGATGCTTGAGAAATACCTTACCGGGGAGATCTCGCAGGGGCGCAAGGCTATGGAAGAGAGGATGCTTACCACAAGATTCTTTTAGATATGGATTATGCAATATAGGACTTCTGCCAATCATTCATCAGGAAGAGGACTCGGCCATACTATCGACTGGGTGCTCATACTTTGTTATGTAGCCCTTGTGCTTATAGGGTGGCTTAGCATATATGCCTCTATCCATTCTACGGAGCCGTCTTCGATTTTTGCGCTCAATTGCAGGAGTGGAAAGCAGTTTCTATGGTTTGGGATATCTCTGGTGGTGGATGTTATGATCTTGTTCGTAATAAATCCGAAACTATGGGAAGTAGTGCCGCCAGTGCTGTATTTGGTAGTACTTTTCTTACTAGTGTTGGTGATATTCGTGAGCAAGGATGTGAAAGGCTCCCATTCGTGGTTTGAATTTGGCTCGGTAAAATTCCAGCCGGCTGAGGTGTCCAAGATTACGACTTCGCTGATGCTGGCGTTGGTGATGGGTCGTCAGGGATTTCGGCTTGATCGGTGGCGTGATTTTCTTGTTGTGGCGTTGGTGGTGGGACTGCCTATGCTTGCCATTCTTGGAGAGCAGGAGACGGGATCAGCACTAGTGTATTTCGGCTATGTCTTCGTGCTATATAGGGAGGGATTCTCTGGATGGTGGCTGTTCTGCTTTGCAATGGTGGTGCTGTTGTTTATCCTTACGCTTACCACGAAATGGTGGATCTCGCTTATTGTTTTGTCAGTGGTATGCCTATCGCTAGCATATCTGCTTTTGAGAAGATGCCGCTCAAGGAGGAGGAGACAGAGGGTGGTGATTCTTTCTGTACTAGGTTTCCTTGCAGGTGTAGCCATGGTTTTTGCCACAGATTTCATATTCGATAATGTGCTTCAAGATCATCAGCGAAAGAGAATTGAGGTGCTTCTAGGAATGAAGGAAGACCCTTCAGGGGTAGGATATAACGTGCGCCAGTCAATGATAGCGATAGGTTCCGGTGGCTTCTTGGGCAAGGGTTTCCTATCTGGCACGCAGACTACTTATGGATTTGTTCCTGAGCAGAGTACAGATTTTATTTTTTGTACTATAGGAGAAGAGTGTGGTTTCGTGGGATGCCTTGCAGTGATATTGATATATGCTTTCATGATTTTCAGGCTTGTTCAGGATGCGGAAAAGAGCCGTGCGGCATTTACCAGGATTTACGGGTATTGCGTGGCCGCCTGTCTGTCAATGCATCTATTCATAAATATCGGGATGACGATAGGTCTTATGCCTGTGATAGGGATTCCGCTGCCGATGGTTAGCTATGGAGGGTCTTCGCTTTTGGCTTTCTCTGTAATGATATTCATTTTCCTTGCATTGCATAGGCAAGAAAGCAAATATTTCTGATTTTTGACTATCTTTGTACTTGGTCATGCCCATAGTAGGCGACCTGATATGCCTTGGTGGTGGAATGGTAGACACGAGGGACTTAAAATCCCTTGGACAGCAATGTCCGTGTGAGTTCGAGTCTCATCCGAGGCACGGAAGGGTCGGAATGTTCCGACCCGTTTTTATTGATAGATGAAATTATGAGAGATCTCTGGCTCACGAATACACTAACCCGTCGAAAAGAACTCTTCGTGCCTATTAATCCTGGACATGTGGGTATGTATGTGTGCGGTCCTACCGTTTATGGTGATGCTCATTTAGGACACGCGCGTCCTGGTGTGACATACGATGTTTTAAGTAAGTTTCTTCGCCATCTCGGATATAAGGTACGCTATGTGCGCAACATCACTGATGTAGGGCACCTTGAGCATGATGCCGATGCTGGTGAGGATAAGATAGCCAAGAAGGCAAGGCTTGAGCAGCTTGAGCCTATGGAGGTGGTGCAGACATATACACTGCGCTATCATGAGGCCATGAGACAACTCAATGTGGCTCCTCCATCCATAGAGCCTCGTGCCTCAGGACACATTCTGGAGCAGATCGAGGCAGTCCAACGCATTCTGGATGCCGGCTATGCCTACGAGAGCAATGGAAGCATCTATTTTGATGTCGAAAAATATAACCATGACTATCACTATGGCGTGCTCTCCGGACGTAATCTTGAAGATACCAAGGAAGGGACTCGAAGTCTTGACGGTCAGAGCGATAAGCGCGCGCCATACGATTTCGCACTTTGGAAGAAGGCCGAGCCTGAGCACATCATGAGATGGAATTCCCCATGGGGAGAAGGTTTCCCTGGGTGGCATCTTGAGTGCTCGGTGATGGGAGAGAAATATCTTGGCCGTGAGTTCGATATTCATGGAGGCGGAATGGATCTTATGTTCCCTCATCATGAGTGCGAGATAGCTCAGAATCAGGCATCGCGTGGCACTCAGGGAGTGCACTATTGGGTGCATAATAATATGATTACCATCAACGGGCAGAAAATGGGTAAGTCGCTAGGGAACTTCATCACTCTTCCTCAGCTTTTCAGTGGGGATCATCCCAAGCTTACACAGGCATATAGTCCGATGACGGTGAGGTTCTTCATCCTTCAGGCACATTATCGCGGAACACTTGATTTCTCTAACGAGGCACTTCAAGCGGCTGAAAAGGGTTTGAAGAGGGTGATGCAGGCGGCTCGGGATCTTTATTCCATGGCAGGAAAGAGTATGCCTCATTACCAGTATGGAGAACTTCTTGAAGGTGTAGCTCCTCAGACTTGCGGTGCGGATTCTGAAGAAATCAAAACAGTATGGAATACCATATATGACGCTTTGTGCGATGATCTCAATACACCGATGGCTCTTGCCGGTATTTCCGAGTCAGTGCGTATAATCAATTCCGCAAAGGCTGGCCAGTTGAAATTGAGTCAGGCGGACCTCTCTGCGCTTGTGCAGATATATGACGATATTGTATTCGGTGTGCTTGGTCTTGTGGATGAGGAAGTATCTGAAGGTGCGTCTGGAAAAGTGATTGCCGGTCTGATGGATATGGTGCTTGAGCAGAGAGCTGCTGCCAAGGCTGCGAAGGACTGGAATACTTCAGACCACATCAGGGACTCTCTTGGCGCCCTCGGTATCAAGGTCAAGGATACAAAGGATGGAGTTGAATGGACAATTGAATAGTATGGAAATATCACTTAAAGGGAAGGTCGCAGTTGTTACCGGGGGTACTCGCGGCATTGGTTACGCAATAGTAAGAAAATATCTTGAAGCCGGAGCTACTGTAGTACTTTGTGGCTCAAAGCAGAGCACGGCAGATGCTGCTCTTGCAAAGATAAAGGATGAAATGCCGGCGGCAGACGTATTCGCCATAGCACCTTCACTTACGGATACCTTTTCTGTGGAGGATGCGTTCAAGCGCGTGTTTGAGAAGTTCGGCCGCTTCGATATTTTGGCCAATAATGCTGGAATCTCCCAGAGTACTCCGCTTGTGGACTATACTGATGAGGAGGCAGACAAGATTCTGGACCTGAACATTAAGGCTGTATTTATTTGCGCTCGAGCTGCAGCCAAAATAATGAAGGAGCACGGTGGCGGAGTGATAGTGAATACAAGTTCTGTGGTCAGCATTTATGGTCAGCCTTCAGGCTGTCTCTATCCCACCTCCAAATTTGCAGTCAACGGCATGACCAAGTCGCTTGCACGTGAACTTGCCAAATATGGTATAAGAGTCAATGCTGTAGCGCCAGGCATTACCCGTACCGACATGGTGGCTAATCTTCCTGAAGCGATGATAAAGCCGCTTATTGCGCGTATTCCTATGGGGAGAATGTGTGAGCCTGATGATATTGCCAACGCCTTTCTTTTCCTATCAAGTGACATGGCGTCCTATATAACGGGAATAGTGGTTCCCGTGGACGGCGCGGTCGTAATCTGATGAGTAATGACTTTCTCGGAGAATCTGTTTTTTGACCTTCTTAGGAGCGGCCTATGGGGAAAGACCCCGGAGATGGGCGCTCTTGAGGTGTCAGACTCCGATTGGAAGAAGGTATATAAGCTCTCCATGGAGCAGACCGTAGCCGGACTAGTAACGGACGGTGCTGCCTTGTGTCCTTCGGGCTTTGTGCCACGAGATATGTCCATGAGGCTAATGTCTCTTCTCGTGTCTGTGGAGAGGCGTAATGCCGTTGTAAACACTACACTTTCTCGTGTCGTATCTCTTTTTGATGAGGCTGGGATTTCAGTTATTCTAGTCAAAGGACAAGCTGTAGCTCAATGCTATATTCATCCTCAGGGAAGGATGCCAGGGGATATTGATTTGATAGTACAGCCCGAGCAGTATGAGTCAGCCAAGACTGCACTGGCATCCATTTCAGAAAAACTTGAGAGCGAAGACTCGGACAAGATGCACTTCGGGGCATTTATTGGTGATCTTGAAGTGGAACTTCACGGGACCGTACATACGAGTCTTGGCAATAAGGTGAATGATGTCCTTGATTATGCCCAAGCAGAGCTTTTCAGGAGTGGAGGATGCCGAGCGTGGGAATGTTGTGGCGTACAGGTGCGTGTGCCGTCGATTGATTTCGATGCGCTTTTTATTTTCGCGCACTTGCTCCAGCATTTTTATTGTGGAGGACTAGGCTTGAGGCAATTGTGCGATTGGGCAAGAGTTCTGCACACTCACTGTGGACGAATTGATGTTCCGCTTCTTGAGAGGAGGCTCTCTGATATGGGGCTTATGACTGAATGGAAGGCATTTGTCGCTTTTCTTGTAAAATATCTTGCACTTCCTCCAGATGAAGCTCCTTTGTATGAGCCGAGATATGAGGCTAAGGCTGATAAGCTGTGGGGATTTATGGAGAAAGTTGGTAACTTTGGCAAGAAACGTCAGCGTCGGGATAGGCGCAACGATCCTTACCTCATCAGAAAAATGGAGTCGTTCTTTATTAATTCCGGGGACTTCTTTAGGCATGCGCGCATTTTCCCTCTTGACTCGATCAAGTTCTTTTGGAACTATTTTATAACTGGTACCAAAACTGTCATAAAAGGGGCATGATTATGGTGAATAGATTTTGCATTGCAGGGCACATTGTTGAACTGAAAGCTCCTGAAGAGTCTGTTGTCTGGGATGCGTGCTCAAAGTACGATCCTTTTAAGACTATCTCCTCTGTGGCTCCTGTCTGTTCTCTTGAGTTCGCTCCACTCTCTATCATAGAGAAGGGAGAGATGGTATACGAAGTACGCGAAAAAGGCTATCCAAGGATGTCTTTCTACCGTAATGGAGGCGGGTGGATAGTAGAAATGGCCCCAGAGGCAGATTCTCCGATAGTGGCGGTGATGGAGACCTCTATTGACTTTGTGAAAGCGCGCATGGAAATGATAGAGCATTCCCGGCATGCGCTTTCTTTTGCAATAGACAATGCGCTGATGCTTCTGTTTGCCATATCAACGGCAGCCCTAGACACACTGGAGATACATTCTTCTGTTACGCTTTGTGACGGAAAAGGTTATGCCTTTCTTGGAAAGAGCGGAACAGGAAAGAGCACGCATAGCCGGCTTTGGAGAGAGTTTGTGCCCGGAAGCGAATTATTGAATGATGACAATCCTATCATCAGAATAATCGATGGCGAAGTCTGGATTTTCGGCTCTCCATGGAGTGGGAAGACTCCGTGCTACAGGAATTTAGGTGCTCCGCTTGGCGCTGTGGTCCGTATCAGCCAGAGTCCTGACAACAAGATAAGGCGTTTGCCTTTAGTAGAAGCTTATGCTTCCATGTTCTCTTCCTGCTCGGCATTCCGAGCTGTTCCAGGCACTGCCGATGGCATTCATGCCACACTCTCTAAACTCGTGTCTCTTGTCCCTATGTACGTCCTTGACTGTCGGCCGGATTCAGAGGCGGCCATATTGTGTCATTCAACTGTTTGTGGACAATGAACACGATTCAGCTGCCCAACGATATTCTTCTTTCCAAGGTTGAGGCTTTTCTTAACGAGGGGAAAGAGGTGGTGATAAGGGCTCGCGGAAATAGTATGCTCCCGTATATCCGTGATGGAAAGGATAGCGTGGTGCTGAAAAAATGTGATGAGGTCTCTGTAGGCGATATAGTGTTGGTGAGCCTTCCCGGAAGGTATGTCATGCATAGGATTATCTCGTCGGATGGGGATTCCTTGGTCATGATGGGTGATGGGAATATTCGTGGTACGGAGTCTTTCTGGCGTAAGGATGTGATAGGGAAAGTGATATGGATAGTGCGAGAGGACGGAAGGCATATAAAACCAGGAAAGGGAAGACTTTGGAGGAAACTTCTTCCAGTGCGACGTTATCTCCTTGGAATATATAGAAGAATCAACAGATAATACTTGAATATGAAGATTAAAGACGGTTTTGTGCTTCGCACGATTTGCGGTAATACGGTGGTTGTAGGTGAGGGTTTGAGCCAGGTCAATTTCAGTAAGATCGTTTCTCTTAATCCCACAGCAGCCTATTTATGGGAGTCTGTGGTGGGGAAGGACTTTACGGTTGAAGACATGACTGCCTTGCTCTTGGACGAATATGATGTGGCTCCAGAGGTGGCATCGAAAGATGCTGCAAGCCTTGCCAAGTCATGGACTGAGGCTGGATTGGTTGAACCATAGTGAGAAGTCTGCGTTCTTGTATTAATGGGCTGTACAAATTGTCCGGTCCATCCAGAAAGTGGGTATGTTTATGCGTCCTGCTAGGGGTGGTGCGCATTGCTGCGTCCCTGTCTTTCGTGTGGGTGTGCAAGGAACTTGTGGACATTGTTACGGGGACATCTGCCACGTCTTTATCATTGGGCATAACGCTGATGATTGCAATTATGGCTGTCCAGCTTGTCTGTGGGGTGTCATATTCATATTGTGAGAAATATGGACTATTAAGGGTACAGCTGAAACTTCGTGAGACACTTTTCTCTCGAGTGATGTCAAGTGAGTGGTCAGGACGGGAGACGCTTAGCAGCGGGGATGCTGTAAATCGTCTTGAAGAAGACATTAGGGTAATTTCAGAGTTGCTATGCGTGCATATTCCGGGTGCGGCTGTGACGATAGTTCAACTCATGGCAGCGTCGGCATATCTTCTTATGATGGCTTCCGGTCTAGCTTGGGTGCTGATAGTGATTATGGTTGCGGCCGTGATAGGCTCAAGATTGTTCTTCTTGAAACTCAGGGAGTTGACTGCTGATATAAGGTCCTTGGACAGTGATATCCAGCAGTTGGTGCAGGAAAATCTCCAGAACAGGGTGGTGGCACTTACACTAGTGGGAACGGCGCGTGTGGTTGCTTCTCTTGGGGCTTTACTGGATAGATTGAGAGGGAGAACAGTAGCTCGGCTCAATTACAATGCTGTGGCTCGCGGATTTATGTCTCTTGGCTTCATGGGCGGATATGCAGCGGCATTTCTCTGGGGTATTCTTGGTATCAGAAGTGGTGCCGTGACTTTCGGTATGATGACAGCGTTTCTTCAGCTTGTGGGACAGGTGCAACGCCCTGTGGCGGATCTCTCGCGAGAATTGCCAGCCTTTATTCATGCGCTGACTTCCATAGAAAGACTTATGGAACTTGAGGAACTGCCACTTGAGGAAGATGCTGAAGAGTGGAGAGGAGACTCTGCGGTAGGGGTGAAGTTCGAAGATGTGGATTTTTCATACCCTAATGTGGCGTCGGGAGATAATCATACTGCATGCGCGAAGGTTCTGCACGGGTTCTCATTCGATTTCCGTCCGGGGTCTATGACAGTTATTGCTGGTCCTACGGGAGCGGGGAAGAGTACTATGGTGCGGATGATGCTCGGTCTTCTGCGACCGAATTCCGGCAAGGTAGTGATATATGACGAGAACGGTTCGCGCTTAGCCGGGAAGTGTACCAGAGGTAATTTTCGGTACGTTCCTCAAGGAAACTCTCTAATGAGTGGCACTATTCGTTCCAATCTTCTGCTTGCGTCTCCATCCGCTTCGGAGGAGATGATAAGGTGGGCATTACACACGGCTGTATCTGATTTTGTATATGACCTCCCAGATGGGTTGGATACTATCTGTGGAGAGTCTGGAAGTGGCTTAAGTGAGGGACAGTGCCAGAGGATAGCCATTGCAAGGGCACTATTGAGGCCAGGAGGAGTCCTGCTTCTGGATGAGGCTACGTCTTCTCTTGACCCTCAGACGGAAGCCGCGCTGATGGATAATCTCCGTGTCATGGTAAGGAATGCATCTGACTCTCCAGATGGAAGGTCTGGCGTGACTGTTATTTTTGTATCTCACCGTGAAGCGGTGATATCTGGAGCCGATAGAGTTCTAAGGTTTTCGTAAAACGAAGAGGGGTGATATTGTCATGATGACAAACTGCCGATAATGGTGGATAAATGGAAAGTGTGTTCCGATTCTTCGCTCTAGACAGGAAATATTATTATATTTGCTTATCCGCTAATACATTTATATACTAATTCCAAAACACTAATTACGATGAGTAGAAGAAGGATTACAGCATGTGCAGCTATTGTGCTAATATGTACGGGACTCTCCTTGCCGGCGCAGGAGAAGATCCCTTATCTTGATCCTGACCGTCCGCGAGCGGAACGTGTTGAAGATCTTCTTTCAAGGCTTACGCTTCACGAGAAGCTCGGTCTTATGATGAATAGTTCGAAGGGGGTTCCGCGTCTAGGTATTCCTGACTATGACTGGTGGAATGAAGCTCTTCATGGAGTGGCTCGAGCCGGCCTTGCTACGGTGTATCCGCAGGCTATTGGTATGGCAGCTACCTTTGACCCGGAGACTCACCTTCAGACATTTACTTATGTCTCGGATGAAGCCAGGGCTAAGTATTTTGATGCCATCCGGAAGAATGAGCATAAGAAATATTATGGACTCACTTTCTGGACGCCTAATATCAATATTTTCCGTGATCCGAGATGGGGACGCGGTCAGGAGACATACGGAGAAGACCCTTATCTTACATCCGTAATGGGCGCCGCTACTGTACGTGGCCTTCAAGGCGATGACCCACATTATTATAAGACACATGCTTGTGCCAAGCATTTTGCGGTACACAGCGGCCCGGAGTGGAATAGACACAGTTTTGATGTTACTGTATCGGCCCGTGACCTGTGGGAGACATATCTGCCTGCGTTCAGGACTTTGGCCGTAGATGCTGGCGTAAGGGAGTTCATGGGAGCATATAACAGTTATGCGGGAGATCCGTGTTGTGCAAGCAATTTCCTTCTTAATGATGTACTTCGTGGGCGGTGGAAATATGATGGAATTGTGGTATCTGACTGCGGTGCAATAAATGATTTCTATATCAAGTCCCATCATGGTACTCACACTACTGCTGCCGACGCATCTGCCGATGCTGTGAAGAAAGGTACGGACATAGAATGTGGAAACTCGTATGTTGCTCTTATTGAGGCTTATCAGGACGGACTCATTACTGAAGAAGATATAGATGTCTCCATTAGGAGAATACTGGGCGGATTTTTCGAACTTGGGGTTTTTGATCCTGCGTCAAGAGTCCCATGGAGTGGAATTCCTTATTCTAATGTTGACTGCCAGGAGCACAAGGACCACGCCCTCAAGGTGGCTCGGGAGTCTGTCGTACTTCTCAAGAACGACGGAGTCCTCCCAGCTGCGCCGTCCAAGGTGAAGCGCATTGCTGTAGTGGGACCAAATGCTGATGACGAGAAAATGATGCTCGGGAATTACAATGGAATCCCTTCATCCGTGGTGACCATTCTTGATGGAATAAAGGCTGCATATCCTGACGCCCAGGTGAGCTATGAGCGTGGATGCGATCTGGTGGAAGGATTTGTGTTCGTGGATCCGCGTGCAGTTAGAGGTCTTAATACGGAAGTTTTCGTAGGCCTGTCTGATGAGGAGGCCGCAGCCCTTAGGAAGAAGCAACAGGATGAGATGGGTTCCATCAAGCCAATGTCTTCCGACAATTACACACCAGAGGCTCTTGAGGCTCTTGCCAAACGCTCTTCTCAAGCTGATATCATCTTCTTCGTAGGTGGTTTGTCTCCGTTTGTCGAGGGAGAGGAGATGAGGGTGCAGATAGATGGATTCCGTGGTGGAGACCGTGAGCGAATCGAGCTCCCAGAGGTGCAGGGAAAGGTGCTTAAGGCCCTTCATTCTACAGGAAAGCCTGTCGTGTTTATTCTTTGTTCTGGAAGTGCCGTGGCTCTTGAGGCCAATGAGAAGGACTACGATGCCCTCGTGTGTGCATGGTATGGCGGACAGGCTGGGGGTACTGCTGTGGGAGATATTGTAAGTGGAAAAGTGTCTCCTTCCGGAAAACTCCCTGTGACATTCTATAAGTCTACATCACAACTTCCTGATTTCCAGAATTATGATATGGATGGCCGTACCTATAGGTATTTCAAGGGTGAGCCGCTTTATCCTTTCGGATATGGACTTGGATATGGTGATTTCCAATACGGAAAGGCAACCCTTTCCGAGAAGACTGTCAATTTAGGAAGCGATGTAACCATTACTATTCCTCTTTCGAATAAAGGAAGCATGATGGCTGATGAAGTGGTGCAGGTGTATGTGCGTAGGCTCGGTGATACTCAGGCTCCGTTAAAGTCTCTGAAGGGATTTCAAAGAGTGTCCGTTCCTGCCGGCGGTAGAACTTCTGTCAGTATCAAATTGACTCCTGCGTCATTCTCATATTATGACGAGAAGATTGATGACCTTGTACAGAAATCCGGGCGTTATGAGATTCTCTATGGTTCTTCATCTGCAGAGAAAGATCTTAAGAAGGTGGTTTTGACTATCAAGTGAGTATTCTCGGAAGACCGTTCTATCTCTTCCCATAATAACAAGAAGGGTGACTATCAGTCCATTGACTTTTAGTCACCCTTTCTCTCTAAATTTCGGTAAATATTAGTTCTTCACCGGAGCTGCAGGTGTAGGAGGAAGCGGCTTATAGTTCTTGAGTTCTGCTTTCAGCACTTCCACAGCCTTCTCCAGTTGGGCATCCTTGCCGTTGTAATCATCAAATGGATTGATGTCAACTACGATGTCTGGATCTACTCCATGTCCTTCAATAATCCATTCGCCTTCAGTCGAGTAGGATGTGAAGAACGGAGTGCGCATATCCTGTCCATCCACGAAGTTCTTGGAACCACTTATGCCCACGATGCCGCCCCATGAGCGAGTACCGATAAGTTTCCCGAGGCCAAGTTTACGGAATCCGTAAGGGAAAAGGTCACCATCGGAAGATGAATACTTATCAATAAGGCATACTTTTGGACCATAGAATGCCTCGTTAGGGACAGGTTCATTTGCTCCGTTGCGGTACATGCTGATGCGGTAGACTTCTCTCTGTAGTCTCTCGAGAATCATTGGAGATACATTGCCACCTCCGTTCATTCGGTCATCTATGATAAGGGCTTTCTTGTCGAGCTGTTTGTAATACATCTTGGTGAACATATCTAGTCCCTCTGTGCTCATGTCCGGGATGTGAATGTACCCTATTTCTCCGTTGGAAAGCTTGTCTACTATGTCCATATTGCGCTGAACCCACTCGTAGTATGCAAGTTGAGATTCATCTGCAATAGTCCTGACATATACGGTTCTCTCGTTCTTTCCAGATGCTGAAGAAGCCACCTTGAGTGCCACTACCTTTTCAGCGCGGCCGACCAACGCTTCACCTGGATCCTTCAGATCAGAAGCAGGGATTCCGTCTACTTCCGTGATATAGTCCCCGACTTTTACGTCTACTCCTGGCTCTGTGAGAGGGGAGCGTAGGCTCTTGTCCCATGTGGCTCCACTGAATATCTTCTCGATCCTGAAAGCCCCGGTACGGCTGTCCTTGGAGTAGCGGGCGCCGAGAAGACCCGTAGCGATACGAGGAATTTCAGGCTTTTCGCCAGAGGTGATGTACGCATGTCCCACGTTCAGTTCTCCGAGCATTTCTCCGATAAGGTAGCTTAGGTCATCGCGATGGTTGACGTACGGAAGCATCTGCGCGTATTTTTCATACACGTGATTCCAGTCTGCGCCATGCATATTCTCCACATAGAATCCGTCGCGGGTAATACGCCAGCTCTCATCGAAAATCTGTTTCCATTCGGCCTTATGGTCAATAGTCATATATAGGTCATCATCAGGAACAGAAGGCCCTTTTCCCGGTGCGGAGTCGAAGTTGATAACCTTGAAATGCCCAGCGGTGCGTACGAGCACTTTCTTATAGTCTGGGGTGATGGCCATAAAGACAGGCATCGGGCTATCGTCTACCTGCATGGTCTTGAGGTTCAGCTTGCGCATTCCCTTCGATGATCTGAAGTAGACATTGTCGTCCACCGCTACCACAGCACTCAAAGACCCTCTTTCAGAATTGAGAGGAAGCATGGTAATACGCATTGCCATATCCTTAGTGTCGACTTTCATCGCTTGCTTGTCTTCAGCCTTCTTTTCCTTAGTCTTCACTTCGCCTTCACTCTTTGGAGTGTATTCATCTGATTTCTGTGCCACTGGGTTAGGAGTATCTGCGGCAAGAGGAAGGATGAAGAGCCTGCTGCTCACGTTGTATGAGGCATTCCATTCAACCCTTGAGTAGTTGGACTGATATTCTGTAGCCGCACTGAAGAAAAGATACTTACCATCGTTAGAGAACACGGGTGTGGAAGCATCATACCAGCGATCTGTAACCTGATAACTCTTGCGGGCCTTGAGGTCGTAGAGGAATACGGCGTTAGTCCTATTGTCAAGAGACGTGACGTAGGCTGCCCATGATGAGTCGTCGGAGACTGTAAAGCTCCGTATGCCGCTTACGCTCCCCTTTAATAGGAGTTCAAGACGTCCGCTGGCTGCATCAAGGCTATAGAGTTCTCTGGCATCAGTGGTAAAGTAGATAGTTTTGCTATCCGGACTCCATACCAGGCCGCTTGGGTAACCGTTCTTGAAATCTGTAAGGCGGCGAGAGTTTTCGAAATTGTCTGATGGAGCTGTGTAGACCTGATATTCACCGTTCTTGTCAGAGAGCCATGCTATGGTGCGTCCGTCTGGACTCCATGACACTGACCTTTCATGCGATTCCGGTGACCGGGTTAGGTTGTATACGGGACCATTCTCTGCAGGGAGGGAGAAAATGTCACCTCTCATCTCGATGAGTATGCGGCTTCCATCTGGGGCAATGTCTGCAGAAGCTATGCTGCCAGTGATGCCGGTGCGGAATTCGGGCCTGCTATATATATCGTCTGAGGATAGGGTGATATTGACCTTTTGGGCCTTGCCTCCTTTTTTTACATCATATTTGTAGATGTATCCACCATTCTCGAATACTATGTAATCTTGTGAATATGAAGGGAATTTGCAGTCATATTCGGTGAAATCGGTGACCTTGCGCGTCTGCTTGGTGGAAGTATCATACACGAAAAGATTCATTGTCCTGTCGCGGTCGGAAAGATAGTATATTTCCTTGCCTATCCACATTGGGAAGATGTCCTGGGCATCGTTGTCTGTGATCTTTTCTATCTTGTTGGTACCTATCGTATTGACCCAGATATCATCTGCCTGCCCGCCGCGGTAATATTTCCATGTTCGGAACTCGCGGAACATCCTGTTCATTGCAAGTTTCTTTCCATCTGGAGAATAAGAGCAAAAGCCGCCTTCGCTGGCTGGGATGATTTCTGGAAGGCCACCCTCTGAGGATACTTTGCAGATGCGACCCCGAAGTCCGCTGAAGTTGTATTGCTTGCTGCGATAGATGATTTGTTTCCCGTCCGGAGTCCATCCCATCACAATATTATTTGGCCCCATACGTTCTCCCACCTGGTCGCGAGAGACGAGCGCTGAGTATGTAAGTCGCTGTGGTTCACCTCCTTCTATAGGAATGGAGTAGACTTCTGTATTGCCATCGTACTGTCCGGTGAAAGCTATTGTCTTTCCGTCCGGAGAGATTCTTGGGAAACATTCGTATCCCACGTGTGATGTGAGCCTGACCGCTTGACCTCCTTCAATACCCACGCTGTAGAGGTCTCCAGCGTAAGAGAAAACGATCTTGTCTGCTCCTACTGCTGGGAAGCGCAGGAGTCTAGCCTCTTGTGGCTCTCCTTGCGCCATTGGCGATAGTGCGGCCGCCAAAGTGATAACTAACAATAATCTTTTCATATTAAAACGTGAATGCTGTTTCCTTAATGATTTCTGAAACCGTAGGATGAGGGAATACTACCTTGGTCAGCTGTTCTACGGTCATTCCTGTCTCAATGGCTATGCATGCGCTTTGGATAATTTCGGAGCATGGATTGCCTATCATGTGTACGCCCGCAACTTTTCCACTCTTCTCTTCTGTAATTATCTTGCAGAGTCCGTTTTCTCTCTCATTCTCTGCAACAAATCTTCCAGAGAAATTCATCGGGAGTTTCTTGACCACGTATCCTCCTTTTTCCTTCGCTTGCTCCTCGGTCAGACCCACGCCTGCAACTTCAGGATTTGTATAGACGACCCCGGGAATGGCGCTATAATTCATGTTATCTTCTTTTCCGAGGATGTCGTTTACCGCCACTTCGCCTTCCCTTGAGGCCGTGTGGGCAAGCATGGAAAAGCCCGTCACATCACCTGCAGCATAAACTCCTGGTACAGAAGTCTGCATTTTTTCGTTCACAACAATGCCACGCTTTGTCTCCACTCCAAGGCTTTCAAGACCGTAACCGTCCAATACCGCGCGTCTTCCCACACTCAAAAGAATTCTCTCTCCTTCGGCATTGCACTCGTTTCCATCCGCATCTGTGTATGATACGGTGGTCCCGTTAATTCCGGTAACCTTACATCCGAGTTTGAACTCAATCCCTTTCTTGGAGTATGCTTTCAGCAGCATTTCGCTGATTTCGCTATCCATAGGGCCAAGAATCTTTGGCATCATCTCGATGACGGTGACTTGTGTTCCGAGTGTGTTGAAGAAAGAAGCGAATTCCATACCGATAACCCCTCCGCCAATTATTATAAGGCTTTCTGGCTGCTTGTCAAGAGAAAGTATCTCTTTGTTTGTCAAGATTATATCGTTAGCCTCGCTAAGTCCTGGAATAGGAGGGACAACCGCCCTTGATCCAGTGCATATAAGCAGTTTCCTGCATTCAATATCACCGGATTCGCTGCTTACGGAAAATCTCCCTTCGGAGCCGCCCAAGATGTGGGCGGATTCGCTGCGGACCTCTACTCCTGCCGATTTCATGGCAGATTTCACGCCTGTTACCAGCTTCTTTACGACCTTGTTTTTCCTAGCCATTATCTCAGAGAAGTCGGCTTTCGCATTGTCTATAGATACACCGTATCTGTCTCCATGCAGCGCGTAGTTATATACTTTGGCGCTATAGAGAAGGGTTTTAGTAGGAATGCATCCTTCGTTGAGGCATACTCCCCCAAGAGAGTTCTTCTCGAAAAGAATTACACTGAGCCCGGCTGCCCCGGCTCTTTCCGCTGCGACATATCCTGCTGGACCGCCGCCGATTATTGCCAAATCATACATGGTAGTGTCTATTTCGTGAGTCATTGTTATTTCCATACCTTCTCGGCAAGATTCTTTATATCAACATCGCTTATATCTTCTGATACGGCCTCTGCTGGTATTAGAGACGGCTCATATCCAAAGGTTTGGGCGATTTCTTCTATACTGATGTCTGGGATGTCAGAGAATTCTATATACTGGAGTATCTTGGATGGCCTTACTAGTTCTGGAATCAGCATGACTCCGTTCCGTTCAGCGTATTTCCTCAGTTCTGATACATCAGATGGTGTGTAGATGCTTTTTTCGTTGCCACTATCATAAAAAATGCTTACTTGCGCGAATGCAGAAGACTTTTCACCTTTGAAGCGCCACCTATCTTCAGAAGATAGAACCATGCGGATAGTATTGAACTTGTATCGTACGGCCAGATCTACTACTCCTTTCAACTCTTTGATGTCGCGGAAAGCCTTTGCGCAATCCACGGTCAGTGCTCTTTGGGGGCTTCCTGGAGTATCCGTAATGGTGCATGCTGGAATGGTCCATTTGTCGGCAGAGCCATTGCCTGTGGTGTAAACTGATTCTGGCAACAATTGCATTAGGGTCGATATCGCATTCTTGAGTCCATCGAATCCGGCGGCTCTCACTACACACATCCTCGTAGTGGCTTCTATCCGATAACTTCCATCCGGAGTATTGTCATCTTTCAGGAAGATAACACCTTTCGCAGAACCATTGCTAACGGCATCTGACAACCCTCCTGTGGATGAAAATGGGCACGACTTGCCGCTGACTAGAGAAACCCTTGCGGAAAAACGTTTGAGTAAGTCAATACTTGCGGCATCAAGGGTCTGTTCGCATCGGAATGCAGCTCCTCTGAAGTTGAAGTTGCCCTTGGATGTCTCTACCTGCTTGGGTTGCGGAACGATTCTCGCAATAACATCTTCACTTCTGTCCGCAAAAGCCGCCTCGCTGCATAGCACCAAAGCAAGTATGATGGATAATAATCTCTTCATACTTGCAAATATAGCAATTTATCGTTCAGGTGGTTGTGGTAATGTATGTTAGAAACCTATCCTATAACAGAAATTTGGCATTATTGGGAGCAAAGAGATAGCCTTGAACTGCTCTATGGCTGCGTCATAATATAGCATGAACGGGTTGAAGTGGTTGGTTACATTACAGATACCTACCCTAATGTCGTGTGTCCACCGTCCGCTTTTTATTATTTTGTTCCAGCCAAGATCGAGCCTAAACACCATCGGCATTCTATAATGATTGTATCCATAGAAATACTCTCCTTCAAATGTTTCGCCTGGAAATACGCTGAATTCGTAATCGTCTGGTGCTCCATTTTCCCAATTCCCGCTCTGAACGGATAATGTTGCACTTATCCCCCTCCATTGGAATATAGCGTTCATAACGTGTGTTCTGTCAAATCTGGAATGGAACTCGTTTCCGTTGTTAATGCTTGGAAATCCGAATCTTGTAGTCTTGGAAAGAGTATAGGCAATTCTTGTGTAGAAATCCTTGTTTTCGTATTCGTATAGGAATTCCCCTCCGCGTGATTTGCCATTGCCCCATTCGGCATAATTCTCCCATTTTGACAAAACTCCTGAGAATAGGCTTTGGGCGTATTTGAAGAAAGGAATGTTGTCTTGGGATTTATCAAAAAACGTTGCCCAGAGACTGTGTTTCCCAATGGAAAAGTTTAGGCCAACTGATACCTGGCGTGTCCTTTCAGGCTGGATATTGAAATGCGATGGAGTTGCCCCACCCGAAACTTTCCGAGGAGTCTTCATGCAAAGACATATTGTAGTTATCGATGCTCTTCAGACCGGACAATTCGAGATACATAGTTTCCTTAAAACTATAACGTATCTTACCATATGTGTCCCCTACTCCTGCCTTGAACTTTTCTATGCCTCCGATAAGAGATGGAAGAATGTTTTTGGCTGCTGTGAGAAAAGAGTTTATGGAAGCCTCTGCCTTAAATCCTTCTTGTGGAGTCCTTGTCTGCATTTTCAGGAGAGCCGCAGAGAAGTTTCCGTTAGCTCCTTCAAATCCACCCTTGATTAGAGTTGAGGAGGACAGAATGGACATAGGAACCATAGTGGTAAGCCCAAGAATGTGCGAGTATCCATATAGAGGAATTCCATCAAGGGAGACAAGGCTGTTGCTCGCATTGCCTCCGCGTACATACATGGTAACCGTTTCGTCGGCTCCTGTTGTAATACCTGGGAGTGTTTGAGCCCATTTGACAGGGTCTCCTTCTCCAAGAGGACTGACAATGCCACGTATCTCCTTTATGTCGGAACTCAATTTGCCTATTTCGCGTGATGTTTTCCTATGGTATGTTTTGATGGTCTCTGGAATTGAGTCGTTCCATACGGCTTTTGTGGTATCTGCAATCATCTGTCCGTATGAGCAGACTGATGAGAGTAAGAATATAATGGTAGAGAAGAAAGTTTTCATTGATACTAATTATAATTTGAGGCTGTCCAAGGATCTTTGGGGTCGTAATAGAAAGGGTCATCACCTCTGGGATCTGAAGACCACATCAGTTTTTTGACGGTTTTGCAGCCGAAGTAACCTACGGCGCCTTTGATGTTTGTATAGATGTTGTCTCTCAGATATGCGGCGCTCAAATCTGAGGATTCTCGTATATTGAGATAATCTTTCAGGGTGGAGAAGTAGAAGGTCTCGGTCTCTTTGTTCAGCCTTGTGACTTCTATATAGCTTTCGGTAGGATCAGGGTTTTCAAGTATGCCGGCGTTGAGGACATGATGTTCATCGGCTGGATCGAATGAGTAATGATATTCACCCTTAAAAGGACCTCCGATATAGAGAAAATCGTATTCTGTTTTTTCTGGTATATCTATAACTGGAATATATATGGAAAGGTACTCTTTGTGTAACGGGTATCCAACCAGTTCTGGATAAATGTCAAGATCGTATTTGGATTCTGTAGTATTGTCGTCAGTGGTAGGATAATCAGTGCATATCAGGCTTTCTGTCATCATCTTTCCGGCAGATTTGTCGTAATATTTTGCACAAATGAAGAGGGAGTATGACTCGTCGCCTTTTTGCGCACCATAAATTACTGGAGAATAATTATATCTATGATAATGAAGAAGAAAAGAATAGGCGTTCGATTCATTATAGCATATAATTATGTGTGTCGTGTAAAGCAAATATAGTGTTTTTTGGAACAATATTATAGTCTATCTGGTGTTATACCTTGTTGAGAAAACAACTCATCCAGCATCAAGTTTGAACTTGTCAAGATGTACCGCTTCAATGTCAATATGACGTGGTAAGAACCAGCATATAAAAAATTCGTATATTAGCAGAATGTTCTCTGACTGGACAGGGGCATTCCGTTATGCGATTACACTTGCTTGTTACATATATTATTCTGTCCATCTCTGTCACAACTACTTTTTCGCAGAGTATGGACTCACTTATCACGGCATTCGACCATCAGAAAGGGACGCCAGCCGTACAGACTGCGAAGGAGATCTTCCGATTTTTAGATGAAGACGATTTTACAGACGGGCCAGTAGAGATTATATCAGGCAGCAGTGCCGACAGCGTCAAGGCTCTGACATGGTATTGGGCGTCCGAATGGTATTATGATGCGCAGCGTTATGACGATGCTCTCTCGTATGCTGGAAAGGCTCTTGATGCAAGCCATAAGAGAGGACTGGAGGAGGTTGCTTGTGACTGCAGCAATGTCTTGTCCATAGCGTATTTCCGCAAATCTGACTATCGCCGCTCTCTCGAATATGCCCGGCAGACTCTCGAAGCGGCGCGAAGGCTCGAAGATGAAAGCCGCATTGCCTACTCGCTCAACACTCTCGCAGGTATTTGCCTGGCCTCTAAGCAATCCTCGGAAGGGATTAAATACATAACAGAAGCAATTCTGATCTGCGAGAAGCAGAAAGATTCCCTCAAACTGGCGGTACGCTGCGGAATGGCGGCAGAGCTCTATCATAGCCTCGGGGAAGACGACAAGAGTCTGGAATATTCACGGCGAGCTTACGACATAAACAAAGCGATGGGGCTCAAGGACAAGGCGGCTATAAGACTGTCACAGATGGCAGCGGCCCAGATAGCCCTCGGACAGTTTGAAGACGCCCGGACATCATTGCTTGAAGCACTGCCAGAACTCGAAAAGGTCGGGAACCTCCAGTCCTGGGCCATAAGTTGCAACCAACTCGGTGACATTTCGCTTAAGGATAGGGACACCAACAATGCAATCAGGTACTATCGGGATGCGCTCGAAGTGTTTAGAAGCAAAGGCGATGCCTACAACATGAGCCACTCGCATCTTGGACTCAGTAAGGCCCTTTCTTCTGAGGACCCAGCAGCGGCTATGGAGCACTTGACTGAATACACGCACATCAAGGATTCCATCTACGATAGCGAGATGAACCGCGGCCTCAATGAATACAACGCACGCTACCGCAACGAGCAGTTGAGCAGCGAGCGAGATTTCCACCTTCATGGAAAACGCAGGATATTGGCCGGAGGCATCATCGCCACGGCACTTCTGGCAGTGGCCGTCTGGTTTCTCCTCCGCAAGAATAAGTCAGCCAAGGAAGCCCTTGAAGACCTGTCCTGCAAACTGGAAAATGCAAAGAAAAAGCCCGTATCACGGACAAAACTTGTGGGAAGCGATGTCACGGAAAGGTTCAAGGAAGAAATCCGCCGGCAGATTGAAGGTGGCGGAAGTATCGATCTTCAGGAAGTGGCCGACAAACTATGCACCACCAGAGCGAACCTCAACCGACAGATTAAATCCCAGACAGGAGGGAGCAGCAGCGCGCTTGTGTCTGAAGTCAGGATAGATATAGCCAAGAAGATTCTCCTATCAGATCGCGACACACCAATCTCTGATGTCGCATCTGCATGCGGCATCGAAGACATCTCCTACTTCATCTCTCTATTCAAAAAATCCACCGGCCTCACCCCGAAACAGTGGCGAGACACGCATACCGCAGCTTAAGTATCAGATTTGCATGCGAGTATGAATCCATTGAGGGGGACTGAATTCAGTAGATAAGCAGCCCGATGACTCCAGAGGAGAGAAGAAGAGCGATGGGCCCTACCTTTTTAGTATAGGCCAACACGAATGATATGGCAAACATCGCCCATGCTTTCCAGTCGGGGAAATTTTCTGTCAGCACGCTGATATCTAATGTGTTCCATCCAAACCGAATTCTAAATATGAGGATGAGTGCAGCTGCGCCTATCATCCCTGCTACCACAGGTTTCAGTCCAGTCATCACAGAGATAAATACGGGGTGGTCATGGAACTTGTTGAATATTTTGATGATGCCGAAAAACAACAAGAAAGACGGCAGCACAAGGGCGAATGTGGTGGATGCTGAACCTAGGATGGCAATAAGATTACTATATCCTGCATCGTGCATCACTTGATAACCCACATAAGTGGCGCAGTTGATGCCGATAGGCCCTGGCGTGGATTGGGATATGGCCACGATATCGGTGAAAGCCTGTTCGCTTATCCATGCATGATTGCTCACGACTTCCGTTTGTATTAGAGATAGCATGGCGCCTCCACCCCCGAAGTTGAAGAGGCCTATTATGAAGAAAGTCGAAAACAGTTGCCAGAGTAGAATTCCCATTATTTCCCTCTCCTTCTATTAAGCATAGCGATTCCCGAGGCGAGAACGATGGTCACGAGAATAATCCATATTGGTGATACTTTCATGAAAGCCACTGCGAATAGGGTTAGTGCAGCGACAAGCCATGCCCACCATGCTTTGCACCCAGACTTGGCCATATTGGCTGCTGGGACAAGTATAAGGGCTACGGCTACCGGCCTGACTCCTTGAAAAATGCTTGCCACTATCTTGCTGTTTTTGAATGAGGTAAACGCCATGGCTATGACGAGAATAATGATAAACGAAGGGAGCACTGCTCCAAGAGAAGCCACGATGCTTCCCTTCAGTCCGCCAAGCCTATAGCCGCTGTATATGGCCATATTCACGGCGAGAAGTCCTGGCGCGCTCTGTGCCAATACCACAATATCCTGAAGTTCCTCTTCTGAAATCCATTCCCTTTTGGTAAGCTCTTTCTCGATAAGTGGAATCATAGCATATCCACCACCGATAGTGAAAGCTCCCATCTTGAAGAAGATGAGAAACAGTTGGGTCAAGCTGACGCTTTTGTTCATCGCTAATCGGGTTACAAATTGTAGTATTTGGATAGTATCCAATAGAAAAGCCTGCGCGGAAGTATGGCTTTGGCGATTACCGAAAGTTTCTGAAGCGGAGAGGCAATGATATAGTTGTACCTCGGAGACTTCTTGCGTACAATTTTGGAAATTTTATCTGCGAGAAAGTCCGGTTTCAGTCCAGTCCTCTCATCTTTCTCTATACCTTTGAGGGAACGCTCGTATGATGGGTAGGCAGCAGCGGCATCGGTTCCACTTACGCATTTCCGCTGGGCGGTGAAATTAGTGGAGAAATCTCCCGGCTCTATTACCACTACATTGATTCCGAAATTCTTAACCTCCAGTCGCAGAGCTTCACAATACCCTTCAATGGCGTATTTGGAGGCGGAGTACAAACCTTGGTATGGCAGTCCGATGAGCCCGCCTATTGAGCTGAAGCATATTATCATACCAGACTTTTGTGCCCTCATCTGAGGAAGGACAAAATGCAAGAATCTTACCATGCCCATCCAATTGACGTCCATTTGGCGACGGGCATCTTCGAGACTGCTAAACTCAAGCGGTCCGCCGATGCCCATGCCGGCATTGTTGATGAAAATATCAATGCGCCCTTCATCGTCTATAACCTGCTTGACGGCTGCTTCGACTTGCGCATCATCCGTGGCTTCGACCTTGATGTAGGAGACGCCAGGGATATGCTCCACGTCTTTTCTGTGTGTCCCGTAGACTTTGTGCCCGTCAGCGGCGAGTCGTTTTGCCATGGCTCTGCCGAATCCGGAAGTGATGCCAGTAATGAGGATAACCATATTATTCTATTACTCCAGTTTCCTTGAAAATGGATGTGAGTTTCTCGACGGCTTCACCCACCTGCTCGCAGGTATGGGTGGCCATGAGCGCAAATCGGATTAGTACATCTTTCTCTGGAACAGCCGGAGCGATTACCGGAGTGATGAATACGCCCTTTTCGTATGCCATACGGACGATTTTCATTGCCTTGATGGTGTCTCTGACAAATAGAGGAATGATAGGGGATTGAGTGTGCCCTGTGTCGAATCCGTTCTCCTTGAAAGCCTTTTGAGCGTGATGGGTGACCTTCCATAGGTTCTCTCTGCGCTCCGGCTCTTCTATCATTATATCAAGCGCTCTTGATGCAGCTGCTACTGCTGCTGGCGTCATGGAGGCACTGAAGATGAGGCTTCGAGAGTTGTGCTTGAGATAGTTTATGATGGTCTCGTCACCAGAGATAAATCCTCCTAAAGAGCCGAAGCTCTTGGAGAATGTTCCCATAATCAGGTCTACCTTATCCGTAAGTCCAAAATGGCTAGCAGTTCCAGAACCATTCTCGCCTATGACACCGAGTCCGTGGGCATCGTCTATCATTATGGATGCGTTGTATTTCTCGCACAATTCCACCATCTTGGGTATCGGAGCAATGTCTCCTTCCATGGAATACACACCGTCTACCACAATTAACTTTGGTGCGTCTGCCGGTACAAGTTTCAACTTGGCCTCAAGGGCTTCCATATCATTGTGTGCAAACTTGCGGACTTCTGCGAATCCGAGTCTGCTGCCGTCTATGATGCATGCATGGTCAAGAGCATCGAGAAAAGTATATCCACCCCTAAATCCAAGGCAACTTACTACGCCGAGATTGACTTGAAATCCAGTGCTATATGTTACGGCTGCGTCTTTGCCAACGAACTTCGCAAGCTTGGCTTCAAGCTCTTCGTGTATGTCAAGTGTCCCGTTGAGGAAACGACTGCCAGAGCAACTTGTTCCATATTTTCTGATAGCCGCGATAGCAGCTTCCTTTAGTCTCGGATCATCCGAAAGTCCAAGATATGAGTTGGAGCCGAACATCAGGACTCTGGATCCATCGGCCATAGTGACCACGGGGTCCTGCCCTGAGGAGATTGGCCTATAATAAGGGTAAACTCCCATGGCCTTAACTTCCTGTGGAAGTGTATATTGGCCGCAAATTTCGTCTATAATTTTTCTCATCACGAACAGATTTGGTTTATGTACAAGCGGCAAAGATAGGAAAAAAATCACAAATGCTCTGAAATGGCATGGGCGGTGCTCCATGCGGCCTGGAGGTTGAACCCTCCTGTCACGGCATCGATATCCAGAACTTCTCCGGCAAAAAACAGTCCTGGGTATTTCCTACTTTCCAGTGTCTGAGGACTTACCTCGCCAAGTGCTACACCACCGCAGGTTACGAATTCTTCCTTGAAGGAGGCTCTTCCGGTGATGGCACATTCGTCAGCGATTAGCGTGGACACAAGCCTATTGAGAGGCTTTCCCTGAAGTTCACTCCATTTTAGATCCGTCTTCAGGCCAGCCTTTGCACACAAATATGCCCAAAGTCTTGATGTGAGATTAGGTAGCCCTACGGAGGATACGTGTTTCCTACTGTTCTGTGCCCCTATGTTGCTGAGTTGCTCTCGTATTCGGATCTCACTCTCGGCAGTCCAATTTATGACAAGGGAAGAGCGATATTGGTGTTCATAAAGGTACTGGGCGGCATAAGAGGAAAGCTTGAGAGCTGCCGGTCCGCTGAGACCCCAGTCTGTGATTAGGAGAATTCCTTCCGAACCAAAACCGCTTCCTGGAATGGTAAGCCTGGCAGCCTTTACGACTGTGCCCATGAGTCCCTTCAGACCGTCATCTCCCGTACGAAAGGTAAATAACGACGGAACGGTTCGAACTATTTCAATGCCATCTGGAAGCATCTTCTCGAGAAAAGCCGAACTGCTTCCTCCTATGCACAATGCTACTTTGTCGTAGCATAACTCCTTTCCTGACTGGAGATGAAGTCTGAATTGCTCACCCTCCGGGACAATTCCCGTTACCCTTGTGCCACATCTCAACCTTACTCCATCCCGATCCATCAGAGAAAACAAGCATCCGACTATCTGCATGGCATCTTGAGAGCATGGAAATACGCATCCGTCTTCCTGGGCCGTGAACCGGATGCCCTCATTTCCGAACCATGCGAGCAGATCATTCTGAGAGAATTCCTTTAAGAGTCTTTTCATCAGAGAACTTCCTCTTGGGTAGACTTCCTTAAGACTGCGCACATGCTCGAATGTATTGGTGATATTGCACCTTCCTCCGCCTGTGAGTGCCAATTTTGCCATGGGGACAGATCCTGCTTCCAGAACTTCAATGTTCCAGTCAGGGTGTCTGCGCTTAGAGGAAATAGCGCAGAAACATCCGGCGGCTCCGGCTCCGATTATAGCAACAGACTTCATGTGCAATGTCTTTTTGTGCCGCAAAAATACTGAAAATCGTAAAAAAATGTGTATGTTTGTTATTTGGAAAACAACATTGCATTATATATGTATAGAACCAATACTTGCGGGGAACTGAGGCTCTCCGACAAAGGTAAAAAAGTAACCCTTGCGGGATGGGTTCAGAAATCCCGCAAACTTGGCGGAATGACATTCATAGACCTGCGTGACCGTTATGGTATCACGCAGCTTGTGGTTGAGAGTGATGCTGCCCCTGAGCTTGTGGCTGTGGCCGCCTCTTTGGGCCGTGAATTTGTGATACAGGCTACAGGTGAAGTAGTGGAGCGTTCCAGCAAGAATGTCAAGATCCCTACTGGAGAGATAGAAATCAAGCTTGAGAGTATCAATATCCTTAACAAGTCTGTCACGCCTCCGTTCACCATAGAAGAAGAGAGCGATGGTGGTGAGGATCTTCGTGCGAAATACCGTTATCTGGATCTGCGTAGACCTCCACTTCAGAGGGCTCTTGCGCTTCGCCATAGACTTGCTCAAGAGATTCGCACATATCTTGATTCCAAAGGATTCATGGAGATAGAGACTCCATACTTGATAAAGTCTACCCCTGAGGGAGCCCGCGACTTCGTAGTACCTTCCCGTATGAATCCTGGTACTTTCTATGCGCTTCCGCAGTCTCCTCAGACGTTTAAGCAGCTTCTTATGGTGTCTGGCTATGATAGGTATTTCCAGATTGTGAGATGCTTCCGTGATGAGGACCTTAGGGCGGATCGTCAGCCTGAGTTTACGCAGATAGACTGTGAGATGAGTTTTGTGGAGCAGGAAGATGTCCTTGAGACCTTCGAGGGCATGATGCGCCAAATGTTTAAGAATGCTCTCGGCGTGGATATTCCGAATCCGCTTCCGCGTATGAGCTGGTATGATGCCATGGACAGGTACGGTTCCGACAAGCCTGATGTCCGTTTCGGCATGGAGATCAATGATATCAGCCAGATGGTTAAAGGCTGTGGGTTCAGTGTGTTTGATAGTTCGGAGTATGTGGGGGCAATCTGTGTCAAGGGGTGTGCAGAATATACGCGCAAGCAGCTGGATGAGCTTACCGAGTGGGTAAAACGTCCACAGGTAGGTGCCAAGGGGCTCGTGTATATAAAATTCAACGCCGATGGCAGCGTCAAGTCAAGTGTAGACAAGTTCTTCTCTGCCGACAAACTTGTTGAGGTCGGGAAAGCTTGCGGTGCAGACAATGGAGATCTTCTTCTAGTGTTGTGCGGACCGAAGCGCAAGACACAGACTCAGCTTGGCGTCCTGCGTATTGAGATGGGTAATCGTCTGGGCTATCGTGATCCTCACGTGTTCGCTCCTTTGTGGATTGTGGATTTCCCTCTTCTTGAATGGAGTGAAGAGGACCAGAGGTTCTATGCCATGCATCATCCTTTCACTGCACCTAAGCCGGAGCACGAAAAGTGGTTCTATTCAGACAAGAAAGAGGATCTTGAGAGGGTATGTGCCAATGCCTACGACTTTGTGCTCAACGGAACTGAACTTGGAGGAGGTTCCATCCGTATACACGATGCTGCCATGCAGAGCCGTATGTTTGAAGTTCTCGGCATCAGCAAGGAGGATGCGGAATACAAATTCGGCTTCATTATCAATGCGTTCAAGTTTGGTGCTCCGCCTCACGGAGGACTGGCATTCGGCTTCGACCGTGTATGTGCCCTCTTTGGCGGTCAGGAGACCATTCGCGACTACATCGCCTTCCCTAAGAACAATCAGGGACGTGACGTGATGATAGATTCTCCTTCTAAGATTGACGATTCACAGATGGACGAGTTGTACCTCGCTTCCACATATAAGGAGAAATAGTCCTGCCTAGTGAGAATCAAGCTGAAATATGACTTAAGCTCGCAGAACACTTTTCGTATGAAGGTGTCCTGCGAGTGTTTTGTGGAGTACGAGAACGTCAAAGAACTTGAGGGCCTTAACTTCGACAAACTTCCTCGACCTATACTTCATATAGGGGAGGGTAGCAACCTGCTTTTTACTAAGGATTTTCCTGGCACAGTGCTACATTCCAATATCGAATTTATCAAATACGTGGATGTGGGATTTGATGAAGTTCCGGTGATGGTGGGTGCTGGAGTGAATTTTGACAATTTTGTGGAAGAAACATGCCGTCATGGACTCTGGGGTGCGGAAAATCTTTCCATGATTCCCGGTGAAGTAGGTGCTGCGGTAGTACAGAATATAGGTGCATACGGTGTTGAGGTGAAAGATATTGTCTCAGGCGTTGTATGTTTCGACCTGAAAGAGAAGAAGAGAGTTAAATTCACTGCGCAAGAGTGCCATTATGGGTACCGGAGTTCTATGTTCAAGGAGGAGGCCAACAAGGGACGGTATGTGGTGACCAGCGTGCTGTTCAGGCTAAGTCGTGTGCCGGCTCCAAAGACGGGCTACAAAGGGATAATGGAAGCTCTTGGAGGGAATGAACCTTCGAACCCCATGGAAGTGCGAGAGGCCGTGATGAAACTCAGAAGAGCTAAACTTCCGGATCCGCTTGAGGTTGGCAGTGCAGGAAGTTTTTTCAAGAATCCAGTGGTTAGCTCTGAGCAGTTTGCCTCTATTTCCCCTGACGGTAGTGCTCCGCACTATGTGCTTGAGGATGGCCGTGTGAAGATTCCCGCTGCGTGGATGATAGAGAGTTGCGGCCTCAAAGGTGAAAGGGAAGGTGGTGCGCAAGTGTATGAGAAACAGCCGCTTGTCATTGTCAACGCAAGTGGAAATGCATCTGCAGAAGATATTCTCTCGCTAGAAAGAAAGATAATTGATACGGTTAAATCCCGCTTCGGAGTGGAACTTCACCCCGAAGTTGAACACATATAGTATTACTCATGAGTTCTTTTGTGATAGAAGGCGGGCATCGTCTCAGCGGAAGTATTTGTCCTCAAGGAGCCAAAAACGAAGCCCTGGAGGTAATTAGCGCAGTCCTGCTGACTGCCGAACCTGTCACTATTTCCAATATACCAGAGATACTGGATGTCAAGAATCTGATTGCGCTACTGGAGAGTATGGGCGTTGATGCGCAACGAATTGACAAAGGGAAATATAGGTTTACCGCGAGCCATGTCAATGAGTTCTACATCCGTAGTCAGGAATTTGTCCAGAGTTGTGCTCAGCTGCGCGGGTCTGTCATGGTCGTGGGACCGCTGCTGACAAGATTCGGGCAAGCGTATTTCCCTAAGCCCGGAGGAGATAAAATCGGACGGCGTCGCGTGGATACGCACATCGACGGCTTTATGAAACTCGGTGCCACATGTGCTTATGATACTGACAGGCACGCCTACAGCTTGTCTTCAGGCCGGAGTATGAAAGGATGTTATATGCTCTTAGATGAGGCTTCTGTGACAGGTACTGCAAATATAGTGATGGCAGCCTGCCTTGCGCAGGGAGTTACCACCATCTATAATGCAGCGTGCGAACCTTACGTTCAGCAACTTTGCAAGATGCTTGTCTGCATGGGGGCTGACATCAAGGGAATTGGCTCCAATCTGCTTACCATAACAGGCGTGAAGGAACTTCATGGGACAGAGCATACGGTGCTCCCTGACATGATAGAAGTGGGATCCTTCATCGGGATGGCTGCAATTACGCAGAGCGAGCTGACCATTAAGAATGTTTCATGGGACAATCTCGGTATTATTCCCGAGAGTTTTCGCCGTCTTGGCGTAAGGCTTGAACAGAGGGGTGACGATATCTATATTCCATCACAGGCCAGTTACGAGATAGAGTCATTTATCGATGGCTCCATAATGACTCTTGCCGATGCTCCTTGGCCCGGGCTTACGCCAGACCTTCTCAGCGTGATGCTGGTAGTGGCTACGCAGTGCAAAGGCAGTGTCCTCATACATCAGAAGATGTTTGAAAGCAGGCTCTTCTTCGTGGACAAATTGATAGATATGGGTGCCCAGATTATATTGTGTGACCCTCATCGTGCAGTGATTATCGGACATGACCACAAGATGTCGCTTCGGGCGGGCAGAATGACATCTCCTGATATTCGTGCAGGTATAGCTATGCTTCTGGCGGCCATGTCGGCGAGTGGAACATCAGTAATAGACAATATTGAGCAGATAGACCGTGGATATGAGAATATAGAATCCCGTCTCAATGCTCTTGGTGCTAGAATCAGACGCCAATGATGCAGGTTTTGAAATTTGGCGGTAGTTCGGTAGCGGATGCTACAAGGATTTCCGGAGTGCTGGACATCGTGGCCGATGCACTGCAGAAAGGCCATGTGGTGCTTGTGTGCTCGGCAGTCAAAGGAGCTACTGATGCGCTGATAGAAATGGCAGAGTGTGAGGATGATGCGCGGAGAGAAGTTCTTATGAATAGCCTATGCGAGAGGCATCGTGCCATTGTACATAGGTTGTTTACGGGCGAGGAAAGGGTTGGGATGCTTGCGGAAGTGGATGAGATCTTCGGTCAGTTGCGTTGTGCTGCAAAAGAGAATTATGTGTGCTTCGGGGAAATCCTTTCTACAAGAATTATTGCTGCCAAGTGCCGGTGTGATTCTGTATCTACCAGATGGTGTGACTCTAGAAAGCTCATACGCTGTATGAACGGAAAGGTGGTGGAGGCACTAAGTTATGCGGCTATAAAATCGGAGATTACGACACATCCTGACATCGAGCTTTTTGTGGCTCCAGGGTTTATTGCTTCGGATATGGATGGCAATATGACTACTCTTGGGCGCGGAGGGTCGGACTATAGTGCCGCATTGTATGCGGCTGCACTTTCTGCGGATAGACTCGAAATATGGACCGATGTCCCAGGTATTATGACGGCCAATCCCAAGGTTGTACCCGCAGCTCAGACAGTGGACAGGATGTCTTATGAGGCGGCCTTAAGCCTGGCGTCCGGTGGTGCCAAAGTCCTTTATGCGCCTACCGTATTTCCTGCTATGACGGCTGGGATAGCCATAAACATCAGAAATACGTTCGATCCACGTCATCCTGGTACGTTTGTTTGTGACAATGCACTGTCCGTTAAAGAGCATTGGTGTGGGGTGACTAGTCTGGATGTTCAGGACGGGGTCTCCGTCTTGAGCTTGGTGGGCGAGTCTGTATCAAGTAGGCGTTCTGCTTCTGGAAGGATTATGTCTGCGCTGGAAGAGGCTGGTATAAAGGCTCTTGGAGAAGTTTATGGAGAGGGCTCAGTTTTTAATGTGAAAGTCCGCAGCATGGTGGTCCGTGAGGCCGTCTGCGCCGTACATCGGGAGTTCTTCGAGTCTCGTGCTGTCAGCTCTATCAATGTGTTTATCGCTGGATATGGTGCTGTGGGACGCGAATTAGTAGATATGATAGAGCGAAGCAGTGAGAGAGTGGCTGAACGTCTGGGAAAGAATATTCGGATAGTGGGTGTCTCTAACAGCCGTAAGTTTGCCATAGATATGCGTGGTATTTCGGCACCATCCATTGCACGCAGACTTCTTGAAGGTGAGGATGCTGCTGGTGATGCATATATCGTAGCTGTGTGTGCTGTAGCCCCTCGTAGGTCTGTGTTTGTGGATTGCACTGACGATGAGAGACTATATAGGAAATACGATGAATTTTTTCGCTCGGGTATCAATGTGGTTACATCTAATAGGCGTTCCCTTGCCGTTCCGTTTGTCCAATATGCGGCACTAAAGTCGTCCGCTAGGGAAAACGGGGCTTTCTTTAGGTATGACACTACTGTCGGAAATTCAATGCCTGTGCTCGAGTCGATAGCCGGAGGGGCCAACTGCAGTGATAGTATTGAGTCTATTGAGGCTGTGATTTCTTGTACGATGAACTACATTATCACAGGCTATGACGGAAGGAGGAGTGACAGTCTTGCCGCTATTCTTAGAAAAGCGCAGAATGAGGGCCTTACAGAGAAAGACCCTCGGGTGGATTTGGGTGGAAAGGATGTGCTCCGCAAACTCCTAATTCTGGCACGCGAGGCTTCTGTCCCTTTGGAAGAAAGTGACGTACATATAGAGCCTATGTTGGGCAGGGAGTTCTTTGATTGTGATATAGACACATTCTATCGTCTGCTTGCAGAATATGAACCGGTGTTCGAACGCCGTGAAGATGATCTTGATGCTATCGGAAAACGACAGCGTTTCGTGGCTTCCCTTCACCGGGATCCGTCCGCACGACTTGGCTATCGCGCAGAGATAAAGATGAGGCTTGTGGATATTGACAGTCCTTTCTACCATATCAGTGGCACGGAAAACGTGATAGTGATAGCGAGCGAGTATTCGTCTCCTCTTGTAATAAAAGGAGCGGGAGAAGGTACGAGACTTGCCGCTACTGGAATAATAAGAGACATTCTTCTATAGTATGGAACTGTTTCGGGAAATGCTTTCTTTCGACTCCACTTCCGGGCGGGAGCGGGAGTTCGCTTTATGGCTCTCTTCCGAGTTGAAGGCAGAGTCGGTCCATGTCTATGAGGTCGGTGACGGTAGCCTAAATTTGCTTTTTTGCTGGGGCGTGCCGAAGATAGTGTTCTGTACACACATGGACACTGTACCACCATACATTGCGCCGAGTTTTAGCGGTGATGAGGTCCGTGGTAGGGGAAGTTGTGATGCCAAGGGACAGATTTATGCCATGTATTCGGCATGCCGGGCTCTTTCCCAGAGTGGATGTGTCGGATTTGGACTGCTTCTGCTCAGCGGTGAGGAAACAGGTTCTTTCGGGGCTAAGGCCTTTGCTAAAACGGATTTCAGGGCGCCGTTTCTAGTGGTGGGTGAGCCTACCGACAATTGTATGGTATCAGCATCCAAGGGAACCAAGTCCTTTGATTTGAGTTTCATGGGAGAGGCTTTTCATTCTGGGTATCCGCAATACGGCCGAAGCGCTGTAGATATGTTCGTGCGGTTTATGAATGATCTTGAGGTCTCTGATTTCCCGAAGGATGTTCTTCTCGGGGATACTACGTGGAATGTGGGTCTTCTGCATAGCGACAACCCTCAGAATATACTCAGTCCTAGGCTTGACTGCCGTCTGTATTTCAGGACGACTTTTGCTTCAGATGAGGCAGTGGTTGAATATATGGATGGTGTGGCGACGGAATGTGTAAGAGTTAGTGCACGTGGGGGAGATAGTCCTTTGCAGTATTATACGGTGCCTGGTATACCATCCAAGACGGTCTCTTTCGGAAGTGATGCTCCGCATCTGAGTAACTTCAAGCATAAGATGATATGTGGCCCTGGTTCAATTACGGTGGCTCATAGAGACAACGAGTACATACTGAAGAGTGATATTGAAATAGCAATAAAGCAGTATATAAGGATATATGAAACATCCATGACATTTACAAGTCGTCCAAGAGGATGAAAATGGGGGAAT
>ERZ808252.249-NODE-249-length-56816-cov-5.264794_pt1 | contig 56816 bp, 60 predicted proteins | sample MGYA00521242_ERZ808252 | MGnify/ENA primary metagenome ERZ808252 (study PRJEB31516, sample SAMN03275581) | gut metagenome | biome: mammalia-associated habitat; material: feces | host: Papio cynocephalus | place: Kenya | collected 2012-08-07 ... | reverse complement strand
TTATATACGGGAAAGTTATCCACAGGAACCAATAAAATAATTTATCAATTACCTACATTAAATTTTTTCAAATACCATGGTTGCCTGGATTCGGTCGCCACCCAAAAATCCGCCACTCTGCGCCGAAGCCGTTGTGATCGTGTGCAGACGATAGCCCTTTGCTGCCTGCTCATTTAACACTTCTTCCAGCGCGGACAGATTTCCCGAACCGGTTCCCAAAAATTTTTCTTTCAATGTCACCTGTAAAACTACATACTGCAGCCCGTCCCTTCCGGATGCTGTTGAATAAGTAGATGAATCTGCGTAATTTGCCATATGTGTTTCCTCCTTATTATTCGTTGAATCATGCGATTCTTCCTTTAGTATACAGGAAAATGAGCGGATATGCAAGGAAATGGGGCTGGAAATTAGAGGGAATGGGGTTAATATTTTGAATATAATTCTCTTACACTTTCCTCGACAGCCACATGTGCATAGTCCAAAAACTCTTCCCGTTTCGTCGTTCCGGTTAATACCGCCACGAAATCAACGCCCGCGCTCTGGGCTGTTTTTGCATCTACAATACTGTCTCCCACATAAAGAACCCGATCTTTGCTGACATTCAATTTCTCAATTGCCGCCAGCAGCCCTTCCGGATCCGGTTTCTCCTTTTTCACATCATCGCCGCCTACTATCACATCGATAACATTCATGGCATTATTTTTCGCCAATATCTGCTCAATTCTATAATGATACTTTGTTGTAACAATCCCCAAAAGGCGCTCCTCATTTCCAAGTTTTTCCAGTCCCTCCAACGCGCCATCATAAAACCGGGTATTGTCCACCATGACCTCATCCGCTTTTTCTTTAAAATACTGAGTAAATTTCCGTACTGCTTCTTCGTCCTGTATCCCCGACAATTCAAACAAAGTGTCTTTCAGTGAAAGACCAATTGTCTTCTGAATCGTCTTTGTATCCTGCGTTTTCAGATTAAGTTTTTCTAATGCATGGTTGATACTTAATACAATTCCATTTGTAGAATCACCTAATGTATAATCAAAATCGAAAATTACTGCTTTGTACATTTTTTCACCTCGGATTTCTATATGTATCAATATGTCTTATTCACAGGGACGAATAGGGAACTTCCCATACTGATCATTTGCATTCCACTCCGCAATCGAAAGAACCTCTATCTTTTCAATTAGCTTCTTACCTTTTCCAATATTTTCCTGGAGTGCAAAGGGCAATTTTTCCTTTAATCGATTCCTTACCATCTTTCTTGATGACGAATCGCCATACGGATATTCTAAAATGTACACATACTCTTTTGGCTTTTCCTTCCCCAGCAGAGTAAGATAGTGTAAAGAATCATAAAACTTCTTTGCAACCTTATTCAACACTTTCTCATCCTTTGGTTTAAATGCTTCCGGATTTTTTGCCCCCTCCACCTTTGCATTTTTATATTCAACGAGAAATAGTTTTTCTTTTGTTTCCATAATCCAATCCACATCACTTAGAAAACATTTCGCCGTATGGTATTTTGCATTTATTTCGTCCGTAGCCCATACTGCATTTGACCAATCAATACTGTAATATCCATTTTCCTCCGTAAAGATTTTATCCATCGACTATTCCCCCAAATCATAGATTTCATCTAACAACGCATCAAACGATTCAATAATAAGATTATTTTTCAGTTCGCCAAACTTTGCTGCTGATGAATACTCAACAATTTCATCCACACGTCTAAAGGAATGAAACATAAGCGAATTATTTTCTTTTCTTCTTGTTTCAAAATACTTTGCAAGCATATAATCATGTGTAGAAACAAAAATCTGAACCCCGCTTTTCTGCAATTCATACAACAATTCTACTATGATCGACAAATATGCCGGATTAATATTTGCCTCCGGCTCGTCCCAGAAAAGAACCGACCCCTTCTCCAATGTTCCATTTTTAACAAGCTGCCATAACAAAGCCATCTTACGAACTCCTTCAGCAACCAGGTTAAATTCCTGTTTTGAATTTCCTTTTTTCAAATAGAACTCATCTTTCTTGCTGTCATAAAAAACCGTGCCATCGATGATCTTTTCGATCGCTTTCAATCTGGTATCCCGATCCGTACTATTCCGTTCAACCGAAATATCTACCTTTGCTGAATTAATGATATCAATATAGGTATCATCAAAGCGTACGTTGTCTTTTTCCACAGCAGCTGTCAGATTATAACTATTTGACAATATTTCTTTTGCAGGAATAAAAATACTGCTAATCTCACAAAATGCCTTCTCCCAAGTTTCCTCACCTTTTACTACCGCATCCCATTTCTTTGTTTTATTATTAAAATCCACTGCTAAATTTTTTGTGGAAGTGTTTTCATCCATCTTTGCACAGATCTTTACTTTTGCATTGTGATTTCCACGGTTTCTTGTAATCAGTCTGGAAATCTTAAACTCATCCGGCAGCATTGTCCGAACAATCTTATTGGAAAATGACACTTTAGGATTTGCTGCCTGGCAAGCAGAATACAACACCTTCAAGATATGTGTCTTTCCTGTACCATTTTCGCCAATAAATATATTGATCCCTTTATCAAAACTAATCTCTGCATCTCTGAATACAGTGAAATTTTCCAACTTAATCTGTGTAATATTCAATGTAAACACCTCCGCCTAAACATATATACACAATTGTATCATAGTTCGCAGGATATGCAAAGTAAAAATGCCCCATTTCCGCTTCCATTTTCTATACACTATATTTCATAGCCAGATCGTTAAGTTCATCTGTCAGTTTCTGACTGTTGATCCGTCGTGCCAATGGCATATAAATCTCAATCGTTTCCTTTGCCTTTTGCGCTTTTTTGTCCGCATCAATATAATCAATTGTGCGCATATTATGCAGCCTTTCCGCAAGTCTTATAAGAATGGCTTCTTCTGTATTTTTCTCTTCTATTTCCGTTACAATATTCCACACATCTGCGGGCAGTTTTTCAGCAAGTTCCACAGGATTTCCCTTTGATCTGCTATCACAAAACAATCCCGCCAAAATAACATCGCTATTACTTCCAATATCTGCCAACAATATAGCTACGTTTAGCAGATGTGTGATGTATTCTTCCCCGGAGTATCTACTTTTCCCTTCATACACTTTACATGCTGTCCGGTAAACATCTTCTAAGGTACTCTCCTCCATTGCAATGCCATTTTCAGCTATTGTCTCTTTCAAAATCTCAAACAATTCTTCTTTTCCCGTGCCTACTTTTGTTGTCTTTAAAAAGATTTGTCCCATATAACCGCCTCCTAAACAATCAAGTTGTATTTTCATTGTTCGGAGAAGGGATGGCGAAAATCCAAATTCTCTATGGAAAGATTTGGAAAATGCACTATGCGATTTCCATCCGTATTTCACAGCCACATCAATCAGACGCATCCCTGAAGCAATATCGTCACACGCCTTAATCAACCGCCGCCTGCATATATAAGCCATTACCGTTTGATTTGTATACTCCTTAAATTTACGGATAAAATGTGACTCCGAATATCCTGCAATTTCGCACAACTGCTGTACATTCAATTCCTCTTCCAAATGCTCTTCAATAAATTGTAATATACGATCCATAACCATCACCTTCCCTGTCTATGTGGTAGTTATATTATAAGATTTATTTTCAATATATGCTGTTCCTGAATTGCTGAATTTGAAAAGAACAAAACACCCCGAAAACACAACATTTCCGGGGTGCAATAATTTCTTTGATATTCGTATAAACTTATCGCTTACTAAACTGTGGTGCTCTACGTGCTTTCTTGAGACCGTATTTCTTACGCTCTTTCATACGTGGGTCACGCGTGAGGTATCCGGCTTTCTTCAATGTAGGTCTGAGATCCAAGTCATATTTGTTCAATGCTCTTGCGATACCATGACGAATGGCACCAGCCTGACCTGTAAATCCGCCACCTTTTACGTTTACGATCACGTCAAATTTATCTGCCATGTTGGTAGCTTCCAAAGGCTGACGTACGATAATTTTCAATGTTTCAAGTCCGAAGTACTCGTCCATGTCTTTTTTATTAATTGTAACTTTTCCTGTTCCTGGTACAAGATATACGCGTGCTACGCTTGATTTTCTTCTACCTGTTCCGTAATATTTTTCACTAGCCAATGTTATTTCCTCCTTTCAACCAATTAAATGTCCAGAACTTCTGGCTTCTGTGCAGCATGTTTGTGATCTGGTCCAGCATATACAAACAATTTTTTAAGCATCTGTCTTCCCAAAGGTCCCTTTGGAAGCATACCTTTTACTGCATGAGTGATAACATACTCTGGCTTCTTCTCTTTCATCTCTTTCAATGTAGTCTCTTTCATACCGCCTACATATTCTGAGTGATGATAATAAATCTTCTGAAGGTCTTTCTTACCTGTTGTAACGATCTTGTCAGCATTTACAACGATAACATAATCACCTGTATCAATATGAGGGGTGTAGATTGGTTTTTTCTTACCTCTCAAAACATTTGCAATTTCAGATGCAAGACGTCCCAAGGTTTTTCCTTCGGCATCTACTACATACCATTTTCTTTCCACATCGGATGGACTTGCCATATAACTTTTCATCCTGGAAACCTCCTAATATAATTTCTTCTCGCACAAAAATGTGCGCTTCCTGTATACAATAATGCATAAATAACTTTGGTGTCTCATGAAATCCATCTGAAATGTCCGGAACAGATGCTTTCACGTCACACTTGCTTATTATATTACATTTTCGTCTGCTTGTCAACAAAAAAATGGCTGCATCTGACATTTTTCAGATACAGCCGTTTGGAATTTTTTTAATCTCTTAGTAGTTGTAATTTACAATCTGTGCGTCGTTGGCAACCATCTTTTTACCAACCTTGATCTTCGCAGTTACCTTGATGTAATATGTTTTAAATTTGTTCATTTTCTTTTTGCCAAATTTTGTAAGTGTTACACCCTTTGCTTTTTTGCTGAGAGTTTTCACTTTCTTATATTTTCCGTCTTTAGCAGAAGACATCGATATGTTGTAGCCTTTTGCTCCGGATACTTTTGCCCAGTGAAGTTTGATCTTTGCATAACTGGAACGGAGAGAATACACTTTCTTTCCTGTTACGTTGCTGAGCCAGAAATAACGATATCCGGACCATGCTCCATACAATTTTGTCGTTCCGTTCGTAACATACAGACGAACACGGTATTTGTATGGTGTGTTCTTAGCAAACGTTGTTATGGATGAATAAGAATACATCGATGTTATTTTCTTAACAACTTTTCCTTTGAGGTTACGAACTTCCAATTCATATCCATCTGCCATAGAACTCAAATTCGGCACGGCAAACGTCGCAGTTCCTCCTGCTGCATTTACATTAGCTATTCCAAAGTTCAACAAAGATGGTTTCACCGGTGGATTTGCCATGGTCTTTGCATAGATCAAATAAACGCTGCCGCCTACTGCTTTATAACCGGTAGAAGGAGCCACACGGCAAGGGCTGACATAATAACCATACCAGGTAGCCGGCTGGAGATTTTGTATCGTGGCCGTTGTTTCTGCTGTATTCAGAATCGGCGCACTATTGGAGCTTTCCGTCGTAATATCATAGGACGTAGTTCCATCTGCTGGAGTCCAGCTGAATTTAATGGAATTATTTGTCACCTGTGTATCTGCTTTTGTAATTCCGTTTGGATCCGGTGCGGTAACTACTTCAAGTACAGCCGATTCCGGACTCTTGTTTTCCTCTTTATCAATCGCATATACTTTCACATAATAAGTCTTTCCTGCTGCTAACATGGAAATCGTTTCCTTACTTCCGAATACGCGTGTCGGCGTACTCCAGTTGGATACTCCGTCATTACTGATGGATGTATAGTAATCATCTGCTCCAATTACTGTATCCCAGGTAAATTCTACGGAACTGATCGACGCTCCTGTCTGTTTCAGATTCATCGGTGCACTCAGTGCAGCCTCTGATGTTGACGGTACAAACACTGCCGCAGCCATCAGAAAAATAAAAGTTACAATTGCCTTTACATAGTTTTTCATTAAACTATACTCCTTTCTCTTTTTGATCGCCCTCTTTTAGTACGATACAATATAGTCTTATAATACTTCCTTATATCATACTTTGTCAACTGAATCTTGTTTCGAAAATGAAACTTTACCTCTCTTTTACAGAGATTTCTCAATCCAGCTGCCAAGGACTCCGGAAAGGATCGTACGCTGTCCGCACAGGCCATGATTGGTCTGCAGCCCTTTGTAACAATATTTTCCATCTCCCGGCTGATCTGTCAAGCGGTTATAAAGCGGCCGGATCATGATATCCGGAGGTGCCACCGTATCTTTCTCCGCAGCCACAAAAAGCACATTCTGGTCTTTCAAATGATCGTAAGTATTGATGACAGCATATTCTTCACTCTGGTAGTGCGCATTTTCGTAGACTTCACTCGCCGATGTCATTTTCAGACACTGGCCCTCGCCCTCGATCATGATAAACAGTTCTTTTTCGAGGCCATTTTGAAAGGCTGCGCGCAGATCGTATGGCGCGATGGCCGCAACGCCGCGGATAAATTCCAGTTTGCCGGCAGCATTCAATACCGTCATGCCTCCCATACTGTGTCCGACGAGGAAGATCGCATCCGGATCGATATTGTACTGATCTGTGGTCGCCGGGTTGTGCGCCCATTTGGTGATGGCGACAGCGTCGTCCACCAGATTGGAAAAGAGATAATTTCCCTCGCTTCCCCAGGCACCGCGGTGGTTTACATGAATCACCACACAGCCCATCCGCATCAGGGCATATTCCAGATCGTTGTTGGTCGTATATCCCGGAAATCCGTGGAACATCACGACTGCCGGGTGTGGCCCTTCGTACTGTGCGCCGGGTTTCAAAAGGTAGCCATACAGATGGCATCCCCCACTGATGATATTCAGGGGAAGTGCATCCGGCATTTCTGCGGCGGTTTCATAATCAAAGTCTGTGTAAGCATTGTTTTTATTGAATTTCATAGGTATCTCCTTACTGTTTTTCTTCTATATAAAATCTACAATGCCAGCTTTAATATGTCAATGATTTTTTTCCTGTCAAGCGGGACATAGTGTCCTACCGTCTGTGTGCCTTCTTTCGTTGCACGGTCTGCCATTTCTTCAAAATATGTTTCGTCAATGGTTAAATCGTGCAGGGTTGTTTTCAGGTTTAATGTTTCAAAGAAATTCTGTAATTTCTCTGCCAGAATCTCAGCACGTTTTTCCTCGCTGTAATTCAGAGCATCGACATGAAACACGCGGGTCGCAAGCTGCGCCGGTTTCCACGGTTTCACCTTTGCCATGTAACGGATCCACGCGGTCATCACGACCGCCATTCCTTCTCCATGTGTCAGATTATACTGGGCGCTGAGTTCATGTTCGATGCGGTGGGAACCCCAGTCTGCCTCACGCCCGGTATCTAAAAGGTTATTATGGGCAATGGATGCCAGCCACTGGATTTCTGCCCGCGCATCCACATTTCCAGGATTTTCCAGCAGTCGTCCGGCATTGACAAGCAGTGCCTGTACCGCCCCTTCTATGAGATAATCCGTCACATCCGTATGCTTCACATCCGAGAAGTAGCGTTCCAGAAGGTGCGACAGGATATCCGCAATGCCGCACGATGTCTGGTATGCCGGAAGTCCGGTTGTAAATGCCGGATTCATAATGGCAAATTTTGGAATGATGCGGTTGTCTTCAAATCCTAATTTCCATTTCCCATTGGAAAGGATCGCACAATTCGAGGTCTCCGAACCGCTTGCCGGAAGTGTCGATATTACGCCGATGGAAAGTACTTTTCCCAGTGTGATGCCTTTTTCGAAAAAGTCCCAGGGATCGCCTTCATAACCGGCAGAAAGTGCCACGGCTTTCGCCGTGTCGATCGCACTTCCTCCGCCAACTGCCAGCACAAAATCAACCTGCTTTTCTTTTGCGTCTGCTGCCAGCTGCCGAACCAGTTCAATGGAAGGATTCGGAACTACAGATCCATTTTCATAAAAAGAAATATGTAAGGAATCGCAGGCATTTTTCACGGTGTCGTAAATGCCGAGTTCTTTGATAAAATCACCACTGTAGACCATCAAAAGCGAACTTGCTCCTTCCTCTTCCAGCAGCCTCTTTATCTCCTTTTCCGATTCCAATCCAAATACAATTTTTGCCGGATTGCAATATTCAAAATTTACCATAATTCTGATCCTTCCTTTCTATAATCTTTTTGTATTATTTAATGTCTTTGCGCCATGTCGCCGGCTTAAATTCGCCCTGGATCGGCAGAAGACGCTCATCTACATCAATCTTTAATACCGAATTAAAGTTATTGGTTGCGATCATCTGCGTCGCAAATCCTACGATCGCAACGATTTCGCTGTCATTGAAATATTTCTTTAAGCGGTCAAAGATTTCATCCTCTACAGATGTCGGATCTTTTACGATCTGACTGGCAAGTTCTACCAATACCTCTTCCTTTTCATCAAGTTGAAGTTCATCCGGTTTTAAACCAAGTGCTTTCAGGTCGCTGATGAAGAACAGGGAGCATAAAAGGCATCCGTTTGTGGTGGACACCGCATGGGCGTAAATGGTGGCATCTTTTTCTCCAATGATCTCCACCAGTCTTGCCCAGGATGTGTACCATCCCATAAACGCATCATACGTTGCGTAATCCTGCAAAAGAGCCTGTTTCATATTGGTCAGTTTCCCCTGGGAAATGAGTGCATCGTATGCCTCTTTCGCCTTTCCTGTCACTTCATTCTGCTGTGCAAATTTTACTCTAGCCATAATTCATTTCTCCTTTCGATTGTTTGTCTATCACTCAATTGGTACAACTGCACCATCGTAAGTGTCATTGATATATTTTTTAATTTCATCGCTCTGAAGCACGGCCACCAGTTTTTTAATGGCATCGCTGTCTTTGTCCTCTTTGCGGACGGCGATAATATTAGCGTATGTCTTGGCAGCGACGGACTGATCCGATTCTACCGCTAAGGCATCTTTTACATGAAGCCCACCCTCAATGGCGTAATTTCCATTGATAACGGCGACGTCAACATCCGGAAGTGCACGCACCAGCTGCTCCGGCGCTATTTCCTTAAACTTGATATTCTTCTTATTTTCCACAATATCATTTACGGTTGCCTTGATATCTACGCCCTCTTTTAATTTGAGGAGTCCCTCCTGTTCCAGAAGCAGCAGGGCACGCGCCTCATTGGTAACATTGTTTGGAACGGCAACCGTTGCGCCATCCGGAAGTGCGGATAACTCTTTTACTTTGCCGGCATATATGCCAAATGGTTCATAATGAACGGCACCCGCGGACACCAGATCCGTCTTATTTTCTTTATTAAAATCATCGAGATACGGCTGGTGTTGGAAGAAATTGGCATCCAGACTTTTTTCCACCAAACCGGTATTTGGAGTAACGGTATCCTCAATCTTGATAATTTCAAGGTTCACGCCCTGTTTCGCCAAAATCGGTTTTGCCTGTTCCAGGATCTCTGAATGCGGTGTCAAAGAGGCTCCTACTTTCAAGGTAACCTGTGACGAATCCGTCGTCTTGTTATCGGATGTGCTTTGACTCTGTGTATTTCCGCAGCCGGTCAGCACCCCGGCAAGCAATGTGGTGATCAGTACAACTGAAAATAATCTGTTTCTCATAGTAATCTCTCCTTTCTTTGTTTAAGAATGTCTTTTTATATTGGAAAGCCGGATACCGGCCTCCTGAAATACCTGTACAATAAGCACAAGTATTACAACCGTGATGATCAAAACGTCTGTCTGGTATCGGTAATACCCGTATTGGATGGCGATCGCGCCAAGTCCTCCGCCGCCGACAAATCCTGCCATTGCAGAATATCCGAGAACGGTCGCAAGATTGATCGCCGCTCCCAGAAGGAGGGACGGTGTCGCCTCCGGAAGCAAAAAGGATAGTATAATCCGCCACGGGGAAGCCCCCATCGCCTGCGCCGCTTCCAGAATCCCCGGAGGAACTTCCTGCAAGGATCCCTCTACCATTCGTGCCACGATCGGCACTGCTCCGATCGTCAAAGGAACGATGGTCGCCGTCGTCCCGATGGAAGATCCTGTCAAAAATCTTGTCAGTGGAATCAAAAGCACTAGCAGGATCAAAAACGGAATCGAGCGGAAAATATTTACAATTATTCCTAATATTCCATAGATAAATTTATTTTCTGCAAAACTTCCTTTTGCGGTAACTGCCAGCAGGATTCCCAGCGGAAGTCCGGCAATGTATGCAAAAATAGTTGCCACAATTGTCATCTGGATCGTCTCCCACACTCCGCTTCCTATCGTATTCCAAAGTTCCGGTGTCATACGGCATCCCCCTCCTTTGTTACCTCCGAAGCAAATACACCTGCCTGCTTCAGATACTGTAAAACGCGCTCTGCTGCCCTTTCTTCTTTCGGCAGCTCTACGATCATCTGACCGTAACCAAGGCCATTTACACTTTTCGTATTGGCGCATAAAATGTTGACTTTTTCTCCGGTGTGAGCGACAAGATCCGCGATCACCGGCTCCTGTGCCGAATGCCCGTCAAATGCGATACGAATGCATCGGCGGTCGGTCATATCAAATGGATTCAATTCCTGCTTTGTAGGAAATACCAGCCGTTTTGCTGCGTCCGTCTGTGGATTGGTAAATATGTCCGATACCTTTCCTATTTCTGCCAATTTCCCGTGATCGATAATGGCTACCCGGTCGCAGATTTTTTCAATAACCGACATCTCATGGGTAATAATAACGATCGTAAGTCCCATTTCCCGGTTAATCTTTTTCAGCAGCTGGAGAATCTCTTCGGTAATCTTTGGGTCCAATGCACTCGTGGCCTCATCGCTCAAAAGCACTTTCGGATTCACGGAAAGCGCTCTTGCGATCGCCACTCTCTGCTTCTGTCCTCCGCTTAACTGTGCCGGATACACCCTCGCTTTGTCCTTTAACCCAACCAGCTCGAGCATTTCTTCCGCTCTCTTTCTCCGCTCACTGCGCTTCACACCTGCAATTTTCATCGCCAGCATCACATTATCAATAACATTTCTCTGGGTCAAAAGATGAAATCCCTGAAAGATCATACCGATTGACTGCCGGATCTTCCGAAGTTCCTGTCCGGACACCCCGGCAAGATCGTTTCCTTCAAAAGAAATGGTTCCTTCGTCAATCGTCTCCAGGCGATTCAGCGTGCGTACCAGTGTACTTTTCCCGGCACCGCTCATTCCGATGATGCCAAAAATTTCTCCCTTGTGTATGTCAAAACTTACGTTATCCACTGCGGTAACGTTTGTCGTTTTCGTTTGAAATGTTTTGGAAACATTTTCCAGTTTAAAAATTTCTGCCGCCATGAAATCTCCTCCTTTCTCGATCTTATCCATATAAATGTTCACTAAAATACCGGTCGCCCCGATCCGGAAAGACAACAACGATACGTTTTCCTTCCTCTCTCTCTGCGATTTTCTCTGCGGCTGCAAATGCTGCTCCAGAGGAACTTCCTGCAAAAATCCCTTCCGATGCCGCCAGTTTCCGGGATGCCGCAAATGCCTGTGCGTCCGATATTTTTATCACCTCATCCACCAGATCCATATTCATCGTGTCGGCGACAAAATCATTTCCAATTCCTTCAATATTGTAATCTACATGTTCGCCACCGCCGATCGTCGATCCGATTGGATCTGCCAGCACTCCTTTGATCTTCGGATCTTTTTCTTTCAGATACGATAAAATCCCGGTAAATGTACCGCCGCTTCCCGCTCCGAGTACAACATAATCGATCTTTCCCTCCATCTGTGTAAAGATTTCCGGTCCGGTCGTTTCATAATGTGCCCGCGGATTGGCCGGATTCTTAAACTGTTCCAGGGAAACCGCTCCTTTGATATACCGCCTGAGTTCTTCGGCTTTTTCCACAGCTCCCTGCATCCCTTTTTCACGGGGTGTATGAATCAGTTCCGCTCCCAATGCTTTCATCAACTGCTGTTTTTCTTCCGAAAATTTTTCCGGAACCACAAAAAGTATACGATATCCTTTGTTCAATGCGGCAAAGGCAACTCCGAGTCCTGTATTTCCTGCGGTTGCTTCAATGATCGTGCTTCCCTTCCGCAGCGTTCCTTTTTGCTCTGCCTCCCGTATCATATACTCTCCAATGCGGTCTTTTACACTACCGGATGGATTGTACAATTCTAATTTTGCAAAAATTTCTGACCCAAGGCCCGCCCCCGCATGCAGGAGCTTCACCATGGGGGTGTTTCCGACCAGATCTTTCATAGATTCATAGTATTTCATAACAGCCTCTTTTCTATGCAGTTCTCTGCATCACAATGTGCTCGCCTCAATTGCCTGTTCCAGATCTTTTATCAGATCGTCCACATCCTCGATTCCGATCGACAGCCGGATCAACCCTTCCGTAATTCCTACTTTATCTCGGATTTCCTTCGGAATCGCTGCATGTGTCATCGAAGCCGGATGGCACGCAAGAGATTCTACACCACCGAGACTCTCTGCCAGGGTAATGACGTTTAACGCCCGGAAAAATGCATTGGTATCATGTCCCTCGTTTAATTCAAAGGAGATCATCGCGCCCCCGTTTTTCGCCTGTTTTTGATTGATCTCATATCCGGGATGGGATTTCAGTCCCGGATAATATACTTTTTTCACTTGGGAGTGTTTGCTAAGATACTGCGCAACCTTTTTGGCATTTTCCACATGGCGGTCAAGCCGCACACCCAGGGTCTTAATTCCGCGAAGTAAAAGGAATGCTTCAAACGGAGCAAGGATGCCACCTGTCGCATTTTGCAAAAATCCAAGCCGTTCTGCCAGTTTTTCTTCTTTTACCACGACCAGTCCGGCGATCAGATCGCTGTGTCCGCCGAGATATTTTGTCGCGCTGTGGAGAACGATGTCTGCTCCGAGTTCAAGTGGCCGCTGCAAATACGGTGTATAAAAGGTGTTATCCACAATCGTGAGAAGGTTATACTCCTTTGCCAGTTCTGCAACCGCCCGAATATCGGTAATTCCCAACAACGGATTGGTCGGCGTCTCGATATAAACAGCTTTTACATTCTCGTCAACCGCCTTTCGGATCTTTTCGATATCGGAAGTATCTACCAGTTCAAATGTGATTCCAAAATTTTGAAATACCTGATTCAACAGGCGAAACGTTCCACCGTATACATTGTCTGACAGGATCAGTTTATCGCCTTTCTCAAACAGGCTTAACACTGCTGTTATTGCGGCAAGTCCGGAAGCAAAGGCAAATCCGTGAGTTCCGGATTCCAATTCGGCAATCAGGCTTTCCACTGCCTCCCTCGTCGGATTTCCTGTCCGTGAATACTCATATCCCTTATGCACTCCCGGAATCTCCTGCCGGTAAGTCGCCGTCTGATAGATTGGTACATTGACCGCTCCGGTATGAATATCTCCCTCTACTCCGCCATGTATTAACTTTGTCAAATAGTTTGTATTTTCTTTCCTCATTTTCATTCACCTCTCTGTTTTTGTGCTGCAATTGCCTTCGCCCGCAGACATTTACCTGATTTAGGGTACAAAAAAAGACATCCCTTCATGCTCTGCTGCATTTGGAATGTCTTTTTTGAAATTCAAATCGCTTTTATTTCAAATTCATCTATCCATTCGGCAAACAACACGCATGAAAATAAACCATAGTTCTGCTCATACATACAAAACTACAGCAACACATATCATTTACCATATTGAAGTTTCTGAACTCTGCATAATTTTTCATGATGTTGTCTCCTTTCTTTTTCTTTATTACCTAGGTGTTTACTAGGATTACTAGGAATATACCATAAAAAAAAGTGCTTGTCAACACTTTTTTTCAATTTTTATAATTTATTTTTATTAATGTCAGTCCCTCCGGTGGTGCCGTCGGGCCTGCAAGCGCCCGGTCTGCCTTGCTTACCGCCTCTTCCACCGTCGAAATTTCCCGTCTGCCAAGTCCCACTTCCACGAGCGTTCCCGCAATGATCCGCACCATGTTATACAAAAATCCGCTTCCTGTGACGCGGATACAGATCTGATGTCCTGTTTTAGCCACCTCACACCGGTAAATCGTCCGCACCGTCGTCTGCACCTGGCTTTTTGCCGAGCAGAATCCGGCGAAATCGTGTTCGCCGATAAAAAGCTGTGCCGCTTTCTGCATTTTTTCGATATCTAACGGAAGATAGACAAAATACGAATACAGCCGCTCTGTCGGAAGCTGAATCGGCACATTGCTGATATGATATTCATACGTCTTTTCGCTGACTGCATAGCGCGGATGAAACGTCTCTTCGACCTGTTCGGATTTCATCACACGAATGTCTTCCGGCAGCCGCTGATTGACAGCGATTGCAATCTTTTCTGCCGGGATTCTGGTATCCGTATCAAATACTGCCACATTTCCCTGCGCATGCACACCGGCATCAGTTCTGCTCGCCCCGATCAGTTCTACCGGCTCGCGCAAAAGTTCCCGGAGTGCATTTTGCAATACTTCTTCCACGGAAATGGCGTTATTCTGGATCTGCCATCCATGATAATTTGTCCCATCGTATGCTACCACTAATCGAACGCGCATGATTCCACTCCTTTTACAAAAAATGTCTTACAATCAATAGAATAATGATATACAGTACCACAATCCCCATCGCGAAGCCGTCTGCCTTCCGGTACTTTGGCGGTTTCATTTTCGTACGTCCCTCGCCGCCGCGGTAGCACCTTGCCTCCATCGCAAGGGCAAGATCATACGCACGCTTCGTCGCGGAGACGAGAAGCGGTACAAGGATCGAAACCATGCCTTTCAGCCTCTCGATCAGTTTTCCCTCTTCAAAATCCGCCCCTCTGGCGCTCTGTGCGCGGATAATACGGTTGGCTTCTTCCAGCAGGATTGGGATAAAGCGCAGCGCAAGCGACATCATCATCGCGATGTCATGCACCGGCACTTTGATCTTTTCCAACGGTTTCAAAAGCGCCTCAATGGCGTCCGTCAGTTTATTTGGTGTTGTTGTGTAAGTTAGAAGCGACGAACCAATGACAAGATAGGTCAGGCGGAGTGCCATAAATGCGCCCCGCTTGATACCGCCGCTTGTGATCGATATAAATTTCCACTGAAACAGCACATCGCCTGCCTGCGTAAAAAACACATGAAAACACGCCGTAAATAAAAGCAAAAACAAGATCGGCTTCAGCCCTTTCGTAATATAGCCAAGCGGTACATGGCTGAACGCAATGACGACACCAAGAAATACCGTAACTACCACATATCCGGCAAAATTCTGAAACAAAAATAAGGAGATCAGATACAAGATCACCGCTATGATCTTCATGCGGGGATCCAATCTGTGAATCTTTGATTCTACCGGATAATATTGTCCTATCGTAATATCTCGTAACATTTATCTCTCCCCTTTTCGGTAAGCCAGAATAGCATCTGCCGCCTGTTTCACATTGATGGCATTGTGGGGAAGGCGGATTCCTTTTTTTGCCAGTCCTTCTACCACATACGTCACCTGCGGAGCAAGAATGCCAATTTTTTCCAATTCTTTATAGTGGGAAAATACTTCCTCCGGCGTTCCATCGTACGCGATACAGCCGCTGTCCATAACGATCAGACGTTCGGCATATTTTCCCATATCTTCCATGCTGTGCGAAACAACGATCACCGTGATCTTTCGTTCCCGGTGCAGTTTCTCGATCAGATCCAGGATGTCGTCTTTTCCCTGCGGATCCAGTCCTGCGGTCGGTTCATCCAATATGAGGATCTCCGGCTGCATCGCAAGCACTCCGGCGATCGCCACACGACGTTTTTGTCCCCCGGACAGTTCAAAGGGAGAGACATCTAACAACTCTTCGCCGATCCCAACCTGCTTCAACGCCTCATACGAGCGCAGATCAATTTCCAGATTATCCAGTCCCAGATTTTTTGGGCCAAATTTTACATCTTCCTGCACCGTCGTCTCAAAGAGCTGCTGCTCCGGATATTGGAAGACGATCCCGACTTTTGAACGCAGTTTTTTCTTGGAAAATCCTTTTTCATTGATGTCTTCGCCATTGTAATACACACCGCCGTCGGTCGGTTTCAAAAGTCCGTTCAGATGCTGGATCAATGTTGATTTACCGGAACCTGTATGCCCGATCAGACCGATAAATTCTCCCTCATTGATCTGTAAATTGATGTCATAGAGGGCTACTTTTTCAAATGCGGTTCCTTTTCCATATACATGTTCGACATGATTTAACAATAAAGCCATTTTCGTCCTCCCTCGTCAGGCAAGTTTTTCTGCCAGACAATTTACAAATTCATCTACTGTGATCAGATCCGTCGGAACATCCATTCCCTGCCGTCTCAGTTCCAATGCCAGTTCCGTAACCTGCGGCACGGCAAGATGGTATTCCTGCAGTTTCTCCGCCTCTGCAAATACCTGTTTTGGCGTGCCCTGCATCACGGCTTTTCCGTGATTCATAACCAGTACACGATCCGCCTCGGTCACTTCATCCATATAATGCGTCACCCATAAAATGGTAATTTTTTCCTTTTTATTGATCTCATGAACCGCTTTCAATACTTCCCGTCTTCCGACCGGGTCAAGCATCGCCGTCGATTCATCGAAGATAATACATTTCGGCTTCATCGCCAGTACCCCGGCGATTGCCACACGCTGTTTTTGTCCTCCGGAAAGATTGTTCGGAGATTCTTTCCGATGTTCATACATCCCTACTTTTTTCAGGGAATCGTTGACACGTTCCCAGATTTCAGCCGTCGGCACACCCAGATTTTCCGGGCCAAATCCCACATCTTCCTCGACGATGTTATGCACGATCTGATTGTCCGGATTTTGAAATACCATGCCGGCACGCTGCCGTATTTCCCATACCATTTCCGGTTTTCTCGTATCGATTCCATCGACTTCGATACAACCCTCTCCCGGTACTAAGATCGCGTTGATCAGTTTGGCAAGGGTTGACTTTCCGGAACCATTGTGGCCTAACACCGCGATAAACTCCCCTTTGTTTATCTCAAATGATAAATGATCGACTGCCAGCTCTATGCCTACCACCTGCTCTTCATCATCCCTGCGTATATATTCATACACTACATCCTGTATTGATATCACAATGGCACCTCCTGCATTATTTTAAAAGAGCGATACGGTAAAAAACCATATCGCTCTCTTTTTACACATAAACGTGTTCTTATACTAATTCAATAACAACTTCCATAGCTGCGTCGCCCTTACGTGGTCCGATCTTGATGATACGTGTGTATCCACCTTTGCGGTCAGCATACTTTGGAGCGATCTCGTCAAATACTTTGCTTGCTACATCAACTGTCTTAGTTCCTTTTCTCTTACCAGCTGTTGTGGTAGGAACTTCTGTGATGCCATAAAGCATTTTGTTCATCTGACGTCTAGCATGAAGTCTGGAAGGAGCTTCTTTTTTGATTTCTTTATCTACTTCATCAAAAACAGTAACTTTCTTTCCATCTACTACTTTCTTTACTCTCTTACCATCTTTATCTTTCTGGGCAACTTTAGCCTTGACAGTAACAGTCTCAACATTATCTTTTTCGCGAACACCAAGCGCGATCATGTGCTCAGCAATTCTGCGGATCTCTTTGGCTTTTGCTTCTGTGGTAACGATTTTTCCATGATAAAGAAGGTTTGTCACCTGGTTACGAAGCAAAGCTTTTCTCTGGCTGGATGTTCTTCCAAGCTTTCTATAACCTGCCATTTTCATGTCCTCCTTGAATATTTATAAAACAAAGTTCGATTAATCAACATTTTCACGCAATGACAATCCAAGTTCTTTCAACTTCGCAAGCACTTCTTCCAAAGACTTACGTCCCAGGTTACGTACTTTCATCATGTCATCGGCTGTCTTATTGGTGAGTTCCTCCACCGTATTAATTCCTGCTCTCTTCAGACAGTTATAAGAACGAACAGACAATTCCAACTCATCAATGCTGAGTTCAAGAACTTTCACAGAATCGTCTTCCTCTTTCTCTACGATCACTTCTGCCATACGAGCTTTCTCTGACAGATCGATAAAGGTATTCAGATGCTCACTCATAACCTTAGCTGCAAGGCTGACTGCTTCATCCGGATCCAATGTACCATTGGTATATACATCCAATGTCAATTTGTCAAAATCTGTAATCTGACCAACACGAGTATTCTCGATGTTGATATTTACACGCTCGATCGGAGTAAAGATAGAGTCAATCGGAATTACGTCGATTGCCATCTCTTCTTTCTTATTTTTGTCAGAACTTACATATCCACGACCGTTTACAACCGTCATCTCAATGTAAAGTTTGCTGTCTGCTCCACCGTTCAATGTGGCAATAATCTGATCTTTGTTGATGATCTCAAGATCAGAATCGCATTTGATGTCCGCTGCAGTGATAACACCCTCGCCATTGGCATCAATGTACATGGTTTTTGTCTCATTGAGGTTATCGCTGTGATTCTTAATTGCAAGACTCTTAATGTTCATTACAATCTCAGTAACGTCTTCTTTGACACCAGGGATCGCACTAAATTCATGAACAACGCCATCGATTTTAATGTGACTTACTGCTGTACCTGGCAGCGATGAGAGCATAATTCGTCTCAAAGAATTACCCAAAGTTGTACCGTATCCTCGTTCAAGTGGTTCTACTACAAAACGTCCATATTTCTTATCTTCAGAAATTTCCGCAATTTCAATTCTCGGTCTTTCAAATTCAAACACTCTAGGACCCTCCTTTTGGGTTTACTTAATTACTTGGAGTACAACTCGACGATAAGCACTTCATTGACAGGTACATCAATCTCAGCTCTTGTAGGAATCTGTGTAACAGTTCCTTTGAGATTTTCATGGTCAGCCTCTAACCAAGCTGGAACCATACGAGATCCTGTAACTTCAAGAATGTCTTTGTATCTCTGTGCTCCCTTAAATTTTTCTTTGATTTCAATAACATCTCCAGCTTTCAACTGATAAGATGGGATATTAACTGGTTTACCATTTACAAGCACATGCTTATGATCTACGATCTGACGTGCTTCTTTTCTTGTTCTACCATAGCCAAGACGGAACATAACGTTGTCAAGTCTCAACTCAAGGAGAATCATCAGGTTTTCACCGGTTGTACCATATTTCAATTTCTGAGCCTTTGCGTAGTAGTTACGGAAAGGTTTTTCAAGTACACCATAGATGAATTTCGCTTTCTGTTTTTCTTTCAACTGCATTCCATATTCGCTTAATTTTCTTCCGCTTCTTGCGTTTCTATTTGATTTCTTGTCGATTCCAAGATAAATTGGATCGAGGTCAAGAGATCTACATCTTTTCAGAACAGGCGTCATATCTCTAGCCATTTTTATACCTCCTATACTCTTCTACGTTTTGGTGGTCTACAACCATTGTGAGGAACCGGTGTTACGTCCTGGATACTTGTTACTTCGATTCCGCAAGCCTGAATTGCACGGATTGCAGCTTCTCTACCGGAACCTGGTCCCTTAACCATTACTTCTACTGATTTCAAACCATGAGGCAATGCAGCTTTTGCTGCTGTCTCTGCAGCCATCTGTGCTGCATAAGGTGTGGATTTTCTGGATCCTCTGAATCCAAGTCCACCTGCACTTGCCCAGGAAATTGCATTTCCCTGCATGTCGGTCAGTGTTACGATTGTATTATTAAAAGATGACTGAATATGTGCTTGTCCGCGGTCAATATTCTTTTTAACACGCTTTTTTGTCACTTTTTTTGCAACTTTCTTAGCCATTGACAAAACCTCCTATATTATTTCTTCTTATTTGCTACTGTACGTTTTGGACCTTTACGAGTTCTAGCATTCGTCTTTGTCTTCTGTCCACGAACCGGAAGTCCTTTTCTATGACGGATTCCTCTGTAGCATCCAATTTCCTGTAATCTCTTGATGTTCAAAGCGATTTCTCTACGAAGATCACCTTCAACAACCTGAGTCTTGTCAATAACGTCACGAATTTTAGCGACATCGTCGTCGGTCAAATCTTTACAACGAATGTCCGGGTTTACGTTTGCTTCGCTCAGGATTCTTTTTGAGCTTGCAAGACCGATACCATAAACATAGGTAAGACCTATCTCTACACGTTTTTCTCTTGGTAAATCTACACCACTGATACGAGCCATGTGTACTTTACACCTCCATTAAAATTTTAAAAATGTTTGTTTCGTGAATCTCATCAATCCACTATAGCCGCTTTAAATCACAACAACTCTGCTGACAAAGAACCCGCTTTTCTTTTTCCAAAGAAGCACCGGAGAAATATCGGCAGTGCTTTTCGTTGCGATATCACAGTTCCCGCAATGACGGTGGAATCTACGATCCCTGCGGGGTCCGCTGTAACACAGAAAGCAAGACATTATATAAGCACGAAAAGAACCCGAAGTCCCCTTCAGGTCTCTCAGATATATTTATTAGCCCTGTCTTTGTTTGTGTTTTGGGTTCTCACAGATTACTCTGATACGACCCTTTCTTTTGATAACTTTGCACTTTTCGCAAATTGGTTTTACTGATGATCTTACTTTCACAGTAATAACCTCCTTTCACATGTTTTGACATGTTTGTATCTATAAATCTTCATCTTTCCGGACTTTCTTGGGTTAGGGAAAGTCCTGTCAGAGCGCACTTAGCCCTCTTCAGACGAAAATCCACTTCTAACTATAACATAAATCACAAGGGAATGCAAGCACTTTTTTATTTATCTCTCCAAACAATTCTTCCTTTTGTCAGATCATAAGGGGACAATTCCAAAGTTACTTTGTCACCAGGTAAAATACGGATGAAGTTCATCCGGAGTTTTCCACTGATATGAGCCAATACTTTGTGTCCGTTTTCAAGCTCTACCTGAAACATCGCATTTGGCAGTTTCTCAACAACAGTTCCTTCAATTTCAATTACGTCTGCTTTTGACATATCATTACTCTCCTTTTTCGTGCCGTTTCCCGGCACAACTATTTACAATGATAAAATTTCTGGTTCGCCATCCGGGCGGATATAAATTGTGTTCTCATAATGTGCCGAATTCCCGCCATCCTGCGTCACTACCGTCCAGTCATCATCCAAAAACCAGACCGGCCAGTCTCCGGCATTGACCATTGGTTCAATGGCAAGTGTCATTCCGGGCTTTAAGACAGGTCCGCGTCCAAATCTCGGTTTGTAGTTGGGGATATTCGGTTCTTCATGAAGCCGTTTCCCGATTCCATGTCCTACCAGATCGCGAACGATGGAAAATCCGTTTTTCTCCACATACTTCTGGATCGCTGCCGAAATATCATATAAATGTCCGCCGGCAACTGCATATTGGATTCCTTCAAAAAAACTCTGCTTTGTTACATCGATCAATTTCTGATCTTGTTCAGAAATTTTTCCAACCGCATGAGTTCTCGCGGCATCCGAATGGTATCCTTGATAAATGACGCCTGCGTCCAGGCTCACAATATCTCCTTCCCGAAGAATCACATTTTCTTTGGGAATCCCGTGTACCACTTCATCATCAAGCGATACACAGATTGAAGCGGGGTATCCTTCATAATTCAGGAAGGAGGGAATGCATCCGAATCCACGGATCCATTCTTCCCCTTTCCGGTCAATTTCCAAGGTAGAAATACCCGGCTCAATGATCTCGCCTAATCGGTTATGAACTTCTGCCAGAATCTTTCCGGCTTCTCTCATAAGCCGGATTTCCTTTTCTGACTTTATTGTAATCATTTCTTTTCTACGCATGTAATTCACTCTTTATTATACTCGCAGATCAGCCAAGTATTGTCACGATATCTTCGAATACTTTCTGCAGATCCTGAGTTCCATCAACCTCTTTCAGGATTCCTTCTTTTGTATAGTAATCAATCAACGGCTGCGTCTGTGTATGATATACTTCCAGGCGTTGTTTTACGGTTTCCGGCTTGTCATCATCACGAAGAATGAGTTCACCGCCACACGCATCACAAATTCCTTCTTTTTTCGTCGGATTGTATTTAATATGATACGTTCCGCCACATGCCACGCAGGCACGTCTTCCTGACATACGGTCGATGATGTCCGCATCCGGCACTTCCACATTGATGGCGTAATCCATTTTTTCACCAATTTTTGCCAATGCTTCCGTCAATGCCTCTGCCTGTGGGATCGTACGTGGAAATCCATCAAGTACATAGCCTTTTTTTGCATCGTCCTGTGCCAGGCGGTCTACCACAAGATCTACCACCAATTCATCCGGTACAAGAAGTCCTTTGTCCATATATGTTTTCGCCTTCTGGCCCAGTTCCGTATTTTCTTTGATATTGGCACGGAAGATATCTCCTGTGGAAATATGCGGAATACTGTATTTTTCAGAAATCATTTTCGCCTGTGTGCCTTTTCCGGCACCAGGAGCACCAAGCATAACAATTTTCATAGCCATTCTCCTTTTTTATTTTAATGCAAAAAAGGTAAGCGACCATACGAAAATAAATTCCCGCAGGTCGATTGCCTTTTTATCTCATCATTACTTGCCCAAAAATCCTTTATAATTGCGGACTAACATCAGGGATTCAAGTTGTTTCAAAGTTTCAATAACAACACCAACAATGATGATCAAAGATGTACCGGTAAAGGATACGTTTGCTCCAAATACACCTGAGAAGACAATTGGAAGCACACATACAATAACCATTGCGACAGCACCGATAAAGATAATGCTGTTAAGTACATTGGTAAGATAATCGGTTGTTGGTTTTCCGGGACGAATACCCGGAATAAATCCACCCTGCTTTTTCATGTTGTTTGAAATTTCAAGCGGATTAAATGTTACTGAGGTATAAAAATATGCAAAGAAGATTACCAATGCGATATATACAAGCAATCCTAATGTATATTTAAAATCACCCCATGAACTAATGTTACACCAGTCGCTCTGGTTGCAGACCTTGAGGAATTTCTGAATCAAGGATGCACCTTCTCCGGATGCCGGTTTCACACCTGCAAAACTGGCAATAACAACCGGAAGCTGTAACATGGAACTTGCAAAGATAACCGGGATTACGCCGGCAGTATTTACTTTCAACGGAATGTGGCTGGACTGGCCGCCAAACATTTTCCGTCCCTGCATTTTCTTTGCATACTGTACAGGGATTTTTCTCTCGCCATCCTGAAGCCATACGATAAACGCAAACATGGCAATGATCAGAACAAGAATGATCACAGCTGCAAGGATTCGGTTTGTGACATTTGCTGCGCTCTTGATAAACTGATTGTACAAAGAGATCAGGTCACTCGGAATACGTGCAACAATGTTGATCAACAGGATAATGGAAATACCGTTTCCAACTCCTTTTTCTGTGATCTCCTCACCAAGCCACATAAGGAATGCAGCTCCTGCTGTCAAAGCAACAACGGAAATAATCACAGAAGTATATCCAGCTTCTGTAAAGAATCCCTGATTACGGAATCCGATAACGATAGCAAGACCTTCGACCAAAGCAAGTACGATAGAAAGATATCTTGTGTACTCGTTGATCTTCTTTCTTCCATCTTCTCCATCTTTCTGCAACTCTTCAAGACGCGGAATCGCGATCGTAAGAAGCTGTACGATAATGGATGCCGTGATGTACGGCGTGATGTTCAACGCAAAAATGGACATTCTTGTGAAAGATCCACCTGTCATAACATCAAGGAAGTTCAAAGCCTGGTTGTTATCAAACAAATTCTGGATAACATTTGTATTGACGCCCGGAAGCGGAATATTACATCCGATCCGGACGATGATAAGCCCCAAAAATACAAACAAAAGTTTGTTTCGGATCTCTTTCGTCTTAAACGCATTTCTTATCGTTTCAAGCATTAGATCACCTCTGCTTTTCCACCAACTGCTTCAATCTTTTCAACAGCACTCTTACTAAATGCGTTTACTTTAACTGTGAGCTTTTTGGTTAATTCTCCATTTCCAAGAATTTTCACTCCATCTCTAGGATTGTTCACAATCCCTTTATCCATAAGAGTTTCAATTGTTACTTCTGCGCCATCTTCAAATGCATTGAGACGGTCAAGTCCGATAGCAACAATATCTTTACTATTAATATTAGTAAAACCTCTCTTAGGTAATCTTCTGTATAATGGCAGCTGACCACCTTCGAAACCTGGTCTAGGTGCTCCAGAACGTGCTTTCTGTCCTTTATGACCTTTTCCGGCAGTTTTACCGTTTCCTGAACCATGTCCACGTCCACGGCGGAATTCATCGCTGTGTTTGGAACCTGCTGCAGGTTTTAATTCTGATAAATTCATTTATGGCACCTCCTTATATTAGATTTCTTCTACTTTAACCAAGTGTCTAACTTGCTGAATCATTCCTCTAACAGCATCGTTGTCAGGCATCTCAACTGTTTTGTTGAGTTTTCTGAGGCCAAGAGCCTCAACCGTTTTACGATGTTTAGGAATGGCACCAATGGTAGATTTTGTTAATGTGATTTTCAATTTTCCAGCCATGAAAAAGTACCTCCTAACCTAACACTTCTTCTACGGAAAGTCCGCGAAGTTTTGCTACTTCTTCCGGTGTCTTGAGTTCGCTCAAACCAGCGATCGTTGCAAGTACAACGTTCTGTTTGTTACGGGATCCCAAAGACTTTGTACGGATATTTTTGTATCCTGCAAGATCCAATACGGCACGCGCCGGACCACCGGCGATGATTCCAGTACCTTCTGGAGACTTCTTCATAAGAACTTCAGCACTGCCGAATTTTCCGATGAAGTCATGTGGGATACTTCCATTCTCATCGATTGGTACTTCGATGAGTTTTTTCATAGCATCTTCTTTTCCTTTGCGAATCGCTTCCGGAATTTCCATTGCTTTTCCTAAACCTGCTCCAACGTGTCCGTTGCCGTCACCTACTACTACCAATGCGGTAAATCTGAAGTTACGACCACCTTTAACAACCTTGGTAACACGTTTAATTGATACTACATTATCTTCTAATTCAAACTGACTAGCATCAATAATTTCACGTTTCATGAGTTTTCCTCCTTGTTTAGAATTGAAGACCAGCTTCTCTAGCTGCATCTGCTAATGCCTTAACTTTACCCTGATAAATGTAACCGCCACGGTCAAATACGACTTCGTTGATTCCATTATCCAAAGCTTTCTTTGCGATAACTTCACCAAGTTTTGCTGCAGCTTCTACATTATTCGTTTTCTCCAGGCCTTCTTTTACTTCACTCTGAAGAGTAGAGGCAGAAACGATTGTATTGCCGGCAACATCATCAATAACCTGCGCATACATATGATTGTTGCTGCGGAATACTGCCAAACGTGGTCTCTCAGGAGTTCCGGACAGACGGCTACGTAATCTTCTGTGTTTGTTTACGCGAACTTCGCTTCTATTTACTTTACTAACCATTCTATTTTACTCCTTTCTATTTCTTACCAGTCTTACCAACTTTACGTCTGATCACTTCATCAGAATACTTAATACCTTTGCCTTTATATGGCTCCGGTGCTCTCTTCTCTCTGATCTCAGCAGCATATTGGCCAACTTTTTCTTTATCAATTCCCTTAACGATAATCGTGTTCTGACCATCCACAGTTACTTCCAATCCTTCTGGATCTTCCATTTCTACAGGATGAGAATATCCAAGAGATAATACTAATTTTTTACCCTGCTTTACAGCTCTGTAACCAACACCGTTTACTTCCAATGTCTTAGAGTAACCTTCGGTTACACCTACGATCATGTTGTTGATCAATGTTCTGGTCAAACCATGCAGAGATTTCATTTTCTTCAAATCATTTGGACGGGAAACTTTGATCTCGTCTCCGTCTTTTTCAATTGTCATTTCCGAAGGCAATACTCTTTCAAGAGTTCCCTTTGGTCCTTTTACTGTCACCTTATTATTTTCTGCAATATCTACAGTCACACCTGCAGGTACCGCGATAGGCATTCTTCCAATTCGTGACATTTGCCGTACCTCCTATATTTTGAATAAGTTCCACTCGGCAGAAACATCTGCCTCACGGAGTTTATACTACCATACGAATGCTAATACTTCGCCGCCTACGTTCAACTTACGAGCTTCTTTGTCTGTAAGAACACCTTTGTTTGTTGAAACGATAGCGATTCCGAGTCCGCCAAGAACCTTAGGAAGTTCTTCTGCGTTAGCATAAACACGAAGACCTGGTTTGGAGATTCTCTTCAAACCGGAGATGATCTTTTCGTTTTTGTCTTTACCATATTTCAATGTGATGTGGATTGATTTAAATCCATCAACATCTACCAAATCAAAACCTTTGATATATCCTTCCTTCAAAAGAATCTCTGCAATCGAAATCTTCATCTTAGAAGCAGGAACATCAACTGTATCATGTTTTGCAGTATTTGCATTACGGATTCTTGTAAGCATATCTGCAATTGGATCGCTCATAGTCATTACATTTTCCTCCTTAACTAGATAACAAGTTCGGTCTTACCAACTTGCTTTTTTGACACCTGGGATCTGGCCTTTGTATGCCAACTCACGGAAACAAATACGACAAATTCCGTATTTTCTCAAGTATGCATGTGGACGACCACAGATTTTGCAACGGCTGTATTCTCTGCTTGAAAATTTAGCTTTACGCTGCTGTTTAATCTTCATAGACGTTTTAGCCATGAAAAACCCTCCTAACTATTTCTTAAACGGCATACCAAACTGTGCCAACAATTCACGTGCTTCTTCATCAGTCTGAGCAGTAGTAACAAAAATAACGTCCATACCACGTACTTTATCTACTTTATCGTACTCGATCTCAGGGAAGATCAACTGCTCTTTGATACCCATAGCATAGTTTCCACGACCGTCAAAGGCATTTGGATTTACACCTCTGAAGTCACGTACTCGTGGCAGTGCAAGGTTGATGAGACGATCAACGAACTCATACATCTTTTCACCACGAAGTGTAACTTTACATCCGATTGGCTGTCCCTCACGGAGTTTGAAGTTTGCTACAGATTTCTTAGCTCTTGTTACTACAGCTTTCTGTCCTGTGATAATCTCAAGGTCACTGATTGCTGTATCCAAAACTTTTGAATTTTCCTTTGCTTCACCAACGCCCATGTTGATAACAACTTTGTCGAGCTTTGGTACTTGCATAATATTTTTGTACTCGAATTTCTTCTGCAATGCAGGAACGATTTCGTTCAAATACGTTTCCTTTAATCTAGCCACTTTAAGTACCTCCTCTCAAATTAATCAATCACTGCGCCAGTTGCTTTTGCATAGCGGACTTTGTTTTTACCATCCTCAGTTTTGAAACCGATTCTTGTAACTTTTCCGTCTACTACATACATTACGTTGGAAATGTCAAATGCAGCTTCTTCTTCAACGATTCCGCCTTTTGCATTTGCCTGATTTGGTTTCACATGTTTTTTCACCATGTTTACACCCTCAACTTTGACTTTTCCATCTTTTACTTCGATTACTTTACCTTCTTTATCTTTATCGACACCGGCAATAACGCGAACGGTATCACCTACTTTGATCTTTGATGTTGCCACTTCAGGGACACCTCCTTATAATACTTCTGGAGCCAAAGATACAATTTTCATAAATTGTTTATCTCTCAACTCTCTAGCTACAGGTCCAAAAATACGTGTTCCTCTTGGGGTCTTGTCATCTTTGATGATAACTGCTGCATTTTCATCAAAACGAATATAGGAACCGTCTGGACGACGAATTTCTTTTACTGTACGAACAACAACAGCTTTTACTACGTCTCCTTTTTTAACAACTCCACCTGGTGTTGCATCTTTGACCGTAGCAACGATGATATCGCCAACTGCTGCATATCTTCTAACGGAACCGCCGAGTACACGGATGCAAAGCAATTCTTTTGCACCGGTATTGTCAGCAACTTTAAGTCTCGTTTCCTGCTGTACCATAATAGTAACTCCTTTCGAAATTTTGAATATAACAAAATTTTTGCTTCTGCAAAAAACTATCTAGCTTTTTCGATTATTTCTACAAGTCTCCATCTCTTATCTTTGGACAATGGTCTTGTTTCCATAACTTTTACTCTATCACCGATGTTACATTCATTCTGCTCGTCATGAGCTTTCAATTTATACGTTCTCTTTACGATTTTTCCGTAAAGTGGATGTTTTACGTTGTCAACGACAGCAACAACGATTGTCTTATCCATCTTGTTGCTTACAACTTTTCCTACACGAGTTTTTCTAAGTTTTCTCTCCACAACAAAGTCCTCCTTTCTTACACCTTCTAGTTAGCGGCTTTCTGTTCCATGGACATTGCTGTCTGGATACGAGCGATATTCTTTCTAACTTCTTTAATTCTACTTGTGTTATCAAGCTGGTTTGTTGCGTTCTGGAATCTCAAATTGAAGAGTTCCTTCTTAGCAGCTACTAACTCGTCATTTAATTCGGCAAGTGATTTACCATTCAAACTGTTCATGAATTCCTTACTCTTCACTGCCCGCACCTCCTTCTAAGTCTGCGCGTGAAACGATCTTACATTTTACCGGCAATTTGTGTGTTGCAAGACGAAGAGCTTCTCTTGCTGTCTCTTCTGGTACACCGGAAATTTCAAACATTACACGTCCTGGCTTAACTACAGCTACCCAATATTCCAAAGCACCTTTACCTTTACCCATTCGAGTTTCAGCTGGTGTCTTAGTTACCGGCTTGTCTGGGAAAATCTTGATCCAAACTTTACCACCACGTTTGATGTAACGTGTCATAGCAATACGGGCTGCCTCTATCTGATTGGATTTAATCCAGGCCGGCTCTGTAGCAACGATACCAAATTCACCGTAAGTGATCTTGTTTCCGCGCAAAGCCTTACCTTTCATAGAACCACGAAACTGTTTACGACGTTTTACTCTTTTAGGCATTAACATTATTTATCGCTCCCTTCCTTTGAACTAGCCTTAGCTGGTTTTCCACCTTTGGTTGGAAGTACTTCACCATGATAGATCCAGGTTTTAACACCGATCTTACCATATGTTGTGTTTGCTTCTGCGAAACCATAATCAATATCTGCACGAAGTGTCTGAAGTGGAATATTTCCTTCGCTGTAGAACTCTGTACGAGCCATATCAGCTCCACCAAGACGTCCGGAACAAGAGGTTTTGATTCCTTTTGCGCCTGCTTTCATCGCTCTTCCCATGCAGGATTTCATTGCACGACGGAAAGAAATACGATTTTCAAGCTGCTGTGCGATATTTTCAGCAACAAGCTGTGCATCGCTGTCTGGTCTCTTTACTTCTTTGATATCTACGAGAATCTTCTGATCGGAGAACTTAGCAAGCTCTACTTTCAATTTCTCGATCTCTGCTCCACCTTTTCCGATTACTACACCAGGTTTTGCTGTATATACGATAACTTTAACACGTCCGGTTGTTCTCTCGATCTGAATCTTGGAAACTCCTGCATGATACAGTTTTTTCTTCAAGAACTCACGGATCTTATAATCTTCTACAAGAGCATCAGCGAAATTTTCCGGCTCTGCGAACCATTTGGATTCCCAGTCTTTGATAACGCCGACTCTCAAACCATGAGGATTAACTTTTTGTCCCATTGTTATTCTCCTTTCACTATCTCTCATTCAAGATTACTGTAATATGGCACATTCTCTTTTCGATTCTGTAAGCCATACCACGAGCTCTTGGGCGAATTCTCTTCATTGTCGTTGCTTTGTTAGCAAAGCACTCTTCAACGTAAAGATTTTCCGGATTCATTCCATTATTATTTTCAGCATTTGCAATTGCAGATTTCAATAACTTCTCAATTACAGATGATGCATATCTAGGGTTATATGCCAAGATACCAAGTGCTGTCTGTACATCTTTGCCGCGGATTGCATCCAATACAAAGCCAGCTTTCTGTGCGGACATTCTTGCATATGACAACTTAGCGGATGGTCTAGTATCTTTATTCTGGTTTCTTTCTTTCTTGATCTGTGATCTATGTCCTTTAGCCACGGATGAAACCTCCTTTCAATATTTAAAACATTATCTGCCTTTTTTCTCATCTTTTCCATGTCCACGATAGGTTCTTGTTGCAACAAACTCACCGAGTTTGTGTCCTACCATATCCTCTGTAATATATACAGGAACATGTTTTCTTCCATCATGAACAGCGATCGTATGACCTACCATGCTTGGGAAAATCGTAGAACGACGTGACCATGTTTTAATAACTTGTTTATCTCCAGATTCGTTCATGGCATCTACTTTTTTAAGAAGATGCGCATCAGCGAATGGTCCTTTTTTCAATGAACGAGCCACTAGCTTTACCTCCTTTTATGCTTTATTTTGCTAAAGCTTTACCATCTCTTCTTCGAACGATCATCTTATTCGACTGTTTGTTTTTCTTTCTTGTCTTAAGACCAAGTGCAGGTTTGCCCCAAGGTGTACATGGACCCGGACGTCCGATACCGGTCTTACCTTCACCACCACCATGTGGATGGTCATTAGGGTTCATGACAGAACCACGAACAGTTGGGCGGATACCCATATGACGTTTACGTCCTGCTTTACCGATGTTGATCAAGTTGTGCTCAGAGTTTCCAACCTGTCCGATTGTTGCACGGCAGTTGATTGGAACCATTCTCATTTCGCCGGATGGCATACGAAGTGTTGCATATTTTCCTTCTTTTGCCATAAGCTGTGCACTGTTTCCTGCTGCACGAACGAACTGTCCGCCGTGTCCAGGATAAAGTTCAATGTTGTGTACCAATGTACCAACAGGGATGTCTTTGAGTTCAAGACAGTTTCCAACTCTTGCTTCTGCTGTCTCACCATTCATAACCTGCTGTCCAACTTTCAAGCCGGCTGGCGCAAGGATATATGCTTTCTCGCCGTCTGCGTAGCAGATCAATGCGATATTTGCTGTTCTGTTTGGATCGTATTCGATGCTCTTAACCGTTGCAGGAATTCCATCCTTATTTCTCTTAAAGTCGATGATTCTATATTTTCTTCTAGAACCGCCTCCGCGATGTCTGACAGTGATCTTACCCTGTGCATTACGTCCGGCATTTTTCTTAACGGATGTTGTAAGGGATTTTTCCGGAGTTGATGTTGTGATTTCAGAGAAATCGTATCCGGACATCTGTCTTCTAGAAGGTGTATATGGGTTAAATGTTTTAATTCCCATGAGTTACACTCCTTTCAATTCAATCAAATGTTTCTTATAAGCCTTCAAAAATTTCGATATCAGCGCTATCCTCTGTCAACTGAACGATAGCTTTCTTTCTCTTAGCAGTTTTACCTGTTGTCATTCCACGTCTGCGGTTTTTGCCTTCGCAGTTCATTGTGTTGACTTTCGCTACTTTTGTACCAGCGAACATTTTTTCAACTGCTTCTTTGATCTGACTCTTTGTTGCCTCAGTGTGTACATAGAATGTGTATTTCTTCAATTCCATGCCAGCCATAGATTTCTCTGTGATAACTGGTTTTGAGATAATGTCATAATATTTCAAATCTGCCATTATGCGTACACCTCCTCGATTGCTGCAACTGCACTCTTTGTCAAGATGACATTGTCATATTTCAAAATGTCATATACATTGATGGAGTTTGCGAATACGCCTCTTGCGGTAGGAATGTTGCGAACAGAAAGTGTTGCATTTTTTCCTTCTTCCGCTACTACGATGAGCGCTTTTTTCTTATCTAAACCGTTCAAAAGGGTTGTGATCGTCTTTGTCTTAGGAGCGTCAAATTCCATTCCCTCAACAACAACAAGTTTTCCCTCGTTTACTTTTGTTGTCAAAGCAGACTTAATTGCAGCTGCTTTTTCTTTTTTATTCATTTTGAATGAATAATCTCTTGGTGTTGGAGCAAATACAACTCCGCCGCCTTTCCACTGTGGAGCACGGATCGAACCCTGTCTTGCATGTCCGGTTCCTTTCTGTCTCCAAGGTTTTCTACCACCGCCACGAACTTCAGAGCGTGTTTTTGCTTTCTGTGTTCCCTGGCGTTTGTTAGCAAGTTGTAACACAACTGCCATATGAACCAAATGTTCATTTACTGGAGCAGCAAAGATAGAATCGTTCAATTCCATTTTACCTGTTTCTTTGCCTTCCATATTGTAAACAGATACGCTTGCCATCTGTGTCATCCTCCTTTCCGAAAAGTTATGCCTTAACGGATTCTTTAATAATAACAGTTGATTTCTTAGGTCCCGGTACTGCACCTTTTACCAAGAGGAGATTGTTTTCTGTATCTACTCTTACTACTTCAAGGTTCTGGATAGTAACCTTTACAGCACCCATCTGACCAGGCATTTTCTTGCCTTTGAATACTTTGCTAGGATCCGATGCGGAACCATTGGAACCTGCATGTCTATGGAATTTGGAGCCGTGACCCATAGGTCCTCTGGACTGTCCGTGACGTTTGATCGCGCCCTGGAATCCTTTACCTTTGCTTGTTGCTGTTACGTCAATCTTGTCACCGGCTTCAAAGATATCTGCTTTGATTTCCTGTCCTAATGTGTACTCCTCTACACCGTCAAGTTTGAACTCTGTAACAAATCTCTTGTTGTCCACACCTGCTTTGGAGAAGTGTCCCTGCATTGGTTTGTTGACGAGTTTCTCACGGATATCGCCATAACCAACCTGTACTGCACTGTATCCGTCTGTCTCTTCGTTTTTGATCTGAGTTACATAAACCGGACCAGCTTCAAGCACAGTAACCGGTGTCAAAACACCGTCTTCGTTGAAAATCTGAGTCATTCCAACTTTTGTAGCTACGATAGCTTTCTTCATCTTTCTTTACCTCCTAAATTCTACAGCGGATCACTTTCATAATTGGTCGTTTCTCACAGGTAGAAACCTGATCCAAAAAGCGGAAAGTAATCATCCTAGATGGTTTTCCCTGATCCTGAACCGGAGGACCGCTTCCAACCTTAGGACCGGGGCACTATTTTCACCCCGTAGGTTTTACACCTTACTTATATTAAATGAATTATTTCATTTTAATATCAATTGCAACACCAGCCGGCATTTCCAAACGGGATAATGCATCAACTGTCTTCTGTGATGGCTTAAGCACATCGATCAGTCTTTTATGAGTTCTCTGCTCGAACTGCTCTCTGGAGTCTTTATATTTATGAACCGCTCTCAGGATTGTAACAACTTCCTTCTTTGTAGGAAGAGGTACCGGACCGCTCACTTTTGCTCCTGTCTTTTTAATTGTATCAATCAGTTTGGCTGCTGCCATATCGATTAACTGATGATCGTATGCTTTTAAAATGATTCTCATTGTCTGCTGACTTGCCATAAAAAAAGCCGCCTCCTTTTCGTACTGAATTAATAATAGTTCGTACGACAAGTGGTGACTGTACACTCATCCGTGTGTGTCGTGCCGGTTCACACGAAAATGCCACATCGTGGCATACTTTCTCACACGTTTATCTGCTCTCTATCTGGCAGAAACTATGTTACGTACAGTGACTTGCCGTCAGGTTTACCGACCGTGATATGCTGATCTACGGTCTCTTGACATTCGCTCCACGGAAAACCCATCCATCGGATGGCAACCTCACGCTTCTTCGCTATCATGTCACAGCAATTGCTATTATACACTAAGTTTTTGGGGAATGCAAGTACTTTTTTTATTTTTTTTGCAAGCTAAATTTTCATCTTTTTTAAATTATGAAATTTAGTCTTTCAAAAAATATAAAATGCCGGACCGTGGATCATTCACCGCGGACCGACACCTTATTTTACCTGTTCAAGCTACTTTGCTTTCGCATAGGATTTTTTGGAAATAATTCCCAGTTCCGGTTCCAAAGCCCCTTTGCTTTGTTTAAGCGGCCGGATTTTATAGTAAAATTTCCTGTTCTTTACAACATAGATGTCCCGGAACGAATTTGTCGTCACCGTTGCAAACTCGTCATAAACACCATATTTACTCTCTGCACGGTATACAATATAACCGTCTGCTTTTTTGACTTTTTCCCAAGTCACTTTCATCTTACCTTTTTTGGCTTTTACTTTCACTCCGGTAACCCGTTTGGTGAAAGAAGATGTTTTTCCGCCTGCACCTGCAGCCGTATCTGCAGCTGTGCCTGTACCTGCCTCTGCTTTTAACAGTTTATCGATATTCACCGAAATTGCGTATGCGCTTTTTTCACTGTTATAGGCGTGGTTCTTTGCAACCGCCACAATTTTGTAGTAGTACTTTCTTGCATTCTTTTTCATGCTTGTATACGCACTCTCTTTTACATTTGCCACGAGTTTGTATTCTCCATTGGCTTTTTTGGAGCGGTATACATTATAGGAAACGGCTCTTTTTACCCCTTTCCACGTAATGCGTATTCCCCGTCTGCCAATATTTTTCTTACGGACAAACTGCGTGATCGGCAGTGTTTTTTTGGCAGCGGTCGTATCTGTGATATCCGGCTGCATTACGGTATTGCCGTTCTCGTTCGGCTGAATGACTGCCGGCAGTTCCGGTACTTTCGCAATTGGCAGACCGGCTGGAGGCAGCACCGGTGTGGATGACGGTGTCGGCGCCGGAGTTCCGGTCGGCGCTGTCGTTGGTACTGCGGTCGGTACTGATGTTGGCACTGTTGTCGGTGCTGTCGTTGGTACTGCCGTCGGTGCTGTCGTCGGCGCTGTTGTCGGTACTGCCGTCGGTGCTGTCGTTGGCGCTGTTGTCGGTACTGTCGTCGGTGCTGTCGTTGGCGCTGTCGTCGGTACTGCCGTTGGCGCTGTCGTCGGTGCTGTCGTTGGCGCTGTCGTTGGCGCTGTCGTCGGCACTGTGGTTGGTACTGCCGTTGGTGCTGTTGTCGGCGTCACCGTCGGCACTGGTGTTGGCGTCGGTTTTACGATACATTCGATCGAAACCGTCTCTGCCACAACCGTACCGGCATTATTTTCCAATTCAAACACATAGGTTCCGTTTTCATCGACTTCATATGCTTTTTCCGCATATGGCTTTCCGTTGACACGAACTTCCTTCACACCGGAAAGTCCTCCTTCGGTATGAATGTTAAGTGTCGCTTTTTCAACCGTGGTGGTTGGTATTCCATCAATGTTCAAAACAGGATTTGCGGTATCCTTTTTGACAGAAACTACTTCTGAAATTTCTTTTCCAAAAATATCTTTTGCGACGACTTCTACTTCATAGATACCATCCGGCAGATTGTCAATGCCAAATGTCGTCTGGTCACACTTCGTTTCCTTTCCGTCTACAATATAACGAATTTCTTTCAATGCTGCGGTTCCACGCTGTACGATTGCAACAATGGTAGCATCTTTTTTGTTCGTAAAGATATCCGGTGTAAAGTTTGGTGCTAAAATCACTTTCGCAGCCGTTTTCTCGATCATGGCACGAGAACTCTGAATGATTATGGCATTATCATGCTTATCAACGATTTTAGCATATAGGACAAAATCCATTTCATCGTTTAACTCAACCTCTTTTCCGTTATAGTCAATCCATCCGTCATTTTCGTCAAAGGTTTCTCCCTGTTTGACAATCTGGTAGCAAACAGATTTTATGCCGGACTGATCATCCTGTGCATCGATTTTCGCATAAAATCCTTTGGAAGATACAAGAATATCTCCTTCGTCAGATTTCATAACATTATTGGTTCCGGATTGGTCTGTCAACTCTATTTTTCCGGTCGGATCCACAACATCCTTAAACCGGGCATACAGTTTTTCATCTTTCGATACCACATAATGAAAATCCTTCTTATCACCGAGAAACTCATTCGCGGAATTATACCAGCCCACAAACTGATACCCCGGCTTTTCTACTGCCGTAAGATCAAATACAAAGCCGGTATCGGTGTCATAATGATACGGAACTTCATCCCCTGTATCAGGAGTTTCTACCATTCCGGAGGTTCCTTGTGCGGTCAGCATATCTTCTCCACATTGTACCGTACCACCCTGCGTTACGTACAGTTCCATGTCATACTGATTGCGAACCGTATACGTAATTATCTGTGATTCCTGGCAGGAAGCTGTTTTCGCAGTGACTTTGACTTTGATCTCAACCGGTCTCTTTCCATTCGGAATGCGGCTGAAGAAGATTTTGTCTCCCTGAATTTCAACCACTTCGTTTTCAATTACAGGGCTTTCTGCCGTGGCAGTTTCAACGGAGGTACTTTCACTCTCAGCAGCCGCCGCATAATCTGCGCTGACAACTTCGTATGCATATTGCACATTCGCCTGTGTATGATCCTTATGCACATCACACCCCGTCACATCCGACTGTACATCAAATTGACGCATCTGTTTTTCGCCTGTGGACGGCACAAGAACAAGATCATCGTAGGTACGCAGTGCAATCTTACACGTACATATCCGGCGTTTTAAGGTAACTGTATATACATTTTGTGCTGAGCCTTTCTTTACCACGATCGTGAGCACATCACCATCCCAGTTCTTGCTTACTGTTGTTCCCCGATCTGCTTCTGTATAAACATCCGGCAAGTTAAGTTCCGGATAACCAAACGGTATTTCTACCGTATAATCTCTCTGATATGGTTTAAATTCTTCGCTTAATTTAATGCCAAGTTTCTGTTCTTCCGCATTACCAACCAGAAGATTGTTCAGACAGGTTGCATCGGAATAATTATAGACCGTACGTTTTCCCGTCTCATCTTTTGCCACAATCGTAAACTGCTTTGTGGAAACAGAGGTCTTTAAATCTATCGTTCCGGAATCCATTGTCTGCGTCGTGTAACTCTTGCTGCACAACGGAGTTTTTCCGGAAACCGTAAACGCTCCATTCGCGTTTTCTTTGATCTGATCCTCCGCTATATTTCCTTCGTACACAGCCATCCGGCTCAACGGAATTTCATTTTTTTCGTCTCCGATACAATAGAACAATTGATTGGAAACGCCATCCGGTGTATATAAAGATACTTTTGGTCCACCTGACAACAGTTCAACACATAGGATTTCTGTTGTCGCATTTCCCTTCATATCTTCCACAACCATCTTATAATATCCATTTTGGGTAATATTAACCGGATATTTGTCCGCTAAGGATTCTGTCTCCTCACTTACTGTAATCTCCGGTCCAATATCACTTACCGCCTGCGTAGTCATATTGTCTATTTTCTGCAATTTAACAGATTTGATCTTACGCTCTGCCGTGATATCATAAGACAGATATGCACTTGACTGCGTAAACTTCGTAATCTCTTTGCCGGCTTCATCTACCAGTTTAAGAGAAACTTTTGGCCAGTCATCTGACTTCTCTGATGTCTTTTCTGCTTCTTCCTCAAATTGTTTGATCTCCACTTTTTCCGTAGAGATATTTCCAAAACTATCCTCTGCAATAACATAATACGTTCCATTTCTGCTTATTCGCAGAATCCCTTTGGCAAACTGATTGTTTACCTGTGTATCCGCACCGTTTCCACCGATGCTGACGGAGTTAAGCATTACGTTATCGTATACATAAACCGGTATTTCAAGCACCGTTCCCGGCTGAAGTTTTGTAACATCCGTTGGAAGTGTTTTCCCGATTACAATCTTCGGTGCTGTCTCATCCTCTTCGATCTCTCGTCCGGTATCTCCCGCACTTCGGTCTGCATAGTACTCGATCATAGAGTCAAACGATGCGGTATTACTCAAAACTTTTACCGTAACGGTATGCTTTTTCAAAGAAGTATTTTTAAAGTCAACCGTATGACGTTTATAGTATTTTCCTTCCTCTACACCATCGGCATCTTTGTACTTCTTGGTCGTGTAACCAAAGCTGTTGTTACTGGATACCTCAATATCTCCGGTATAGTAGAAATCAATGCTGCGTGCATACGTTGTAAAGGTAAATGTATTCCCTTTGGCTCCGATACAGATGTCATTATTATATGGAAGAATTGTATTCTGGACGATCGCTCCTACGCCTTCGTCCTTCCACTCTGTTCCTCCAACCGGATTATCAAAGGTAAATACCTCGTTATCCGTAGAAATATTACATCCGGATATCGTTGAATTGAAGGTAATATCCTTAAAGGAACCTGTCGTTGTATCCGCAATTCGAAGGATACCACTGCCTTCCTTCTGTGCTGTCACACTGACATATCCCGTCTTCACATTGTATGCTGCATTGGAAAGGATCTTATTGTCTGCAAGTTCCGCATTTCCATCTCGATTCAGCTTCATCTCCGTAAGCGTAATGTTACTCCGCTTGCTGATATCAAGGGCTGCCTCGAATTGCAGATTAAAGTTTACCGGATTTCCAACTGTCAGCGATACCTTATCCAGGCAGTCAAAACGGGTAGCCGGAACAACTTTTCCATAGGCAATGTTGTTTTTCTGTTCGTACTCTGCCGTACTGCTCTGCATAGTAAACTGCAGATTTGCTGCTCCGATAGCATCCTCCGGATCAAACGCCGTCATTGGGATTGCAATGCGTCCCTTGATCGTCCGGGTGCTTCCCGCCGGAATGGATTTGTTTTCAGATATTGTGTTTCCGGCATTTGTATAACCGAGGTAATCAAACACTCCTGATTTTCCATTTCCGAGAAGCGGTGTCTCTTTTCCATCACTGCTGGTGATCAATTTTCCATTTATTTCCAGCGGAACGTATTTATCCTCTCTGCTGTCCGTCTTTCCGGATGTATGCTTCACCTCAAATGTTACATTGGATGCGGCTTTTACTCCTTCATTTTTCACCGTCATCTCAACATCCGCCATGATACAGGATATATTATTAACACTGCATTTTTCCAGAGTATCTCCTGCCGTGATTTCTACATTCTCAATGGACAGTTCCGCTTTTTCACCAATTTCTATTTTTCCCTGGCCATCTTTTTCTGCAATCGTACTGATCGCTTTGGCCTGGGAATACCCAGAATCTTCCTGCACTTCGAAGAAGATACAGCCTCCTGCAATGTCTCCCGGAAGCGCCTTCATCTCCAGGGCATCTGTTGTCACCTGCTGGCCGGCAAGAATGTTACTTTCAACCTTCCATTTTCCAAGTTCGCTCTCGCCGCTCTTTGTAGATGCTTTCAGCGTAATGTATGCCGGATTCGCCTCACTTGCACGAATTGCCGCATCCCCAGTATTGCGGAATGATACACTACCGGTCAGTTTTTGTCCTGCCACAAAATCATTTTTTTCAAATGAAATGGATGCTTCTCCAATCTTTTGTTTTCCTACCCCATAGGAAATCGCATAAATTCCTGCACTTCCCTGCATACTTCCCTGCGTCGTTTCCGGCACATATTCTGTATAATCTTCTCCCTCAAACTGTACCGTAGTCTTTTGCAGTTTCGTCATGGTTCCTTTGGTAAGTATGGTAAGCGTACCGTTTTCATTGTCACTTGTCGGCTTTCCAATTGCAATCTGCGGCGAGTTAAAGATAAACTGATCTTGCCCGCCACCCTGCTTGGTATCATAAAATGCCTTCTGCGCCTCCTCTGACGACATATTCTGTGAAATCGAATTTTCATATACCTGCATATGATTCATCGCCAGCATAAACGGCTTACCAAATTTTCCGACTTCCGGATCATATTTTGTCACATACAACGCATTATTTACCGTATTCGGCACTGTCTGCGTGTACACGGCCGAGATATTTCCGTCTCCATCCGTACCAATGGTAGCTTCCGTCTGGGATTCGCCCTGTTCTTCATCCGTCTCAAACAATCGTTTTTCTATAATTGGTTCCGTTGTACTTTCCAACGCATTTTTAAGACTGCTTTCTTCTATTACATACGTAATTCCATTGACATTATAAAGAAGAAATGTTTCTTTTTGTCCGTTAGCACTCAGTTTTCCATGTAAAAATTTCAAATTCGAGAAGTTTGGTGATTCCAGGGTTTCTTTTTTTGCTCCCTCTACATAAATACCATCCTGCTCATCACTATCATCATAGTCCACCAGTGTTTTCAGTAAAACCGGTCTGCCAAATTTCAATCCCAGTTTTTCTTCCTCTGTCTGCTGTACATCCACCGTTTCCACGGTTGCTTTCTGCACATACAGTTTCTTTATTTTTGCATCTTCTTTTTGAGAACCATACTGGTCTTTCTGTTCTGTTACATAGGAAAGATAATAACTGTTGTCCTCTGCTGCCGCAAACTGTACATCTTCATAACGTGTTTTCTGATCTTTCCATTCGTCTGAAATATCCAGAACATATGTTTGGTATGTTCCGTCTCCCTGTTTTACACTGTAATGAAGTTTGGAATACTTTCCATACAGATAATCTGTCGTAAGCGCATATTCATAATTTGCCTGCGCATAAGGATCTCCTGTTCCCGATTTATTATCTGCATTATTTCCCTTGGCATCTTCATCATATTTCTTTTTATACTCTTTCTCGCGCTCTATCATCTCCGTCTCAGTATACGGCTCCGTATCCACAAACAAGTGCACATCGGATACCGCACTTACCGGGAGAAAATGATATCCTGCGTTCTGACTGAGCACAACCGCATCGGTAAACTCGTCAGGCTGCGAGGCATCAAATTGTGCCGTCTTAACTTCTATCATCCGGCTTGCCTTCTTCAGCATCTCCTGTGCTTCGGTGTTGTCCGGTATGGCTGCTGCCGCACTTTCCAGATAAGAGGTCCATGTCACTTTAATCTTATCTCCCTCAACAACGGCATCGTAGTTGATGTCTCCGGTTCCCTCTTCTGCCCCTGCTTTGCGGTCAACCACAATATATTTTGTCTGGGAGGCAGCATCGATCGGATTCACAAGTCCCATGACCTCTTTTCCATCCTCGCCGCCCTGTCCGGTACTGGTTGTGGAAAGTTTTGACATAACCAGCTGTGTATTATTAAGGCTATGTCCCGGATTTTTACGGCTGATCGTATATAAAACGTAGTTCGTATCACCAACCGTCAGCAGTTTATAATCTGAGGCACTGTCAAATCCGCTTCCGAGTTCCACGGCAGAAGCATTGTTGCCATAACCACTTACCTGAAACTCATCTAAGCCGTCGATATCGTATGCCTGTGACGTCATATCATCCTGCGCCGCATTGTCATCCGAGGAATTAATATTCTGCATACGGAATACATTTTTCGGTTTTGATACGCTTACCGGCGCTCCTGCGACATCCGAGTCAACTTCTTCGGAAGTACTCGTACCGCCCATATCCATTCCCACGACCTGCCAGGAGAAAAACCACGGTTTCTTATCATCTTCCAGCCTTGATCTGTCATATCCGCCTTTGCACCCGATAATATCCATCTCGTAGGAGAAGAACAAAAATACCGCACGGAATCCGACCGCCGCCGACGTGACAAATTCATCCACCGTCGTCTTTTTATTAAATGTAAAGGCAAAAGAAACCGATACCTTTACATAAACTTCAAGTTTTGCCAGATCCACACCAAATCCGGCACCTGCTTCCACATACAGACTCGGATTCATCTTTAATCCTGCAAAAGATACCTCATTCTGTATACTGGTTGTTTCATCCCCGTTGTCAATTTCTTTTTTCTCCAGCTGGATACCGGTCTGTGCCTGTAATCCGATCCCCACCTGCACGTATACATAAAAGATCGGACATGTCTGGAAACGGTATTGAAGCCGGACACTTCCCTCGATCGACAACGCGATCATTGCCGATGAAAACTCATATTTACCGGTAAGTTTACTATACTTCCAGACAAAGGACAGATTTACCGCAATATCGATACTCTGTTTGTTTGACTTTCCTTTTAATGGCGTAGCGTTTGCAGCTTTTCCCGTATTTCCGTTATTGTCCGTTGCCTTCCGCTGTTTGCGCAGCTGCTTAAAGATATTATCGCTTGGGCTTGTCATGGCTTTTTTCATATCCTTTAAGCCCTCAACGCCTAAAATATCCCTCTCAACACCGGCTCCGTTCTGGGAGGAAGCACCAAAGATCGGGGTTCCTACGGAAAATCCAATCTCGTCTTTTCCCATCATAAACTTGCCTAATCCAAGACCGATATTCAGACTCGGAAGGCTTACTTCCGGTTTGGTATCTGCCACATCCGGCTGTTTATCCGTTACGTTGTCATCGTCTTCCGGCGCTTCGGCATCGGATACCGGAAGGGAACGAAATCCCTGCGCTGCCGGTTCCGGTACGGTATAAAAACGTCCCCGCTGTGTAGAAGTTATTTTTTCCTTGCCTGCCTCATTAATACGTGACGTAAGATAATACGTCTCATTTCCGTGAAGACAGCCAAGATAGCCATTGATCTGAGATTTTGTCGATGCTGCCACAAACCCATTTGGCATCTTTGTTTCATACACCTTTATCTTTTCCGGAGAACCAAACGCGGTACGAAGATTTCCTTTCCAGTTCGGATTCCATTCGTATTCATTGGTTGCCGTATTCATCTTCGCAGGACTCGCATCATATCCTGACAAGAACGATACGGTTCCGCTTGTGACCGTTCCATACATTTTTACCGTACCGTCTTTTGTGGAAATATCACGATACGATTTCATCTCTTCCGTCATTTTTGTCTTCTGTTCTTCCGATGTCTGCGTTGTCACAAATCCCGGAACAACCTGGAACGTCTCGTTTGCATTGGCTCCCGGAGGCGTCGTAAGACAAGCCGGCTGCACATCAAAATCCACCTTGATCAAAATATCTTTTCCAAAATCTGTTATCTGATAGGCTTCATCCGGATTGAGAATCTTGATCGGCTCTGTACCGTCTTCTTTTGCGGTATATTTTCCGTCCTGATTCACATCTTTATACAAAGACACCATTTTTTCTGCCAAAACCTCCGGCTCTCTCACAACATTCACGGCATCCTTGGTATAGACGGAAAATGTCACTGTATTTGCAACAAGATCCCTGTCTGAAACAGGAATGTCTGCATTTCCCTCATAAACTTTATTGTTATAGAGAATCTTTGTTCCATCCTGCAGATTAAAATTGATCTTATTAAAATTCTTTACATCACTGGCGGTATGCGAAAAATCCGTATTGGATGTCTTCCATGTAACAGCGGCACCATCCACTTTAATATTTTTGCGTATCGTCTCTAATTTCTTCTGTTTCTCTGCACTTGTTTCTTCCTGCAGCATAGAAGTTTTACAATTGATCTTAATATTCTGATAACGATTGTAAACACAATTCAGGCTGTAAGATGCCGTAGTTGACATTCTCCGGTTATTACGCGTAAATTTTACCGTTGTGGATTTATTCGAAATCTTACCGTCGACAACAAGCGTTCCACCTTCTTTTAACTGAACGGACTCCAGTTTGTAAACACCTGTGTTGTCCGACTGCTTTACATTCAACTCACTTCCAAGATAAAATTTTCCATCTCCGTTAAATCCGCCATTCATAAGCGAAATAACCGGTTTCAACCCCTGCTTTACTGTCTTTACTGCACTTTCTGTAGAATTTGACAGGCGGTTCATGTCACCGCTGTTACCCGTTGTGATATTTAAGGTCGGTGCAGTATCGATATTTCGGCGTTTCAGCACAAAATCATTCACCGATACCACATTGGTCTCTCGATCACGCACTCTATCGCCGCGTTTGGTAATAAATGATTTTAATACAATATGTGTTGCCTTACCCGTATCGGATATATCATCAAATGACACCTCTTTCTCAACACTCTGGTTCGATTTACTTCCATACTGGGAGTAAATTGCTTTTTGCGCCTTTTTACTTTCACTCTCGACCAGCGGTTTCATATTGTCATCACCGCTTCCGTTCGTATATGGTGTAAGACTCGTCGCAAAACTTTTATCTCCAATGGCAAGCAGGAACCCGCTCAGATAATTATAAGCAGCATATAAACGCTTATTGGTCGTTACGTTCATTTTAACGGACATGCCGCTGTACATATTGGCAAGATCTTCCACTTCAAAATACGTATTGCCGCGGTAATCCTCTTTCAGCATCTGAATAAACACAAGATTCTGCAACGTCGATTTTGTCAGGCTTTTTTCTTTGGAGTTACTATCATATGCCGTGTATTCCTCCGTAAGATTCGCCGTCCTGCCCCACTTACTTGTCAATCCTTTTGTACTGATCTTATAGGAAAAATCTGTGTCGGCCTGCGCAGACATGTCCGCTTTGTCATCGGCACTTTTCTCATAAGATACCTTCTGTTCTTTTTCTTTTACCGGCGTTACTTTAATCTCGTTCTTACCAGACTGCGTAATTGCCTTTTTCCCTTCTTTGACACGCTTGGATGCGTCTTCTGCCTCGGTACTCTTTGACGCCGTCGCAACATTATCGTTGTCCGCAGTATCCGTATTAAACAGATCGACACGGATCTCCTGTGCGTTCTTTTTGATATTTCCACCCTTTGCGTTACTCAGCTGAATGGTAAAGTAACGGTCTTCTTCTGTCTTCTTATTGTCATTCAGAAGTTCGACTTCAATCTCCGTACTCTCGATACCACCGCTGAAACTTGCCGTAGACGAAGCCTTTGCGTAATCTGTTCCCGCTTTGGCACTTCCATCTACGGTCTTGTAATCCACCGACGATACATACTGTGTCGCTCCCGTTCTGGTTAATTTAATCTTCGCTTTTCCTGTACTCTTATCAACTCTCACCTTGCTGAGTGCAAATCCCATTGTGCTTTCGAGTTTTTCCTCATCATCCTTGATGCACATTGACAAGCGGTTGGCGGTTTCCGTAAACGCTGCCCCTTCCACTTCATAAATGGTAAAAGATGCCAGTTCCTCTGCTTCATGCTCTTCATCATCTGTTGCTTTGACAACAATATCTTTTACCCATTCGCCATCCTCAAAGTCTACCTGCAGGAAACTTGTTTTAAATGGCATCTCGCGGTCAAGTGTAACATCCGTATAACTTCCTTTTTCATATGTATTCTCATCTGTAATATGACGGCTGTTTACGTTGATCCACAATTTTTGTGAACTTTCTTCACCGGTCGTCTTTGACAGACCCAGTTTGTAATCTGCTTCTACCACACATACATATTCGTTTTCATTAAACTCTTTTTCGCTTACCGTAAGAGTTTCCTTTGCTCCCTCAGCAGCTTCCCATTTTCCGTCCTTTTTTACATGCCAGAAATATCGTACATAGTCTCCCTCTACGTCTTTCAGGGAAAGCGTAACTTTCTGATCCTCTTTTTTTGATACAATGTCATAAGAACTGCTCACCTGCTGCTTGCCGGTGGTTCCGTCGGCTCCGATCGGATTTTCCACTTTTACGGTATAATCCTTGTTGGACGCAGCATTTGCATAGACAAGTTCTTTCTCCTCTTCATCCAGTGCAGCCACCGCCGGCGTAATTGCCACCTTTGCGGTCGCTTTTCCCTTTGTTCCTCCAAGACGATAGATTGTTATCTTCTGCTCTTTCGCATTCTTTCCCTCTTCTATCGTTATCGAATCGTTTTTAAACGCAAATGTTCCATTTGGGAATTTTTCCTCCCAGGACTCCTCTTCTTCGATCGTCTTTCCATCTTTTCCTGTCACGGACAGGTTCCCCTTTTTTTCTGCTTCATAAGCATAGGATGATGTTCCTACGCTGGTCACAGTCATGACCCCTGCGAGAAAAACCGCCAGCAGACGCTTTCGTAAATGTTTCATACTCTATTCCTCCTGAATTTTACAATATATTTCGACTATTTTATCATATTTTAATATTTTTGTCTCTCTTTTTTCATAAACTCCCCCTATATGTCACAAGAGGGATTCGTCCCCTCTTGTCTTAAAAATATTGATTTTCACATCACTGCCCCGGAATCCGGAATAACGATGGGCAAAAAAAGTGCCGGACTATGAAATCCTCTCCATAATCCGGCACCAGACTGTGTCTTATGTGACTTATGTGTCTTACTCTTCTGCTTTCTGTACTTCTACAATCGCATCCTTCTTCATAGGGATACGGCAGTTTTTGTTATTTCCAAATTCTACGATCACGACATTATCGTCCGGCATATCGATCACAACGCCGTAAAATCCGCTTGTTGTCAGGATACTGTCACCAACGGCAAGACCACCGATCAATGCCTGATGTTCTTTTTCCTGCTTTTTCTGTGGACGGATCGCAATCAGCCAAAATACACCGATAATAACTACCACATAAATGATCATTCCAACTGTTCCCATTTCTTTACCTCCTGGCTCTGTTACGAGACTTAGTATTCATTAGATTCCATGGAATCCAATTTTTTCTTTTTATATTCTTGAAAGCGATTTTCTTCGATCGCATCGCGAATCTCACTCATCATTGTATTATAAAAATAAAGATTATGCAAGACTAATAATCGAAGTCCCAGCATTTCTTTTGCTTTGAGCAGGTGTCGGATGTACGCACGCGAGTAGTGGCGGCACGCCGGACACTGGCATCCTTCCTCGATCGGACGCTCATCCAGTTCAAAGCGTTTGTTCATTAGATTCATCTTTCCAAATTTCGTATAGGCGTGTCCGTGACGGCCATTTCGCGCCGGATATACACAATCAAAGAAATCCACGCCGCGCTCGACACTTTCCAAAATATTCGCTGGAGTTCCGACGCCCATCAGATATCTCGGTTTGTTATCCGGAAGATGCGGCACAACTTCATCAAGAATGCGATACATCTCTTCATGGCTCTCGCCGACAGCCAGTCCGCCGATGGAATAGCCCGGCAGATCCAATTCGGAAATCCGCTGTGCGTGCTCGATACGGATGTCTTCAAACGTTCCTCCCTGATTGATTCCAAAAAGCATCTGCTCCTTGTTGATCGTATCCGGGAGAGAATTTAAGCGGTCCATCTCACGTTTGCAGCGTTCCAGCCAGCGCGTCGTACGGGCGACAGACGCTTCCATATACTCGCGTGTCGCCGGGTGCGGTGCGCATTCGTCAAATGCCATCGCGATCGTCGATCCCAGATTGGACTGGATCCGCATACTTTCTTCCGGCCCCATGAAAATCTTTCTTCCGTCAATGTGCGAATTAAAATAAACGCCTTCTTCTTTGATCTTGCGGAGTCCCGCCAGGGAAAATACCTGAAATCCGCCGGAATCCGTAAGGATCGGGCGGTCCCAGTTCATAAATTTGTGAAGACCTCCCATCTTGCGTACAACGTCGTCCCCCGGTCTTACATGAAGATGGTACGTATTGGACAGCTGTACCTGCGTTCCGATCTCTTTCAGATCCATCGTAGAAACGGCACCTTTGATCGCTGCAACAGTTCCTACATTCATAAATACGGGCGTCTGGATATCCCCATGCGGGGTGTGAAAGGTTCCGCTCCGCGCCTTTCCCTCTCTGGCTTTTATCTCAAACATTGTCTTCTCCTTTATCTTTTTTTGGTGTCAATAGTATCGCGATACGAAGATATCCCCAAAGGACGATCGGGAGCAGAATGGATGCTCCGAGACAGGCTTTAAACAGTCCCGGTGCCTGTGGCGACGTCGTCAGTGCCGCGATCAGTGTAATAATATATAGTGCGAGCAAAAGAAGGATTCCGGCCATCGCGATAATTCGGACGGATTTTGGATATCTGCTTTTTGGCTCTTTTTTTGTATCAGTCATTGTCTTCCTCACTTTCTCTGCGGATACGTGTCAAATGTTCCTTGAGTTGTTTTTCATAACCCTGATCAGACAGATTATAAAAATGGGTGTCTTTGCAGGCATCCGGCAGATATTGTTGTCTGGCATAATGGTTTTTGTAATCGTGGGCATATTTGTAACCGATTCCATGTCCCAGTTTCGCTGCCCCTTTATAATGCGCGTCTTGTAAATAGGAAGGAATTTTGTAATCCGGATGTGCTTTCACAAATTCCATCGCACCGTCGATCGCCATGATCGCCGAATTGCTCTTTGGCGCACATGCCACATACGTGGCTGCCTGTGCAAGGATGATCCGTGCTTCCGGCATCCCCAGCTGCATGACCGCCTGCGATGCCGCCGTCGCTACGACGAGCGCCTGCGGATCCGCATTGGACACGTCTTCTGCCGCACAGATCATGATGCGGCGTGCGATAAAACGGATATCTTCGCCGGCATAAAGCATTCTCGCCAGATAATACACGGCGGCATCGGGATCCGATCCCCGCATACTTTTGATAAACGCAGAAATCGTATCATAATGATTGTCTCCGGTCTTATCATAACGGATCGTCCGCTTCTGGATGCATTCCTGCGCTACTTCCAATGTAATATGAACGTTTCCATCCTCGCCGCGCGGTGTCGTGAGCACCCCAAGTTCAATCGCATTGAGCGCCATGCGGGCATCTCCGCCGCTGATCTCCGCCAGAAAAGAAAGCGCGTCTTCGTCCATCTCGGCATGGTAACTTCCAAGTCCTTTTTCCACATCGGTAACCGCCCGTGTCAAAAGGGCTTTGATATTTTCTTTGGAGAGCGGATGGAGTTCAAAGATGATCGAGCGGGAAATCAACGCTCTGTTTACCTCAAAATACGGATTTTCCGTCGTTGCACCGATCAAAATGATCGTTCCGTCCTCAACAAACGGAAGCAGATAATCCTGCTGGCCTTTATTGAAGCGGTGAATCTCGTCAATAAACAAAATCGTCTTTTTGCCGTACATACCGCGGTTTTCCTTCGCTTTCGCGACCACTTCTTCCATATCCTTTTTTCCGGCAGATGTCGCATTGATCTGCAAAAATTCCGCTTTTGTCGTCGCCGCAATCACTTTCGCAAGTGTCGTCTTTCCGGTTCCCGGCGGGCCATACAACAGGATAGAACTCAGTTTATCCGCCTTGATCGCACGATATAACAATTTATCCTTCCCGATGATATGCTCCTGCCCCACCACTTCATCCAACGTCGTCGGACGAAGGCGCGAAGCGAGCGGAGACTCTTTTTCCTTATTTTTTTCATTCATATATTCGAGTAGATCCATATTTTATTTCCTCTATCTATCTTACATTTTCCTCCGGTTTTGTCAACCAGTTCTTTTTCAAATGCCTGAATTTCTCTCTCAGGAACCTCATACGTGATCGACACATTTTCCCCGTAATCGACATTTTCTTCTTTCAGTTCTCTTGCGGCTGCCAAATATTGGATTTTGCCAAGGTCGACATAATCGGTTCCTATGGTTAAGCGGTAACCGGCTTCTTTCTGACGGATCTCACAATTTTCCAGTGCTTCTTTCGTCGCCGCCGAATACGCCCGCACAAGACCTCCGGTTCCAAGCAGCGTGCCGCCAAAATATCTCGTCACGACGGCAAGGGCATCGTGCACCCCGGCTCCCACAAGCAGATCTAACATCGGTCTTCCAGCGGTTCCCGACGGTTCTCCGTCATCACTGCACCGCTCCACTTCATTTTTCTCACCAAGCACATACGCAAAGCAGTGATGTCTGGCATCATAATGTTTTTTCCGAATCTGATTTACGATATTTTGTGCTTCTTCCTCGGATCCGATGGGATAGATCTCTCCGATAAAACGGGATTTTTTTTCTATTACTTCGGCGTTTCCGCCCTGATATATCATCTTTATCGCTTCTGGCATATCCATTATCCTTTCGCCCCTTTTACAATAGTGTACTAATTTTTCTTCCCCTTTGCAAGACTTTTTGGTATACTATAAGAAAAGGACCGAAAAAAATTTTAGAAAGGATGGATCATTTCTATGAATTTCAGCCAAAGAAATACGGTAGAGCGGGCGAAAAAACTCAAATCTCCTGCCACACACCGTTTGAATAAATGTAAAGTCATGGCCGCGCGCATCGTACTGATCTCACTGGTTGTCATCGCTGCGATCGGACTCAGCGGCATATCCGGCATCGTAAACGGACTCATGGAGACGGCGCCGGGCATTGATTCGATCAATGTCATCCCGGATGGCTATGCGACAACAATCTTAAACAGCAAGGGAAAGACGATACAGACCCTTGTGGGAAAAGAAGCGAACCGCCAGTATGCGACGCTGGATACCATTCCAAAGCACCTGCAGAATGCCTTTGTCGCCATTGAGGACGAGCGTTTCTGGGTGCATGACGGAATTGACCTGCAGGGAATCTTCCGTGCGACGTTCAGCGGTCTGACCAATGGCGGAGAATTTCACCAGGGTGCCAGTACGCTGACACAGCAGCTCCTAAAAAACCAGGTATTTAACGGGGGCGAAGAAGCTACTTTTGCCCAGAAACTGGAAAGAAAGGTACAAGAACAGTACCTTGCCATCCAGCTGGAAAACCGTCTGTCAAAAGAACAGATTTTGGAATATTATCTGAACACGATCAATCTCGGACAAAATACTCTCGGCGTCCAGGCAGCCGCCAAACGCTACTTTGATAAAGATGTATCGGAACTGACCATATCCGAATCGGCAGTCCTTGCGGGGATTACCCAGAACCCGGCAGGTTACAATCCGATCACTCATCCAAAGCGAAATGCCAAAAAACGGACGACAATCCTTACTTACATGAAAGAACAGGGATATATCACTTCCGACGAATATGAGAAAGCCATGGCAGACAAAGTGTATGCCCGCATCAAAGCCGTAAACAAAGAAACCACGGCCACACAGACGACCACTTCTTATTTTACGGATGCTTTGATCGACCAGGTGATCTCGGACATGAAAAATGAGCTGGGATATACGGAAACACAGGCTTACAATGCCTTGTACCGCGGCGGACTGACAATTTATACGACACAGGATGCTTCCGTCCAGAAAGTCTGCGACAATGTGATCAACAATCCTTCGTATTATCCGGCCGGCTCTACGTATCAGCTCAATTACCAGCTCACCGTAACCGACGCCGAGGGTGTCGCACACAATTACAATGCCGGCACGATGAAAAACTGGTTTGCCCAAAAGAAAAAGAAAAAAATTCCACTTTATTATACCGACAAAAAGAAAGCAAATCAGTATATTAAAATATACAAAAAAGCGATGTCAAAAGGTGACGGATGCAAAGTTGAAGGAGAAAAAACGGACTTTGTCATCCAGCCGCAGGTTTCTTTTGTTGTGATGGATCAAAAGACCGGGCAGGTCAAAGCCATCTGTGGCGGACGCGGACAGAAAACTGCCAGCCGTACTCTAAACCGCGCAAGCACATCCCTGCGCCAGCCGGGTTCTACGTACAAAGTCCTGTCCACGTATCTGCCTGCACTGGATACTTCGGGCATGACACTGGCAACACAGCAGAAAGACGAACCATATTATTATCCGGGCACCAAGCGGCTTGTAAAAAACTGGTATCGCGGCTACCGTGGTACAGTGACGATCCGCAAAGCGATCGCAGATTCCATGAACGTCATCGCCGTCAAAACCCTGGAACAGGTAACGCCAAAAGTCGGTTACGATTATCTGCTGAACCTTGGATTTACCTCTCTCGTCGAAAGTTACACCGACGCAAGCGGAAAGATCTACAGCGATATCTCCCTTCCGATGGCGCTTGGTGGATTGACAAAGGGTGTCTCCAATCTAGAATTGACAACTGCCTTTGCAAGCATTGCCAACGATGGCGTCTACAACAAAGCGACGTTTTATACCAAAATTATCGACCATGACGGAAATGTCCTGCTCGACAAGACACCTGTCGTAACAAAGACGCAGGACAAAAAGGGAAATGACGTAACGGTCGTGACAACTTCTTCCAGCAAACAGGTGATGAAAGATTCGACCGCATTCCTTCTCACAAGTGCGATGCAGGATGTCGTAAATTCCGGTACCGGAACCGCTGTAAAACTAAGTGAGATTAACGTACCGGTTGCCGGAAAGACCGGAACTTCCACCAGAAATAAGGACTTGTGGTTTGTCGGCTACACGCCGTATCTCACCGCCGGGATCTGGGGCGGTTACGATGCCGGCGAAAAGCAGAGCAACACAACTTATCATAAGGCAATCTGGAAAGCAATTATGGAAAAATTGAGTAAAAAACATAAAGATGAAAAAGCGAAATTTACGATGCCATCTTCCGTCGTTGCCGTGCGGACATGCACGGTATGCGGAAAACCACTGGCTGAAAACCACTACAGTTCCCGAAGCAAAAAGGAATATTTTGCCAAGGGAACCGTACCGGAAGAAACTTGTTCCGTTCATTAATGAATAGTTATAATAAATTTATATATCTAGCTACTGCATCCTGCCAGGCCGGAAGCAGGGAAAAGCCGTTTGCGACGAGTTTTTCCTTGCTCATCCGGCTGTTTTTTGGCCGTTTTGCCTTTACCGGAAATTCTCCACTCTTAACCGGCGTCACGGAAACGTCATTCATACCGGCTGCGCGGAAGATCTCTTTGGCAAATTCATACCAGCTGCAAATCCCTTCATTCGTCGCGTGGTAAGCGCCATAGCGGTCACTTTCGATCATATCCACAAGCAGGCGGGAAAGATCATACGTATACGTCGGCGAACCGATCTGGTCATCAACCACCTTAACCGCACCATTTTCTCTGCCGAGGCGGAGCATGGTTTTGATAAAATTATTGCCATTGATTCCAAATACCCAGGAAATACGGACAATAAAATATTTATCCACATACTTTTTGAGTGCCAGCTCTCCGTCGTATTTGCTCTGTCCATAAGCATTGAGTGGGGAAGCCTCGTCATCCGGCTCCCACGGTCTTTCTCCGTCACCGGAAAAGATATAATCGGTACTCAGATAGAGCATCCTGCAGTCCAGTTTTTTACAAATTTTGGCAATATTTTCCGTGCCTTCTACATTGACTCTGCGGCAGAGTTCCGTCTCATCTTCCGCCCGGTCAACCGCGGTAAATGCACTGCAGTGTATCACTGCCTCCGGCTGCGTCTCCGTTAAGACACGCTCTACTGCTGCGGCATCGGTAATGTCCATTTCTTCAATGTCCACACCGACGGCAGTATGACCGCGTTTTTCCAGCTCGCGTACGACGTCATATCCCAGCTGGCCTTTGACGCCTGTTACTAATACTTTCATTCTGCCAGTTCCTTTCCGTACATTTTATCAAAATAATTGGCATACTCACCGCTGATGATATTCTGCCACCATTCCTCGTTATCCAGATACCACTGGATCGTCTGTTGGATTCCTGTCTCAAAGGTATATTTTGGCTTCCAGCCAAGTTCTGTCTCCAGTTTCGTCGGATCGATCGCATAGCGGAGATCGTGTCCCGGACGATCGGTTACAAATTCGATCAGGCTTTCCGGCTTATCGAGTGCTTTCAAAATCGTTTTCACGACTTCCAGATTGGTGCGCTCATTGTGTCCTCCGACATTATAAACTTCGCCGACACGTCCTTTGTGGATGATCAGATCGATGGCTTCACAGTGATCCGATACATGAAGCCAGTCGCGTACATTTTCGCCTTTTCCATAAACCGGAAGTTTTTCATCGGCAAGGGCACGGGAAATGATAAGCGGAATCAGTTTCTCAGGGAAATGATATGGTCCGTAGTTATTGGAGCAGCGCGAAATTGTCACCGGCAGTCCATACGTACGATGGTAAGCAAGCACAAAGAGATCCGCACTCGCCTTACTGGATGAATACGGGCTGGATGTGTGGATCGGCGTATCTTCGTGGAAGAAAAGATCCGGTCTGTCAAGTGGCAGATCGCCGTATACTTCATCGGTCGATACCTGATGATAACGTTTCACACCATACTCTTTGGACGCATCCAAAAGAACCTGGGTTCCGAGTACATTGGTCTGTACAAAGATCCCCGGATCCGTAATCGAACGGTCTACGTGGCTTTCTGCCGCGAAGTTTACTACGATGTCCGGGCGCTCTTTTTCGAAAAGATCCATAACAAATTTACGGTCGGCGATATCTCCGCGGACAAATTTATAATTCGGTTTATTTTCAACCGGTTTTAATGTTTCAAGGTTTCCCGCATAGGTCAAAAGATCCAGGTTGATGATCTCATAGTCCGGATACTTATTTACCATATGATGTACGAAATTTCCTCCAATAAATCCGGCTCCTCCGGTTACAATAATTTTCATGTTCAATTTCCTCCAATTTTATTATTTGCGCGGTTTCGCAATAAATATTCCCGCTTGTTTTGTAATGTTAATGGTTCCCTTTTGCTGCATCTTTTTCTGCACATACGCGACAAAATTGTCGTATTCTTTGACCAGATATTCTTTCTGGTTGCCATGGCAGGACAGGATATAATCAAGAAGCGGCTGGACTTCCGTTACCACAAGAGAATCCTCATACTCACGCTTTTCAATCTGTGAAAAATACGGTGCCATCTTCTGCTTCCCATTTTCCAAGCCAAAGACATCATACAATTTGATCTCGGACAGGTGGATCTTTGGCTGATAGGACTGCACAAGATCCTCAATCTCTGCCATATGACGGGCGCCATACGTAGCGCATACAAAAATCCCGTCTTTTTTTAACACCCGGCAAATCTCCGAAAACGCCTTTTTCTGGTCTTTTACATAAAACAACATAAAATTTGCGACCACCAGATCAAAACTGTCGTCCTCCGCCGGGATCGAACAGGCATCGGCAATATCAAACGAAAACCGGTTTTCTTTCTCTGCGAGATTCAGATTTTTACGGCTGTCTTCCAACATCCCCGGCGAGATATCCGTAAGATGAATGCGGGATTCTTTTGGAATTTTTTTCCAGTTCTCTTTCCAAAACTGCCCCGTGCCGCAGCCAAGTTCCAGCACATGTTTCATATATTTCCGCTCGATCTGGTCAAAGATCCACGAAAACCAGCTCTGTGGATTTTGCGAATACAAATGATGCAGGCGGATGCGGGCATTGATATTCGTCCCATTTTTGTACTGTTCGACAAGTTCGCGGTCCATATTCGCAATACGGATCAGTTTGGTGATCTCATCCCAATTTGGCTTTTTTTCCTGCTTCAGTTTCCCGGACACCTCTCCCAGTGCTTTTTCCACCATCTGGAGATAGCGTATCTTTCGCTGCATCAGAAAACGCTGCTGTTCAAGCGACTGCTGCAGATAATCGGAATCTGTCTCATTCAGCGAGAGTGCCTGGATCTCTTCCAGCGAAAATCCAAGGATCTTGAGTGTCAGGATCCGCTGCAGACGCGCAAATTCCTGCTCTCCATAATAACGATATCCATTGTCCGCGATTTCAAGCGGATGGATCAATCCTTTTTTTTCATAAAAGTGTATCGTACGAATGGATACATTTGCTTTTTTCGCAAATTCACCGGTAGAATATCGTTCCTTTTCTGCCATCCATGCACCTCCCCTTTTTTCCTATTATAAACCATGACGTATGGTAACAGTCAATGTTTTTTTTGCTTTTTTCTCTTTCCCTGCTGGTTTTTTTGTTTTCCAGCCTGTCTGCCTGCTTGTTTTCCTCGGCTTTTTTCGTTCTTTTTGCCGGACTTTTTCTCGCTCCACGGCCTTGAAGGAATCAGGCAGTTTTTGTCATATCCAATAAGATCCGTCCGTCCCAGTTTCAAAAGTGCTTCTTTTACCAGCGCATAATTTTCCGGCCTGCGATATTGGATCAGAGCGCGCTGCATCTCCTTTTCATGCCGTTTTTTCGGCACATAGATCGGCTGCATCGTGCGGGGATCCAGTCCGGTATAATACATACACGTAGAAATGGTTGCCGGCGTCGGATAAAAGTCCTGCACCTGCTCCGGCATATAGCCGAGATCCCGCACGTATTCCGCAAGTTCCACCGCCTCTTTTAATGTCGAACCCGGATGGGAGGACATAAGATACGGCACCGCGTACTGCTGTTTGCCGGTCAGACGATTCACCTTGGCATAGCGCCTTAAAAAACTTTCGTAAACATCATTTTTCGGTTTTCCCATCGCCGCGAGAACGACATCGGATACATGTTCCGGCGCCACACGCAGCTGACCGCTGATATGGTACTCACACAATTCCTTTAAAAAGGTATCTTTCGCATCTGCCATCACATAATCAAAACGGATTCCGGAACGCACAAACACTTTCTTTACCCTCGGAAGTTTCCGCAGTTTACGGAGCAGTTCGACATAGTCTTTGTGGTCTGCTTTCAGGTTATTGCATGGTTTGGGAAATAAACACTGTTTGTTTTTGCAGACGCCAAACTGCATCTGTTTGTCGCAGGCTGGTTTCCTAAAATTTCCAGTTGGTCCTCCCACATCGTGGATATATCCCTTAAATTCCGGATCCTCGGTCATCTGTTTTGCTTCCCGCAAAATGGAATCATGGCTCCGCGCCTGCACGATGCGCCCCTGATGAAATGTCAGCGCACAAAAACTACAGCCGCCATAGCAGCCCCGGCAGCTCGTCAGACTGAATTTGATCTCCTGGATTGCAGGGACGCCGCCCTGCTTTTTGTAACTCGGATGATACGTTCCCACATACGGATAATCATAGATGTCGTCCATTTCCTGCGTCGTAAGCGGTTTTGCCGGTGGATTCTGCACGACAAGGACTTTGCCGGGATAACGCTCCACCAGTGTTTTTGCCGTAAACGGATCTGTATTTTCATATTGTCTCATAAAACTTTCGGCATATTTTTTCTTCTCTGCCACCACTTCCTCATAGTCGGGAAGCTCAACACTGTCATAAATTTCCGCGCCCTCTTTCGTGCGGTAAACGGTTCCTGCAATATACGTGATATCTTTCACGTCCATGCCGCTCGCCAGCGCATCGGCAATCTCCAGCATACTATGTTCCCCCATGCCATACGAGATGAGATCCGCCCCTGCATCAAGCAGAATGGATCGTTTGACCTTATCCGACCAGTAATCATAGTGCGACAGACGGCGCAGGCTCGCCTCAATCCCGCCTAAGACAATCGGCACATCTTTGTACGTGCGCCGGATCAGATTGGAATACACGACGGTCGCATAATCCGGCCGTTTTCCTGCTGCCCCTCCCGGTGTATACGCATCCTGATGGCGCCGCTTTTTATTGACCGTATAATGATTTACCATGGAATCCATATTTCCCGCGCACACCAAAAAAGCGAGTCTTGGCTCGCCAAGTACGGTGATACTTTTGTCATCCTTCCAGTCCGGCTGCGAGATCATGCCCACTTTGTAGCCATACGCC
>ERZ808252.248-NODE-248-length-57269-cov-27.546632_pt1 | contig 57269 bp, 36 predicted proteins | sample MGYA00521242_ERZ808252 | MGnify/ENA primary metagenome ERZ808252 (study PRJEB31516, sample SAMN03275581) | gut metagenome | biome: mammalia-associated habitat; material: feces | host: Papio cynocephalus | place: Kenya | collected 2012-08-07 ... | reverse complement strand
CCGCAATAGCGCCCCTACTTGGCTTACCATTTTGACACGCCCTCACACTACCCTCTATTATGATACACTCCGGCGTTGTAGGAAGATAATCTGCTTGTTGCCATCCTCTATTGAGTTGACGCACCTTAAGGCCTCTTATTATCAGACGGCCTCATATTGCTATCAACTAATATCTACTCGGCAAAATATTTTTTGCCCATTCCGGAATATGTTCTACGTATTGCTTGCCTAATACTCCATTGCGTAATCTGAAAACCGGCTGAGCCATGGAATTTTCCACCGAATTGTCGTACATATAAAGGCGGTCAACCTCCGTTGCGATTCTTGCGCAGTTTGCAATTGACTTTTTGTAGCGGGAGATAATTTTGGGAATAGGCACATCATGACCTCCTTTCATCACACGCCTGGCGATACGTGCAGTGTTGATGGCAGGATTAGACGTTGGAATGAAAAATATCCGCACAAAATATCCGGCTTGTTTTGCACGGCGAATAAAATCGATTTTATCAGGAGCAGACATGACTGTTTCAAAAATCAGACTCTCGCCATTGGCAAGGCATCTCTCACGCCATAGCTCGCAGTACCGAGCCGCCTCACGTACTGCATTAGGAGAATTCCAGTCGCCGAACTTCTCTTGTGCCACAATGTCCGGGTTTATATACACAGCGTCTTCGAGCCATTCGCTCGCAAGCACTTCCGATGTTATAGTGACCCATTGGGGCCGGCAATAACAATCAATAATGGTGCGTGTCCGTCCCTTCTCATTTGGTATCGAATTGAATGGTTATCCGTTTTTTGGCCTCGTTGCTTGCACGTCGAAGCTCGGCAAAAAATTTCTCGTCAGCTTCGTGGTTGCTTTCTCTAACCTTTTTAGCCGCATTCTCCATCAGCTGACCCAACTGCTCATCACTCGGCTCGTGACAAGCATCAAAACGATACGATTGAAACTCTGCGTGTGTCATAGACAATGCTTGTTTAATTATTCCACTTAACGCGAAGATGAACGTCCGAAAGTATACTGTGTATCCTTTAAACGTATTTTTCAGGGAAAAGTATATACTTGACCCCTTAAAACAATTTCCGGAACGCATATCTCATATTTCAATCATAACACTCCTCTTGGTCGTCGTATTCTTCGTCATCGTAATCTTCGTCGTCAAATAACAGGTTTGCCGGTATTGGTTTGGTAATCGTAATCGGCATACATGTCGTGTTCCGGATCGCCGTTCTACCCATCACGGTAGTCGTAAGTATCCATAATTATATGTTATAATATAGTAAAACGTTAGGGGGGCTCAAATCAATGTGAAATTCTCGGGATCAAATCAATGCTATAAAGTTACGCATAATTTTCGTAATACCGAGCAATTCACGTTAGTATCCGCACAAGAAAAAAGCAAGTTATAAGCCGGGGCGAGTGGGCAAACATTATTAGTCGGACAAAAGCAGACGCGTACATCGCGCCTAAAACAATGATAATCAGCAGAGTATTCCAACGGACCAATCAACAAGGCAAGAAAGGCGCGCGGATTGCGGAAATTTTTCTTTGATAATTGGAGGGGAAGTCGTAACTTTGCGGCGCAAACAGGTGCGCGGCCATCGGGCCGTGCTTAAAAGGGAATCGGGTGTAAATCCCGGACAGTCCCGCTGCTGTGAGCCTCACGCCGCTGTGCATCAGCACAAAGGCACGACCTCGGACATACGTCACTATACCGCCGCAGGCGATACGGGAAGGCGTCCGAAGCCGGTCGGAGGCGAGTCAGAAGACCTGCCTGAGAGCAAAAACGCCGATGCTCTGCCAAGGGCGTCACAGCGACGCCGGCTTGCGAGGACGAGCTCAGAGTCTCATCAGACCCGAAATTCCTGCCGGGAATATCGGCGCATTGCGCGCCGTCCGTTCCGGAGGATGCGGCAACAGCATCTGCGAAATGTTTCACCCCTCGCACCTTGTCCGCCACGGCGGAAGGAGCACAACACATTCGACAGATGCCGCAAACATCTAAGACACATCCTAAAGAATACCGCGTATACCGCCGAGTATGCGTGGCGGCCGTCCTCGCTCTTGCAGCCGCCACCGCCGTGTATGCGCAAAATCCCAATGGGACTTTATCGACCGAGGCCGAGCGCGACAGCGCCGCCATCGAAGCCCGAGCAATGAGATGGAGCGACAGCATCCAATCGCTGCACGAGCTGATAGTAACCACACGCCGCCCGTGGGAACCCACCGAAATCATTCCCGTACAGACACTTGCCGGCGAGGAGTTGCGCCGCCTATCAAGCAACAGCGTAGCCGATGCCTTGCGCTACTTCTCGGGCGTACAGGTCAAGGATTACGGCGGAGTAGGGGGCATCAAGACCGTCAATATACGCTCGATGGGCACCAATCACACCGGCGTTGTGTACGATGGAGTGGCTCTGGGTAACGCCCAAAACGGCCAGATTGACCTCGGACAATTCTCACTGGACAACATGGAGGCGTTGTCGCTGTACAACGGCCAGAAAAGTCAGATATTGCAGCCGGCACGCGACTTCGGCAACGCCGGCACAATATATATGCGTACCGCCGTCCCCCGATTTGAGGGCGACGAGACATACCATGCTCGTGCGGCAGTACGCACCGGCAGCTTTGATCTCATCAATCCCTCGGCGCTGGTGCAAGTCAAGTTGTCGCGCCGAGTGAGCGCCTCGCTCAGTGCCGAATGGCTCAATTCGTCCGGCAAATACAAATTCCGCTATCGCCGCGTCAATCCCGCCGGCGAAGTGGCCTATGACACCACGGCCACGCGCCAAAACGGCGACATCAATGCCACGCGCCTCGAGGCTTCGGTATTCGGGTCCACGACACACGGCAATTGGATGGCCAAAGCGTACAACTACAACAGCGAACGCGGCATTCCCGGCGCCATCGTCAACAACGTGTGGCGACGCGGCGAGCGCATTTGGGATACAAACAGCTTTATTCAAGGTCATTGGCGCGCCACCTACGGACGCTGGACCACCCTGGCCAACGCCAAGTACGCCTTTTACCGCACGCACTACGTCAACAACGACGACAAGCAAATCAAGGTAGACAACCTCTACCGTCAGCGCGAGGTCTATGTATCCACGGCCAATCAATACGACATCATCCCCGGCAAATGGGAAGTGTCGGCCAGCTACGATTTTATGTACAACAGCCTCGATGCCGATGTCTACGATTTTGTACGCCCCGTGCGCTATTCCAATCTGCTGTCCGCCGCCACAGCCGTCACCTTCGGCCGCTTCAAAGGACAGGCCTCGGCTTTGGGCACCTTTGTACGCGATATGCTCGAAGATGTTCAGGATCCTCCCACCAAGCACGTATTCACTCCGGCCGTGTATGCCTCCTATGCCTTTGTAGACACCAAGAACGAGCGCGGCACGGATATGCTGTCGCTACGCGCCTTCTACAAGCGCTCGTTCCGCATGCCCACTTTCAACGACTTGTACTACGCCGATATGGGCAATTCCAAGCTCAATCCCGAGCGCGTCACCCAGTACAACGTCGGCATCGTCTACGACCACACGCGTCGCACCTCGTTGCTATCCTCCATCAAATTCAGCGCCGATGGGTATTACAATAAAGTGCACGACAAGATTGTCGCCTATCCCAAGGGGCAGCAATTCCGCTGGACGATGCTTAATCTGGGCCTCGTGGACATCCGCGGCGTCGATATCAGTGCCGCCGCCACCGTCACCCCGCGCCGCGACATGGACATCACCCTGCGCCTGCAATACACCTGGCAACGCGCCATCGATATTACCAATCCCGAGGACAACTACTATCGCGACCAAATCCCATATATACCGCATCACAGCGGAGGTGCTATAGCCAACATCGCCTGGCGCCGATGGAACCTAAACTACAGCTTCATATACGTGGGCGAGCGCTACAACCAGCAGGAAAATATTCGCTACAACTATACCCAGCCCTGGTACACCAGTGACGTATCGCTGACCCGAGACTTCACCCTCGGGAAAGTCGGGCTGCGCGCCACCGTCGAAGTCAACAACCTGTTCTCGCAGGACTACGACGTCATCATCAACTACCCAATGCCTAAGCGCAATTACCGTTTCACCCTCACCGTGACGATATGACAAGCAGGAATTTGGGCTCAAAGACGATGATGGCACGTGCCGCAGAGGCGGCACGCAAATGCGGTCATAACAAAACAATAATATATAGACCTATGATTCATCCCCATACGTCATTCCGACTAACGGGATGTATGATTTGTTTTCTGCTACTCATGCTATGTACCACGAGCTGTCGCGAGGACGAGCTCGTGGTGCCGGCAGAGTATGACCCCGTGCCGGCAGTGCCTGACAGCGAAGGCCGCATACGCGGTATGTACCTGCTCAACGAAGGCAATATGGGCAGCAATAAGTGCACTCTCGACTATCTGGACTACGTCACCGGGCTGTACGCCCGCAATATATATCCCGAGCGCAACCCCAACGTCATCAAGGAACTCGGAGATGTCGGCAACGACATCGCCATCTACGGCAGCAAGCTCTACATCGTGGTCAATTGCAGCCATAAAGTCGAAGTCCTGGATGCCAAAACAGCCGTACGCATCTCGCAAATAGACATCCCCAACTGTCGATACATCAAGTTCCATCGCGGCAAGGCATACGTCAGCAGCTACGTCGGCCCGGTACTCATCGACCCCGATGCGCCCAAAGGCGCGGTCTACGAGGTGGATACCACCAGCCTCAAGGTGACGAGACGCTGTATCGTCGGATACCAGCCCGAAGAAATGGAAATCGTCGACGACTATATGTACGTCGCCAATAGCGGCGGATACCGTGCGCCAAATTACGACAACACCGTATCCGTAATCCAGCTTATAGACTTCAAGCAAGTGCGTCAGATACCCGTGGCCATCAACCTGCACCGCATACGCAAGGACCGGTACGGACGGCTCTGGGTGACCTCGCGCGGCGACTACAATAGTGTGCCGCCCCGATTGTATTATCTGGAACGCGATGAAGGCACCGGTGAGATGCGCGTGGCCGGATGCTTGGACATCGCCGTAAGCGACCTTGCCATACGAGACGACAGTATGTACTATATAGGCGTGGCGTGGAGCAACTTTACCGGCACCAACACCATATCCTACGGCATAGTCAACGTGCGCGACCGACAGCGCGTGGCCGACAACTTCATCACCGACGGCACCGAGCAAAATATCAAGATGCCTTATGGCATTAGCGTCCATCCCGTTACGGGCGACATCTACGTCACCGATGCCAAGAACTACGTATCCTCGGGCACGCTCTATTGCTTCAATCCCGACGGCAAACGCCAATGGAGCGTCCGGACCGGCGACATCCCGGCACATATATGCTTTTACGAAAAACGATGACAAAAGCATTATACAAGGGCATATTATATATAATGTCGGCAGTGATGGTTCTGACCATCTCCGGCTGTAACGGCGGCGACACACCCATCGTCAGCCTCGGGCTGGACGACTACTACCGCGTGGCACGTATGACCAAGCTCGACCTTGACCCGGCCCTCACCGGTCAGGACTATCGCTGGACCATCACGCGCCCCGACGGTACGGACAGCATCATCGAAGGACAACGCCGACTGGTATTCCTCACCGCCGAAGAAGGGCGCTACACCTTGCGTTTCGATATTGTAGACCCCTCCGTACCCGTGAGCCATACAATGACTGTGGACGTACTTCACGAAGAAGTAGAGTACAGCCCCTATATATCCACCGTGACCGAGTATTGTCCTGCCCCGGGACAATTTGTCAACGAGATGCCGCGATACGATGAAGGAGATACCGCCGAAGACATGGCACGTAAGGCCGGCGAGTGCATCAGCGGCACCAACGATGTGATGATTTCGCTCGGCGCCTACGGCGGATACGTAACCTTCGCCTTTGACCATACCGTGGTCAATCTCCCCGGCAACGACTTTCGCATCTGGGGCAACTGCTTCTACGAAGCCACCCATCCCGAGGAACGCGGCGGCAGCGCCGAACCCGGCATAGTGATGGTGAGCTACGACGCCAATTGCAACGGCATAGCCGATGACCCGTGGTACGAGCTGGCCGGCAGCGAATACCATTCGTCCAAGACACATCACAACTATACAATTACATACAGCCGACCCGACCCGACAGCCGAGCCGGTACAAGACGGCGCACTCGACAATATGTATTACATTCCTTGGAAAGACAACAACGGCGCAACGGGATACGTCTCCCACAACATTTTTCACGAAGGAGAATATTGGCCCAAATGGATGCCGCAACAGACGCTTACGTTCCAAGGCAGCTGTCTGGCCCCAAACGCCGTTGACCGCAGCGGCAACGGAACATATTACGTATTGTACAGCTATGACTGGGGGTACGTAGACAATCACCCCAACGACTATCCCGAGCTCAATAGCTTCGACATCTCCAATGCCGTAGATGCCGACGGTCGTCCCGTCAAGCTGCCCGGCGCCGACTGGATACGCGTATACACTGCCGTCAACCAGTACTGCGGATGGATTGGCGAGACTTCCACCGAACTAAGTCGTGCCGCCGACCTCCACGTCATCGCCACCATGGTGCCCACCGCCACCCGTCGGCGTTGACATATATAAAATAGTTGACATATATAAATATAAGTAATAAGCGATTTATTATATGGTTAAACAGTTACTTCTTCTTGCCGCAGTCTGCTTCGTAGCCCCGGTGTGCGGCGCCACCACCCTCGATTTTGACAAAATCACCCATTGGGCGGGCGAGGGCGATGCACGTGCCGCATTGGTCGTATTCTTTGACGGGCAAAAAACTGCCCAAGTCTGGGGCTATCGCTGGGACAGCACCACCGCCAAGCCCTCCGGCGCCGATATGGTCAAAGCCATAGCCAATGCCTCCACAGACTTCGATGTAATGATTCAGTGGACCAATTTCGGATATACATTTGCCGGTGCGGGATTCAGTTTCGACCACGCGGTGATGAATTACCTGCGCTACGACTTCGAAGGTGCCGCCGGTGATGCCAATATTTCCTTCAATTACTATACGCCCAATACAGGCATGGGGCAGACCGGAGCCCCCGGCGCCGCAACACAAGAGATCTGCGACCAAGCCATCGAAGAAGCCAAGACGACCCATGTCATCGAACATCCCTTGAGCCACCGCGAATACGGATACAGCGCCTACGACTACGACCACTGGCAGTTGGAAGAAGGCGCGCCGAAAAATATATTGTGGCGTGCCGGATGGTACAACGGATACTGGAGCTATTGGGTGGGCGATGCCAAACTCGAAGAAATGGGATATTCCGGACTGGGAATGTCGTCTGTCGAGTTAGAGGACGGAGCCGTCAACGGCTGGGCCTACTACAACTTACAAGGTGATGATTATGGTTCGACAGAAGTCGACTGGAATATCGAATTGGACTACAATCATCTAAGTGTCAATGCTATACAGGAATTGAGCCCGGTGGTTGAACCCTCGGAGGATACATCAGCCACCATATACACACTCTCGGGCGTATGCCTGGGCCGTTACGTTGACCGTCGTGCCGACCTCCCTGTCGGCATATACATCGTGCGGACATCCTCGGGCGCTGCATACAAGGTGCGCCTCTAAAAGCACAAAAACATTATTAAAACATATTATGGACTCCGGTTTTGGGCGTGATATTGATTCACACTCAGGCCAATCATCAACAAATCTCAAATCTTTTATGACCCACAAATCATTGCTAATCGGAGCTTTAGGCTGTTTGTTTGCGCTGACGGCCAACGCCCGTGACATCGAGTTAGACGGCCTGTACTACTCGACCAAAAGTGACGGAACCGCCACGGTACGCGCTCCGTTGTCATCCGAAACAAAGCCCTCGGGAGACATTGTCATTCCGGCCACGATCACCTATGGTGGCAAGGACTACAAAGTGATTGCCATCGATGACGATGCTTTCGCCTACAACTACGATATTACCGATCTCGAGATCGGTAACGGCATCACCTCCATCGGCAAGAACGCCTTCTTCAATTGCACGGGACTGACTAAACTCTCGTTCCCGGCATCTGTCACCGAAATCGGCGACTATGCCTTCAACTCGTGCACCAATGTGACAAGCATAACTTTCCCCACCGGTCTTAAAGTTGCCGGCCCGATATTTCAGTCGTGCCACAGCCTTACCAAGGTGACATTCAGCTGGAAGTGCGTCGTTACCGAACTCAATCGCACTTTTCAAGACTGCCGTGTGCTTCCGAGCATATCCATTCCGTCTTCTGTCGTCAAGATCGGCGAGAGTGCTTTTGAGGACTGCAAAACGCTAGCAAAAGTCAGCTTCTCCGGCAATAAATTGAAAACTATCGGCGACTGGGCTTTCCGCGGCGCTAAGTTCACCACCTTGGAAATCCCCGAAGGTGTTGAAGAAATCGGCGATATGGCCCTTGGCGCTATGAACGGCGATTGGAACACAAATAAGACCATGACTTCTGTCACCCTGCCTTCATCGTTGAAGAAAATATCCTACAACACCTTCAACAACTGTGGCGCGCTGACCGAGCTTACCATCAAGCCCGCCGCCGAACCGCTGCGGATCACAACCTATTACGACAGCTACACGGACATGTTCCTGTCCTGTCCCGAGGACTTGTCATCGACAACCTGCCCGCTGACCAAGCTTTCGTTGGGCCGCCAACTGATAAGCGACAAGACCGGTGCAGACCATACCGGCAAAATATTCTCCGTAAAGAGTGCTCTGGAGGATCTATTCCTCTGCGGCAGCGTCACTTCAACACCCGACCTGTCCAAGGCCGAAGCGCTGAAATATATCACCGTTGCCACACCCGTCATCCCCACTGTCGGTGGTTTCGCTGAGGGCGTCAAGACGACGGCTCTGGTGACAGTACCCGCTGCAGGCCGCGAGGCATACCTCGCTGCCGAAGGATGGAAGGACTTCGCATCGCTCGCCAATGCCTCGGGCGTCGAGTTGTCCATCGCCGACCTCACCACGGACGCCAACGGTGTATACGCCATAGGCTTGAAGAAGTCCTATGCTATGACAACGACCATCAATGATGAGGACACCTCCGCCAAGAACCTGACATATACTGCCGGCGTCAGCAACGTCCTGAGCTACAATAAAAACAACGGTAAAGTCACTTCCGGCGTCAAGGGCGATGCGTACATCTATGTCGAAAGCAGTGAGAATCCTGTCGTGCGCGGCGTACTTGTAGCCAAAGTAGCTCCGATTAAGCCCGTGACCTCCATCACCCTCGACGGCGTTGTAGACGGCGTACTGCGCGTGACATACAACACGATGATTGCCGCCAACCCCGTCATCGAACCCTCCGATGCCGACCTCACCGACTTTGATATTGCCATCGAAGACCCCACGTTGTGCACCATCTACGCTGCCAAGGCTTTCAATCCCACGCGCAACTTTTACGAGCTGACCACTTTCAAGATAGGCGAAACCAACGTAACGTACACAGCCAAAGACGGCAGCGGCACACAGCTTACCTTCAAGCTCGTAGTTGAAGACCGCGAACGCGAAACTCCCATAGACTACACCAAGGGTATGTTCTGGCTCAACGAAGAATGGTTCGGCCACTGCAGCGGCTCCATCAACTTCGTGGGCGATGACTACACCTTCACCGGCAAGGTCTACGAACGCGAGAACCCCTTCCAGGCCTTCGGCGCCACCTCGCAATTTGCTACAGTATATGCCGACCGCCTCGTCGTAATGTCCAAGCAAGCACGTGACGGCGGCGACCTCCGCGGAACAGAAGCCGGTGGCGGACGCGTAGTCATTGCCGATGCCAAGACCCTCAAGAAAATCGCCGCGTTCGACGAAATCGGCGGTGACGGACGTGCCGCTTGCGGTGTAGGCTCCGACAAATTCTACTTGACACATGCCTCGGGTGTACGCGTATGCCGCGCTCAGGGTGATACATACGTCCTCGATGCTGCCGACATCGCCGGCATCGGCGGCGGCAGTGCCTATGCCAACCAGATGGGTGATATCGTAGCTGCCGGGAATTACGCTTTTGCCGTACAACAGGGAAAGGGTCTACACGTCATTGACACCACGACCGACACATTCGTCAAGACAATCGAAGAGTCCGCCGCTCAAGGCGTAGTCCTCGCTGCAGACGGCAACGTATGGATGATGGCTACCAAGAAACTCTACTGCATCAACCCGCAGACCGCCGAAATAATCAAGGAAGTGGCAATCAATCAGAGCGTCGCTTGCCAATGGGGCTCGTGGCGTCATACCAACTTCCTGGCAGCCAAGAAAAAGAACGTCCTCTACTGGATGGACGGCGGTTCATGGTCCGGCTCAGGCAATATCTACGCTTGGGATATGACCGGCGATGTGCCCACCGAACCGCTCTTCTCTCTGGGCAAACGCGAAGGTATGAACGGCAACACACAAAGCCAATACGGCTCCATCGGATATGACGATGTCAACGACCGTCTGATGCTGGCCACCACTCACGGAGCTTCGTCCAACTACCGCTACAACTGGTACTACTTTGTAGACGGCACCACCGGCGAGGAGCTCAAGAACTTCGCTCTGACCCCGTACTACTGGTTCCCCGCAATGCCCGTCAATCCCGACCGCGCCGAGGTAGCCACCGATCTTCAGAAAATCGATCTTGACAATTACGATGATCCCAAGACTGTGGATCTTACCGGTCGCTTCACCGATGCCGATGACGTCGACTCCGAAATCTCACTGTCCATCGTTCCGGCCAATGACACTCAGCTCGAAGACATCGCCGATGTTACCCTCACCGGCAAACAGCTGACCATCACACCCAAGACCTTTGGTGATACAGCTCTGCGTCTGCGCTCGGTATCGCGCGGCCACGTGGCTTACCATGACATTGCAATCAAGATTGCCAAGGTCGGCGTGGATGATGTTGCCGTAGATGCCCACGACTCGGCTGTTGAGTATTACAACCTCCAAGGCGTACGCGTCGATGCCGACAACCTCACCCCCGGCATATACGTTCGTCGCCAGGGCAATAAGGCCGTCAAAGTCGTCATCAAATAAGACTCATAAAGCACAAATTCGAATGATATTCAGACATTTATTGTCTGCCGCAATCCTTACAGCCACTGTCGCCGCAACCTCGGCGGTGGTGGCTGCCGAGGACTTGGACGGCGGATTTTTCATCCTCAACGAAGACTGGTACGGACATCAAAATTCCACCATCAATTACCTGCGACCCGATGATCCGGACGGAGTATACTGGGACTACCGCGTATTCCAAAGTCGCAACCCGGGCAAGGAACTCGGGTGCACCGCACAGCACGGCATCGCCTGGGGCGGACGTCTGTATCTAATTGCCAAGCAGGAAAAAGACCCCGGAGCGTCCGTCACCGGCGCACGTATCACCGTGTGCGACTCCAAGACTATGGAGTGCGTGGCCCAACTCACCGAGATTGACCCCTCGGGCAAACGTTGCGATGGGCGCGGTGTATGCGGCGTATCGCTCGAAAAAGTGTACATCTCCTCGTCCAACGGCATCTGGGCTTTCGATACCCGAAGCTTGACAGTCTCCGGCCAAATCCCCGGCACGGAGAATCCCAACGGCACCGGCGGAGCCACTACCGACCCCTCGGGAGCCCTCTATAAGGGACAGTGCGGCACTATGGTGTTGGCCGATGGCCGTGTATTTGCCGCCCATCAGCAGTCGGGTCTATTGATAATAGATCCGACCACGGACAAGGTCGTCAAGACTATATCCATGGATGTGGTCCAAGACGGCGCCGGCATTGGTTCGATAGTCAAGGATCGCAACGGCATCCTGTGGATTTCGACAGACAAGAATATCCGCGGCACCGGCAATCCCCTTAACAAATTGGTACGCCTCGATCCCAAGACGCTGGAGTACGAAATAGTCACCCTCCCCGAAGATGTACTACCGCCCAACAACTCGTGGTACGCATGGACGCCCGATGCCTTCTGCGCAAGTGCCCGGCAGGACTACCTCTATTGGCGGGGCAACGCCGGCAAAGGTCAAGCCGCATGGTTCAACGGAGTATACCTGTATCGCTTCAACACCGTCACCCGGACGGCCGAAGCCATACGCAACTTCAAGGAAGAAGGTGCCGGATGGAGCATCTACGGCTGCTCGCTGCGCGTTCATCCCATTACCGACGAAATATATATGTCCTTGTACCAAGGCAACCAAAAAACCACGTATATCACTCGTCGCTGCGATGCCGATGGCAATACGATCAAGGATTATCCGATGATTGCCAATTACTGGTTCCCCTCGCTGCCGATATTCACCGAGGACGACCCCTATCCGCTGTCCGTAAGCGATATCACTGTTGACGACGCCTCGGCCGCCATCGAGTACTATAATCTTCAAGGCATACGTGTAGCAGCCGAAGACGGCATCGCTTCACTTCCCGCCGGAGTATACATCCGCCGCCAAGGCACACGTTCATCCAAGATCCTCGTCCGCTAATCGCTCGAGACACATCGGGGACTATCCCCCACTATCTTTAACGACTTCACCCCTGCCACGGAAGATTCTGTGACAGGGGTGAAGTCTTTTTGAAGTCTTTTGTGACTGAATGTCGAACTTACTCCTTGGGGGCGACGTAGACGTATGCGCCGAGGTCGGGGGCGGTACCGGGCGTGGCCTGTCGCGGCAATCCGTAGGCGTCACGCGCAGCGGCAGGCAGCATCAACGAGGCATCGCCCGCGCCGATGGCCGGCGACTCGGGCTTCAGCCTGTAATCGAAGATGTAATCCTCGCGCACAGTGTAATATAGCGGATCTTTGTCCCACAGGCAGGCGATGAAATTGGCATCGTCCGTACCGTTCTCCTTAAGCAGGTCGCGCCGCAGGAAGACCTTTGTGCCGGTCAGGTCGCCGTGGGAGAGCATCGAGCCGTTGCCGTAAAGGATGCTATTGGTGATTTCGGCCGCGGTATATGGCAGTTTGGTGCCGTCGTCGCTGTCGGCATTTAGATGCTCGAAGGCCAGCGCCGGACCATATATGGCGCTGAAAAGGTAGTAATTGGCAAAGGTGCAATGGTTGAATACGTGCCGACCGCCGTGCAGCAGAACCAACCCGTTGGACGCCTCGGCAAATTCGCAGCCTATGGCGGTAATATCGGCGTGATACACCTCGAGCACACGATCGCCGGAGTTGCGCAATCGGCTGTTGATGATGGTCAGCATCGGCGTGTCGCCGTCGTCGCGCGGGGTATCGCCGCCGTTGACGATGACACCATAGTCGGTATTGCGTATACACGTGTGGCTGATGACATTGGCTCGCGATGAGGGTGCAAATTGCACGCCGCGCCACTGTCGGGACATCAGGTCAAAGGTGATATCGGTGATGACATTGCCGGTGCGGTCGCCGGCAATATTAACGGGATTGTCGGCCGTGCCTTGGCACAGCAGGGTGCCGCGTACTATCAGTGATGCTCCGTCGTGGAAGCGCAATTCGGCGCCCGGGTCGATGGTGAGCGTAGCTCCTTCGGCCACGACCAGCGAGTCGTACACCTGATAGGGACGGCCGGCAGCCAGGCGAGTGTCACTCTCGTAAGTAACGGCATGCAGGCGTCTGACATCCTGGCCCGTAGCGTTGAGCACCACGGTTGAGCGCACGCCGTTGACGGTAAAGCACAAATCGGCGTTCACGTCTTGCGGTCGGTCTTGATCGCGCTCGGGCAAAGTGGCTTCCACCATCACAAATATCGAATCTTTGGCTCGTATTTCGATGCCTTGGAACGTTTCGCCGGTAGCGCCGTCTACATTGATGCGGAAATCCTGTGCGCCTTCGCCTTCGAGATGTATGTCGCTGATGAGCATACCCTTACTATGACGATTGTAGACCGTCAGGCGATGCGTCATTGTCACCTCGTCGGTGAATACCACGCCCATTTTGAGCGTATCTGTGGAAAATGTCGGCTGGTCGGACGCCGAAGTTGAGATACCGTCCTCGATGCAAGCATTGAGGCCCAGCATGACGCCGACTATGGCTATGATGTACAATATCTGTCGTTGCATAATATCTTTGGTGTGCAAGGCTGTATGCCTCTATATACTAACGGCGCATAGTCTCGTTTATTGTCCTGCACACCCGGGGATCGGGCTCAACGGCGCGGCACGGTGACGTATCTGACTCCGTCGGCATAGCAGCCGTTTTGGTAAGGCTGGTAGGTGACGGTGATGCCGCCGCGTGTATACGCGGGTCGTGGATACCATTTGCCATCAATATTTTCCGCCCCAAATGGCAGCGACCACGAGGGGTCATCCAATTCTCGGATGGTTGCCGGTATGCCGTCCGGAAATATGTCGCGGATGCCCAGCAGCTTCCCGGAAGCGGCGTCCATAGTCAAGTACATGCGCATGTTCATCGGGTGAGCGCCGCCGGTGTAGTACTCGCAGAATGTCATCACGGTCACCAGTTTGCCGTCGGCGCTTCGCCAAACTGGCGCCATCTCCAGGTGCAACGAAGCACGGGGACTACTGTTGGCGCGGTCAAAGCAGCGCTTAATCGACCCGAAGGCATCGGCAGCATCCTCGGCCGGCATCACCGGCTCGATGCCATCGGCCGGAACGCCGGAATATGCGTACACCGGCATCTGCTTCTCGGCAAATTGATTGGCAGTGTTCATTCCGATTACTTCAAAAAGTCGCGTCATATTCGATGCCACCGTATCCGCTCCCACAGGCAGTGTGAGCATAAAGTCCAGGTATACTGCATCATTGCCCGGCGTGTACAGCGTCTTATAATATGTACGCGTCGGTATCGGAGCCATCTCCGCTCCGGCTCGTATATCGCGAGGAAGCGCCCGGCCAAGTCGGAGGCGCGCGGTGTCGGGGCCCACGATAAGTCCCAGACGATAGGTCGTCGTGTCCACAAATACACCATCGAAAGCGCCGAGCAGACGTACCGTATCGCAGTACGAGGGGCTGCGGCGGCACAGCAAGCGGTCGGCCACCGGACTGCCGTCGGCAGCCCGCCACGACTGCGTAACCAGCAGTGTATCATTACAGAATACAGTATCGGCATACAACCCGGCGGCCTCCGGAGCTGTCACTATATGTTCCTGCGCTGCTGTTGCTTTTACGGCTTGCGTCCCTACAACGGCGCCAACCGCCGCCAAGCATATCGCAAATACGGGTGTCATTTTCAATTTCATTTCCATTTGTTTTGGTCTTTGACTTTTAGTATTCGGTTTTTTTCGACAGTTAGTCTATTGTCGTAACATACGAGAGATACAAAGTGTTTGCGGCTTCTTACGTTGCGCAAATTTACATAAAAAAACCGATTTTTTCAGATACCCGAGGCGTCTCGCCCCGAAAGAAGTTGATGTCCAAAAGAGCCAACCGAATTTGGTTAATATCCAAAAATCGAGCCAACCGATTTCAGAAACCGACACATCGGCACAACCCGGATTATTTTTCGGGGGCAAAATACTTGGTGGCTCGGAGTTTTTGCGTAACTTTGCAGTCCATTGCCCTAAAAACCGAGCAGTTCACGCCTATCCGAATTGGATGTCGGTGTCCGCCGCTAAGGTGAACATCGTACAGGTACGATATTCGATATACTTAGAGCAACCGGCATTACTAAAAAGAAACCAAAACACATAAAACATCAAACCAATCGTATCATGATTTTACGGTACTTAAAAAGTGCTGTTCTGACGCTGGCTTTAGTGTCGACAGCCGTGGCCTTCGCCGCCGGGCCGATGGGCTACTACTCCACTTGCGAAAACAAGTCGGGAGCCGCACTGCTGTCGGCTCTCTGCAAAAAGGTGGGCCCGCACACCGTTGTGAGCTACAACGAATTACTCACCCTATACAAAACCTCCGATGTGTATCCCGACGGAACCATCTGGGATATGTATTCGACCAAGCACTGGAAGTATACAACAGCATCTTGCAGTGGGTACAAGAGAGTGGGTGACTGCTACAACCGTGAGCACTCTTTCCCAAAAAGCTGGTTCAATGATGCTAAGCCTATGTATAGTGATGCTTTCCACCTTTACCCCACCGACGGTAAGGTCAACGGACAACGCTCCAATTTCCCCTACGGCGAATGTGCCAACGGTACGACTTTGCCTTCAAACGGCAGTGTGAAGGCTCTCGGACGCCTCGGCAGTTGCACCTTCCCGGGATACTCGGGCACTGTTTTCGAGCCGGACGACCAGTACAAAGGAGACTTCGCTCGCTCATATTTTTATATGGCTGCCGCTTATAACGACAAAATTGCCGGATGGAATTCCGATATGCTCGCCGGCAACAGCTACCCCGTATTCTCATCGTGGGCCATCAATCTGCTGATGAAATGGCATCGCGAAGACCCGGTCAGCCAAAAGGAACTTGATCGTCAGGAGGCAGTCTACGATGCACAGCACAACCGCAACCCCTTTATCGACCACCCCGAACTGGCCGAATATCTTTGGGGCAATAAGAAAGGCCAGAATTGGTCTACCAGTATCAGTGCCGACCCGGCCTTCCTGCTCCCTATGGACGGCAGCACCGTAGACTTCGGCGTTACGGCCGTAGGCTTGGCTCGCACCAAGACAGTGACCGTCAAGGCCGAAGGCCTCAAGGAAGCCATCAGCGTCAGCGTCAGCGGCACCGGATTTGCCGCCGCCGCCACCTCCATAGCTGCCGATGCGGCCATGACCACCGATGGTACCTCCCTCACACTAACTTATACGGCACCCGCAGCCGGCACCGCTTCCGGTACGCTCGTTCTCACTTCCGGATCGGCTAAGACCTCTGTAAAGCTGACCGCTAACGCTATGACCGGACTGCCCGTGGGAGCTGCTACCGATATCAGCGATGAGAGCTTTACAGCTCACTGGACATACGTAGGCGATGAAGCCGCCGACGGCACCTACACACTCTATCTGCTTGATGCCGAGGGTAAAGCCGTGGCTTCCTATCCGCGCACAGTCAAGGCCACAGCCGAACAATATGTCTGCGGCGACCTCTCGCCCGAAACGGCCTACACATATTATCTGACATCCAAGACGCTGACTTCAAACAAAGTCAACGTCACCACCGGTGCCCCGATACCGTCTATCGAATTCCTGCATGACGGCGAGCTGTCGCTGGTGGCCGAACCCGGCACGCCCTCCGAGGCCGAGGAACTACTTGTTGCAATCGAGAATATCAATTCCGACATAACAATTGAGGTCAATGCTCCGTTCGAACTCTCCTCGGACAAGGCCGAATGGTCGCAGAAAATCGTCATCAAGCCCGAAGAAGACCGCATATACATCCGCGTCAACAGCGCCAAGACCGGCACCTTCGCCAGCTCGATAGTCGCCACCGCCAAAACCGACAAGGGAGAGACTTACACCACCGATGAGGCCGAAGTTTCGGCCAAGGTCGCCGAAGCCATCGACTTCTTCGAGGACTTCGAGGCCGCTGTTAATGGCGGCTACAATGCCGCTACGGTTCAAGGCACAATGTGTGTTTGGAACCTCAGTGACGCCGGCGTGTTTGCCGAAAGCAAGAATGCCTATGCCGGTTCAAACTATATGCGCTTTGGCAAGTCTACGTCTTCGTCCTTCGAAACGGCTGAAGATATCGCCGGCGGTGTAGGCGAAATCACGTTCTATGCCAAAGCTTGGAGTGGAGATGTAGCGTGCGATTTTAAGGTAGAATGCTCCGCTGACGGCGGCAACAGCTGGAAGGCAGTTGCAACCATCACCCTGCCGCAGAATGGGGCATATAAGAAGTACACCGCCACCGCCAATGTCAGCGGAGATGTTCGCGTAAGATTCGTGCAGACCGCCGGTAAGCGCGCACTCTTCGACAATATCGCCATGTCCCACTACCACAGCGGCATCGAAGGTGTCGAAAGCGACTACCACGCTTGGACGGCTTACAGCCTCAACGGTCAACTTGTTGTCAGCCTCACCGAACAAGCCGCCGTACAGATCTACGGCGTTGACGGCATCACATATTTCAACGGCACACTGAACGCCGGCGACAACGCACTTGACCTGGCCAAGGGCTTGTACATTGTTGTCATCGATGACTTCAGCCGTCGCGTACTCGTCAAGTGAGCACAGATACATCACAATACTTCGATCGCACCGAGCTGCTCTTGGGCCATACGGCCCTCGAGCGGCTCGGCCGCCTTCGTGTCATCGTCTTCGGCGTCGGAGGCGTGGGGTCGTGGTGCGCCGAAGCACTGGCACGCAGCGGCGTTGGACACATCACCCTGGTAGACAGCGATACCGTAGCGCCCAGCAATATCAATCGTCAGCTCATAGCCACCTGCGAGACCATAGGTCGTCCCAAAGTGGATGTCGCCGCCGAGCGCCTGCGTGCCATCAATCCCGACATTGACGCCCGTGCCGTGCACGGCATATACACCGCCGATGCGGCCGATGATTTTGACCTCAATGCATACGACTGGGTGGTGGATGCCATTGACTCGCTCGCGGACAAAGCGCTGCTGATATGCAACGCCACGGCATCGTCGGCTCGACTTGTCTCGAGTATGGGTGCCGCCTGCAAGACCGACCTCACGCAAATACGCATTGCCGAGTTCTGGAAAGTAGAAGGCGATCCGTTGGCTCGCGCCTTGCGGCAACGCTTCCGCCGCAGCGGCATCTTCCCGCGGCGCAAATTCAAATGTGCCTACTCGCCGCAGCAAGTGCCCAACGTCCGCCCCACCGAGCGCGAGGCCACCGTCAACGGCGCCAAGCGTCCCAACGGCACCGTAGTCTTTGCCACCGCCGCCTTCGGCCTCGCCCTGGCCGGCCTCATCGTCAATACCACCGCCGCCGACTGACCGCCGAGGATTTTAGCCTCAGCTTCATAAATCATCTGCCGAACAGAGAGAATAAAGTCATATTCCCTCTGTTCGGCAGATTATCATATATAGCGGATTGTGGTCTCTTTGTCGGATTGGCGGTAGGGCGCTTAGGGCTCGTTGTTGACGGTGATGGTGAGGGTGGTGATTTTGCCGGCGGCGATGATGTCGTTCTCGTTGGTGCCGCTTTTGAATGCCTCAACGAGGGAGTAGGTCTTGTCGCCGTTGATGCGGATGTATTCGACCGAGGATAGGTGGACAATTTTTCCCGAGCCGGAGACGTTGGAGAGTTCATCGGGCACTACGGCAGCCTGCCAGAATGTGCCGCCGGGGGTCACGTGTTTCTTGGTCTTGATGTATCCGTAGCTGCCGAAGGGGCGCACATGGAAGCCTCGCTCTTTGGTGATTCGGACGCCGGCCTGCTTCTTGCTGTCAAACTCGATGGTCTCGACTTTGTCGGCATAAGGGCCGGTGACGTATACGCGCAGGATGCCCAATCCGTTGTGGAAGTTGAAGTCTACTCGGCCTTGGTCTTTTGCGACTTTGGCGGTGTCCGAGATGAGCAGGTATTTCAGCCCCTCGCTTTGGTCGGTGATATCGAAGGTGTTGGGGGTGAATGCGACGTATTTATTGACATCGAGGTCACGGTAGGCCATGATTGGCTTGTCGATTTGGACTTTCTTCCGGCCGTCGGGGTCTGTCACCAGGGTGATTTCGCCGATGCCGTCCGGTTGCGCCTGCACGCAATCTGCAACGTCGTCGCTGAGCTCGCGCACGATGAATGTTTCCGTGCCGTTCCATTCCAGCAGGGTCGCCGACAGGTCGTCGTTTTCGGTCATCCTTGATGCGGGCTTGCCGTTCCACGGGGTCTCGGTGTAGTCTGCGAGGGTTATGCTGCCGACTTCTAAGGCATATCTCGGACGCTCATTGGCGCTCGGCTCGTCTGAGGCGCAGGATACGGCCATGGTGCATACCGGCACTGCCGCCAGTGATATTGCTATGTGTCGTGTGGTCTTTTTCATCTGCTTGGTGTTGTGCTTGTTGTCACTACATTTTTGGGGGGCTCTGCCGTGGCATCAGATTGTGAGCGAGTAGTCGTTGCTGTTTTTGACCCACGGCATGGAGGTAGTGGTGACTTCGACATCGTCCTTGGAGATGCCGTTGATGGTGATATTGAAGGTGTAGACGTATCCGCTCTTGAACTCGAACTCGGAGCCGGTGACAAATTTGGAGAGGTCTATGTTGTGTGTTATTTGTGGGCCGACGCCTGATACCGGGCGGTATTCCATTGTGATAAATGTCTTGTCGGTGGCGCGCTTCTGTGCAACGATTATTGTCTCATACGAATATGCGGCTTCCTCGGTTACCAAACCCCAATTGACGGTGTTTGCCGGGTACAGTCTGTCGTGCGGCGGTGTCTTGTCCGCGGTGTTGTAGGACTTGATGAGGTCGAGGGTAATCTTTTTGTCCGCCTTGTTCACGCGATACTCGGCGGTCTGGTCTATGTCTCGGAGCATGACGTGCCAGCAGTTTTGGTACAAGTTTTTGATGTACGAGGTATTGCGTATATTGACTACGATTTTGACCTGGGTGTGGTAGAAGTCAAGTTTGCGGCCATCGCGTGCGATGTCGTTGGAATAGGCGAGCATGAGATCGTCGCTGATGGTTGACAGCCGGCAGGTGGTCCACATCACGGTGTCTCCTACGGGGTAGTAGCGGTTGGGGACGCGCCCGATGACTTCGATTTTCCCGGATGGCTTGACAATGAATGGGTTAGAGGAAGTGAGCAAGGCGCTTGCGCCGCCGTCCAGGGTGTCTGAAACGATATATTTGCGCAGGCCGTCAATGGTTTGTATTGCCACGCCGCCGGTGTCCACTTCCAACCATGCCGAGCGTGAGCTGACCGAGCCTTCGGCGCTCATATTGAGGCCGTTGGCGATAAACTCCAGGGGAGTGCCGACGGTGTCCTGCGGCGCGGGATCATCGGAGGCGCAGGCCGCGAGCAGCGCTGCCGGCATTATGCCGCCGAGTATGGCGTAGATGTATTTCTTGATGCTGTTGTTCATGTCCGTATGTATGTCCGTTGATGGGTATGCGTGTTGTTCGGTATGGGTGGGGCGGTTTACAGCTCGGTAGAATATTCGCCTCCGTCATTCCAGTCCTTTATGGTGGCGGTGAAGCTCAGCTCGGAAGGCTTGATGATGACGGTATATGTATGGACGCTGCTGCGACGTAACAAGCTGAACAGCGTGTCGTTACTTTGATATGATTTGCCGTTGATTGTCAGCGTGAGATAGGCACCGGATGCTGTCTGCGGGGCTACGATTGCCGTATAGACCACGGCCTGTTCTGTTTCGTTGTCAATGATTTGTTGTATGGTATTATCCTTGAGCGACCAGTCGGCGATGGGTGCCTTGTTGTCAAAATTAAACGAGTTCCATATCGTGCTGAAATTGATGTTGTTGTGTATTATGCCGCCCAAGGTGCATTCGGCATTGACTATGTCGTCGAGGGTGATGCCGGTTGCCGGGTCTGCCTTGATTTTCACGACAATTTTCGACATTTGGCGTTCGAATACAAGGTTGTCGATTATGCCGCTGCTTATCCAGTCGGCCTGTATTCCTCTTTGCGCACGTATAATGTCAAGCTTGCGTTGTAGCTCGGGGGTGTTTTGCTTGCGGGTGTCGATTGCTAATCCATAGTTTGAGCTGTCTATTCGGCTCGGATCATCGGAGATATATGGCGCATAGGCGATAATCGAATTAGTCCCTGCTGTCAGATCTGAGGCGGCTATGGCTTTGCCGATTTTGGTAAAAGCTGCCGTTGTCCCGGTAGAAGTGGTGTAATAGGGGAGGTTTTGGTAGTCTTTGACAATGGCGTGTTCCCACGGTGTGATGATATACACGCCGATTGTGTCGCCTTCCCATAGGGAGCCGTTTACGCGGGACTGCGGTGCGCTCTCTCCGGCGAAGGTGCCGTAGATTTGCAGCTCCTTGCTGCCTGTGAAGTCCGGGGCGTCTTCTCCGCCGCAGGACCACAGACCGAGTGCCGCGAACGCGGCGGCGGATGCGAGTGTGTATATATGTTTTAACGTCATATTGGCGATGTTTTAGTTTGGTGATGTTCCCCTCCCCTTGCGGTGGGAAGGGTGTGGCTTTTCCACCATGTGGGACGCGGGCTTATTGCATCACGGCTTCGCCGGAGCCGCTGCCGCCGTCGACCCAGTCGGTGATGGTGCAGCCTTCGATTTTGAGACCGGTCTTATGGATGGTAATGGTGTAGGTATAGGTCTTGCCCGGCTCGAGGGCGGGCTGCATTGCGGTATCGTTGACGTATGGCTGTGCTGCGATTACGGCCTTGTATTTCAGTGGGGCTGTCAGCGTCTGGGGTATGACGAGGGCGTCATAGGTGACAACGTTATTGGTCATATCGGTGGTGCGCATCGAGTATACCAGCGACCATTCGATGGGGCTGCCGGTGGGGGTAACTGCGCCGGTGGCCCCATCGAAGGTGCCATCGTGGATGAGACCGTCGATGTAGTGGCCGCCGATAGCGACGTCGGGCGTTGTGAGGCCGTCGCCGGGTTTCAGCTTGACTACCAGACGCGACATTACGTGGCGGAAGGACTTGTCCCCGGTAAAGGATAGTGTGGGATTGCTCTTGGAGGCTACGGCGCCGGTGGCGTAGATGAAATCGATGCGTTTTTGCTGGTCGCGTGTCACCTGGCTGCGGGTGTTCACTTGGGGCTTGTTCCAGCTTGCATCGCTCTGGTAAGGTCCGTATGCGCAGAATGTTACATCCCCGGTGCCTTCGAAGTATATCGGGTCGGCATCGGCGGTGAATTGGGCGACGTCGCTTGTCGAGGTGGTGGAGTAGGATATATTTTTGTACTTGTCCTGCATCTTGTCGTTGCCGGCGATGGCGTATACGCCAATCCTATCGGCTTCCCAAGTCGAACCTACGGCGCGGGAGCCGGTCTCGAAGCCTGCGGTAATTTTGAGGGCTGTCGGTGTGTTGTCGGGCTCGTTGTCGGAGGAGCAGGATGCCAGTGCAAAGATTGCAAGAGCGGGCAGGAGGATGTTGTTGAGTTTCATATTGTGGAGGATGTTTTTATCGTATGATGTCGTTATTTTTTTTAGGAGTTTATGTTGCGTCTTGTCGAAGCGGCATTATTTTGCATCGAAATTGCCGCCGTCGGCCTCGGTCCAGGCTGTGATGGTGCAGCCTTGTACCGATACGCCGGTCTTGTGGATGGTGACGGAGATGTCGTATTGGTATCCGGCGAGCCACTCGTTGCGCGGGTCGGCGATGCCGGCATTGCGATTGGCGTCGGTGAAGTCTATGGCGGCGGTATATGTCTGTGCACCGGGCTGTGTGGCGGTGAAGGTCAGCGCGTTGGCGAAGGATTGCGGAGCCACTATCAGTGTATAGGCTACGGTCTTGGTGGCGTCATCGGCTGCGGCAGGGGCGTTTTGCTCTGCTGTGGTATTGTTTGCAAATGTCAGTGTGGTGGCATTGTCGGAGGTTACAATACCGGTGTTGCGATCAAAAGAGGCAGAGGCATTGAATTCGCCTAACGACAGAACAGCGTTCTTGACTTCGTCGTAGGTTACATCGCTGCCGCAACGTGCGGTGATGACAACTTTTGACATCTTGTGCGCAAAGTTGAACTTAATATTGGGGCTTGATTTGCTGCCCGTGGCCTGTGCCCACAGGTAGTCAAAAGCCTTTTGTGAAGCCTGGATGCGAGTGTCTGCGGTGGCTGCCGCGTCACTCCACGGATAGTATGAGGTGAAGGTCACTTCGGCATTGTCCTGAAAGTAAATGCGGTCGCCGGCGGCGGCAAAAGTGCCGGTGCCGTCTGTGGTGTACTTGAGATTGGAGTATGTTTTGTCGCCGCTTTGGCCCGAGATGCCGATGGCATCGTCGGCCTCCCAGGAGCTGTCGTATGCACGCGAGCCGGGGGCGGCGGCTATACTTGCGGTGAAATTGGGCTCATTGACGCCGGCGTTCGGCGTGGGATTGTCGTTGTTGCAAGCTGTCAGTGTGGCTGCTAAAGCAATCGTAAGTAGCGTTGTTTTTTTCATAATCGGTTGTTATGTTGTGTTTTTGTTTATTCCTGTTTATCTTAATCAATCGTAATATGCGTCGATAGGCGTCAATGGGCATCGTATCCGCCGCCGTCTGCGACCTTCCATCCGTCAATCGAACCGACGAAGCCGCCTTTGACGGGCAGGTGCATATCGGCAGATATAGCCAACGGACTTACGCTTTTGCCGAAGTCTTTGGTCACGCCGGAGATATCGGAGGTGATGGTGCGCGTTTCGCCGTTGTCAAATAGTATATCCACTTTCAGCGACATATTGCTATAATCGGCTTCCGGTATCGCGAATAGCCGGAACTGTGCCGTCAGTAGTGCTTCTGACTGACGAAGCCGCTCGGCCGTGGTGCGTGTGCGGTCGGCGGGGTCGGCGTTGTGTGTGATGAAGTCTATGGCGCCGTATACGCCGTTGAGTGTTGCCGTGGCTGACGCGATACGGTCGTAGTCGCCTTCGACGACGTTGAGTACGAGGTCAATGCTGCGCATTAGCTGTACCATATCGACGGTGGCATAATATGTCGCCGCCGGGGCGACGTGTATCGTGCTTGTATAGTCGTGGTAGTCGCCGGAGAACATTGTGCCGGGGGCGGCGATGATGCCGCCGTTGCCCCCATAGATTTTATCAATAGACGCGCGATTGCCGTCTATCGTTACGCCTTCCGGAGTATTGTATACCGACAGGGAGTATTCGCCGATGGCGATGCCGTTGAAGGTGTATTTGTCGCCGGAGGCCGTGACGGTGCGATTGCCGCCTTCGACACGTGCGTCCGGCGTAGTCCATTGCAGCTGCATGGTATATTCGGCCGGCATCGCGGCGTCTGCCGAGATGTTGTTCCAGACGGTGGTCACTTCGATGTTGCCTTTGGCTTCGTAGAGTGTATCTTTGACGCACGAGGATAGTGCGGTGGCGGCAATGCCTGCGAATATGGTGAATTTGAAGAGGTTCATCGTTTCAGAGCATTAAAATATGTTCCACACCAAGGTGACGCCTGCATGGGTGACGCCCCAGTAATTCTTATTGTCGTGTACGAGGTGTACGCGAGTGCCATCGTACAGGTAATACTTATCGTAATCGACATTGAGGCCTCCGACACCTATGGACAGGTCAAGCGAGAACGTCTTGTTGAGTCGGAATACGTATCCGCCTTTGATGCCGCCGCCTTTGACGGTACCCTGGCGTCCGGTGTCGGTGAATTTGTAGTTGAAATCGCCGTAGTGACCGTATGCGCCGATATATCCGCGGTTATTTTTCCCCAAATAAAGACGCGCCTCGGGCAGTACTTCCCATAGTGCATAGCGGCGATCCTTATCGTTCCAGGACCACGAAGTCCATGAACCGTGTGCTAAGATGCTGAAGCGCTCGGAGGCATGCCATTCGATGCCGAGATCGGGCGTGAGTGTAGCCCAACGCAACAGGTTGGCACGCAGGGCGATGTGCGGACGGCGAGCGATAGGCGTTGTAACAATGGGTTGTTCAACAGTATCGGCGGGCAGTATCATGGGTGTTGATTTCGACTCGGACTCGGGTTCTTCCGTTACCGCCGGCTTTGACGGCTCGGGCATAGGCAAGGTCATTGCTTCGGAGGTGGGCAGGGTAATGCGTACTTCTACGTAATTGCCGCCGTCCGAGTGATTGGTGGTGCGGAAGCACTGCTCGGTAAGGCCGCAGCGAGTAATCATTTCGGACTTGACGCGATTGCTGCGCGTGCGGGCCATCGCGAGATTGGCCTCAACGGAGCCTCGCGAGTCGCAGTAGCCGAGTACTTCTACGGGGATGATGCCGTTAAGTATGGCATCCTTATGCGTGTCGATGCAGTCAATCAGTGCTGCGATTTGGTTATGATTGTCCTGATAGGCATCGTAAAATCGGTCGGAAGTCGCGGCAAAACGGAACGTCAGAACTCGGCTTCCGTCTTGTTCTTGAGCCGTAATTGCGATGTCGGTTGCAAACAGCATCGCACATAGGGTGCAGATAATTCGGCGTATTGTCATATCGTATATTTGTTTAATCATTAATGACGAGGGCATCGCGGCTATCGTCGCGGTGCTCTCTGCCATTTGTGTTCGCGACAGATCAATAGTCGCGAATAATATTGAGGATTTGTATTAGGGATAGGGATCATATTGCTTCTGCTACGTTCACTTGTATAAGTGTCCGACGTCTCGTGCAAAATTAGACGTAAATGAATGTCGTGTTTGGTTGCGTTGCAACAATACGTTTTCCTCTAAGACATCCTTAAGATTCTTTAACTTTCCGCTGAGCGCCGAAACAACACGCTTTATGGTGCCTCCCATCCTGCTATGGGCCGTATGATTTAAGTGTTTTTTCTTTTTAGCGGCAGGTCTTTTGGCGCGTTTTTCCGCTAAGACAGAGTTTTTGACGTATAGGCTATTTGGATGAATATTGGGCGGGGTTTACAACCAAATTCATCTGTTCCGGTGTGAACAGATGAATCTTTGAATCAATCAAACTATAACAGTCCTTATAAAGACGTAATTTAGGTCCGGGCGGTCAAACGGATGCAAGTAGATTTGCCCCTTCCATATCCAAAATCATATATGTGGCATACTTAGTCTGTGACAAGTCGATGTTTGACTACCCGCGCGACTCGTGATATAGCCACTATTATTTGGCGAATGTTTCCGAAATCTGTTTGGCCACTCGCTTTATCGCCCCGGTTATGTCTTGCGAAGTGCTGATGATTGACGTGTATGCTCCGCGACATGATACGATGGGGCGACCGGTAAGGTAATAACTTGGTGCAAGGTGCTGATAGTTCTATTTTTACCGCCGTAATATCACAGTTTGACGCCGCTGACGATTTCGGGGTCGATTTGAGGCACGCTGCGCTTGGCCTTGCTAAAACTTGAGCCGGAGGCAAATCCGGCGGCTTCGGCGATTTCGCTCTGCTTGGCTTCGGGATGTGCCAGCCCATATAGGCGTGCATGTTCCAGACGGAACATATTGATAAGATTGTAGTATCCGATCCGGATGATAAAACGGTTGGCCTCGCTTTTTTTGCCCGAGTCTATGAGTGCAAGGATGTCCGATTTCTGCAAGTGCGACTCGCGGTATTTTTGCAAGATTATTTCGAGGACCTGGCGGCGAGCCTCCTCGGCGCTCGGGTCGATTTCGGCATCGGATTCGGTTATGGCGCAGTCTTCCTCTTTGGCCGCACTGAGGGTATCTTGCATAAGACGAGTCTCGCGGCTCACGATATTGTCAAGCTTTTCCTCGATACACTTGGGCCGCAATAATCGTTGAGGATGAAGTATCAGGCACAGAATAGACACCATACAGGCAGACATAACGATATTTGCCGCCATATTCAAGTCTCGGTTGTCGGTCAGCAGCACTATCCATACTATTGCGGTCCATATCGCCGGGAAGTATATGATCTTGCAGGCAAACTTGTGCGGAAAATCGCTGTCATCCGAGAAATTGCCCTTGTTGTAGTCCGAAATTTGATTTTTGAGCCAAACTAGGGTTTTCATCATATACCCTGCCAGAATGATGCCTATACCGGCCGCAATGCTCAACACCAATGTGTCGTGCGCTCCGAGCCATACAGCGGTCGGAGTGTACATTGCCGCAATGGACGTCACGGCAAGTAGACATACGGGTAGGTAGAAGAATAGTGTGGCACTCCAGCCCCTCAACCTTTGCCATTTGAAGTATCGATGGAACGCTGCTGAGAATGCCGCCGGGTAGTACACCACACCAAAAGCACGCAAATATACCCAGGCCCCGGGGTCTTCCGGGTGCAAATAATAGGGCGTAAGCATTATTATGCCCATAAACAAGAACGCGGTAAGCGAACTTGCCGGGTAAAAGTATTGTGCTTCTTTGTCGTACGGGCGGCAATGGTGCACCAGGCGTATGATGCCGCAGATTATGCCTGTGACGATGAATATGAGGCAGGTGTCGGAGTAATATGTATAACCGTCGGGCATTTTGTCTTGTATATATGGAGCGGAGCGATGCTTTTTTGATGCAAATCTACTGAAAATTTGCGTAACGACCTAAGTTTGGTGACAAAAATGAAATAGGCACTGTATCTTAGGTGCAAAAAAGAGACCCGGGGCGTGTCTTTGTGCGGACACGCCCCGAGTGAGGGGATAGGGCAAGGCGGATGTCAATACCGTCTGCCGTTATGGGTCGTAAGGTCTATGGCGTTTACTTGATAAAGACCTTGGTGGCTTTGCCGTTGGCGGTGCGACGCAGGTAGATGCCGGGGGTGAGGTTGTAGGCGTCTACGCGGATGCCTTGCAGGTTGAAGTACTCGGCAGCGTTGTCGGCCTCGGCGGTGCCAATACTTTCGATGTTTTGACGGATAAAGTTCACCTTGTTCGATTCGCCCGACTCGATGCCGGCGGCGTTGGTGGCGGTGACGTAGTAGTCGCCTTCGGGTGCATCTTCTATGGATGCGGATGTCCCGGTGATGCCGTTGCGCATGAGCGTTCCGTTGTGGTATAAGCTATAAGTAACACTCTCGGCGTCTTGGGTTTGGAGGTCTTCATCGTCATTGGCCAGGATGGCTTTGATTGCCCAGTTGTATTTGGCTTTTTTCTTGGTGGCCAGGCTGTACCAGTATCCGGCCGAGGCGTTGGTGCTGTAGATGTCGGCCTTGCCGGGGGTGGAGGGGTAGGTGCCGTCTTCAAACGAGTCGATACCCAGAGGCTTGACGCTGCTGCCGTGCTTGAGGGTGTATCCGATATGCAGGTCCGTGCCGGTCTTAATCAGGTAGGGTTCGTTGAGGCGTACGTCGTTCCATCCGGCCGAGACGGAGGCTACTTCCTGACGGTAGACGATGTTTTCGCCTTCGGCGATTTCGATGGCTACATTGGATACGCCGCTTGCGGTGTACAGCCCGAAGAGGATATGGTCGATGCGCTTACCGACATACGGGGTGAGGTCTTCGGCAAGGAATTTGGCATATACGTGCGGTGTTCCGGAGAGGCCGAGGCCGCCCACCTTGGTGCCTTGGACGTAAGTCAGTGCGGGAGCTTGGTCGCCGGGGAGCCATTCAAGGTTGAGTGTGCTACCCGTTGGTACGCCTTTGAGTGCGTAGGGTGCCACGCCTTTCTGCTCTATGGGGCGACTGACGCGTATTGTGGTCGAGGGTGCTGATTCCCATCCGTTTTCGTAGACGGCGGTGACGTAGTAGTCGTAGTTGTTGAAGGAGACTTGATCGGTATATTCGGTCTTGTCGGTGGATAGCAGGATGGTGCCATTGCGGTAGAGGTTGAAACTCTTGGCGCGCGGCAGGCTCGAGCTCTTGGCTGCCGGGGTCTTGTAGGCTTCAGTATAGGCTATGGCTGCGGCTTCCTCGGGATTTTGGACGGGGCTGATGCCCAGCGATTCGGTTTCGATGGGTATGGGAATCATTTCGGTGGTATTGCCTTCTTCATCGGTGACTGTGGCGCCGATGACGATGTTGAAGTTGGCATAATCGGCTGCTATGGTACCGAGGTTCATCCAGCTGGCGCCATTGGTGAGGCTGATGCGTGCACCGCCGTCAGCAGCCGGGCCGTTGTCAAACAGCAGGGCGGCCTTTCCGGCGGGTATTGTGCCACTGTAAGCTATGTAAAGGTCTTCTTCGCCGGTGATTTCAACGGGCGTTTCAAGCAGTGGCGAGCAGATGGTCAGCGGCTGCACTTGGCCCGCTTCGAGGGAAACTTCGGCCAAAGCTTTGCCCTTGGCGGTGTATACGCCGGCCTTGAGAGCACCTATTTCGTCACCCAGGGCGATGTCGATGCTTGTGATTTTGTAACCGATATAGGGCTTGAGCTCGTCTTTGGTGAACTGAGCGCCCCACATCATGGTCATTTCCTCTTCAAATCCGCCGTCCGAAACTATATCGTTGTACTTGGCCAATTTTCGGTCGACGTTCCAGTTGAGATTGACTTCGCCGGTCTGCCGGTCGTAAGTGCATCCGAGGAATGGCTGGATGTATTGGCCGGGAAGTGTGGCCTTGACGGCGCGTGTGTCGGGGTATCCGGTTTTGCCCTCGAATTCAGGATAGATGCTGTAGACGTATCTCCCGGGAGCGGAAACGTGGTCGTTATAGAAACCTTGCGTGACGCCGGTGGCTATGGTCTCGCCGTCGCGCTTGATGGTGACGCCTTTGGATGGGGAGATGCTTGTGGCACCTTCGAGGGTGGCGACCATAGCCCAGATGCCGGACGTGCCGCCTTGCTGAAGCGTGCGCCACGATGGTGATGAGGTGTTGAAGTTGCTCTTGGCAGTGGTGGTGGAGTAGCTGTTGCTTACGATGTTGGCGCTCTCGACGTTGGCTATACCAACGACTTTCTCGCTCTTGGCATGAGTGACGTAGATGCCGTAGGCGTAGCTGTGGGCGGGTGTGAGTGCAAATGGTGTGGTCAGGGCGAAGGTGTTCCACGCGTTTGGCTGTACGGCGGCCAGTTCGTCGGCCGTGAGTGCCTGCGAGTAGACTATTGCATTATCGCGCATCACATAGAGAGTGATACCGGTGAAGGTCCCTTGGCCCAAGAATACTTTGATATCCTTGATTTTGGCGTTGCTGCCATAGGCGGTGAGGTCGGTGGGGTCAAAGCTGTTGCGTACCCATATTTTGGGACCTTTGCTGGATGTGCCGCCTGCAAATGCGGTGATTTGCTCGGTGCCGAAGCTTGGTAAGTCTTTGTTCCAACCCAGAAGGTCGCCGCCTGTCAGTGCTCCAGCCCAGGAGAAGTATGTCTCGAACTCTTTGGCTTCGATTTTGATAAAACGAGGGCTGGGAGCGGTGGCGTCAAAGTCGGCTGTGGTGACTTTGCGCTCGAAGGACGGGTATGCTGTGCCCTCATAGACGGCTTCGACGGTGACGGTGTGTTCGCCGGCCGGAAGGGTCAGTCTGGATGTGTATTCGGTGACTTCGGAGTACTCGTTGACGGCGCTGGTTATTTCGGCATCGGCTATGATGTTGCCGTCGACGCGGATGGCGTAGGATGCAGGAGCCTCATCTATGTCGTTGACGAGGTTGGCTGTCACCAGATAGTCGCCGGCGCCGGTGGCCTTCCATCTTTTGCCGTCAAGGCTGTAAAGATCGCCTTTGCCCGGAGCATCGGTGGTCTTGTCCTTCATGACGATGTAGTCCATATTGTATCCGCCTTCGACCTTGATGGCGAAGATGTATTCGGCATTGGCTTTGATGGTTACGGGCTTGTCCAGAGCAATTTTAAGCTTGACGTTTTTGGCGTATTTGCTGCGGTCGGCCACGCCTTGCGCTACGACTTCGCCGTTTTCGTATACCAGGCCGGTGACTTTGGTGACATCGCGATATTGATGGAAGGTGATGCCGTCCACGACTTCGCCTACGTATTCCTTGAGGTCCGCAGAGGTGAAGCGTGCGCCGGCATAGCATACCTGTGCTTTTTGGTAGTCGGTAATTGTGAAATTTTCGCCGTTGTAATCGTAGTCATTGTGCCACTGTAGGGTCTTGGGCGCTTCGGGTGCACGCCATTGGAGGTCTACGGTCGAAAATAAGGCCTCTGCGGTCAGCGTGTGCGGTGCGCCTTGCTTGGCATAGGCGGGTATGGCACACAGCATCGTGGCAAGTGCCGCGCCGAGGCTTCGGGTAACGTTTTTCTTCATAGGTACGAAGTCTTTTGGAGTGTAAGTAAATAATATGTTTTCTTGGAATGTGTATTTATTTTCCGCGTGTTGTGTCGGGTGCGTATGGCGCCGTTGCCGTTAGTTGTGTTTGTCATGCTTGGCATCCGGCATTCTGTTATGGCTATGGGGAGGCCTTGTGCCGATATGGTTTGCCAAACCGTTTTATGGCAGCAAATATATGTATTTTTTTGAGAAACAGCAAATTTTGAGCGTTTTTTTGCCGAATTTGTATTCCGTGTTGCGCTCGGTCGATGCTTACGGACTATGTCGCATATATTTCGGCCGTTTTTCGGGTTCTCAGCCGCCATTGGCGATTGTGCTGCCGAAAGCATAAAAAGCGGAGGCGAACCGCAGTGGCTCGCCTCCGTCGTATAGTTAGATGTGTGGTGCAGTGTTACTTGACGTAGACCTTGGTGGTTTTGCCGTTGGCGGTGCGGCGCAGGTAGATGCCGGGGGTTAGGTTGTCGGCGTCTACGCGGATGCCTTGCAGGTTGAAGTACTCGGCAGCGGCGTTGTCGTCAACGGTGATGTCATCGATGGCGCCGGTGCTGAAGAACACCTTGTTGGATTCGCCGGATTCTATGCCGTTGTTGATGGCAGTGACGTAGTAGTAGCCCTGTTTTGCATCGGGGATAATGGCGGAAGTGTCGCTCAAGCCTTCGCGGATTTTCTCCCCGTCACAATACAGGTTGTATGTGATGCCGGCGTCCTGAGTCTTGGTTACGGTCTGTTCGTCATTGGCCAGGACAGCCTTGATAGCCCAGTTGTAGTTTAGCTTGAATTTCTTGGACAGACGATACCAGTATCCGGGAGCGGCATCGCTGTTGGTGAGGATGTCGCCCTCGTCGGGATCGCTGGGGAATGTGCCGTCTTCCATAACATCAACGCCGAGGGGCTTGATGCCTGATGCGTGCGACAGGGTGTAACCTATGTACAAGTCGCTTTCGCCGGTGATGAGGTACGGATCGTTGAGGCGCACATCGTTCCAACCTTTAACGATATTAGATACGGGCTGGTGGTAAATGATGTTTTCGTCTTCTGCGATTTCGATGGCTACGTCAGATACTTCCGTGGAGTAGAGTCCGAACATAATATGGTCGATGCGTTGGCCGATGTATGGTTTCAGGTCTTCCTTGGCAAAGCGGATAAATGCGTGGGGTATGAGCTCTTTTCCGGTAAGTCCGAGACCGCCAATCTTGGTGCCCTGAACGTAGGTCATCGTGAGTGCTTGGTCTGGCGATTTCCATGTGAGGTTAAGCCCATCGGCAGTGGAGGCGCCGGTGAGCGCGTAGGGAGCTACGCCTTTCTGTGCGATGGGGCGGCTTACGGTGAAGGAGCGTGTTGCAGCCGATTCCCAGCCGTTTTCGTATACGGCGGTGATGTAGTACGTATAGTCATTGAACGATGGCAACTTGTCCTTGTATGTCATCTCGGTAGTGGTGGCAATGACTTCGCCGTTGCGATATACGTTGAATTTCAGCGGCCTGGGTCTGTCGGCTGCTTTGGCTACCGCTTTCGGAGCAGTCTTAGTGAATACTACATCGATGGGCTCTTCGGTTGCTTGTACCGGGCTTATACCAAGACTTGTAGTGTTGCCCATTGTGATTGCTTGTTCGGTTGTTGTGCCGGATTCGCCATCGGTGACATAGGCTTCTATAAAGAGGTTGTTGTCAGTGGCTTCAGCGGATACGGTGGCAAGGTTTATCCAGTTGAGGCCGTTGGTAAGGCTTATGCGAGCACCTCCCGTTTTCAGCGGGCCTGCATCAACAATAAGTGCCTGTGCCTTGGCGGGGATTGTGCCGCTATAGGCAATGTAGAGGTCTTCTTCGCCGGTGATTTCGACAGGGGTTTCCAGCGGGGCTGAATATATGGAAAGCGGTTCTATATCGCCGTCTTTGAATGAGAGCTCGGAGAGGATCTTGCCTTTGGCGGTGTACACGCCTACTTTGAAGTCGCCGATGGCTTCGCCTATGGCAAATCTCAGGCGATTAATTTTCAGACCCTTGTATGCTGCGAGTTCGTCTTTTGTGAACTGTGAACCCCACATCATGGTCATCTCCTCTTCGAATCCTGTGAGGTACTGAGCACCGTCGCACTTGGACAATTTTTGGTCCATATTCCATGCGATTGAGACTTCGTCGATATCCTTGTCATAGGAGTATCCGCCAAGTTCGGGCGCTGCATATTTCTCGGGCAGCGAAATATTTATGGCAAATTCTTCGGGATAGGTCGTATAGTAGTCGTAATTGGCGGTCAGGGTGTAGACGTAGCGTCCGGGGCCGGGAACTTCGTCTGTGTAGCTGGTGTCCTTGATGCCGGAGGCGATGACTTCGCCGTCACGAGTGAGCGTATATCCGGTGGGTGCTTCTTTGGTGGTAGCGCCTTCGACGGTGGCATACAATGCCCAGTTGCCGGAGATGCCGCCGCTACGGAGCGTCTTCCAGGTGGGAGATGTTTTCTCGAAGCCTTTGGAGCTGGGCTTTGTGGTGGAGAATGTATTGCCTCGGCCGTCGATAGTTCTGGCGGTGGAGATGCCTATAGGGTGTGCGCCGGAGGTGTGCAATACATACAGACCGTATGCGTATGTGTGGCCGGGGGTCAGGGCATAGGGCTCGCTCAGCGCGAAAGTGCTGACCTCATTGGCTTTTATTGCTGCAATTTCGGCTGCAGTGGCGTCTTGTGCATAGTCAATGACGCCGTCTTTTATTACAAAGAGTTTGGCGGCGCTGATTACGGCTTCGGTGAAGACGGCTTTGATGTTTGTGATCTTGGCATTTGCGCCGAAGGCGGTAAGGTCGTCGGCTGTGAAGACGTTGCGTATCCACACTTTAGTATCTTCTTTGGCTGTGCCGCCTATCGACATAGCGATTTCGTTGGTGCCCCAAGTGAGGTTGCTGCCTCCGGTGAGGGGTGCGGCCCATACCAGCACGTGCTTGAAATCTCCGGCCGAGGTATTGTAGTTGTAGTGTGCCGAAGGTGCGGACTTGGCGAAGTCAAGGGTTGTCACCGTGCATGCGGTCGACGAGAGACGGTGTTCGTCGGGGTAATCGGCCGAGACATAAACCTGATGTTTGCCGGCGGGTACGTTGTTTATCAGGGCGGTGTATTCGATGACACCGGAGTATTTGTTTTTGGCGCTGGTGATGGTTACGTCATCGGCGTTGTAGAAGTCTCCGTCCATCATTACGCTATAGCCGGTGGGAGCTTCGTCGACTTTATTGACGAGGTTGGCGGTCACCAGGTAATCGCCGTTGCCGGTGGCTGTCCAGTTTTTGCCGTCGGTGCTGTAAAGATCGCCTTTGCCGGGAGCATCGGTGGTCTTGTCCTTCATAACTACGAAGGTCATATTGTATCCGCCCTCAACTTTGATGGCGAAGATATATTCTGCGTCGGCTTTGATGGTTACGTGGCTGTCAAGGTCAATTTTCAGGGTCGTGTTTTTTTCGTACTTGCTGCGGTCGGCCACGCCCTGTGCCACGACTTCGCCGTTCTCGTATACCAGACCGGTTACCTTGGTTACATTGCGATACTGGGCAAAGGTGATGCCGTCCACGACCTGACCCACATAATCCTTGAGGTCTTCGGCCGTAAACTTGGCACCGGCGTATGCAACTTGTGCTTTTTGTAAGTCACCGTTGATAAAGTTGTCTCCGTTGTAGTCGTAGTCGTTGTGCCACTGGAGGGTTTTGGGTGCTTCGGGCGCACGCCATTGGAGACGTACTTGCTGGAAGTAGGCGTCGGCTACAAGGGTGTGAGCACCGCCTCGCGTGGCATAAGCGGGCGTTGCACACAGCATCGCGGCAAGGGCCGCGCCGAGGCTACATATTAAGGTTTTTTTCATAGAACCTTGATTTGGGATTAGTTGTGAATAAAATATAAGGATAGTTGTATCAATACTTTTGGGGATATCAATACATTATATATTGATTGATGGGCGTTTTTTTTGCATAGTGATCTGTCTCTGCTTGATATAGCGCCAGTCTTTGGATGCGCTCAATCACTTCGGGAGCGCCTTCCTCTCGGACGCTCTCCTGCGCCGTTATCAGACTTATCGGCAGCAAATATAAGTATTTTAAGTGAAAGCACAAGCACTGGCCAAAATTTTCGCCGTTTTTTTACCGAAGTGTCGGCTTTTTGCGCATTGGAGGGTGTGGTGCGCAGGGGGGGGTATGCGGACATGGGCGGACGAGCCGGGGGATGCTGCGAGGCGATTGCATCGGCTGCTGTGGTGGGGTATCGGCGGATATTTTTTGCGGGTTGGGAATTTAGTTGTAACTTCGTGGAGGCAAACGGCGGCCGCGGATACGCGGACACGCCGTGCCAAAAGATTTCTTCGGCGCAGAAGTCGGCCTATGAAGCCGTGCTTAGCGCTATATAATGACAAACTGACGCATCAATGAAGATACGACACATCCTGATGGCGTCGGCGGCGGTTCTGGCTATGGCCGGTGTCGCCTTCGCCGGCGTACGCGGCGACAAGGGCGCCGTGCATTTTTCCAAATCGGACATCTCGCAAAATCTCAAGCTGTTCAATAGCATCTACAAAGAGCTGACAATGAATTATGTGGATACGCTGGACGCCAAGACAACCATGCGCACCGCAATAGACGCGCTACTGGGACAGATAGACCCGTATACCGAGTATTTCGGCATTGATGAGCGCGACAACCTCACTTCGGTGACCACGGGCGAGTACGCCGGCATAGGCTCGGTGATACAGCGCCGTGACAGCGTGGTGGTGCTGACGGCGCCATCGTGGAATTCGCCGGCGCGGCGTGCCGGCGTGCGCCACGGCGATGTCCTCATAAGTATCGATGGCGACAGCGTGACCCCGGCCATGGATATCACGGAGGTAAGTCGCCGTCTTAAGGGACGCCCGGGCACGGAAGTGCGGTTGCGACTGCATCGCCCATGGGTGAGCACGGACAGCATCTTGGATATTACGGTGACGCGAGGTACCATAACCATCGATCCGCTACCCTATTACGGATATATCGGCGACGGTATGGGGTACATAGACATCACAACTTTCAACGAGAAGACCGGGTCGGAGGTACGCAATGCAGTGGCGGCGCTCAAGCGCGACCCACGGGTCAAGAGTCTTGTGCTCGATTTGCGCGACAATGGCGGTGGCATCGTTGACGGTGCCGTACAGATTGTGTCCAATTTTGTACCCAAAGGTACGGAGGTGCTGACCATACGCGGTCGCGAAGCTCGCAACCGTCGCACCTACAAGACCACCTCGGCGCCGCAGGATACCAAGATTCCGCTGGTAATTCTGGTTAATGAAGGCACGGCAAGTGCGGCCGAAATTGTTACCGGAGCGCTACAAGACCTTGACCGCGCCGTCATCGTAGGACGCCGAACTTTTGGCAAAGGTCTGGTGCAGAATGTGCGCCCGTTGCCGTACGATGGATTGCTCAAGATTACCACCGGGCGATATTATATTCCTAGCGGCCGTCTTATCCAAGCCATAGACTACGGCCATCGCAACGATGATGGCTCGGTGGCACGCATACCCGATTCGCTGACAACGGTATACCATACTGCGGCGGGTCGCGAGGTGCGCGACGGCGGCGGTATTACGCCCGATACGACGGTGACATTGCCCGAAAGCAACCGCTTGCTGTACACGCTGTATAACAGCTTCGTAATTGACAATTTTGCCAATCGCTACGCCAACACACATCCCGAGACACCGACAGACACTTTGAATTGGCATCCGGACAGTACACTCTTTGACGAATTCAAGGCCTTTGTAGATCCGGCCAAACTCAAGTATGACTCGCCTTATGCCGCCGGCATCAAGTATCTGCGCGATGCCGCGCGTGTCGAAGACTATCTCACGCCGGAAGTGAAGTCGTCGCTTGACAGTCTCGAGAATATGCTCAAGCCCGACTTGGCGCGCGACATTGAGCGCCGCCGTTCCCAGATTATGGAAGTGCTTGAGGATGAGATTGCCGCCCGCTATTTTAGCACGCGTGACCTCTCGGCCCGTGCCGTCAAGGATGACCCGGACGTTGCGGCGGCTCGCGCCATACTCACCGATATACATCGATATAACGCCATTTTGCGCAAGAAATAATGAAGACGAAAGCAGTCCCGGCTACTGTCGGCGGCGACACGCCGCTGGCAGTCATTAGCGCCGCTTTTGCCTCCGGACGTTCCGAGGCGCTCAAAGCCTTGTCGCATCGTCGCCGCAGCATCCTCTATGGTGTCAGCGGCAGCGCGGCCGCTATGGCCTTGGCTGCATTGCCGGTGGGGCGTAAGTCGCTTACGGCTTTGGTGATAGGGTCTGACAGCGATGACGCGGCGTGCCTGTACGGCGACCTGTGTCGCGTCTCCGGAGACGAGGCCGTGGCCATACTCCCGTCTGGCTATCGCCGCAGCATCAAATACGGACAGGAGGATGAGGCTTCGCGCATACTGCGCACGCAGACCTTGACGCGCCTGCTGGGCGAGGACGGACCGCATCGTTCGCCGCTGCGCTTCATTGTATCCTATCCCGAGGCTTTGGCCGAGCGCGTGGCGTCGCGCGACGAAGTCGACAGCCATACCGTCAATCTTAGTGTGAGACAAAGTATCGACCCTAAGACATTGCTGCAGACCCTGTTGGACAACGGCTTCAGCAAAGTGGACTACGTCTATATACCCGGGCAGGTAGCTATGCGCGGTGGCATACTTGATGTCTTCGGCTTCAATGACGAGCGGCCCGTGCGCATTGACTTTTTCGGCGATGAAATCGAGAGCATTCGCTTTTTTGACGTGGAGACACAATTGTCCGATGATAAGATAGAAAGTGTGTCCATTGCCGCTGATGTCACACGACTGGCCAAGGACAATCCCTCGCTGCTACAATTTGTGGACGAAAAGACGTTGGTGGCCGTACGTGCCGGCATAGATGTCTGTGCACGCGTGCGCGCCGTGGCTGCTTCGGACATCGCCGTCAATGCCCTTATGGCGTCAAACGAGGACGGAATGACTATCGCGGATATACGCGCCGATATAGTAGACGCTGAGGCTTTTGCCGAGCGTTATGACGCTATGCGCCGTATGACTTTGTGCGCCGCACCCGACCCCAATTCGGAAAACTCCGCCGGCACTGCACACACCGAAGGCGGTGGAAAGACCGCTACGGCCGCTTTGGATCTGCATTGCTCGCCACAAGGTATATACCATAAGAATTTTGAGCTGATAGCCAAGTCTTTGGGCGACTTTGCCCAACGCGGCTACAAGATATACATCCTCAGCGACAGCGCTCGCCAGATACAGCGCTTGCGCGACATCTTTGCCGATCGAGGCGACGATATTACATTCGGCGGTGTCGAAGGCACATTGCATGAGGGCTTTGTAGACCATGAGCATAAGACGTGCGTATTCACCGACCACCAAATATTTGACCGTTTTCACAAGTATACGCTACGTAGCGAGCGTGCTCGTAGCGGTCGTGTTGCGCTGTCGCTCAAGGAATTGGGCGCGATACAGCCCGGCGACTATATCGTACACGTAGATCACGGAGTGGGACGCTTTGCCGGATTGCTGCGCACCGATGTCAACGGCCATACGCAAGAGATGATAAAGCTGGTCTACCAAAACGAGGACATCGTCTTTGTATCCATACACGCACTGCACAAGCTGTCCAAGTACCGCGGGCAAGACGGCGAGGCCCCCAAACTGAACAAGCTGGGCTCGGGCGCATGGAATCGCATAAAAGAGCGCACCAAGAGCCGGCTCAAGGATATAGCTCGCGACCTCATACGCCTATATGCGGCGCGTAAAGATCAGCAGGGGCACGCCTTTGCGCCGGACAGCTATATGCAAAACGAGCTTGAGGCATCATTTGTCTACGAGGACACCCCGGATCAAATTACGGCGACACAGGCCGTCAAGGCCGATATGGAAAGCCCGCGGCCTATGGACCGCCTGATATGCGGCGACGTGGGCTTCGGCAAGACCGAAATAGCCGTGCGTGCGGCCTTCAAGGCTGCCGTGGACGGCAAGCAGACCGCCATACTGGTGCCCACTACCGTCTTGGCATACCAGCACTATAATACGTTCAAGGAGCGTCTCAAGGAGTTCCCGGTGCGTGTCGAGTATCTGTCGCGAGCCCGTTCGGCCAAGGACACCAAGGCTATACTTGCCGACTTGGCCGAAGGCAAGATTGATATTATCATTGGTACGCACAAACTCATCGGCAAGTCCGTGCATTTCCATGACTTGGGACTGCTGGTGATAGACGAGGAACAGAAATTCGGCGTAGCCGTCAAGGAGCGCCTCAAGCAGATGAAAGTGTCGGTGGATACGCTCACTATGAGTGCCACGCCCATACCGCGCACGCTGCAATTTTCGCTTATGGGCGCGCGCGACCTCTCATCGTTGAACACTCCGCCGGCAAACCGTTACCCCATAGTCACCAATGTAGATACGCTCAGCGATGAACTGTTGACCGATGCCATTGGCTTCGAATTGGCACGCGGAGGTCAGGTATTCATTATCAATAACCGCATCGAAGGACTATATCGACTGCAAAATATGGTGAGCCGCCTTGTCCCGGATGCACGTTCCGTTGTGGCGCACGGACAGATGCCGCCCGAGGCGCTCGAAAAGGCTATAATCGACTTCTCCAATCACGACTACGACATTCTGATAGCCACCACTATTGTCGAATCGGGTATAGATATGCCCAACGTCAATACCATTATTGTAAATAATGCGCAGAATTTCGGACTTAGCGAGTTGCATCAATTGCGCGGACGTGTGGGACGCAGCAGCCGTAAGGCCTTCTGCTACTTGCTTGTTCCGCCGGACGCCGAGCTCACCGGCGTGGCACGCCGACGCCTGCAAGCCATAGAGAGTTTCAGCGACTTGGGCAGCGGAATACACATAGCCATGCAGGACTTGGATATTCGCGGTGCAGGCAACCTCCTGGGTGCCGAGCAAAGCGGATTTATCGCCGACCTGGGCTACGAGACTTACCAAAAGATACTGAAAGAAGCTGTTACCGAATTGCGTACGCAGGAATTTGCAGGTACGATGACGGCGTCCACGGATACCGTCGGCGATGGCGCCACCGGTGTCGATGACTTCGTGGCCGATACCACGGTGGAGAGCGACCTCGAATTGTTGCTGCCGGCCGACTATGTGCCGCAGGAGTCCGAACGCATAAGCCTGTACCGCGAGTTGGACAGCATCGAGCGTCAGGACGACCTCGATGCCTTTGCCGCACGGCTCGTCGACCGCTTCGGCCCCATACCGGCGGTAGCTCGCGAGTTGCTCCTTGTCCCGCGTCTGCGTCGCGATGCACGGCGCTTGGGCATCGAAAAAGTGGTGCTGAAAAACGGCAAGATGTACACCTATTTCGTGGATGCGTCCAATGTTGCCTATTATCAATCGGCAATGTTCGGCCGTATGCTCAGCTACCTCAACCTCAATAGCCGCCGCGTACATATACGCGAAAATGCCGGCCGCCGCTCCTTTGTCATTGACGCCGTCCCGACGGTGCACGATGCCGTATCGGCCCTCGAGACAGCCCTCGCCCTCCCCGTATCCTGACCTCTAAGATATATCCGCCGAATGAGGATGCCTCATTCGGGTTAGTCTTAATCAAATTCGGGGGGGGTGGAGGAGACAAAGTGCCTGAATATGTGTGCATCGTCAGCGGGCGCGGACAACCAGCCAGTTGGTCTGGTAGATGGAACGGACGGCAAAGAGCAGCCGTGCCGGTTCGCCGGCATTGGCGCGGAACCATCCGTAATTCCAACCCATACCCATATCGAGATACAGGGCATGGCGTATGCCTATGCGCAACAATGCCGACATAAAAGTGTCCATCGTGACCGGATAGCGGCATTGAATGATGCTGAAGCCTTTTGGGTGCTTGACGCCATTGTCTTTGGCTGCATCATCGTCGAAAACACATATTGCACGATATATGTTTCTATTGTTTTTGAATATCGGGTTGTCGTGATAAACGTCCTTGCCGTTATATACCAAGAGCATCTGCTGAAACAAGCTGCCTCCGGTGGCCTGGGCTCGGCGGGACAACGTGTCAAGGCTGTCCGTGGGCGCTATGATGACGTTTTTACTGTCACTGTACAGCAGGCCGGTGTTTACTTCGCATTGATATCCGTGGCGAAGCCTTCCGGCACAGATGTAATCTCCGGCGACATTGGCGGCGCTGAAGCTGTCTTTCTTTACGCCGGTGAAAGCCGCCTCGACACATAGGCAAATATTGGGATCATCAATGTTCGGAATTATTGAGTCAGTCAACTCGACTGAAGCCTTAGAGGTGTTGATGTCCAGGCGCAAAAAGCTCTTGCCGTCCACGTCTATTATGGACTGGGAGACAATGGAATCGGCGACACCGGAAGCATCGATATCGTCAGCCGATCCTCCTGTATGTGAGCAAGCGGCAACTACTGCCGTCAGGCATGCGATCTGTGTCGCGACCGCGCATGTGCGTAGAAAGTTCATTTTAAGCTGTAATCTTATCCGTTGTGGTTGTCCGTCTGTTTAGGGGATCGAAAAAACAGGCTGTTATTAAGGTTTGTGTTGTTGTTTAAGGGGGGTGATAACTGCATACCACGTGCCGGATGTCGGCGGCGAGCGTCAGTTCCGTCGGCAAAATTAAGCATTTATTTTGAATTGACAATACCTCGGCGCAAGATATTTGCGAGATATGGCCATAGTGGCTCACCCCGCTATCTTATAGAACAGTAACGGAATTGAACGAATAGGCTTGAAAAGTCGCGTACCGGAAGTCCGAACCGCTCTACCATTCGGAGGGCAGCATCTCGAAGGGCGAGATTATTTTGACCTTCAGTCCGCGGACTTTGACATAGATTTGCCCCAGTCCCATCTTGTTTTGGGAATGGGCGTAGATGCCGTCATAGTACTCATAGCCGGATTTTTGCATTGACTCAACGAACTTCTTCACGTCATCGCGGCTTGCGAAATCGATGGTGAGAATCTGGTCCTCTCCGTTCCTAAACGCGATATTCGTAGACCCGCTCGGCTCTTGGCGATGGGCTGTCATGTATACAAACGGCGCCATTTCGTCGACATCTGCCGGTCGTTTGAACTCCTTGACGGTAAAGCCGAGCGACTTCAATACCTCCTCGGAGTTATGTCTGAATCCCACGCCGATATTTCCGTCAAGCACCTCAATCAGAGCATACTGTGTCAAAGGTGCGACAGATGCCGCCTCGTCCTCATCCGCCGCGGCCGTCGGCTGTATGATGTTGATGTCCTTTCGGTCGGTAGCGATGTCGTTATTACGGTCTGAAGACGCCTCTGTCGTATCGGTGTCTTTGCCTGATTCATCGGCCTTATTCGCGGAGCTGCATCCGCCGGCCAATGTGGCTATGATAGTTAAGATAGGGATCAGTTTCTTCATGCGATTTTGTTTGTCAAGGTTAGTTGTGCCTGTTCTGTAATAATTTATATATCAATTATGTGTAGTGTAAAATGGAGGGTGTTGATGGCGATTTAGAAGCGGGCGGTGAGGGCGAAGCCGGCGCAACGGGTGCCCAGCATTGGGGAGAACGTCAGCGAGGGGGTGTCGGCACGGGCGGCGGCTTTTTCGCGAGCAACGCGGCGCGCCGGGTTGCGGTCAAGGAAGCCGACAAATTCGTTGACCGGATCGACCAGAAATGCTACGATATTGCCCAATACGGACGAGCCCCAAAGGGTGTAGTTGCGGTCTACGATACGCCGCTTGATGCGGTAAAAGCCTTCGCCGATGCAGCTTCCGACGAGAGGTGTTATGAAGAGATCTTGTAACGAGGGTCGCTCCATGAATGCTTCGATGCCGTATTCCCATCCGACATTGGATACGAGGGTGCAGTAAAGCAGTGATTGCCAGAAGTTGAAGCCGCACGAGCGTGCTGCCATAAAGTATACGCCGCCGGCGTACGGATGCAGTATATAGTTGAAGTAGAATTTGTCGTGGTCCCATTCGACGCCCTTATCGATGACGTGGTTGTACCAGCGTTTGAATAGTGGGACGTCCTGCAACTCGGCACGATTCCACGATGTGGCATCCTCGGGTAGACATTCCAGCACCAGTAGCGTTCCCACGAATGCCGAGCCGAGAGCGATAGTATTGTGCCACAGGCGCTTCCAGTCGTGCGAGCGGGCCGTCCATGATACCGGCATTTCGTAGGGGCTTACCGGCCCGGGATGTGCACTGAAGCGGGAATCCCAATCGTAGAAGATGTTGTCGGGACTTATCGGCGGCAGTGGCGCAGGGCTTGAGATGTTCCACTGAATATCAGCCAATTCGGATGCGGCAACGACAGCCGATACCGCGGCTGTAACCGTAGTGTCGGCTGTGACTTCGGTGTCGTGGGCGACATCGGTGCCGCAGGTGGCTTTGTCGGCACGCATCATCGGCGCGATAGCGAAAAATATGGATAATAAGACGATGCGAAGTTGCGGTCTGATCATTCGGCGTGGTTTGTCAAATGGCGGTGGTTGCTGTAAGATACGTTTAATGTATCTTTGGAGTAATTGCTCCGGCGATAATACCGGGATGATGGCGCGGCGTTGTCGACACATAGCCATGAGCAATGACACGGCAAAGTTACGCCTTTTCAAGTATAACAAAAAAGCACGAAATTCGTTTTTCGACATTTAGGCCAACAATTGCCCCGTTTTGGCAAATATTGTCGCGTGTAGCCAATCGATATTCCAATTGTAAACGTTTTTTGAGGATTGGCTTCTTGGAACAATTACATGTGATGTATGTGCGGTTTATTACGTTAAGAACATCCCGCATCTCGGTGAAAACATAAAAAAACATAACGCCAAACACATACGCGGCGTCCAAATAGCCGATATAAGCAATTTTATTGCTAAATTTGCGTTATGATAGAAGGGAAGTAGGCTCCGGAGTAAATTTCGGTGCCGACTTCGTTGGGTTTGTAATCAACCACACTATCAATTGTTACGCGTATGAATTTGACAGTCAATATATACAAACATATACGAATACTTGCCTTTGTGGCGCTGCTTATGTGTGCCGTAGGGTCGGCGCACGCCCTGCCGGCGGAGACTTACGCAACCAAATCGGCATTGGCTTCAGGGAAATGGGTCAAAGTCAGCGTAGATGCTACCGGCATCTACCGCTTGACGCCTTCGACGCTGCGTCGTTGGGGCTTTGACGACCCGTCCAAGGTCAGCGTCTACGGTTACGGCGCCTATCGTACCGGCAACCGCATGAGCGCGGCCAACTTCTATGATGACCTCCCGGCCATCCCCGTGCAGCGCCTCAGTGACGGTACCATCGTGTTCTACGCGTATGGTCCGACATCGTGGGAGCAAACTGCGTCACGCCGATATGTAGGCGTCCAAAATGTCTATACCACAAAGGGATACTATTATATCGGCGAAAATTCCGAAGCACCGGCAAGTGGCGAGCCACAGGCGGTATCTTCCGAGGTTACCGGTGATATAGCCGAGACATACAATGCCCGATTGCACCACGAAGTTGATGAGGTAAGCCCCGGCGAAGCCGGAGCTGCGCTTGTGGGCGAGGACTTTCGCTACACCCCTACACGCTACTTCGACTTCAAGCTTACAGACCGCGATGATACGGATCAAAATGTATGGATGGAGTGCTCCTTTGTCTCCAAGACATATTCGGCTTCGGCGTTGCTCAAATTTACCGTCAACGGCACCGAATTGCCTGAGATTTACTCCGATGCCATAGGCACCACCAACAACTCCTCGTACTATCACGGCGTGGAAGGCACGCCGCGCCACACCTTTGCGATGTCGGGTAGCGATGCACGCATAGGTATCACCTACGTGCCTCAGGGTACTACCAATGGCGCGTGGCTCAATTATCTGACGCTCAACTATACGCGTAAATTGCGCTTGCCCTCCACCGGCGAAGGGACACTATTGTTTTGGCTGACCAATTCGGCGGCGCGTCTCAGCGGGGTATCCGATGCCACACGCCTCCACGTTTGGGATGTCAGCGATGTGCTTGCGCCTGTGGCCGTGCAATTTAAGGACGAAGGGACAAGTGTGCTGTGGAACAATCCGATGTACGGCTTTCGCGCATACGCTGCGTGGACAGAGGATGCCGCACTGCCCGAGCCGGCACTTGTCGGCAACGTATCCAATCAAAATCTCCACGGACTCGAAGTGCCGGATATGGTGATAGTGACGCCGGCGGCTTATGTCACACAGGCCGAACGCGTCGCCGAATTACACCGCAACGATGAGATCCACCCTATGTCAGTATCGGTCATTGAGGACCAAGCGATATATAACGAATTTTCGAGCGGCAGCCCCGATGTGCATGGATTGCGCCGTTTTTTCAAGATGCTCTATGATCGCGGCGGCGGCCTTAATCCCACCTCCGAGCGCCACTTGCAGTACGTGCTGCTGGTGGGTTGTGCCACCTACGACCATCGTCACCTCACGGCCGACCTCAAGCGTATGAACACCGTGACGCTGCCGGCGTGGGTGACTACGAGTGTGCGCTCAAGTCTCAACGACAATGACGGCTTCACCTGCGATGACTTTGCAGCCATACTTGCCGATGACAGCGGCGAGAATATGGCTTACGACAAAATAAGCATTTCCCTGGGGCGTCTGCCCGTGCGCTCGCTTGACGAGGCCACCTCCACTGTGGACAAACTCTGCGAATACGTCAAGTCCTCCAAGAAGACCGACTGGCGCAACCAGGTGATGATTCTTGCCGATGATGAAGACAATGCCGTACATATGGATCAGGCCGACACTTTCGAAAATAATGTCGAGAACTCCGCCCCCGGAGTATTCCTGACCAATAAGGTGTATATCGATGCCTTCGAAAAGGTCTCGGGCACCGTTCCCGGCGCTCGCGAGGAGATGTTTCGCCTTTTGGATGCCGGCACGGCTTATTGGATATACCTCGGGCATGCCTCCAACCACGGTATGAGTCACGAGAAAATGCTCACCATGGAAGATATCAACGGGTTGTATCTCAAGCGCATACCTATACTTATTGCGGGAACGTGCGACTGGCTGCGCTGGGACTCGAATACTCTGAGCGCCGGCGAGATTTTCTTCCATGAACGCTATGGCGGTACCATTGCCACCATCAGCGCAACTCGTCCCGTATATATCAGCGAAAACGGCCGATATATGGCTGCTTTGGGCCATAACTTCGGCGTGCGCGACGAGTACGGCCGCCTGCCCGCCATCGGCGACATCTATCGCAAGGCCAAAAACGAGGTACAAAGTTCGGCCGGTATCGCCAGCGACAACCATCTGCGTTACGTTCTTATGGGCGATCCGGCGATGCGCGCCGTCACACCGTCCAACCGCGTACGACTTGAGAGCATAGACGGCAAGACACTGCCCGGAGATGTCAATGACGACAACGCCGAGCAGATAGTAGTGTCCGCCATGCAACGCGCCACCTTTGCCGGGAGTGTCACCGATGCATCGGGCAACGTCTTGTCGGACTTCAACGGACGGGTCTTCGTCACCATATACGATGCCGATTACTCAACGACATCTTCGGGTCGTGGCACAGGCAAGCCCTATACCTTCGATATGCATGGCGGTAAGTTGTACACCGGCGTTGCTATCGTCAAGGATGGATATTGGAGTCTCGAAGTATCTATGCCCGGCGAAATTGCCGACAATTTCCGTGAGGCTACGGCCAATATGTACGCCTATACAGAGGCAGACGACCGTGATGCTTGCGGAGTCAGCCATGCGTTCTACGTCTACGGTATGGACGAAAATGCCCCCGAGGATACCCAAGCGCCTACCATTGATGCCATCTACCTCAACCATGAGAGTTTTGCCGACGGCGCTTCGGTCAATTCGGACCCCATGCTCATAGCCAAAGTGAGCGACAACGTAGGCATCAACGTTTCCACGGCCGGCATAGGCCACCAGATGACCATCACTATGGGGCGCAAGATTTACAACGATGTATCTCAATACTATACAGCCAATGACGACGGCAGCGCCGGCGGCACAATCTACTACCCGTTGAGCGGACTTGAGAAAGGCGATTACAGCCTCACACTCAAAGTGTGGGACACAGCCGGCAATAGTGCCGATAAGACCATCAATTTCAATGTAAGCCCTTCGGCAACTCCGCATATCTACGACATCTGGACAGACTCCTCGCCTGCATCGGTACAAGCCAACTTCTACCTGCGCCACGACCGTCCCGATCAGATGCTCACCGTCACCGTGACCGTATACAATATGCTGGGTCAGCCGCTGTGGAGCAATACCACTAAAGGACTGTCCGATATGTATGTCTCCACGCCGGTAGTATGGAATCTCACCGATGCTGCCGGGAGGCGTGTGCCGCGCGGCATCTACCTATACCGCGCCGTCATCGTCGGCGAAGACGGACAAGAACAAGCCACGGCGTCACAGCGCCTGGCAGTGACTGCCCAGTGATATATAGTAAAACCGATATATAGTAAAACCGGAAAATCAAGTAAATATACGCACGGCAACAGCATTAGAACCAACACGACACCAACAATGCACGAAACCAACCGTCCTGCAACAACGCCACTTCCCGAGCCGACCCTTCGTCGCCTGCCATGGTATCTGGCATACCTGACGACATTGCGCACTCAGGGTCAGACTCACGTATCCTCGACCCGCATCGCCGCAGATGTAGGCGTGGATTCGTCACAGATAGCCAAAGACCTCTCGTTTCTTAACATCAAAGGCAAGACTCGTATCGGATACGAAGTGCAAGCACTCGAAAACGAGTTGCGCCAGTTTCTCGGCTTCGGTCTCAACCATGATGCGGTCATCATCGGCGCCGGCTCGCTGGGCTCGGCACTCATGCGTGACAGCGGCCTCCACCGTTACGGGTTGAACATCGTGGCCGCTTTCGATACGGACCCGGCCATAGTCGGCGGCGAAATCAGCGGCATACCTATATATCACGCCAATCGTCTGGCCGAGATATGTCAAGGGCGGGATATAGCCATAGCCGCACTTACCGTCCCGGTAAGTGTCGCCCAAGCAGCCGCCGATGCAGCCATAGACGCCGGTATCCGCGGCATTTGGAATTTCACGCCCTGCCGTATACGCGTACATGGCGGCGCAGTGGTGCAGAATACGTCTATGTATTCGCATCTTGCGGTGATGTACAACCGATTGCAGGATCTACAGCAATGACGCATAAAGGCACGATATAACGATAGATAGCCACGGCAACTACGAGCGATATGAAAATACTGGCCTTAGACAACGAAGGACGCATGCACGCCGCCGCCGACTCGGCAGTGGTGACACGTTCGCAGCCGTGGTTCGAACCCGAACAAGGGGCGCCATGGTTCGGAGAGGTATACATTGCCGTCATCGTTTCGCGCTTGGGCAAGGGTGTGGCCGAGCGTTTTGCCCGCCGTTATTACGACTGTCTGTCCGTGGTGGTGCATCCGCGCCCGGCCGTTGCCGGAAGTTTCTATGAATGGACGCGCGACGGAGCCATACTCGTCGGCGACCACGTATCCATAGGCGATATAGCCGACAAAACAGAGGTGCGTATAGGAGAAACGTCTTATACTGTGGATATTGCGCAGTTGTTCGGTGAGTTTGATCGCCTGTTGAGCGACGTTACCGAGCATCATACCATCAAGACGGGAGATATGCTGATGCTGCCATTGGCCGGTGTACCGCCCGTAGCGTTGAAACGTCCGTTGACGTTGGACATCACCCTCGGAGAGATGCGAGTGCTGCGGCTCAAGGTCCGATAAGCGGGACGAGCGCCGACATCCAAGCCGAGACATGCGACCGAAGATACAGCAAGACACATATCTAAGTATAGTAGATACGGAATAATATCAAAGATACATATATAGTAAAAAATAGGAACATCATATAATCAGAGAAATACAGTCTAAATCCGAATATGAAAAGACAACTACTCCAGATACTGGGCGCCGCCCTATGCGTGAGCACACTTACAGTCACGGCACCTTCGGCGGCGGCCTTTACGTATGCGCATTTTACGGCCACGTCGGCTCTGTCTACCGGCAAATGGGTCAAAATACGTGTAGACCACGAGGGCCTTTACGAAATCACCTATGAAAAATTGCGCCAATGGGGATTTAACAATCCCGAGGCGGTTAATGTTTACGGCTTCGGTGGCACGATGCTGACACATGGGTCGTTTTACGACACCGACCCGGATGATTTGACCCCGACAGTATGCTTTCATACGGACAAGGCTGTGCGCTTCTACGGCATCGGCGCTATGCGCTGGCTTCCGGAGAGCTACCGCGAAATCCATCTCGAACAAAATATTTACAGCGACTACGGATATTATTTTGTGTCCGATGTGAAGCTCGAAACGGGCGAAGATAAGGTAGAATTGCGCGAAAGCTCCGGCAAACAGGCCACGGCCGTTTCGGCCGTCTACGGATTTACCGAAGACGTTGAAAATCCCGTAAAGGCCGGCGGCTTTTTTGTGGGCAAGCCTTACGCTGCCGACGAGTATCATACCTTCAGTGTCCCGGTGACCAAATTTGCCGCCGATTGCATAGACCCCGTATTCACCGTCAACGCTCGTTACGCCGCCAGCTTTGGCCTCAGCGGTGTGGCCGATGCCACATGCGATTCAAGCAAGCTTGTCAGCGTCTCACGCGATGCTTACGCAGTCCCCAGCTTGACAACGGCCAGCGACCGTAATTTCTATCTGTCCACCTATAAGGAAAGTTTTTCGAGTACGGCTGCCGACAAGTCGCTGCCCGATACGGTACTAACCTTCAAATTCGGCGCCGAGGAACGCATTCGGCACCAGGTCAATTACCTCGCGGACGATTATCTCACTTTCAGCTATCCCCAGACCGCTTTCAAGCGTGACGGTGAGGCCACAGTGCTCTGCTTTGTATTCCGCGAACAATGGCAAAATTTCGTAGTCAACAACTGTGATGAAAATACGCTGATATATGATGTAACCTACGCCACTCCGCGTCTCAAGTCATACACAACAAAGTACAACAGCGAGACACACACGCTCACCGGATGCTTTGACCGTACCATCAATAACATGACCTACCCATGGCACGCTCGACTGCTGGTGGTCAATCCCAATACGGACGCCGTATCCGTCCCCGAATATGTGGGTGAGGTTGCCAATCAGAACATACATGGCGATGCAGTTCCCGATATGCTCATAATTACCACCGACGAACTATACGAGGCCGCTCAGGAACTGGCCGAAGCACATCGTGCCGAAGGCCTTTGGGTCAATGTGTATACACAGCAGCAGGTCTTCAATGAATACACCTCCGGTACGCCTGACATTGCAGCTTATCGCCGAGTACTCAAGATGTTCTATGACCGTGACAGCGAGCGTATGAAATACTTGCTTCTCTATGGTCGAGGCATTTGGGACAACCGTCAGATTGTCGAAAAAACAAACAACGAGGTCCTGTTGGCCTACGAAAATGCCTCCACTTTGTTTGCCGGCAGCTTGTCGCAGGCATACGTGGGAGATGGCGTGCTTGGCGTAATGGCGGACAATGCCAAAACCGAGAAGTTACATTCCTTTGAGGCCGAAGTGGCCGTGGGCCGCATCCCGGCAGATAACCTTCAGATGGCTCGTGATGCCAATACCAAGATTATCAATTATATAAACGGCAAGATTCCGTTTATCAACTTTACGCGCGGCGTATTCATCTCCGACGATGGCGACGGATACACCCACCTAAACCAAACCGAGAGTATTATAAAGCGCATCCAGACCGGCTACCCGGCGGTTACGGGCATTCGTATACACAACGACATATACCCCTGGACGGGCAAGGACGCCAAGACCGCACGCACGGTGCTGTCCGATGCACTCACCAAAGGCGTAGGCCTGTTCTGCTATGTAGGTCACGGCACACCCGACGGCTTCACCGGCGAAAAACTTTGGACGCGTTCCTTTGCCACTTCGCTGAATATCAAGTATCCGCCGTTTGCACACCTGTCCACTTGCGATTCGTATGCCTTCGACCATCGTGACAGCGGCATTGCCGAGGCTATGTTCTTCAAGAAAGATGGTGGCTGCATAGGCGTCATCGGCGCATGTCGTGCCGTATATATGCAGATGAACCAATTTCTGGCCTTGAATGTTGCCGATGCTTACGGCAATGCACGCTTCGGCACCACTATCGGCGATATCTATCGTACGGCATCCAATAAGACTAAGAAGAGTTACAATGATGATGATTACATAACCATCAACACATGCTGTTACAACCTTTTAGGCGACCCTGCAGTGCGTCTGCCTTTCCCTAAGGCTACGGAGAAAATGCCCAAAATCGAGCGGTTCAATGATGTCGATGTAAGCAGTTACGAGCCCGGTGTCTCCAACCGCACTCGCAATGATGATTGCGAAATTATTCCCGGACAAAAATTCACCGTTGAAGGCGGAATTGTCGAGGGTACTGGGTTTGCCGGTACGGCCGATGTCACCGTATATCAGTCGCCGCGCGCCGTCTCCACCTTGGTCCAGAATTCGCAAGACCGCGTCACCCCCAAGGACGTAACCATCGAGCAAGACGTCCTGGCCGAGACGGTGGGCACTTGTACTAATGGACGTGCCACCGTGGGTGTCACCGTGCCGCAGCCTATGACTGCCGGCGAATACAACCGCATAGTGCTAACGCTCACCGACAGCCAACAGCCTTCGACCGGCGTGGCTGCCGTATATGACGAAGCATATATCGACGATGATGCAGCCGAAGTGCAGCCCGACTATGCAAACGCGCCCCAAATCGAGCAGATGTATCTCAATGACAATACCTCCACGCAAGATATAGTTGTGGGTAAGGATTTCGTCCTCCACGCCACCGTACGCGCCGCCTCCGGCTTCAGCGTATCTTCCGACCTGGGCGCCGCTACACGTCTGACTATGGACCACAACAAGAGCTACCACGATGTATTGTACAATATCAAGCCCACGGACGACCCCGAAGTCTTCGAGCTGACCTATCCCATGAATGATGTTGCCGACGGACGACATGTCTTGACCCTTGATGTGGCCGACAATACCGGCGCACGTACATCTATGGACCTGGCCTTTACCGTGATGTCTTCGCAGGTGTCTATGAATATCGTTATGGACGTCACTACAGGCATAGTACGTCACGACTGCACCTTTAACGCGACTTCCGATAATACTTCCATCGTCGGTCCGTACCGCCTCATAATCTGTGACGCCGCGGGCAATACAGTCTACAACAAGACTGTCTCGCTGCCCTGCACCTGGGATCTCAAGGATAAGGACGGCGCATACATCGGCGACGGTCAATACACGGCACGCATACTTGCCGGAGATAGCGACAGTGCATCCTACGGCAGCACTAATACGATTACATTCACCGTTTTGCGTAAGAAATGAACACTATGCTTCCCGAGGCCGAGCGAGCCGGCATCATCGCTTTGATGCAGCGCGAAATCGTGCCCGCCACCGGATGCACCGAGCCGGTGGCCGTGGCTTTGGCGTGCGCCTATGCAGCGCGTCAGGCCGGTATGGGTTTGCAGCGTCGTCCCTCCGACTTTGCCTCCATAATCTGCCGATTGAGCGGCAATATGATTAAGAATGCTATGGGTGTCGGCATCCCCGGCACGGCACGCACGGGACTGCCCATAGCTATCGCCTTGGGTGCATTGCGCGGCAATCCGGATCGCGGTCTTGAAGTCCTGGATGGGGTCAGCCCTGAAGAAGTGGAAGCCGCCGATACTTTGACAAAGGCCGCGGGGGTCATCGACATCGGGCTGCAACCCGGCCCCTGCGACAAGCTGTACATTGATGTAACAATACGTACTGACGACGGCCGATACGGACATGCAATCATCGAGGGCGCACACACGCACATCGTTTTGCTGGAAGGCAGTGCCGATGATGAATGTGGAATGTCGAATGTGGAATGTCGAAAGGGCGGCAGCTCTTACGAGACGACGGACGGCGGCGCGGATATACAACTGACCATGCGCAAGGTTTGGGATTTTGCCATGACAACGCCTTTGGACGAAATCCGCTTTATACTCGAGGCTCGTCGGCTCAATAAGGCAGTGGCCGAAGGCGCCATGCACGGCAACTACGGCCACAGTGTAGGCCGCACCATGCACTGCCCGCGTCAGCACCGGCTTATGGGTGACAGCATCTTCACACATATCCTGGCCTATACGTCCGCGGCGTGCGATGCGCGTATGGGCGGTGCATCGGTGACGGTGATGAGCAATAGCGGCAGCGGCAATCAGGGTATTGCGGCCACCGTCCCCGTGGTGATATACGCCGATGACACCCATGCCGACGAAGAGCATACCATTCGGGCGCTGACGCTGAGCCATCTTACGGCGATATACATCAAGCAAAGCCTCGGACGCCTTTCGGCACTATGCGGATGCGTGGTGGCCGCCACCGGCTCCAGCGCCGGAATATGCTACCTTATGGGCGGCGACTATGACCACGTGGTCGCTACCATCAAGAACATGGTGGCGACACTTACCGGAATGATTTGCGACGGTGCCAAACCCAGCTGTGCGCTCAAGCTCACCTCCGGAGTCTCCACTGCAGTGGTCAGTGCTCTCGTAGCCATGGAAGGTCATTGCGTCACTCCACTCGAAGGTATCATCGATGATTCCATAGACACGACTATCGCCAACCTCACCACCATAGGCCGAGACGCCATGAACGAGACGGATGATACTATACTTCGCATAATGACCTCGAAATGAGCGGTAACGACACCGATCGGCCATCATCCGTGCAAGCCTCCGAAGACCTGCAACGTGCCCGAGATTTCATCGAAAATACCGATGTGAGCGTCTTCCTTACCGGCAAGGCCGGTACGGGAAAGACCACTTTTCTGCGCGATTTGATGTCGCAAAGCGCCAAGACCTTGGCGGTGGTGGCGCCTTCGGGCGTGGCGGCCGTTAATGCCGGCGGCGTGACCATACACAGTTTCTTCCAATTGCCCTTGTCGCCGTATATCCCAGGGGTGAGCACACGCGATCATCGTTTTAATTTTTCGCGCGAAAAATTACGTATCATCCGCGCCCTCGATGTTCTGGTGATAGACGAAATCTCGATGGTGCGCAGCGACTTGCTCGATGCCGTGGACGATGTCTTGCGCCGTATACGCGGCACACAGGCGCCTTTCGGCGGAGTGCAGTTGCTGATGATAGGCGACTTGCGACAGCTTTCGCCCATAGTGACGCCGCAGGAGTCGCAACTGCTGGCTACGCATTACGATACGCCGTACTTCTTCGGCAGCCACGCCTTGCAACGCTTACGATACGTCACCATAAGCCTGCGGCATGTGTTCAGACAAAAAGACGGCGAATTTGTACGCATACTCAACGACATACGCGATGGGCATCCCACGGCTGAGGACTTGCGGGTGCTCAACGGTCGTCTCGACCCGGGTTTCACGCCACCGCCTGATGCCGGATACATACGTCTGACCACGCACAACCGCATAGCCGACAGCGTCAATAGCGCTTGCTTGAACGCCTTGTCGGGGCGCGCTTATACCTATAAAGCTCAGACCAAGGGGACATTCCCCGAGACGTCATATCCCACCGATGCAATGCTTACGCTCAAGGCCGGGGCACAAGTGATGTTTATAAAAAACGATCCGACGGGCGCCGGACGTTTTTTCAACGGCAAGGTGGGACGTGTGGCTTATCTCGATACCACCACCGTCAAGGTGTGCTTTCCCGAGTCACCGGAATACATTACCGTCGAACCTATGGCGTGGGAAAATACCACTTACGTGGTCAATCCCGAGACCAATACGCTGGAAAGCTCGGTACAAGGGACTTTCAGCCAGTTGCCGTTGCGGCTTGCGTGGGCCATCACCATACACAAGAGCCAAGGTTTGACTTTCGATCGAGCCATCATCGATGCCGACGCCTCGTTTGCTCCGGGACAGGTGTACGTGGCGTTGAGTCGCTGTCGGTCGCTCGAGGGTATGGTGCTTGCAACGCCCATCAGTGCCTACTCGGTCATAGACGATCCCACGGTGGCATCCTACATTGCAGCCGAAGACGCTCGTGTGGCCGAAAGCATAGCTATGCTTCCGCAATTGAAAAGTGCCTATCGCGTACGACTGCTGTGCGACACCTTTCGTATGGCGCAAATAGACACCCTGCACGGACGTCTGTGCCGCATATTGTCCGACACGTACGGCAAGATGTTCGGCGACATTACGCGTATGCACCTCAAGGCACACGAAGACCTGCGTACGCGCGTAATCGATGTTGCCGACCGCTGGATAGCGCTGCTGGCAGCCACGGATGCTTCGCATATCGCCGATACGGCGTTGCAGGAACGTATACGCCGCTCGGCACGATATTTTGCCGATACATTGAGCCAAATCTTCGGACCGTGGTTTGAAGGCACGGCGATGGTACGTAGCGACAATAAGGTGATGACCCGGCGCCTGGCGGATGTCTACGAACAGCTTCGCGTGGCTCTGCGCGCCACGGAGGCATTGATGCAGGTCGTGGCCGAAGAGGGCTTTGACCCATCGAAAATACTGGCGCAGCGACGTCGGGCTATGCTCGAGGCCTCGGCCGCACCGGTCAAGAGCCGTACACGCGCCGCCAAGACGACCACTCGCGAGCGCTCGTCCGATGTTTCAGTGACTATGCTCCACCGAGGAATGACCATCAAACAGGTGGCGGCCGAACGACATCTGTCCCAGTCCACGGTTACGCGCCATATAGCCGACGGCATCGCTGCCGGTCAGGTGGATATTTATACCGTTATGGATCGCCCCGCAGTGGCCGAAATCGCCGATGCGATACGCCTTGCCGGCGAGGATGCCACCCTCGACGAGGTGCGGCAATTGTGTATACGGCGTGTCCCTAAGAGCCAAATAATACTTGTGCGCGCATGGCTGTCACGCTCCAAATAATCGCAGCCATTGCGGCACGTGTCGAGTTTTTCCATACGGTGGAATTCTATGTCGTGGCCACTGTCGTGGCGGCAGCCGTTATTATCCTGAGCACACGCCCCTCCGGCACCAAGCCGGTGCAGACGCGCTTTGCACGTGCCGCCTTCGAGCCGGACACCGAGTCCGCAGACGCCGAGCCGATGTTGGAAGTCACGGTACGCGATGACGGAATGGTGGTATTCACTCGTCACGGGCTCGGACGTGTTCGTGCCGGCACGGTGGTCGCACTTGCCATTACGGTCAAGGGCTTTGATGTGACACTCAAGGAGCGTATCACCGCCGCTTCGTCGCACGCTGAGGGAATGTATACACGCCTCAAGAATCAAGGTGCCGATACTGCGGCATCGTGCACTTCTGCCGGTGATTACAGGTATGTGGAAGCGGACGTACGCGCCGGCGCTGAAGGCCTCGGCGACTCGACTACTGTCGCGGCAAATCCCCAAGGCAATATGTCGGCGGTGTTTGTCCTCGATTTCTTTGCCCCCGAGTGGTATCATATCCGATACCTCAACGAACATGACGGGCGTTTTGCGGCTTTCACGCTCCACATCCGCCCCGGCATACACATCCGCCGCCCCTTCAAGCAGTAGCTCTGCTGACGCATCTATATCCGACAATAATATTGTTGCAATGTCATGCCATTTCGCAATGCCGTTGCCAGCGCCGGGGCCTTTTTATGCTTACCCTAATGCTGTGCAATTGGTTTAAATATAGCTCAGAAGAAATTGGTAGATTCCAGTATCAAGTGCAAAATTAGCCAATATATTTGAAGAATTCAGCG
>ERZ808252.246-NODE-246-length-57343-cov-9.418430_pt1 | contig 57343 bp, 61 predicted proteins | sample MGYA00521242_ERZ808252 | MGnify/ENA primary metagenome ERZ808252 (study PRJEB31516, sample SAMN03275581) | gut metagenome | biome: mammalia-associated habitat; material: feces | host: Papio cynocephalus | place: Kenya | collected 2012-08-07 ... | reverse complement strand
TGCAGCCCCTTGGAGCTTTCCGCTTTCACCCTTATCTATTGCAATCAGCGTGCCATCTCCCTGCCGTCGACAGAATGGCAGCAATACGGGACATTAGCTATGGTTTTTCGTCAAAATGGCAGTGATGTGGTATTAGCGTACAAATGAAAAGGGACTCTTGGCTTGTACTTGTGGGCATCTGTACTATATGACAAAGTCGTTCAGCCCAAAACGCAAGAATTTTTAAATTAAAAATCAAGGAAAAATAAATTAAAAACCAGAGAAAAATAAATTAAAAAGTTCTGCTTGTAAATTGAACCCTAATTACTCATTAGGTCAAAACAGGTCATCAAATGATAAGTTTCCCATCTTTTCGTTGCCTGTCATTGTTTCATTTGGTGTCTTGCTGCCGTCAGTGCTTTGCCTTAATCTACTACAATGCCTTCAACCCTTACGCTGCAACCTGCACAAAATAAACAGCCACCATGGGGTGAAACGAATGACCGATTGGGGATAAAAACAAAAAAAGAGTGGCTCATAGAGTCACTCTACTTTAATAATTCAAAGTTCCAAAAACTACTCAAACTTTTCTTCGCTCATACTAAGCAGAAGAAGAGTCTCGCCTCAGACTCCTGTTAGAGCAGCATATCGCTTATGCAGCTTAGCCGATTTCAATCTGACGCTCGATTTTCTTCTCTTTCTCACAGCATTGTTTCGGCATGGTGATGGTCAGCAAACCGTGCTCCACCTTAGCTGCAATCTTGTCCTTGTCAATGTCATCAGGCAGTGTGTACACCTGCTGATAGTTGGCATAGCTGAACTCACGTCGCAGATAATGGTTCTTCTTCTCTTCCTCCTTCTGCTCTGTCTTGTTCTCTATTGAGACCTCGAGATTGCCGTCGGCATCAATGTTCACCTTGCAAGAATCCTTCTTCACACCCGGAATGGCAACCTCCATGGTGTAGGCATTGTCATCTTCCTTCACATTGACTGCGGGTGCTGTGGCCTTTGCCTTAGGCATCCAATCGTTGTTGAAGAAATCATCAAACGTTGTTGGAAACCAAGTGTTAGAATTCAAAACTGGTAACATAATAACCTCCTATTTTATTTTTCTTTTATTCTACTTTTGAGCTTCGAGCTTCTCGTGGCTTCTTGCAGCCTCTTGGAGCTTTCCGCTTTCATGGTTTCTTCACGCAACCTTCGTGCCATTCAACGCTTTCATGTCATGTCGGCAGCAAGGTATAATAATTTTAATCCTTCCCGACAGGATGGCAACACTGTTTCTCTCACAGTGTCAGCCTACAACCGTACATCCACCTTTGCTCCCAAGGTCATGAAGTGCATATACTCCTTGCTGCCACTGCTTGCGGGACCTTGTAGGTTATAGTCAAGGAAAAGGCTTCCCGCAAGACGCGAACGAATTTGGTAGTTTAGCGCAATCCCTGTGCCCGCAGCGAGCACATGACGGTCGCCGACCGCCACTCCGTTGATATGGGTATTGGCATACCGCACGCTGCCCACAATCAGTTTGCTCCCCAAACTCCACCGCGGCATCAAAGGGAGGGAGAAGTAAGGGCCTGCCATGACGCTATTGAAGTTGAAGGTATGTTCTGGGGCCTCATTCGTATTGACGATATATTGCAGATTAGACACGGAAGCTCTTCCTCCCAACCCGATATTGCGGCTGAAGAACCAAGCCCCTTCCAGACCTATTGTTGTGCCTGTGGAGGTCTGAAACTCATTGTCTTCGTTCAAGTCATACTTGCTCATCGGCAGGTTGAACCCCATGTATAAGCCTATAAAAGAAGGCCGCTCACGATAAAACACCAGATTGTTATCACTCACTGCACGATGGTTAAGCCCGCGATCTTTGCAGATAACATCGGCCAGCCAGTATCCAAACTCTGTGGCCATAATGCCCACGCCAGCACCCACCATCACGTCGCTCAGCCAGTGTTTGTTGTTCGCCACCCGCATAAGTCCTGTCGCAGTGGACACGGCGTATGCGCCAACGCTTATCCAAGGGCTCTTGTATCCATATTCCTTGCTGAGCATTGTGGCCGTCATAAAGGCAGTGGCCGTATGGCCAGAAGGAAAGCTGTGGCTGTCCGAACCATCTGGGCGCACGACGTGGGTCATCCTCTTCAGCCCCTGCACCGTACCGGCCATAATGGCCACGGAGAAGGCGTCGCTCAGCAACATCCGCCCCCAGGAGCTTCTGCTTTCCACACCTGCCGCCTTCATGCCCACCATCACGGCTGCCGGAAGAAACTGGGTGTAATTGTCCAAGGGCCTCTTGAACTTAGGCATAAAGTCGCTGCGCAGTTTCCGAAACTTTGTGTCTTGATGTTTTTCTATCAACCCTCCGACAATCAGTGGTGCGCCAATGTACGTGGCTTGAAACCATTTGGCCTGCGACAGCCGGTCTGCATTCGGCTTCTTTCCTATGGTATCGGCAGGCAAGCAACTGGTGTCGGCTTGGGCAAACGCCCCAAGGCTTACCAACAGCAGGCTGCCTGAAAAAACAATCTGCTTCAACATTCCTTTAAGGTCGATTCTAAAAACAGGAGCTTTTGTCATGCGACGCCTCGCCATCTGTTCACGCTTTCTCCTCAGACTCCTTTCGCTGATTGGCCGAAAAAAGGCTGAAGTTGACGCTGCCGTAGCTTCTGTGCTCCACGAAATGGGGGTGATGGGAGAAGTCGTTGTGCTTGCCATGCTCGAAGATGAGCAGACCGCCAGGCTTCAACAAGCCTCCATTGATGACCAGGTCGGGCACTGTGGGCAGCCCGGGAAGCGCATAGGGAGGGTCGGCGAATACCAAATCGAACGTTTCATGGCACGACTTGATAAACCGAAACACGTCGCCGCGGATGAGAAAATGGTTATGCGCACCGATTTTATCGATACACTGTTGGATGAAGCGGGCATGGTCGCGGTCCTTCTCCACGCTCACGACGCGGCTGCATCCGCGGGAGAGCAGTTCGAGCGAGATGCTCCCGGTGCCCGAGAAAAGGTCAAGAGCTGAGGCTTCGTCCAAATCCAGGTAGCCACGGATGACGTTGAAGATGTTCTCCTTGGCGAAATCAGTTGTCGGCCGCGCCTTGAATGTGCGGGGAATTTCAAAATGACGCCCCTTGTAGAGGCCGGTGATGATGCGCATGGGATAATACTTTTTGTGGGATAATCAGGTGCTCCAAATAACTTGACAGTGAATAGTCTCTGCCCAAAAAGGTCGCATGGCCGTGCCGGAAGTGGGGGAGCGTTGGGCAGTATGATCTGCATGATATGCGCCAATGCGCTGGGCGGGCAGTATATTATAGGTATGGCATGGTGCTGTTTGGGTGTCAAGCAGATGTCGTCTCATTCAGCGCGCACTACTGTTCGCATCCCTCAGCTGCCTCGGAAGACCCATTCAAAGTGGTGCTTCGCCATCCGTCCTCGTCGAGATAGGCTGCCTTGAGGTCGTAGGGTATGTCAGGGCGCTTCGCCATGGCAATGTTGCGGAAGTCAGCTTGTGGGGGTATCGCCACCACACGGCGCACATATTGGCGCAGCTGCGTGCAAAGTCCGCCATTGTCGTCCACCTCGCCGACAAGGTGAAGCTCATCCTTCTCTGCGTTCATGCCCAGCTGCCGCCAGACGTAAAGCAGATAGTAGAGCGCGTCTTGGTCGTTGGGTGCGTCGAAAGTATTGCAGAACTTAAATCGCCCCTGGGCAAAGCTGAACACGCACACCTGCTTCCCGAAGAAGTAAGCGAACAGCTTATGCCGCGGTCCGACAAAGTTACGCTTGTAGAGATGGGTCCACACCGGCTCGCAGAGCGGCGCGATGCGGATGTCATCGAAGTGGTCTTTCAGCACCATCAACAGGTCTTTGTTCACCGCAAAGGCCGACACGCAGCCCAGAGAGGACAGCCGTCGGCACACCACCTCTTCGCTACTCTCTGTTGCAAAGGTGTACTGGAAGAGCGTTGCGCACTCCTCGGCCACATACTCCTCCTCCGGAATGAGCAGTACGGGGGCATACGTGAGCACGAGCACACGGCGGTAGCCACTCTTCAGCAGCTCCGACTGGAGAAAGGCCTCACGCAAGTTGGCGGCCGGAGAGATGCCATTGTTCAGCTCGTAAGGCTCATAGACAATGCTCCCCCGCGACTGTGGGTCGCCCACTGAGGCCGACCAGTTGCCGCGAGTCATGCGGAGGGTCAGCCGAAGCATCTTGTCGGATGGATTGCCGTTGCTTGCCATGATGTGGGCAAAGTTACACATTTTCTGCCATATATGCAAAATCGACAACCGGGCGATACCCCTTGTTGCCGTTTTTTTGTAACTTTGCAGTTGCTTCTTTATCATTCACTCTTAGAGAAAAATGCTCAGTGACGAGATTATCCATCAGATACTGAGGACTTTCCGCCTCTCCCCTACGGCCGACCAGCAGCGTGCCGTGGAGACATTTGCAAACTTTTTGCTCGACCGCGACAGCCGAAGTGTGATGATTCTCCGTGGGTCGGCGGGCACGGGCAAGACGGCTTTGGCCAGTGCGATGGTCCGGACGATGCGGCAAATGGGACAGCGGGTCGTCCTCCTTGCCCCGACCGGTCGTGCGGCCATGGTCTTTTCGCTCCATGCCGGGATGCCTGCGTCGACCATTCACCGCCGCATCTATCGTGAGCAGGCGTTCGCTGGACCCGACGGAATGTTCAGTCTTAATGCCAATCTGACCTCCGACACACTCTTTATTGTCGATGAGGCTTCGATGATAGCCAACTACGGCAGCCACGGGTCGGCCTTCGGGAGTGGCCGGCTGCTCGACGACCTTGTGCGTTTCGTCTATGGAGGCCATGCGTGCCGGCTCATGCTCATCGGCGACCGGGCGCAGTTGCCGCCGGTAGGCGAGCAGGAAAGTCCGGCCCTGAGTGACGATGTGCTCGAGGGAATGGGCCTTGCCCCTTGCTCCTGCGACCTCGACGAGGTGTTGAGACAGGGCAATGAATCGGGCATTTTGGCCAATGCGACGACCGTGCGGCAGCTTATCGAGCGCGACACGGCCTCGATGTTGCCGCGCATCAGCGTGAAAGGATTCGCCGACGTGGCCATTGTGTCGGGTGACGAGCTGATTGACACGCTGGCATCGTCATACTCCGAGGTGGGGGAGGACGAGACCATGGTCATTACGCGGAGCAACAAGCGGGCCAACATCTACAACCAGGGCATCCGCAGGACGGTACTCGACAGGGAGGACGAACTGTCCACGGGCGACATCGTGACGATCGTGCGCAACAAGTATCTTGACGGGGAGCAGCAGAAAGCCATGCCAATGCTCGCCAATGGAGACCGTGCGCGCATCGTAAGGGTGAGAAACACCCGCCAGCTCTATGGGTTCAACTTTGCCGACATCACGCTTTCCATGCTCGACTATGGCGGCGTGGAGATCGATACCACCGCCGTGCTCGACACACTCCGCTCCGACGCTCCCTCCCTGACGCGGCAACAGGATGAGGAGCTGTTCCAACGGGTGGCCGAAGACTATGCCGACGTGCCAAGAAAGGCTGACCGAATGAAGATGTTGCGTGCGGACGACTACTACAATGCGCTGCAAATCAAGTTTGGCTATGCCGTCACCTGTCATAAAGCACAGGGCGGGCAGTGGGCGCATGTGTATATTGACCAGGGCTACATGACCCAGGAAATGCTCACGCCCGACTACCTCCATTGGCTCTATACGGCCTTCACTCGTGCCACAGAACGGCTCTATCTGGTCAACTGGCCAAAGGAACAGCTCAGCGAGGAGTAATAGATGCCGGATGTGGGAGGGCAATCACGAACAGGCAGCAGGGAAGAAGAGACTGCTCGTAACGGTTGAGTCTTTGCCGGATTTCGGCTCATAGGTGCTGCGAAATTTCTTACCCCCACGGACTTGTCCAGCCGTTCCGATGATGAGAAGTGGAGATAAGAAAACATTCGGCCATTAGATAGGAACAGGCAATAAGACGAAAACTCTTCCATCTTTCTCCTTAATAAATAGAATTTGCACACATGGAAATAACAGTAGAATATTTAGAAAAGGCTTTTGACCGCTGCAACCAGCTCTGTTTTCAAGGGCGTTTGCCAAGGCCGAGACTGACTTTGTCAAAGGCCGTCACACGGTTGGGATGCCTGAAATATGCCATGGAGCGCAGGCAGGGGAGAACCCTGCTGCACAGTTTCAACATCTCTATCTCGACGGCTCATGAACTCAGTGCCGAGCAGTTGGACGACGTGATCATTCACGAAATGATCCACTATTTCATCGCTTACCACGGTTTAAGGGACAATGCGCCGCACGGACGGATCTTCCAAAGTATCATGGAGAGTATCAATCGGGAGTATCACCGGCACATACGGGTGGCCGTTCATCAGGGGGATAGGACGGCCGTCGGCGTGGATGGGCAGGACTCCGGGGCGTGGGGAGAGCTTGCTGGACAATGTAAGCGGCAGCCCCCTTACTTCGTAATGGCTCTTCAGACCCTGGATGGCCACTACTACCTTTCGTCGGTGGCAGCCGCCTCGGTGGAGGTACTGAGGAGGAAGGCTGGCAGTCAGAAGCACTTCAAGCAAGTCCGCTGGCTGGTGAGCGAAGACCCAGTGTTTGGCAACTACCCCCGTGTGAGGACGTTGCGCGGTGTCGAAGTGCCCCGTCAGGAGTTTGAACGGGTGGTCAAGGCGGCCGCTCCGCTTCAAGATGCGTGAGGCAGTGGGCTGGAAGGCGCTGCAATAGGGCCTCTATTTGTCTTGAACGGATTTAGCTTGTCATTTTTTTTGTGAATGAAAACATGACAAGCTAAATCCGTTCAAGGCATTTTCTCTCTAATGTCCGATTTGCATTTAATGTTGGTGAAAAACAGCCGCGAAAGTCTTTTTTTTAACCATTCCTTAACTGTAAATTGTTGATAATCGGAAAAATGTTCGTACCTTTGCACCCCGATTATGGACTTAGCTGACCTCCATATAGACCTGAAAGGCTTGGAATATGGCCGCACTGAGCGTACGCTGAGCCTGGACGATGCTTACTTCGAGGCGATAGATGCGCCTGAAGTGAGAAGGGGAAGACTTTCTGTAAGGATTGGTATCAATCGCACTAAGCAAGACAACTTCCTTCTCGACTTCCACATTACGGGCTTCGTCACAGTCAGTTGCGACCGGTGTCTGGAGGATATGGAGCAGCCCATCGAGGCTGAGGAGCACCTTGAGGCTAAGTTTGGTGAGGAAAGCTCAGAGGATGACGACTGTGTGACGGTGGCCGAGGACGAAGGAATACTCGATGTCGCATGGCTCATCTACGAGTTTACGGAGCTCGCCGTCCCCGTCAGGCACGTGCATGCACCTGGAAAATGTAACCCTGCCATGATACGATTGCTCGAGGAGCACTCGGCCGTCCGAAGCGGAGAGGGAGACGAGAAGGCCACAGACCCGCGCTGGGCAGCGCTCGCACAGCTCAAAAACAAGAATTAAAAAGAACAAAAAACAGATTAAAGAATTATGGCACATCCTAAAAGAAGACAATCGAAGACTCGCACACTCAAGCGCAGAACCCATGACAAGGCTGTAGCTCCCACGCTCGCCGTTTGCCCCAACTGTGGCGCTTACTATGTTTATCACACCGTATGCCCCACCTGCGGCTACTACCGTGGTAAGCTGGCTGTGGAGGTAGCAGCTGCCGAGTAATCCTATTATCCTTATTATAAATGGAGAAGATAAACGCAGTCATCACCGGGATCGGCGGTTATGTGCCCGACTATGTCCTCACCAATGAGGAGCTTTCGCGCATGGTCGATACCTCTGATGAATGGATCCAGACGCGCGTCGGCATCAAGGAGCGGCGCATCCTCACCGAGGAAGGGCTGGGCACGAGCTATATGGCTCGCAAGGCCGTAAGCCAGCTGCTGGAGAAAACGGGGGCAGACCCCGACTCCATCGACGCGCTTATCGTCGCCACGACCACTCCCGATTACAAGTTTCCCTCGACGGCATCCATCGTTGTGGGGCGGTTGGGGATGCACAATGCTTTCGCCTTGGACACATCGGCGGCTTGCAGTGGCTTCCTCTACACGCTCGACTTGGCCACCTCGATGATAGAAAGCGGGCGCTATAAGCGCATCATCGTCATCGGAGCCGACAAGATGTCGTCCATGGTCGACTATACGGACCGTAACACTTGCGTCCTCTTCGGCGACGGAGCGGCCGCAGTACTCGTTGAGGGTACGACGGAGGAAGGGGTCGGAATGCAGGGCTCTTACTTGCGTACCGATGGCAAGGGACTGCCCTTTCTGCACCTGAAAGCTGGCGGATCGGTATGTCCCCCGTCACAGTTCACGGTGTCGCACAAGCTCCATTACATTTACCAAGAGGGGCGCACGGTGTTCCGCTACGCCGTGACGGAGATGGGCAACGACGTGGGTGTCATCATGAACCGCTATGGCTTGACACCCGATAAAATTGATTGGGTGATTCCTCACGAGGCCAACCGGCGCATTATTGAGGCCGTGGCAAAGCGTGCGGAGATACCCCTCGACAAGGTGCTCATCAATATCGATCACTATGGCAACACGTCCGCAGCGACGATACCGTTGGCCATGTGGGACAATGAGAAGCTGCTGAAGAAGGGAGACAACATAATCTTCACGGCCTTTGGGGCTGGCTTTACGCATGGTGCGTCCTATTACAAGTGGGCGTACGACGGCGAGTCGGCGCAAATCTCAAAGTAATAGCGGCTTCACATCAAAATGTCTTGGGTCCAGAGCGTGAGGCACAAGGGGAGAGAAGAGGCTTTCCCCGTGGTCTGACGCTCTGGACTTTTTCGTCTACGGGGAGTTGATTGCCCCGAGACTTGAGGGTGGAAGGGACGCAAGTTGCCCGGGAGGCTTCGGGCGGACATCCTCATTGGCGTGTCGCGCCATGTCCGACAAAGCGTCGCATCCGTTAATTTTATTATTCGTCAATCCATATAATCATGCAGCACAAAGCAGGATTCGTCAACATTGTGGGCAACCCCAATGTGGGCAAGAGTACCCTTATGAACCAGCTCGTGGGCGAGCAAATCAGCATTGCGACCTTCAAGGCGCAAACTACCCGGCACCGCATCATGGGCATTGTCAATACGCCGGAGGCACAAGTGGTGTTCTCCGACACCCCTGGTGTGCTCAAACCCAACTACAAAATGCAGGAGATGATGTTGGCATTCTCGGAGAGTGCGCTCGCCGATGCCGACATTCTGCTCTATGTAACGGATGTCCGCGAGACCCCAACGAAGAACATGGACTTCTTGGAGAAGGTTTCCAAGCTGGAGATACCCGTCATCCTCCTTATCAACAAGATTGACGAGAGCGACCAAAAGCAGCTTGGCGACCTTGTGGACACCTGGCATGGGCTGCTCCCCAAGGCTGAGATTCTGCCCATATCGGCCAAGAACAAGTTTGGTACGGATATCCTGATGAAGCGCATCTTGGAGCTTCTCCCTGAGAGTCCGGCCTATTTCGACAAGGATCAACTTACGGATAAGCCCGCCAAGTTCTTTGTGTCTGAAATCATACGCGAGAAGATTCTCCGCTATTACGACAAGGAAATCCCCTATTCCGTGGAGGTAGCAGTAGAGCGCTTCAAGGAGGATGACCAGCTGATTCGCATCAACGCCATCATCTATGTGGAGCGCGACAGCCAGAAAGGGATCATCATCGGCCACCAGGGACAGGCATTAAAGAAGGTCTCGGCAGAGGCGCGCAAGTCGCTCGAACGCTTCTTTGGCAAGAAAATCTTTCTCGAAACCTACGTCAAGGTCGACAAAGACTGGCGCAATTCCAACCGTGAGCTTCGCCTTTTCGGCTACGACCCGCAGTAGGACGTACTCCTTTCTCCGTCACTCGGAAGCACTTTCCACTTCTTTTCTTTCCGTCTCGCGCGCAGCGGGCGGAGCAAACGGAATCTATTTGCGGCCCTAACTGTATGCAGGGCATACTCTCGCCATTTCAAGCGAGGGCCGAAGAATGTCAAACTTCAGTAATTAAACAAACATCATGGCAAGTTTAGTAGCAATCGTTGGCCGTCCGAATGTGGGCAAGTCAACGCTTTTCAACCGCCTTACCAACAGCCGTCGCGCCATTGTCAGCGAGACAGCAGGCACCACCCGAGACCGTCAGTACGGCAAATGTCAGTGGAACGGGCGTGAGTTTTCCATCGTCGACACCGGCGGATGGGTAGTAAAATCAGAAGATATATTTGAAGACGCCATCCGCAAACAGGTGCGTGTGGCCACCGATGAGGCCGACCTTGTGCTGTTTGTGGTCGACAACGAGACCGGCATTACGGACTGGGACGAGGACGTTGTGCAGATTCTGCGCAGGACAAAGGTGCCCGTTCTGCTTGTCGTGAACAAGGTGGACAACAGCGGACGGGCCTATGAGGCGGCTGAGTTCTACAAGTTGGGGCTGGGCGATCCCATCTGCATCAGCGCCATCACGGGCGGAGGCACCGGCGACTTGCTTGACATTATCCTTGAGAAGTTGAAGGATGTGCCCGACGAAGTGGTCGACGACGACCTTCCACGCTTTGCGGTTGTGGGCCGTCCGAACGTAGGAAAGTCGAGCATCATCAACGCCTTTATCGGTGAGGACCGCAACATTGTCACCGATATAGCAGGCACTACGCGCGACAGCATCTACACCCGCTACAGCAAATTCGGCTTCGATTTCTATCTGGTCGATACTGCCGGCATACGTCGCAAGAACAAGGTAAGCGAGGATTTGGAGTTCTACAGCGTGATGCGCTCTATCCGTGCGATAGAGAACAGCGACGTTTGCATCCTGATGATTGACGCTACCCGGGGCATCGAGGGACAGGACATGAACATCTTTCAGATTATCCAGAAGAACAAAAAGTCGCTTGTCGTGGTGGTCAACAAGTGGGACTTGGTCGAGGAGAAGAGCCAGAAGCACATCAATACCTTTACCAATGCCATCCGCAGCCGCATGGCACCATTCTCCGATTTCCCCATCATCTTTGGCTCGGCACTGACCAAGCAGCGCATTTTCAAGGTGCTCGAGGCAGCCAAGGCCGTCTATGAAAGCCGAAAGATCCGCATCGGAACCAATAAGCTCAACGAGGTCATGCTGCCCATTATCGAGAATACGCCACCTCCATCCACTAAGGGAAAGTACATCAAAATCAAGTATTGCTCGCAGCTGCCCAACACGCAGATACCCTCCTTTGTGTTCTACGCCAACCTGCCGCAGTACATCAAGGAGCCTTACCGCCGCTTCTTGGAGAACAAGATGCGCGAGCACTGGTCGCTCACCGGCTCTCCCATCAACATCTTTATCCGTCAGAAGTGATGCCGAAGTTTCCTACATTCCGTGTCCGCCGTGTCCTTCAGGGATTGGGCGGACTGCTGCTTGCCTTGCTGCTGTGGGCTTGCTCGTCCAAGCCGGCGGGCATAGACCAGGGCGAACTCGCCGCAAGGGCAGCCAAAATCTATTACGACAGCTTGGCGGCAGGCCGCTTCGGCTGCTTCTACGATGGCAAACTGAAGGCTGATACCGTGCCCGAGAGCTACCGCAGGCAGATGATGGCGTTGCTCAAGCAGTATGCTGACAATGAGCTGGAGCGGCACAAGGGCATCGACAGCGTCCGCATCAGCGGCAGCAAGTATGACGAGCGGACGCAAACGGCCGACGTTTTCCTCACCCTTGTCTATGGCAACAAGACACGGGAGCAGGTGATCGTGCCGATGGTGAGGCGCGACACCCTGTGGTATATGCGTTAGAAAAGCGCCGTGGCTTGCCCCGTTGTGCGTAGATATGCCCAGAAAGACGGCCTGAAACCTACGAAAGCCCGCCGCCGGCAAAACGGAACACTCCTCGCATGGAGTACCGTTTTGCCGGCGGCGGGCTTTCGTTTGATTCCTATTTCTCCTCCATCTCCACCTCTTTGACCTTCTTGAAGAGGTCGGAGGCGAACACTAAGTCGTTGAGTTTGCTGTTGCGCGAGGAGATGACGGAGTCTTTGTCACCCTGCCATTCCTTCCTTCCGTCGGCGATGAAGACGATGTTCTCGCCGATACCCATGACGGAGTTCATGTCATGGGTGTTGATAATGGTCGTGATACCATACTCCTTGGTGATGCCGGAGAGCAATTCGTCGATGACGAGGGAGGTCTTCGGGTCGAGCCCCGAGTTGGGCTCGTCGCAGAAAAGGTACTTCGGGTTCATGACAATGGCGCGCGCTATGGCCACGCGCTTCTGCATACCACCCGATATTTCGCCCGGAAACTTGTTGTCAGTCCCGCCCAGGTTGACGCGCTCCAGGCATTCCTGCGCCCTTCGGTCGCGTGCCGTGGCCGTCATGTCGGAGAACATATCGAGCGGAAAGCGTACATTTTCCAGCACGGACAGCGAGTCGAAGAGGGCGGCACTTTGGAAGATCATGCCCATCTCGCGGCGCATCTGCACGCGCTCGCGCTTCGACATCCGCACAAAGTCGCGCCCGTCATAGAGCACCTCGCCGCTGGTTGGGCTCAGCAGTCCCACAAGAATCTTCATCAGCACGGTCTTTCCCGCGCCCGACTGTCCGATGATGAGGTTGGTCTTACCGTTGTCGAACACCGCGTTGATGTCGTGCAACACCGCCTTGTCGCCGAAGGACTTGTTGATATGCTTGACTTCTATCATGGGTATCTGTAGTTTTGTTCAGCTGAGCAGCTGGGTGAGAAACACGTCGCAAAAGAGAATCAGCACCGAGCTGTTGACCACTGCCGCGGTGCTCGACTTGCCCACTTCGACCGACCCTCCGTCCACAGTATAGCCGCAATAGGAGCTGACACTCGTGATGATAAAGGCATAGACGAGGCTTTTGATGATGCTTGTCCACAGAAACCAGGGGATGAAGTCGTGCTGGAGTCCTGCCGTGAGGTCCGCGGGCGTGATGATATGGCCGATGTAGGCGGTGGAGTAGGCGCCCACAATGCCCAGCGCAGAAGAGAAGATGACGAGAAACGGCATGATGGTCACCAGCCCAAGAATCTTAGGGAGGATGAGGTAGTTGGCCGAGTTCACGCCCATAATCTCCAGGGCGTCTATCTGTTGCGTGACGCGCATTGTCCCCAGCTCCGACGCTATGTTCGACCCCACCTTTCCGGCAAGAATCAGGCACATGATGGAGGAGGAGAACTCCAGCAGCATAATCTCCCGCGTGGCGTAGCCTGCCACCCAATGAGGCATCCAAGGACTCTGGATGTTGACCTTCATCTGGATGCAGATGACCGCTCCGATGAAGAAGGATATGAGCAGCACGATGCCTATCGAGTCGATGCCGAGCTGCGACATTTCCTTGACATACTGCTTGAGAAACATCCGCATGCGCTCAGGACGCGAGAAAGTGCGACCCATCAGGATGAGGTATTTGCCGAAGGCGGTGAGCCACTTGTGTATTATCATGCGACAGGTTTAGATGAAACGTTGGTGCAAAAGTAACCAAAATCCCCTTAAAAACTGCATCTTGTAGGATAGTTTTTTGACCCTTGTGGGCGATATTAGCATCTTTTTCCCTACTTTTGCAATCCAAAATCAACACAACGGATATGAGCGACAACGATAGCGAACGGCTGGTGGCGACACCCATTGAGGGCGAGGCGTCCGAAGCAGAAGACGCGAAGGAGGGCCGTGCGGTGCTCCGTGCCGAGGGGCTGGTGAAACGATACGGCAAGCGGACGGTGGTGAACGATGTCAATTTCAGTGTCCGTCAGGGTGAGATCGTGGGGCTTTTGGGTCCCAACGGTGCGGGAAAGACCACGTCTTTCTACATGACCACGGGTCTTGTCGTGCCCAATGAGGGCCATGTCTACCTCAACGATGTGGAGATAACGGACTATCCGGTCTACAAGCACGCCCGAGCCGGCATCGGATACCTGCCACAGGAGGCCAGTGTGTTCCGCAAGATGAGCGTGGAGGACAACATCATGGCGGTGCTGGAGCGCACCAAGCTGACCCATGCGGAGCAGTTGGCCAAGATGGAGGAGCTGATCAAGGAGTTCCGGTTGCAGAAAGTGCGCAAGAATCTGGGCGACCGCCTATCGGGAGGTGAGCGCCGTCGCACGGAGATAGCGCGCTGCCTGGCCATCGACCCCAAGTTTATCATGCTCGATGAGCCGTTTGCCGGCGTCGACCCCATTGCCGTGGAGGATATCCAAAGCGTCGTCTGGAGATTGAAATTCCGCAATATAGGCATTCTTATCACCGACCACAACGTTCAGGATACACTCTGCATCACCGACCGTGCCTACATGCTCTTCGAGGGTCGCATCCTCTTCCAGGGTACGCCGGAGGAGCTGGCGAGCAACAAGACCGTCAAGGAGAAGTATCTCACCAACAGCTTTGTGCTCCGCAAAAAGGACTTCCAGCTCATAGAGGAGCAGCGCAGGGCGAAGGAGCAAGAGGAGAACGAGTAGGGCGAAAGATATTTACATCTCAGCCTTCGTTGGGTATGGCGTTGCAATACCGTCCGTTTTGCCTTGCAATAGGGGCTTTATTGGCACTTGATAGGGCCTCTTTTGCGACCCCATAAAGGCTCTATGGCGAGGCATTTTTAGCGGTTTTTGAATATGCTTGATAATCAACGAATTATAAATGCGTTGTTGATGGGATTCTTTCTGCAATTTAGTCCAAAGCTCATTTTTGTAAAGAAGTGTGATAACGAAATTTCCTTACGTTTTCAAGTCCATCCACTCCCCTTTGCAACGATAGCGCATTGTCTCCAAGGCTAAAGGTGTATAGCGCGGCATGAGGGTAACGAGCGTCTTCGCACACCGCCCAAGGGAAGAGCAGCACAAGGGATCGTTGTGCCGATTTACAGTGGAAGAAGCCCGTCGAGACAGACTTCGTGGCACGCTTGCGGACAGTGCTTGGCAGGGAAATGGGATGCAATCCTTGGAGCAGATGAGGCCGCGGATTGTCGTTAAAAAACATTTTTTCCCCTTTCGATTAGGAATTTGCCTAAATTATCGCTACCTTTGCAACCTTAATTGTGGACAATTTGATAATGGGACACGATGCGTCCAAGTGAACATTACGGATATTACAACAAAATAACAAAGAAATGCAGATTTCATTTGATAACCCCGAGAAGGTGGGAGGCGTGCTGACGCTGACCGTCGAAGAGGGTGACTACAAGGCAGATGTAGAGAAGAAACTCAAGGAATATCGCCGTCATGCCAACATGCCGGGATTCCGTCCGGGTCAGGTTCCCATGGGGCTTATCCGCCGTCAGGTGGGCAACTCCGTCAAAGTGGATGTGATCAACGATCTTTTGGGCAAAGGGATGCAGAAGTATTTCACCGACAACAAGGTGGCCGTTCTCGGTCAGCCGGTGGCCCATGAGGGCGACGGACCCGTTGATTTGGAAAAGGACGCACCCTATGTGTTCCGCTTCGACATCGCCGTAGAGCCTGAGTTTGACTTGAAGTTGGGCAAGGACGATAAGGTGACCTACTATGACATCACGGTCGACGATAAGCTCATCGACCAGCAGGTGGAGATGTTCTGCCGCCGCTTCGGCCACATGGACGACAAGGCAGACCACTATGATCCCACGTCCAACGACCTCTTGAAGGGCGATCTCCGCCAGCTGGATGCTGACGGCAACACCATTGAGGGCGGACTGACACGGGAAGGGGTCCAGTTGATGCCGTCTCAGATCAAGGACGAGGCGCAGCGCGACCTCTTCAAGGATGCCAAGCTTGGTGATGTCATCACGTTCAACCCCCGCAACGCCTATCCTGAGAGCGACGTCGAGATGGCCACGCTGCTGAAGATAGACAAAGAAAAGGTGGGTGAGTATACGGGCGATTTCTCTTTCCAGGTCACAGGGATTTCCCACTTCGTCCCCGCCAAGAACGACGAGAACCTCTGGAAGGCCGTTTACGGTGAGAACACTGCCATCAAGGACGAGGCAGCGTTCCGCAAGGCCATTGCCGAAGGCGTGAGCCAGCAGCTCAAACAGGACGAGGACTACAAGTTTATACAGGATGTCCGCGCCTATTGCGAGAAGAAAGTCGGCGAGTTGAAGTTTGCTGACGGCATCCTCAAGCGCGTCATGCTGGAGAACAACAAGGAGAAGGGACAGAAATTTGTCGACGACAACTATGACCGCAGCGTCAAAGAGCTGACCTGGCATCTCATCAAAAACAAGCTTGCGGAGCAGACTGGAGCCAAGGTGGAGGAGAAAGACCTCCGCGAAATGGCCAAGCAGTCAACCCGTGCGCAGTTTGCTCAGTACGGAATGTCCAATATTCCCGACGAGCTGGTTGACAAGTATGCCGACGAAATGCTGAAGAAACAGGAAAGTATAGATCCACTGGTGGAAGCCGTAATCGACCATAAGCTGGCCGTGGCACTGCAGGATGTAGTGGAACTCGACAAGAAGGAGATTTCACTCGACGACTTCAACAAGTTGTTGGAGGCTTAAAAAAACAGGCTTTTTTAGAAAAAAAAATTCTTTTTCAAGAGGCTGTCGATTTTTTTTCTTAACTTTGTGAGTGGATAATGCACGCCAATCCCATGAGTGCTGGCGCGGCAATGTCCATGGACAAGGGGAGAAAAGGTCGAGAGCCTCTTTTTTCTTGTCTGTGAAAGACAACAAACAGAAAGGTGAAAATGAACGATTTTAGAAAGTACGCCGTCGGCCATCTGGGCATGAACGGCCTCGTACTCGACGAAGTGCTGAGGGCTCAGCAGTACGTCAATCCCTACATTCTCGAAGAGCGCACGCTCAACGTGACGCAGATGGACGTGTTCTCGCGGTTGATGATGGACCGCATTATCTTCCTCGGGACAGAGATAAACGATTACACTGCCAACACGCTTCAGGCCCAACTGCTCTATCTCGACTCCGTGGACTCGGGCAAGGACATCTCTATCTACATCAATTCTCCTGGAGGAAGTGTCACGGCAGGGCTCGGCATCTATGACACAATGCAGTTTGTCACCTCCGATGTGGCCACGCTCTGCTCGGGAATGGCCGCCTCTATGGCTGCCGTACTGCTCGTGGCGGGCAAGGAAGGCAAGCGCTCCGCGCTCAAGCACAGCCGGGTGATGATTCATCAGCCCCTCGGTGGCGTGCAGGGACAGGCTTCCGATATAGAGATTGAGGCCCGGGAGATACAGAAATATAAGAAGGAACTCTACAATATCATTGCCACCCACTCGCATCAGACCTTTGACAAGGTGTGGCAGGACAGCGACCGCAACTACTGGATGACGGCCGAGGAAGCCAAGGACTACGGCATGATAGACCAGGTGTTGGTGCGGAAAGGCACTGCCCAGTAAGGACTTATATCATTAAAAGAAGGAGACAATATGCCTAAGAAGAAATGCAGTTTCTGTGGTAGATCGGAGGATGACGTCAATATGCTCATCACAGGTCTCAGCGGATATATCTGCGATGACTGTGTCCAGCAGGCTTACCAGATTCTGGAAACGACGGGAATCGTCGCCGGGAACAAGTCCAAGAGTGCGCCGAAGCCAGTCCGTAAGCTGGAGGAAGTGCCCAAACCGAAGGATATCAAGGCCTACCTCGACGAGTATATCATTGGGCAAGATGAGGCGAAACGGGCACTTTCCGTGGCCGTCTACAACCATTATAAGCGTTTACAGCAGCCTGCCGACGACGATGGCGTGGAGATAGAGAAGAGTAATATCATCATGGTCGGCTCCACAGGAACGGGAAAGACGCTCCTTGCCCGCACCATCGCCAAGCTCCTTGACGTGCCATTCACCATCGTCGACGCCACTGTGTTCACCGAGGCGGGCTATGTGGGCGAGGATGTGGAGAGCATTCTCTCCCGACTTCTGCAGGTGGCGGACTACAATGTGGCCGAGGCAGAGCGCGGTATTGTCTTCATTGATGAGATAGACAAGATTGCCCGCAAGGCCGACAACCCCAGTATCACGCGCGATGTCAGCGGAGAGGGCGTGCAGCAAGGCCTCCTCAAGCTCCTTGAGGGCACGATTGTGAATGTCCCGCCAAAGGGAGGACGCAAGCATCCGGACCAGGAATACACGCAGGTGGACACGCATAACATCCTCTTTATCTGTGGAGGGGCGTTCGATGGGATAGAGACGAAGATCGCACAGCGCCTCAACACGCATGTGGTGGGCTTCAATTCTATTCAGAATACGGCCAAGATCGACAAGAGTGACTTGATGAAATATGTCCTCCCACAAGACCTAAAGTCGTTTGGTCTTATCCCCGAGATTATCGGAAGGCTGCCCGTACTCACCTACCTGAAGCCGCTTGACCGCGCCGCTTTGCGGAAAATCCTTGTCGAACCGAAGAATTCCATCGTCAAACAGTTTGCCAAACTCTTCGAGATGGACGGCATTAAGCTCACCTTCACCGACGATGCGCTCGACTTTATCGTCGATAAGGCCGTGGAGTATAAGCTCGGTGCGCGTGGACTTCGCTCGATAGTAGAGAGCGTGGTCAACGATGCCATGTTTGAATTGCCCTCAAGGAGGGTGAAGAAACTGGAGGTTACACGCGACTACGCCGCAAAACAGCTCGACAAGTCGACCACGCTGCGTCGCCTGGAGCAGGACAAGTAGTGTCCATTGCTCCTCCTATCCTCACCGTTGCAAGGCCGTTAGGCGTTGTGGCGGGGAATCTTCGGATTTGCATACCCAAACGAACTGGACGGCAGGGATACCCACCTGCCATAGGGAACATATCAACTATTAACAATGACAGAGGAAGTAAATTTGGCCGAAGCGCTCAAGCATTTCTTTGGCTTCGACAAGTTCAAGGGCGACCAGGAGGCGATCATCCGCAATCTTCTGGCTGGCAACGACGGCTTTGTCCTCATGCCCACGGGCGGCGGAAAGAGCCTTTGCTATCAGCTTCCGTCTCTGATGATGCACGGAACCGCCATTGTTGTCTCCCCGCTTATCGCCTTGATGAAGAACCAAGTGGATGTCATCAACGGCCTTAGTGAGGAGGATGGCGTGGCGCACTATCTCAACTCGTCGCTGAAGAAGACGGAGATAGACCGCGTAAAGGCTGATATTGTCAAGGGACACACCAAGTTGCTCTACGTTGCACCGGAGTCTTTGAACAAAGAAGAGTACATAGGGTTCTTCAAGACTGTCCATATAACTTTCTATGCCATTGATGAAGCCCACTGTATATCGGAATGGGGCCACGATTTCCGGCCCGAATACCGCAAGATTCGCCATGCCATCGACGAGATAGGTGTCGCCCCTATCATTGCCCTTACAGCCACGGCGACCGACAAAGTGCGCACGGACATCAAGCGAAGTCTCGGCATTGAGGATGCCCCGGAGTTCAAAAGCTCGTTCAACCGCCCCAACCTCTTCTATGCGGTGCGCCCCAAGACGAAGGATGTGGACAAGGAAATCGTCAAGTTTATCAAAGAACACCAGGGCAAGAGTGGCATCATCTATTGCCTTTCGCGCAAGAAAGTGGAGGAGCTTGCCGAGATATTGCGTGCCAATGACATCCAAGCAGCCCCCTATCATGCGGGACTTGACTCCGAGACGCGGTCGAAGACACAGGATGATTTCCTGATGGAGAACATCAAGGTCATCGTCGCCACCATCGCCTTTGGGATGGGAATCGACAAGCCCGACGTGCGATTCGTCATCCATTATGACATCCCCAAGTCGCTTGAGGGCTACTATCAAGAGACGGGACGTGCCGGACGCGACGGCAAGGAGGGCATCTGCATCGCCTTCTACTCCTATAAGGACCTCAAAAAGCTGGAGAAATTTATGGAGAGCAAGCCCATTGCCGAGCAGGACATCGGCCGTCAGCTGCTCCAGGAGACCGCCGCTTACGCCGAGTCTTCTGTCTGCCGACGCAAGGTGCTGCTCCATTATTTTGGCGAAGAGTACCCGAAAGACAACTGTGGGATGTGCGACAACTGCGTCCATCCGAAGCAGCGCATCGAAGCGGAGCGGCAGTTGGGCATTGTGTTGCGCGCTGTCGCGGTGCTCAAGGAAAACTTCAAACAGGAGTATATCATCGACTTTGTGAAGGGCAGACCTACCGATGACATCAGGGTTCATCATCATGACGAGCTGGAAGAGTTTGGCGAAGGCGAGGGCGAGGACCCCAAAATATGGAATCCTGTCATTCGTCAGGGACTGCTCAACGGCTATATGCGCAAAGACATCGAGAGCTACGGCATCCTCAAGCTCACCGCCAAGGGAAGGCAGTATTTGAAGCATCCGCGGCCTTTCCAGATCGTGATGGACGCCGAATTCAAGGACGACGACTACGAGGACAGCAGCGAAGACCGGTTTGGTGTGCTCGACCCGCAGCTCTACTCCATGCTAAAAGACCTGCGGCGCGACATGGCCCGCAAGCTGGAACGGCCGCCCTACGTCATCTTTCAGGACATTTCTCTGGAGCAGATGGCCACCATCTATCCCATTACCGAGAAGGAACTGCTCAACATTCAGGGTGTCGGCGCAGGCAAGGCCAAGCGCTACGGCCAGCCGTTTTGCGAGCTGATCAAGAAGCATTGTGAGGAGAACAACATCGTCCGCCCCGAGGAATACCGTGTGAAGACGGTGGCGAAGAAGTCGATGCAGAAGGTGAAAATCATACAAAGCATTGACCATCAGCTCTCTCTCGATGACATAGCGCGCGCCGAAGGACTCGAGTTTGGCGAGCTGCTGGACAAGCTCGACGACATCGTGGAAAGCGGGACAAAGCTCAATATCGACTATTATCTCGAAGACACTTACGACGAAGACCAGATAGACGACATCTACGACTACTTCATGGAGAGCGACTCCGGCGACATAGACAAGGCAATGGACGAGCTGAACGAGGACTATACCGAGGAGGAAATCCGCTTGGTGCGTATCCAGTTCATCTCCGAGATGGGCAACTAAGCCTGTCCTCGCAAGCCCGCAGCGGTTTCGATGATGGAGAAATCAGTCTCCTCGCACAGGCAGATGCACCTTGCCCCTCTGTGCCAACGGGTGCTCTTGCATGCGTTTTATGCCCAACAGATCATTCTGCCGAAATCGGCAAGAACACCATTATTTTTTCAATTCGATGCGGAAGGTAGTGCCTTTGCCCACCTCAGAGCTGCGGACAAAGATGCGTCCGTGGTGATATTCCTCCACGATGCGCTTGGCCAGGCTCAACCCCAGACCCCAACCGCGCTTCTTTGTCGTGAAGCCGGGGCGGAAAACATTGCCAATATCTTTCTTGCGGATGCCTTTTCCCGTGTCGCTCACGTCGAGAATGGCTTTCGTCTCCGTCTCCTCCACGTGGAGCGTGATGGTGCCCGACTCGCCGCCCATCGCATCAACGGCATTTTTGCACAGGTTTTCGATCACCCATTCAAATAGCGAAGCGTTGAGGTTGACCACGATGTCGTCCGCCGGAAACTCCTTCACCATGCGCACCTTCCGCGAGGTTCTGCGGTCCATATAGTCGATAACGTGGTCGAGCACGTCGTTGAGGCTTGTCGGAACGGGCTCCGGCAGCGACCCGATTTTGGAGAAGCGGTCGGCAATGAGCTGCAACCTCTCCACGTCTTTCCCCATCTCTGACACAAGTGGGTCGTCGGGATAATTCTCCTTGAGAATCTCCTGCCACGCCATAAGCGACGAGATGGGCGTGCCCAACTGGTGGGCAGTCTCCTTCGATAGCCCCACCCACACCTTGTTTTGTTCCGCCCGTTTGGAGGTGAGCAGGGCAAAAATGGCCACCACTACAAAAATCATCACTACGCCAAGTTGGATGAATGGATACCAAGCCAGCCGCTTGAGCATCAGCGAGTCGTCGTAGCAGACGTTCATGTAGTCACCCTTCACCGTGTCGCTCAGGGAGATGCGTATGCACCGTCCCGATGCTTGCAGTCGGCTGGCCATATCCGACAGGTAGCGCAAGGAGTCGGCATAGTCGTTGCCACTGATGGAAACGTTGCGGAAATCTGTCACCACTCCGTCGCGGTCGGTCACTACAACGGGAATGGTGTTGTTGTCGTTCAGCACGCTAAGCACGAGACTCAGGTCGGTGTTCTCGTCGGCTTGGGACAGCGACTTCATGGCCTGTGCCCACACTTCCATCCTTGCCCGCTCCTCTTTTGCGAGGTCGCGCGTGAGGAAGTGAGACACCACCAGCGAGGCAACCGCTATCAATATCGCAGCCGCCACGAGGATAATCTTCACCTGCCTAACCCTGTCCGTCCATTGCATACTCTCCTTATAAACGAAGTCCAAGGCTATTTTATTGCACAATTACGGGCAAAGTAAAATGTGGCCCGACCTGTTCGAGGGTGCGGCAAGGCGTGCCTTCATGGCACGTCCGACCCAGATAGGACTACGGCGTCGGCCTTGCCAATCGGAGAAGAGCAGCCAACTGGGGTGAGGTAGTATTGTCTTGATTTTTCAATACGTTTCGCAGTGTCTTCCCCTATGGCTTCCACCCGACGTACAACAGGCCATTAAGGTCGGAAGGTACTTTTTCCATTAGCTAATAGCTTGATAATCAACTCGTTGTAATATAGCCTATATTGAGCTGCAATAGAGCCCGTTTTGCGTGCTGATTAAGCCTGTATTGCAAGGCAAAAGCAGCCCTATTGCGTGGCCAACTCACCGCAATGGTCGCGCCATCACGGCGAGCAAGAAAGGACAGTGGACCGATTGTAAAATCCTTTCGCAATGGAATGGTGTTCTCTTTCCCTTCATCTTTTGCTGTGGCAGCGCATAAGTCAGGGGGTTGACGCAGTGGACCAATCGGACATCAAGTCCCGTGGAGTTTTGTTTGGCCACATCTTCTTGCTCCTGTTCGTAGCCATTCCTCGAGCGGTGCTTGCTCCCCCACAATGCCCGTCTACACGCTTCTGGCTGCCGGTGTCAGGATAATACCATGGCGATAGGGGCGACTATGGGCTTTCACTCCATTTTTCCGTGGCAACCAAAAAAAACTCCCGGAAATTTGGCGGAACGGGAAATAAGGCGTAACTTTGCATCCGCATTTCAGCGAAGGGCGTTTAGCTCAGTTGGTTTAGAGCATCTGCCTTACAAGCAGAGGGTCGGCGGTTCGAATCCGTCAACGCCCACAGGGGTGGTTCCCGTGGCTTCCTTTTAGGGGCTGCGGGAATTTTTCGTTTGGCCTTCCCTTGCTTTTTTCTTCCCTATGGGGTCATGTAGGGATGTCAGTTTGCCTGCAAAGGGGCAGCGCATGCTGGCGGAGGGCTATCTTTTTAGGAATTTTAGTTAGGCCATTGACAGCAGAATGAAGGAAAATTCGTAATTTTGCAGCGTTTAATACATATAAAGATGAAGCTGGATACATTGACCGCCATATCCCCTATTGACGGGCGTTATCGTGGGAAGACCGAGCCACTGGCCGACTATTACTCAGAATTTGCCCTGATTCGCTACCGCGTCCGTGTGGAAATCGAATACTTTATCGCCCTCGTGGAGCTTCCCTTGCCGCAGCTCGCAGGCTTCGACAAGAAGCTTTTCGACCGCTTGCGTGACATCTACCGCGACTTTTCAGAGGCGGATGCCGCCCGCGTGAAGGACATTGAGAAGGTGACCAACCATGATGTAAAGGCCGTGGAGTACTTCATCAAGGAACAGCTCGATGCCATTGGCGGCCTCGATGCCTACAAGGAGTTTATCCATTTTGGGCTTACCTCTCAGGACATCAACAACACGAGTGTGCCCCTTTCCATCAAGGAGTCGCTCCAGCAAGTCTATTATCCCCAGGTCGAAGAACTGATAGGGCAGCTCGAAACCTATGCCGAGGAGTGGAAAGAGGTGCCCATGCTCGCCCGTACCCACGGACAGCCTGCGTCCCCCACGCGGCTGGGCAAGGAGATAGAGGTCTATGTTTATCGCCTGCGCGAGCAGCTCGACGTGCTGAAAGGCTGCAAGCTCACGGCAAAGTTTGGCGGAGCCACCGGCAACTTCAACGCCCATCATGTGGCCTATCCCCAATACGATTGGCGGGCGTTTGCCAACCGCTTCGTCTCCGAGCGGCTCGGTCTGGAGCGCGAGCAGTGGACGACGCAAATCAGCAACTACGACCATCTCGGTGGTGTGTTCGACGCTATCCGCCGCATCAACACCATCATGATCGACCTCGACCGCGACATGTGGATGTATATTTCGATGGAATATTTCCATCAGAAAATCAAAAAGGGCGAGGTCGGGTCGAGCGCAATGCCCCATAAGGTGAATCCCATCGACTTCGAGAACAGCGAGGGCAACCTCGGAATGGCCAATGCCGTGCTGCAATTCCTTGCCGCCAAGCTCCCCGTGAGCCGCCTGCAGCGCGACCTGACCGACAGTACGGTGCTCCGCAACGTCGGCGTTCCCATGGCACACAGCATCATTGCCATCCAAAGCACGCTCAAGGGGCTTCGCAAGCTCATCCTGAACCGTGACAAGATAGCCCAGGATCTCGACAATATGTGGCCCGTTGTAGCCGAGGCCATCCAGACAATCCTGCGCCGCGAGGCTTATCCGCACCCTTATGAGGCGCTGAAACAGCTCACACGGGGCAACGAGAAGGTGACGGAGCAGACCATTCGCGACTTCATCGCCACGCTCAACGTCAGCGACGCGGTGCGCAAGGAGCTGTTAGACATCACCCCGCACAACTACACCGGCATCTGATTGTGCCGGAAAGGTAATCTTGTGGCGTGTGAGACAAGGCGCGTCAGGGAGAATGTAGATATACCACACAAAATATTTTGGCCGTGAGGCCATGTCAAATCACTCATAATTTATACTGTTATGGCAGAAGAAACAGAAAACAAACAGGAATCAGTTTACGGAAAGGACGAGCATGGCCGCGAGGCTAACTCTTCCGAGAGTCAGACCAATAGCGGACAGAGAGAGTACCGTTCGCCACGTCCTCAGCGTCCACGCATCCACTCGCAGCGTGCTTACAGCAGCGACAGAAGCTCACAAGGCGGTGAGGGCGGATTCCGTCCGGAAGGCTTTGGAGCTGGACTTCAGGGTGCGCAGGGCGGACAATACCAAGGCGGCTACCGTCCGAGAAACAGCTATCAGGGCGGCTACCAGTCTCGTCAGCAGGGAGGTTATCAGCCCCGTCAGCGTCAACAGGGCGGCTATCAGCCTCGCCAGCAGGGCGGTTACCAGCCCCGCGGCTATCAGCAACACCCACAACAGGGCGGCTATCAGCCCCGTCAGCAGCAAGGTGGTTACCAGCAAGGTGGCTATCAGCAGCGCCAGCAGGGTGGTTATCAGCCCCGCGGCTATCAGCAGGGAGGTTATCAGCCGCGCAGTTACCAGCAGGGCGGTTATCAGCCGGGCTACCAACAGGGTGGCTATCAGCCCCGTCAGCAGCAGGGTGGCTATCAGTCCCGCCCACAACAAGGCGGCTATCAGCCCCGCGGCTACCAGCAACGGGGTGGCTATGGACAGCCACAGCGCAAGCAGCATACGCCGGGATATAATCCCAATGCGAAGTATTCGCTGAAGAAGCGCATAGAATATAAGGAGGAAAACTTCGACCCCAACGAGCCGATTCGTCTGAACAAGTACCTCGCCAACGCCGGGGTTTGCTCGCGGCGTGAGGCCGATGAGTACATCCAGGCAGGTGCAGTGACCGTCAATGGCACGGTGGTGAAGGAGCTGGGAACAAAGGTTTTGCGCTCCGACGAGGTGAAGTTCCATGACCAGCCCGTCACGATGGAGAAGAAAGTCTACGTTTTGCTCAACAAACCTAAGGACTATGTCACCACAAGCGACGACCCACAGCAGCGCAAGACCGTCATGGACTTGGTGAAAAACGCCTGCCAAGAGCGCATCTACCCAGTCGGACGGCTCGACCGCAATACCACGGGCGTCCTGTTGTTGACCAACGATGGCGACTTGGCCAGCAAGCTCACGCATCCTAAGTTCCTCAAGAAGAAGGTCTATCATGTGTATCTCGACAAGGCCGTCACGGCTACCGACTTGCAGAAGATAGCCGACGGCATTGAGCTGGAGGATGGCGAAGTGCACGCCGATGCCATCGAATATGCCAGCCCGACGGACGAGAAGCAGGTGGGTATTGAGATTCACAGTGGCAAGAACCGTATCGTGCGGCGCATCTTCGAGAGCCTCGGCTATCGGGTGGTGAAGCTCGATCGTGTGCAGTTTGCAGGACTTACGAAGAAGAATCTGCGCCGCGGCGACTGGCGATTCCTCACGCAGAAGGAGGTCGAGATGCTCCGCATGGGTGCGTTTGAGTAGCTTTCGCGCCATCATGTCTCCGTCCTGTCTTCTCCTTATTATATATAGGGGCACGGGAAGCGGTGTGGACCGCAGTGCAGCATGAGCGCGTTCCCATTGTCGCAGGACATGGGGAACGGGCGGATGGGACGGGGATAACTCATCAAAAGCAACAATCTTCAAGCAAAATCAAGAGATGAAAAGAACAAGAGTGGCCGATGCACTCAAGTGCACCGAGTTGGGAAAAGACATCAATGTGAGAGGTTGGGTGCGCTCGCACCGCAGCAGTAAGGCGGTCGATTTCATCGCTCTCAATGATGGTTCGACCATCAACAACATCCAGGTGGTGGTCGATCCCGCCAAGATGGATGCCGAAACGCTCAAGAGTATCACCACAGGGGCTTGCCTTAGCGTGGTCGGTACGCTCGTGGAGAGCCAAGGCAAGGGGCAGACTTGTGAGATACAGTGCAAGGAAATCGAAATCTATGGACTCTGTCCGGCCGACTATCCCATGCAGAAAAAGGGACAGAGCTTCGAGTATATGCGCAAGTATGCCCATCTGCGCCTGCGCACCAACACCTTCGGGGCAGTGTTCCGCATCCGCCATAACATGGCCATTGCCATCCATAAGTACTTCCACGACCACGGATTCTACTACTTCCACACCCCGTTGGTGACCGCCAGCGACTGCGAGGGAGCAGGAAATATGTTCCAAGTGACGACGCTCGACCTCGACAGGGTGGCCAAATCGGGTGAGGTGGACTACTCCAAGGACTTCTTTGGCACGAAGACCAGCCTCACCGTCAGCGGACAACTGGAGGGAGAGTTGGGTGCTACCGCACTCGGAGCCATCTATACTTTCGGGCCAACGTTCCGTGCAGAGAACAGCAACACGCCCCGACACCTGGCCGAGTTTTGGATGATAGAGCCGGAAGTGGCGTTCATCGACAAGACGGAACTGATGGATTTGGAGGAGGATTTCATCAAGTATTGCGTGAATTGGGCACTGGACAACTGCCGCGATGACCTGGAATTCCTCAACAAGATGATTGACAAGCAGCTCATTGCCACCTTGGAGTCGGTCGTTAAGGAAGACTTTGTGCGCCTGCCCTACACCGAAGGCATCCAGATTCTGGAAGAAGCGGTCAAGAATGGGCACAAGTTTGAGTTCCCCATCACGGGTTGGGGCATGGATTTGTCGAGCGAACACGAGCGCTACTTGGTCGAAGAGCACTTCAAACGCCCTGTCATCATGACCGATTACCCGAAGGAAATCAAGGCTTTCTACATGAAAAAGAACGCCGATGGCAAGACCATGCAGGGCACGGATGTGCTGTTTCCACGTATCGGAGAGATTATCGGCGGCTCCGTTCGTGAGGAAAACTACGACAAACTCGTCGCCGAGATGGAGCAACGCGGCATGAAGGAGAGCGCTTACGAGTGGTATCTCGACACGCGCCGCTATGGATCGTGCCCTCACGGAGGCTTCGGACTGGGCTTTGAGCGGCTGATTCTCTTCGTCACGGGCATGCAAAACATCCGCGACGTCATCCCCTTCCCGCGCACACCGAAGAACGCCGAGTTCTAAATGGTGGATCTATCTCTCGCATAAAGCGTGCGGGATGAAAGTGTGTAAAGACATAAAGGGCATGGCCGACGAGCTGTCTACTAAGACCAACTTGTCGGCCACGCTCTCTTTTTTTGCTGCCTCAAGGAGTTGATTTCGCATTCCTCGTGCGGTAGTTCCTTCCCAGCGGGCAGCCACTCCGGCCGTTCTTGGCACACGATGGCGCGGGCAATGATGCCTGTCCTTGCGCTTTTCGTATAGGAAAAGGGCGTGAATCACCCCAACTTTTGTTCTCCAGCGTGCGCCTTTTTCTGTCCTTTTGCTTGGCAATTCCCCTTTTTTTCCTTAACTTTGCATACCGTATAATATCAATACTAACGAAAAAAGATCAAGACAATGGACAACAACCAAAAGCCACAGCAGCAGGGTCTGCAGATTGACCTCAGCCCCGAGGTATCCAAGGGCATATATTCCAACTTCGCAATTATATCTCACTCGAAGACAGAATTCGTCGCCGACTTCGCCATGTTGCTCCCCGGAATGCCGAAAGCACAGGTCGGTTCGCGCGTCATTTTGGCCCCGGAACACGCCAAACGCCTGCTCTCTGCCCTTAACGACAACATCACTCGGTACGAGAAAGAGTTTGGTAAGATCGAGATGCCTCAGCCGAGTCGCACCGCCACACCGTTCGGAACACCGAAGGGCGAGGCTTAAATCACGCCATCATTCACGGTCTTCTGCCGTGCAAAATCATAGGGCATTCCCCTTCTTCTGGAGGGTAGGGATGCCTTTTTGCGTTGTTATGTGAGGATAATCGGCCTGTGTGGCGTGTCCGTCTCGGTGCTTCCCCGTGACTTACGCACTCGTATCCCTTGACCGAATCATTCGTATCTCATATCGTAAGCACTCGCATCCAATTACGATATCACTCGCAACCCATTTCGGATGCGCCCAATCTGTCAACTGTCATGCGCCTTATGCAAAAGGAAGCGCGCCTGCAGGGAGGAGGAAACCTGTGTCCCCCGACCCTGAAAGGCGCGCTGTCGTTGGGTAATCGACTATATCTTTGCTTCTTATTTCATTCCGGTGCCTGCAGAAATGCCGCCCTTCAAGTCATCGTTCTTGATGGTGCGCTCCACTTCTTTCACACCTCCCTTGAGCTTTCCGAAGCTCCATGACACGGAGATGCTGACCGATTTCTGCGATCCCATCCACGTATTGTACCCCCGAAAGTCGCCCTCTACGGTGTGACTGCGGTAGGGTTGCAGGTGCGGTCCGAAGAGATTGTTCGCTCTTAGCGTCACCGTGAGGCGGTCATTCTTGAGGAATGGGCGGCTGATGGAGCTGCTCCAGTAGTGGGATGGTTCCTGATAGTCATAGACAGAGTTCACCTGACGGCCTATGTTGAATCCTCCGTTGATGCCGAACGTGAGCTTCCACGGCAGCTTTTGGGTGAAGTTGAGTGTGTACCAGCTATACCATCGGCTGTGCTTCAGCCCGTTTCCGCCATCTTTATAGGTCTGTTTGAAGATGTTGGGGCCTCCACTGATGCTCGCCCCCTTCCAAGGAGATGCCTGAATGTACGCCCAAAAGGTCCATGAACGGTTATGAAGCAGGTCTCCGATGGTCGTTACTTGTACGCCATCCTGGTCAAACTTCACCTCGCTGATGCCGTTATTGCTGAACGAATGGCTGATGCCGCCCATGAAAGTGAACTTCGTCGAGACATAATTGTACTGCAACTGCAGGTTGTAGTCGCGCGAACTGTTCAATTTAGGGTTGCCATAGTTCAGCGTAGTGGGCTGCCGGTTCTGTGTGGGGTTGAGGTATGAGATGCCCGGTCGGTTGATTGAGGTGGCAAAAGAGAGCTTCACCGACTGTGATTCCGTCCATGCGTAGCGCACGGAAGCCGAGGGCACCCAGTCGTTCAGCCGCTTGTCGAAGTTGGGATGGCTTCCATCGGGATACTTACCCTTCATAAAACTGTGCTCATAGCGCAGTCCTGCCCTTGCCTGCAGCTTGCTTCCTCTGTAGACCCACTCGGTATAGGCGGCCGCCACCTGCGTGTTGTGGTCGAAAAGCGAGTGCTCATCCATCGCCTCCGCACCCGTATAATCGAGTTGTGCGTCCGACTTATTGGTGCGCAGGATATATTTGGTGCCCACGTTCCATACGAGCAGCTTGCCCAGCGGGCGCACATAGTCGAGCTGAAATGTGTGCTCCAGGAACCGTTCGTAGGTGTTATTGCTCAATCCCGTGTAGCTTACGGGCAGGTTGACATACTCCGTGTACCTTTGTTCGGTGTCCTGATGGGAGCGCGACATCTGCAGTTGGTAAGACGCAGTGAGCACCTCGCCCGCCCTGTGAGTCTTGTGTTGGTAGTCCATCCGGCCGCCGAGATTGTACATATTGAACTCAGGTGTGGAGGCAAAGCCATTGAAGGAATACACTGTCTGGCCGCTACTGTTCGTCATGAGCGCCTGAAAAGGCGTCGTGCCCATATCCATCTTGTAATAATACCCGCCAAAACTCATGGTCAACAGGTTGAGCGAGTCGATCTCGTAGCTTGCGTTCAGGTTGCCGTAGTGCATGTCCATCTTGGGCGTGCTGTGGGTTTGCTTTGCCAATGTGTTGCCCGACCTGACGTAATAGGTCTCATTCTCTGTGCGTTGTTCCTGCTCCATGTGCTTGAATCCATAGTTGATGGATGCGGCAAACTTGCCCTTTTGCGTCATGAGCATCCCCCCCACAGAGGGTGATTTATAAAAAAAGTCGTATGTGGAATTGACGTTTCCCGTCACTCCCGACATCCCCGAGTTGTCCTTCATGACGATGTTGAGGATGTATTGCGTCCCTTCGGCATCCTCTTTTGCCCCCGGCTCGGTGATAACCTCCACCTTCTTGATTTGTATGGCGGGTATTGCCTTGAGCACATCCTTTAGATTTTGCGATGAGAGGGTGGGGTCGGGATGTCCGTTGCGGTACACCTTGAACGCCTTTGAGCCCTTGATGGTTATGTTCTCCTGCCCGTCGACAGCCACGAGAGGCACAGACCGGAGCATATCGAGGGTGTTTTTGGTGCGTGCCGTCTCGTCGTTGGCCACGTCATAGGTCAGCTTGTCTATGTCGGCCTTGATGAGTTTGCGCTGTGCCGTGACCGTGACGCCGTCCAAGTCGTGCGCCATCGTGTCCACGGCGAGCGTGTCCGGGTCGGCCGCAAGGGCGGGCAAAGCCGCCAATGCCATCCCCGCTCCCGTACCCCATCGTAGGAATTTCAGGGCGAGGTGTCCTCGTGTGAGATGGTGGTTGATTGTTGTTGTCATATCAATTTCTCTTATTCGTCTGTTCTGTTGCGTACTATTATTTTTGTTCATCTCCCGCATCCCCAACCAAAAGGGAAGGAGACGCGGGTTCTTTCTCATGCTTCTTGGCTTTCTGCCCAGCGTCTTTCCACTTCGTCAATGCTGATGTGGAGCAGCCGCATCTGCCTAAACAGCTCCGGCAACATCGTGTTCATCACCTCGTCCTGCCTAAGCTGGATGATGTGCTGGCGCGCATTGTCGGCCACGAAGTAGCCCATGCCGCGCTTATTGTACACGATTCCCTTCTGGGCAAGCAGCTCGTAGCCCTTGATGGCGGTATTATTGTTCACCTGAAGCATGGAGGCATACTCCCTTACGCTGGGTATGCGTCCGCCGGGAGAATACTTTCCCGCCACAATCTCGTCGGCCAAGCGGTCGGCTATCTGCTCGAAAATGGCCTTATTGTTCGTGAAACTCATCGTTCAAGCCCTTTCCGTAGGATAACTTACCGACCCAGCCGCAACTCTCTCTCGTCGATAGTGCTGCTGCCAGTGGCCTCCTTGCTCAGCGCACGGAGCGTGCCTTTCAGCTCAATGTTGGAGGAGCCGCTTGCCGTTGCCTGTGCCGTGCCGCAGCGGTTGAACCTTAACTCCACATCGCTTGCGCCGCTTGCCTCTGCCGTTGTGGTCTCCGTGCCTGTCAAGTCCAGCTCCACGTCGCTCGAACCAGACGCTTTCGCACTGGCACTGTGGCACTCTGCTTTCTCCACCTTGACGTCGCTCGCACCCGATACCTGCCACAGCAGGTTGCCGCATTCCACGCGCTGTATCTCCACATCTGACGATCCACTGGCCGACATCTCCGCATTGGCACACAGCAGTGTGCCCAATTCCAGGTCAGACGCGCCGCTTGCCTTGAGCAGAAAGTCTCCACTGGTGCGGATGCGCTTTGCTTTCAGCTCTGCAGCACCGCCCACATGCACGTTGCGGAGCGTCGGCGACTGGATGGTGACGGTGATCAGGTCGTCGGGATTCTTCCCGAAGATTCGGCCATGGCCCGACTTTTGCTTCGTCGTTGCGCGCAGTTTCTTGCCCTGCTGGGTCACTTCCACGCGGTCAATCAGCTTGCTCGGCCCCTTGATGGTCACTTTTGGGGTGCTGCCCTCGATATAGATGTAGTTGAGTCCGCCCGACAACTCCACTTCGTCGAAGTCGGTCACGGCGACCGTGCGTGTCGTGTTGGGTCCGAAGTCTTCCTTACTGTTGTGGACGATGCAGCTCTGTGTCAGCAGCATGGTGACGATCGCGAGAAGGTAAATGTGAATAGTTTTCATAGTTTTTGTTCCTTTCTTGTTGATGGGAAACTCTCGACCGCTGTGCGCCTGCCTTTACCTTAATACGCAGCAGGGGCAGTTTTGTGACGGAGTCCCGGGTTATTTAATGTTTTTTACCAGTTGAAAAATCGATTGTTGATGACTTGCAGGCGGCGGAAGATGCGGTACGCCAGCCAATAATTGAGCACGACGATGGCCACGGTGATGGCGCACACGGCACACTTCGTGGCATCTTCAGCCCAAGGCAACAGCTCTATCCAGTACCCTCCGTCGTCCAATATGTAGGTCATCAAAAGATGGCCGAGCACAAAGAACGCAAAGGTGACGATACCTATGAGCACGTTGAGTGTGATGGTGCCAAACAGCCAGCTGTGCTTCTTGAAGAATATGCCGCAGAGCAGGTAGAAGGAATGCAGTATAAAGAACAAGAGCACTGAAGCCAGAAATCCCTCGATGGAAAAGTAGTTGGTGTCTCCCAGCAAACTGACGCCGTAGGCAATGGCGCGCGGGGTGAGCAGTGTGGCTTCCGGTTGCTGGGCAATCAGCGAGCAAACCCATTGCACGAGGTCGGCTGCGAGAAAAGCGATGAACGGCATGATGAGCGAGGAAAGCAAGACGATGCCATATCGCACGATGAACTTCTCGGCGCTGGAGGCCGGCAGCATGAGCTGCATCGTGCGGCTTTGCTTGGTGTTGAGGCCGTTGAAGGCCCAACTACCGCAGAAGACAAGGCTCATTGAGCAGGGGAGAATCAGCATTTTCTCCTGTGCCAGGATGCTGTCTTTGGTGACAAACAGGGTGAACAGGAAAAGGGCGGTAAACGAGGAGGCGAGTACGCCCGTAATCTTCAGCAGGAGGGAGCGGTTGCTTGTCAGTTGCCATAGGGCATACTGCTTCATGCGCTGTGTGTTGAGTCGGTCCATGATTATAGCGTTTTGTTTTCGTGAGTTGGTTTCATCTGAATCTTTCCGAGGGTGATGGCAGAGAAGAACAGCTCCAGGTTGAGCTGCGTCTCCGGCACGTCTGCCGTGCGGGCGACGACGACGTTGTTGCCCTGTAGCGATGGCTCGGCGTAGAGCACGTCGCTGTCCATCTGGTCGGCTTGCCTCGTTTGGAAGCTGAATTGCTCCGTGATCTCGCCCACGCTGCTGTCGCAGAGCAGGCGTGAGCGGTCGAGAATGATGACGTGGTCGATCAGTTGCTCCACGTCGTGCACCTGGTGTGTGGAGATCATCAGGGTCGTCTCGTCCGACAAATGCTTGGCTACTACTTGTCTGAAGATGGCTTTTGAGGGGATGTCCAGGCCGTTGGTAGGCTCGTCCATCAGCAGCCATTCCGTGCCCGCGGCGAGTGCCACGCTCATGTACACCTTCTTCTTCTGTCCCATGGAGAGCTGGCGCAGGTCGGTCACGCCGTCCAGGTCGAAGGCCGACAGGCAGCCCGTGAGCACCTCGTTGTTGAACTTTGGGTAGAAAGGCTGGATGAGGCTGACGTACTGCCGGAGCTTCATCTTGGGCAGGTCAAACTCCTCCGGCACGAGGAAAAGGCGGCTGAGCATCTGCGGACTGCGCCTCCATGCCTCCATGCCATCCACAAGTACCTGCCCCTTCTTGGGGCGGAGCAAGCCCGAGGCCAAGTAAAGCAGCGTGCTTTTTCCCGTTCCGTTGCGGCCAAGCAGGCCATAGACGCGTCCTGATTCGACGCTTAGGTTGAACCCGTCGAGCACCCGTTGTCGGGTGCCGGGGTAGGCGAAGCTGATGTCTTTTACTTCTATCATCCGTTGATTCAATTGAGGTTATAATATGTTGTTGTTTTTGCTGTTATAGTGTATCACTTAACTAATACACTGCAAAAGTAAGTTTTATGCCTTTTCCCACCAAATTTTTGACCCAAAAAATGCTTGAAATGGCGCGATTAGTAAGAAATATTGTCAAATCTGGCGATTTCTCTTGCGTTTCAGTCCTTTTGCCATTCCGTTCTGTAGTGTTTTCACTCCTTTGTCCATGCTTGCTCTGCGAAGGCGTTGATGCTGCTTTGTCGTCTGGCTGTCCCGATGGAAGCTTCCACGCGCGCGAACATTATATATAGTGGGTATCGTCGAGGTGGGGGAGCAGCAGCACATGGAGCGCATGGCAGTATTGCCCCTGTTGTTTAACTATACCTGCCTGTTCCCTATGCTATATGTAATCCGTTGTGCTCCAATAGGTTATGTCTTATATGAATTTTTAAATTAAAAATCCATCATTTTTAATTTATTTTCTTGAGATTTTTAAATTAAAAATTCTCGTGATTGAGCCTATATTGTGAAGCCGTGGGGTCATTTTCGGCGGTTGATAAAGTATCTTTCCTGTGCAAAAGGGGTCTTCCCCACGTCGTCGCAGCACCATCCGGGGCGGCAAAAGGGTTGTTGTTCCTCTGTATGTAGAGTTAAAAGAATAAAACGACCGTTATTTATAGCTAATTTATAATGTCCGTAAAATTTTCTTTAATAGGTATTTAGGCTATATCGGGAAAACTTTGTACCTTTGCACCCCGAAACTGCATTGTAGTGATTTGGCCCGCCGTCAGGAGGGTGGTGCGTTTCGCAAGACGTTGATAATAAACAAAATAAATATAAATAAAAAAGTAAAACAATGCCTACTATTTCGCAATTAGTAAGAAAAGGCAGACGGGTCATCGTGGACAAGAGCAAGTCTCCTGCGCTGGACAACTGTCCTCAGCGCCGTGGAGTGTGCGTGCGTGTCTATACGACAACCCCCAAAAAGCCTAACTCGGCAATGCGTAAGGTTGCCCGTGTGCGTCTGACCAACCAGAAAGAGGTCAACTCCTACATCCCCGGAGAGGGTCACAACCTCCAGGAGCACAGCATCGTGCTGGTTCGTGGTGGTCGTGTAAAGGATCTCCCGGGTGTGCGTTATCACATCGTCCGTGGCACGCTCGATACCGCTGGCGTGGCCAATCGCACCCAGCGCCGCTCTAAGTACGGTGCTAAGCGTCCTAAGGCCAAGAAGTAAGACGCGTCCCATTCCGCGAGGGACGGAAGGCCCTCTGTGAAAAGGAGGGCGGTGCCGCTCCCTCGTGGGACTGAAAATGCCACCCCAACCCCTTAACCGAAGATAACAGGCGGAGAAGCCCGGTATCGAGGAAGAAGAGCTAAAAATCGAACAGAAACATCGTTTTGCTGGAGAATGGAAATCATTAAGGTTGAGTAAACTCCCAAGTGTGGGCGTTGAAGAACGCAAAGACGACAGCCTCCGCAGAATAGAATTCTAAAAAACAAAATGAGAAAAGCAAAACCAAAGAAGCATGTGATCCTCCCGGATCCGAAGTTCAATGACCAGAAGGTCACCAAGTTCGTCAACCATCTGATGTATGACGGAAAGAAGAACACCTCTTATGAGATTTTCTACACCGCCCTTGAGATTGTCGGCGAAAAGATGAAGAGCGAGGAGAAGAGCCCGCTCGAGATTTGGAAGCAGGCCCTCGACAACATCACTCCGCAGGTGGAGGTGAAGAGTCGCCGCGTGGGTGGCGCCACGTTCCAGGTGCCTACGGAAATCCGTCCCGACCGCAAGGAGAGCGTCTCGATGAAGAACATGATCAGCTTTGCGCGCAAGCGTGGCGGCAAGAGCATGGCCGAGAAGCTCTCTGCCGAGATCATGGACGCCTATAACAACCAGGGAGGCGCATTCAAGCGCAAGGAGGACATGCACCGTATGGCCGAGGCCAACCGCGCTTTCGCACACTTCAGATTCTAACTATAAAGGATAAGGTAATAAGACAATGGCAAATCGCGATTTACATTTGACCCGTAACATCGGTATCATGGCACACATCGATGCCGGTAAGACGACCACTTCGGAGCGTATCCTGTTCTATACGGGAAAGACGCACAAGATTGGCGAGGTACACGATGGAGCGGCCACAATGGACTGGATGGCGCAGGAGCAGGAGCGTGGTATCACCATTACCTCTGCTGCCACCACTTGCAACTGGACGTATAATGGACACCAGTACAAGATCAACTTGATCGATACTCCGGGACACGTCGACTTTACGGCCGAGGTGGAGCGCTCTCTGCGCGTGCTCGACGGAGCTATTGCTACCTATTCCGCAGCCGATGGCGTGCAGCCACAGTCGGAGACCGTGTGGCGTCAGGCCGACAAGTACAACGTGCCCCGAATCGGCTATGTCAACAAGATGGACCGTTCGGGTGCCGACTTCTTTGAGACCGTACAGCAGATGAAGGACATTCTGGGTGCACATCCAGTGGCCATCCAGATTCCTATCGGTGCGGAGGAGAACTTCAAGGGTGTCGTGGACCTGATCAAGATGAAGGCCATCCTGTGGCATGATGAGACCATGGGCGCCGAATATGAAATTGACGACATTCCCGCCGACCTCGTAGACGAGGCTGAGGAGTGGCGCGATAAGCTGCTTGATGCGGCATCCAACTTCGATGATGAGCTGATGGAGCTTTATCTTGACGGCAAGGATATCCCTGAGGAGATGATCATTGCCGCCCTCCGCAAGGGTTGCGTGTCCATGGAGTGCACGCCGATGCTGCTCGGTTCTTCCTACAAGAACAAGGGTGTTCAGCCGCTGCTCGATTACACTTGTGCTTTCCTGCCCTCTCCGCTCGACACGGAGGCCATCAAAGGTGTCAATCCTGACACTGACGAAGAGGAGGACCGCAAGCCTTCTGAGAATGAGCCGACCGCCGCATTGGCATTCAAGATTGCCACCGACCCGTTCATGGGACGCCTGGTGTTCTTCCGTGTCTACTCTGGAAAGGTTGAGGCTGGCTCCTATGTCTATAACCCCCGCTCGGGCAAGAAGGAGCGCATCAGCCGTCTGTTCCAGATGAACTCCAACAAGGAGATTCCTATGCAGTCCATCGATGCCGGTGACATCGGCGCAGGTGTGGGCTTCAAGGATATCCGCACTGGCGATACTCTCTGCGATGAGGAGCACCCCATCGTGCTGGAGTCCATGACTTTCCCCGACACGGTGCTGTCTGTTGCCGTGGAGCCGAAGAGCCAGGCCGACATCGCCAAGCTCGACAATGGTCTTGCCAAGCTGGCCGAGGAAGACCCGACATTCACCGTCCGTACCGACGAGCAGAGCGGCCAGACCATCATCTCGGGTATGGGTGAGCTTCACCTCGACATCATTATCGACCGCTTGAAGCGCGAGTTCAAGGTGGAGTGTAACCAGGGTAAGCCTCAGGTTAACTACAAAGAGGCCATCACGCGTGCCGCTCAGAGCCGCGAGACCTTCAAGAAGCAGTCGGGTGGTCGTGGTAAGTTCGCTTGTATCGATGTGACCATCGAGCCGAAGGACGAGGACTTCAAGGATGGTGACCTGCAGTTTATCAACGTCGTCAAGGGTGGTAACGTGCCTAAGGAGTTCATCCCCTCTGTGGAGAAAGGATTCCGCGACTGCCTCTCCAGTGGTGTGCTGGGCGGCTTCCCGATGACGGGTCTGAAGGTAACGCTTACCGATGGTAGCTTCCACCCTGTGGACTCCGACCAGCTTTCGTTTGAGTTGGTTGCCCACCAGGCCTTCAAGAAGCTCTGCCCGCTGGCTGGCCCTGTGCTCATGGAACCGATCATGAAGGTAGAGGTCGTCACTCCGGAGGAGAACATGGGTGACGTGATTGGCGACTTGAACAAGCGTCGTGGCTTGGTACAGGGTATGGACGAGGCCCGTAGTGGCGCGCGTATCGTGAAAGCCATGGTGCCTCTGTCGGAGATGTTCGGTTATGTGACCGCCCTCCGTACCATCACTTCGGGTCGTGCCACCTCTTCCATGGAGTATGATCACCATGCTCCGGTTTCCGCAAGCCTCGCCAAGGAAATCCTGACGGAGCTGAACGGTCACCCCGAGCTGCTGAAGTAAGTATATCGTGTGTGACTTCCGGTGGGGCGGGAACAGCACCCCTCCGGATGCGCACTGCACATAAAGGATGGCGGATGCCCGCATAGCGAATGACTCTTATGTGGGCATATCCCCGTCTTTGCTTAAAATAATTTTAATTCAAATTTCAATTTAAAACGACATGAGTCAAAAAATTCGCATCAAGCTGAAGTCTTACGACCATCAGCTCGTTGACAAGTCGGCCGAGAAGATCGTCAAGGCAGTCAAGAGTACGGGTGCTATCGTCAGCGGCCCGATTCCATTGCCTACTCACAAGCGTATCTACACGGTCAACCGTTCCACTTTCGTGAACAAGAAGTCGCGTGAGCAATTCCAGCTTTCCGATTACAAGCGCCTCATTGACATCTACAGCTCTACCGCCAAGACGGTGGATGCGCTGATGAAACTGGAGCTTCCGTCGGGCGTGGAGGTTGAGATCAAGGTCTGATGCCTACGTTTATCTATTTAAGTCATTTAGAAACACATTATTGAAATGCCAGGATTATTAGGAAAGAAAATCGGAATGACATCCGTTTTCAGTGCCGACGGCAAGAACGTGCCGTGCACTGTTATCGAAGCTGGTCCTTGTGTTGTAACCCAAATCAAGACTGTTGAGAAGGATGGTTACAAGGCTGTTCAGTTGGGTTTCGGCGAGGCTAAGGAGAAGAACACCTCCAAGCCGATGCAGGGACACTACAAGAAGGCCGGCACAACGCCCAAAAAGCACTTGGCCGAGTTCAAGTTTGACGAGGAGTACAATCTCGGTGATACCATTACGGTGGAGCTCTTCAAGGATGCTACGTTCGTAGATGTCATCGGCACCTCCAAAGGAAAGGGATTCCAGGGTGTCATGAAGCGTCACGGATTCGGTGGTGTAGGCCAGTCAACCCACGGTCAGGACGACCGCGCCCGTAAGCCGGGTTCTATCGGAGCCTGCTCTTACCCTGCCAAAGTGTTCAAGGGAATGCGCATGGGCGGCCAGATGGGAGGTGACCGGGTAACGACCCAGAACCTCAAAGTGTTAAAGGTAATTCCAGAGCACAACCTGCTTCTTGTCAAGGGCAGCGTGGCTGGATGCATTGGTTCAACCGTAATCATCAACAAGTAATGGATATTAACGTATTGGATATCAAAGGTCAGGAGACCGGCCGCAAGGTGACTCTCAGCGAGAGCGTCTTCGGCATCGAACCAAACGATCACGTTATCTACCTTGATGTGAAACAGTACATGGCTGACCAACGTCAGGGTACGCACAAAAGCAAGGAGAGAAGCGAGGTTTCTGGATCAACCCGAAAACTCGGACGTCAGAAAGGTGGCGGCGGTGCTCGCCGAGGCGACATCAACTCACCAGTCCTTGTAGGTGGTGGCCGTGTGTTTGGACCGAAGCCACGCGATTACCGTTTCAAGCTGAACAAGAAAGTAAAGATTCTTGCACGCAAGTCTGCCCTCTCTTATAAGGCACAGGAGCAGGCCATTATAGTGGTGGAAGATTTCAACTTTGACGCACCGAAGACAAAAGAGTTCGTAAATATTGCTAAAAATCTTAAAGTGGATGGCAAGAAGCTCCTTCTTCTTTTGCCGGAAGCAAATAAAAATGTATATTTGTCTGTTCGCAACCTCCAGAAAGTACATCTGATGGTGGCAAAGGACGTTAATACATACAAGATTTTGGATGCAGACGTGCTCATTGTCACGGAAAATTCGCTGAAGGCAGTTGAGGGTATCTTGAACAAGTAATATAAAAAAGGAGACATAGAAACATGGGATATATCATTAAGCCAATCGTCACTGAGAAGATGTCGAAGCTGACGGACAAGTCTTCTTTGGACAAGACCCGCAAGAAGAAGGGTGAGAAGTACACTATTCCGGCACAACCGAAATATGGCTTCATCGTCAAGCCTGATGCGGACAAGGTCGCCATCAAAAAGGAGGTGGAGACGCTGTATGGCGTGAAGGTGTTGGCTGTCAACACTATGCGCTATGCAGGAAAGCGTATGTCGCGATATACGAAGCAAGGCCTTGTGAGAGGCCAGCGCAATGCCTACAAGAAGGCAATCGTCACACTCCAGAATGGTGATGCTATTGATTTTTACAGCAACATTAAATAAAAAATGGCAGTACGTAAGTTAAACCCGGTGACCCCGGGTCAAAGACACAAAGTTATTGGCACGTTCGAGGATATTACTGCATCCGTGCCAGAGAAGTCTCTCGTTTACGGCAAACGTTCTACTGGTGGTCGAAACAACACCGGTAAGATGACTGTCCGCTACATCGGCGGTGGTCACAAGAGGAAGTTCCGTATTATCGACTTCAAGCGAGAGAAGGATGGTGTTCCAGCTGTAGTGAAGACAATCGAGTACGATCCTAACCGTTCGGCTCGCATTGCTTTGCTCTTCTACGCTGATGGTGAAAAACGTTACATTATTGCTCCCAACGGACTGCAGGTCGGTACTACGCTGCTTTCTGGCGCAGAGGCTGCGCCGGAGGTAGGCAACGCCCTTCCTCTCTCTCACATTCCTGTCGGTACGGTGATTCACAACATCGAGCTTCGACCGGGTGAGGGTGCACGTCTGGTTCGTTCGGCTGGTAATTTTGCCCAGCTTACTTCTCGTGATGGCGCCTACTGCGTTATCAAGCTTCCTTCTGGTGAAACGCGCCAGATCCTTTCCTCTTGCAAGGCCACTGTAGGCAGTGTAGGCAATTCTGATCATGCGCTCGAGCAGTCGGGTAAAGCTGGCCGCTCTCGTTGGTTGGGTCGTCGCCCGCACAACCGTGGTGTGGTTATGAACCCTGTCGATCACCCAATGGGTGGTGGCGAAGGACGCCAGTCTGGTGGACACCCACGTTCACGCAAGGGCTTGTATGCTAAGGGTCTCAAGACTCGCGCACCGAAGAAGCTCTCGAACAAGTATATCATAGAGAGAGCCAACAAGAAGTAAACTTATTAAGCGTTAAATTATGAGTCGTTCAATTAAAAAAGGTCCTTACATCAACGTTTCGCTTGAGAAAAAGATTCTTGCCATGAACGAAAGTGGCAAGAAGAGCGTTGTGAAGACATGGGCCAGAGCATCGATGATATCCCCAGACTTTGTGGGACACACCGTTGCAGTTCATAACGGAAACAAATTTATCCCTGTTTACATCACCGAGAACATGGTTGGCCATAAGCTTGGTGAGTTTAGCCCAACACGCCGCTTCGGTGGCCACTCTGGTAACAACAAGAAGTAAGCAGGCAATTTCATCCATTTATAGAATAAAATAATGGGAGCAAGAAAACATATTAAGGCTGAGGCACTGAAAGAGGCCAAGAAAAGCCAGTATTTTGCTACGCTCAGAGGTTGCCCCTCTTCTCCGCGCAAGATGCGCTATGTCGTAGACATGGTTCGTGGCATGGAGGTAAACCGTGCGTTGGGCGTGCTTCGCTTCTCCAAGAAGGCTGCAGCTGCCAACGTAGAGAAACTTCTGCGTTCGGCTATCGCCAACTGGGAAGTTAAAAATGACCGTAAGGCAGAGGACGGCGAGCTGTTCATCTCCAAGATTTTCGTTGACGAGGGTGTAACTATGAAGCGCATGCGCCCTGCACCTCAGGGACGCGGTTACAGAATCCGCAAGCGTTCCAACCATGTGACGATTTTCGTTGACTCGAAGAATGCTGACACTAACGATGACAATAAATAAGGAGTAGAATGGGACAGAAAGTTAATCCAATTAGCAACCGCTTAGGTATTATCCGCGGTTGGGACTCGAATTGGTTCGGTGGCAAGGACTTTGGTGACAATCTGGTCGAGGATCAGAAGATTCGCCAATATCTCAATAAGCGCTTGGAAAAGGCAAGTGTCTCCCGCATTGTCATCGAGCGTACGCTCAAGCTCGTCACCATCACTATTTGCACGGCTCGTCCGGGAATTGTTATCGGTAAAGGTGGTGCTGATGTTGATAAGCTCCGTGAGGAGTTGAAGAACCTTTTCAAGAAGGAAATTCAAATCAACATCTTCGAGGTAAAGAAGCCTGATCTGGATGCTACCATCGTTGGTAATAACATCGCCCGTCAGCTCGAAGGCAAGATTGCTTACCGTCGTGCAGCCAAGATGGCTATTCAGAATGCCATCCGTTCTGGTGCTGAGGGAATTAAGGTTCAGATTTCTGGCCGTCTGAATGGTGCCGAGATGCGCCGTAAGGAAATGTTCAAGGAGGGTCGTACTCCGTTGCACACTTTCCGCGCTGACATTGACTATTGCCAGTGTGAGGCACTCACGAAGGTGGGTCTGCTTGGTGTGAAGGTTTGGATTTGCCGTGGTGAGATTTACAAGAAGGTGGATCTTGCTCCGAACTTTGCACAGGAGAAGGAGTCGCGCCGTCCGAATAACGATCGTCGAGATCGTCGTGGTGGCCGCAGAAGAAACAATAACCGTTAAATGCAGAAGCTATCATGTTACAGCCAAAAAGAGTAAAATATAGAAGACCACAGGATGGCCGCGGCAACAAGGGAAATGCTCATAGGGGAACGCAGCTTGCGTTTGGCACTTTCGGCATCAAGACCCTTGAGGCAAGATGGCTTGACAGCCGTCAGATTGAGGCTGCCCGTGTGGCCGTCAACCGTTATATGAACCGTCAGGGACAGGTTTGGATTCGCATATTCCCTGACAAGCCTATCACCCGTAAGCCTGCTGATGTGCGAATGGGTAAGGGTAAGGGTGATCCCGCAGGATGGGTTGCGCCTGTTACCCCAGGTCGCGTCCTCTTTGAAGTTGAGGGTGTCAGTTTTGATGTCGCAAAGGAGGCGCTTCGCCTTGCTGCTCAGAAGCTTCCGGTTAAGACGAAATTTATTGTCAGACGTGATTTTGATAAAAACGCTTAAGGTATGAAGATGAATGAAATTAAGGCTCTCGCAGATAAGGAGTTGCGTGAGAAGTTGGAGAATGCCGTGGCTGCTTACGATCAGATGAAGCTCAACCACAAAATTACTCCGCTTGAGAATCCATCTCAGATCAAGGCGGCACGTCGCGACATTGCTCGTATGAAGACCGAGCTTCGCGCAAGAGAACTGAATAAATAACAATGGTCCAGATGGAAACAAGAAATTTTAGAAAGGTAAGACAGGGTGTTGTTATCAGCAACAAAATGGATAAAACCATTGTTATTGCCTCCAAGTTCAAGGAGAAGCACCCTATTTATGGTAAGTTTGTCCAGAAGACAAAGAAATACCACGCCCACGATGAGAAGAACGAGGCAAATGTGGGTGACACTGTAATGATAATGGAGACCCGTCCTTTGTCTAAGACGAAGCGATGGAGATTGGTTCAAATCGTAGAAAAAGCTAAGTAAATATGATACAGGCAGAATCAAGACTTACTGTTTGTGACAACAGCGGTGCTCGTGAGGCCAAATGCATTCGTGTGCTTGGTGGTACTGGGCGTCGTTACGCCAGCGTCGGCGACGTAATTGTTGTGGCAGTACAGAATGTCATCCCATCAAGTGAGTTGAAGAAGGGTGCAGTATCCAAGGCTTTGATTGTTCGCACAAAGAAGGAGATTCGTCGCGCTGACGGTTCTTATATTCGTTTTGATGACAACGCTTGTGTGTTGTTGAACAACGCCGGTGAGCTCCGTGGCAGCCGTATCTTCGGTCCTGTCGCACGTGAACTCCGTGCTGTGAATATGAAGGTCGTTTCTCTTGCACCTGAGGTGCTTTAATATTTAAAGGCAACAAGAAATGGCAAAAATTCATATAAGAAAGGACGATAAGGTAATCGTTCTTACTGGCTCTGACAAGGGCAAGACGGGTAAAGTACTCAAGGTGCTTCGCGATGAGGATCGTGTACTGGTTGAGGGTGTGCACGTCGTATCAAAAAGCACGAAACCTAATGCAAAGAATCCGCAAGGCGGAATTATCAAGCAGGAGGCTCCTATTCATATTTCCAACGTGAGCCTGATTGATCCTAAGAGTGGAAAGGCTACACGCATCCGTGTGGAACATGAGGGAAAGAATGTTAAGCGAATCTCTAAAAAGTCTGGGGAGGAAATCAAGTAATGGAAACAGCACAGTTAAAGAAGCAGTATAAGGAGCAGATTGCTCCTGCTTTGCAAAAGCAGTTCAACTATTCTTCGACAATGCAGATTCCTGTCTTGAAGAAGATTGTCATCAATCAAGGACTTGGAGAGGCTACGCAGGATAAGAAGATTATCGACGTTGCCATCAATGAGATTACCGCAATTGCGGGTCAGAAGGCCGTAGCTACATTCTCAAAGAAGGATATCGCCAACTTCAAACTCCGTAAGAAGATGCCTATCGGAGTGATGGTAACCCTTCGTCGTGAGCGCATGTATGAGTTCCTGGAGAAGTTAGTACGAATCGCGTTGCCCCGTATTCGCGACTTCAAAGGCATTGAGAGCAACTTTGATGGACGCGGTAACTACACGCTGGGTGTTACCGAACAGATTATCTTCCCGGAGATTAATATCGATCAAGTGGACCGTATTCAGGGAATGAACATCACGTTTGTCACCTCTGCACAGACCGACGAGGAGGGCTATGCATTGCTCAAGGCATTTGGTCTTCCATTTAAGAACGCTAAAAACGATTAAGAGATATGGCAAAAGAATCTATGAAAGCTCGCGAGGTTAAGCGTGCCAAATTGGTGGCGCGTTATGCTGAGAAGCGTGCTGCATTGAAGAAGATTATAGCTACCTCGAAAGATCCTGCAGAAGCTTATGAGGCAGCCCGCAAATTGCAGTCTATCCCGAAGAATGCGAATCCAATTCGTCTTCACAACCGCTGCAAGATAACGGGACGTCCGAAGGGCTATATGCGCCAGTTTGGTCTTTCCCGTATTCAGTTCCGCGAGATGGCCTCTCAGGGACTGATTCCAGGAGTTAAGAAGGCAAGTTGGTAACATTGCGTTTACGAGTTGAGTGTCAGGGACGGAGTATCCGTCTCCTGATAACCAACCACATTCTATGCGTGTTTTTTAATATTGTCGGGGGAGTCCCGATTAATTAAACTTTATATTTATGACAGATCCAATAGCAGATTATCTGACGAGACTCAGAAACGCCATCATGGCTCACCACCGTGTGGTAGAAGTTCCTGCGTCTAACATGAAGAAGTCCATCACGAAGATTCTCTTCGAGAAGGGCTACATCCTCAATTACAAATTCATCGAGGATGGTCCTCAGGGCACAATTAAGGTGGCCTTGAAGTATGATCCCGTTTCCAAGAAGAGCGCAATCAAAAAGTTGACTCGTGTCTCTACTCCTGGACTTCGCCAGTATACGGGCTACAAAGACATGCCGAGAGTTATTAACGGACTTGGAATTGCCATCATTTCCACTTCCAAAGGTGTTATGACCAACAAAGAGGCTGTTGCCGAGAAAATCGGTGGTGAGGTCCTTTGCTACATCTATTAATGAGGAGGAGTAAACATGTCAAGAATAGGTAAACTGCCAATTCATATTCCTGCGGGCGTTACTGTAACGCTGAAGGACAATGTAGTCAATGTGAAGGGTCCTAAGGGAGAGCTTTCTCAGTGGGTTGATCCTTCAATCCATGTTGTCATCGAAGATGGTGAGGTTAAGTTCAGTATCGACGAGGCCAACGAGACAGACATCAAGCAGAAACAGTCTTTCCATGGACTTTATCGTGCTTTGGTCAACAATATGGTTGTTGGCGTGACTGAAGGCTATAAGAAGACGCTTGAGCTTATCGGTGTAGGCTATCGTGTGAGTAACAAGGGCAATCTTATTGAGTTTTCTCTTGGATATACTCATCCTATTTTCATTCAGCTCCCTGCTGAGGTGAAGGTTGAGACGAAGAGTGAGCGTAACCAAAACCCCATTATCACCCTCGAGACTTGCGACAAGCAGCTTCTTGGTCTCATTTGTGCAAAAATCCGTTCTTTCCGTATGCCGGAGCCTTACAAGGGCAAGGGTATCCTGTTCCAGGGAGAGGTTATTCGCAGAAAGTCTGGTAAGACGGCTGCAGCTAAGTAACTTTAATAATTGGTAAGATTATGACGACAAAGAAAGAACAAAGAAGACTTAAGATTAAGTTCCGCATTCGCAAGAGTGTGAAGGGTACTGCAGAGCGTCCTCGTTTGAGCGTGTTTCGCAGTAATAAGCAAATTTATGCGCAAGTCATCAATGACATAACTGGCACTACGTTAGCTTCGGCTTCGTCGTTGGGACTTGAGAAGATGAACAAGACAGAGCAGGCTAAGAAGGTCGGCGAGCTGGTTGCCAATAAGGCAAAAGAGGCTGGTGTTGAGAAAATCGTCTTCGATCGTAACGGGTATCTTTATCATGGCCGTGTGCAGGCTCTTGCTGATGCGGCACGTGAAGGAGGTCTTAAATTCTAATCGATTATGGCAATGAATAGAGTAAGAGTTAATAGTGACGTAGAACTTAAAGACCGTCTGGTTGCCATCAACCGTGTGACGAAGGTTACGAAGGGTGGACGTACATTCACGTTTGCAGCCATCGTTGTCGTAGGCGACGGTAAAGGTGTCATAGGCTGGGGTCTTGGAAAAGCAGGAGAAGTCACCGCTGCAATTCAGAAAGGTACTGATGCTGCTAAGAAAAATCTCGTGAAAGTGCCCGTATTGAAAGGTACCGTTCCTCACGAGGTTGAGACTCGCTTTGGTGGAGCACAAGTTCTTATCAAGCCCGCTGCAGCTGGTACTGGCTTGAAGGCTGGAGGTGCTATGCGTGCTGTTTTGGAGAGTGCAGGCATTTCCGATGTGATTGCCAAATCCAAGGGGTCTTCCAACCCTCACAATTTGGTTAAGGCTACCATTTCTGCCCTCACGCAAATGCGCGATGCCTACATGGTTGCAGGCGAGCGTGGTGTAGCCATGGATAAAGTTTTTAATGGTTAAAAACAGGAGGTTCAATACAATGGCAACAATTAAAGTAAAGCAGATTAAGAGCCGTATCAACGCTCCGATAGACCAAAAGCGCACTTTGTTGGCTCTTGGTCTTCATAAAATCTCTCAAGTTGTTGAGGTAGAAGACACTCCGAGTGTCCGTGGCATGATTCGCAAGGTTCATCACCTTATTACGGTCGTTGAATAATTATCTTTAAAGGATTCTTAGATTATGAAATTAAATAATTTGAAACCAGCCAAGGGTTCCGTTCGTAATCGCCGTCGTATCGGCCGTGGTCCGGGATCTGGACTCGGTGGTACTTCTACCCGTGGTCACAAGGGTGCTAAGTCTCGTTCAGGTTACAAGCATAAGGTAGGATTTGAGGGAGGTCAGATGCCTCTCCAACGCCGTGTGCCGAAGTCTGGATTTAAGAATATCAACCACAAGGAGTATTTGGGTATCAATCTCTCTGTTCTTCAGGAACTTGCTGAGACGAAGAACCTTAATGTGATTAGTCCTGTCGAACTTCGTGAGGCAGGCTACTCCAAGGCCAAGGGACTCGTCAAAATTCTTGGAAACGGGGAATTGAAAGCCAAGCTCGAGGTGAAGGCTCACGCATTCTCTAAGACTGCCAAGGAAGCTATCGAGGCAGCTGGTGGTATCACAACTATTATTTAGGATTAATGAAAAAGTTTATAGAGACACTGAAGAACTGTTGGAGGATAGAGGATTTGCGCCAGCGTCTTCTCATCACCCTTCTGTTTACGGCTATTTACCGTTTTGGGTCATTCATAGTCTTACCAGGTATCGATCCTAACGAGCTTGGTCGGCTACAGTCGCAAACCGCAGGCGGCTTGATGTCGCTTTTGGACATGTTCTCCGGTGGTGCATTCTCTAATGCGTCTATCTTCGCATTAGGAATCATGCCGTACATCTCGGCCTCTATCGTCATGCAGCTCCTTGCCGTCGCTGTGCCATATTTCCAAAAGTTGCAACGCGAGGGCGAGAGCGGCAGGAAAAAAATCAATTGGTATACCCGTATCTTAACCGTTGCCATTCTGTTTTTTCAAGCTCCATCTTATCTGATCAACTTGAAGATGCAGGCATCGGCAGCTCTTGCTTCGGGCATCAGTTGGACTTATTTCATGATTCCTGCCACTTTCATCCTTGCCGCAGGTTCCATGTTTATCCTGTGGCTGGGTGAGCGCATCACCGATAAGGGTGTGGGTAATGGTATCTCGCTCATCATTATGATTGGTATCATCGCGCGGCTGCCACAGGCTTTCATTCAGGAAGTTTCCAGTCGTTTCACTGCTATAACCAGTGGTGGTTTGGTGATGTTCATCATAGAGCTCATTATCCTTTACGCAGTTGTGTGCGCATCAATCCTTCTCACACAGGGTACCCGTAAGGTTCCTGTGCAATATGCGAAGCGCGTTGTCGGTAATCGTCAATACGGAGGTGCACGTCAGTACATTCCGTTGAAGCTGTTCGCTGCAAACGTGATGCCTATCATCTTTGCTCAAGCTTTGATGTTCATCCCGCTTGCCATCGTTCAGTATTCCACCGACAATGCAAGTCCAGTTCTCCAGCAGCTGCTGAATAATAAGAGTTTGCTTTATAATTGTGTTTATGTTGTTCTTGTGATAGCATTTACCTATTTTTATACTGCAATTACTCTTAATCCTGTACAAATGGCTGAAGACATGAAGCGTAACAATGGTTTCATTCCTGGTGTTAAACCAGGTAAGGATACCGCTGATTACATTGACACGGTGATGTCTCGCTTGACATTGCCGGGTTCTCTCTTCATCGCTTTCATCGCCATTATGCCGGCGTTGGCAGGTTTGCTGAATGTTCAAGACTCTTTCGGTCAATTCTTCGGTGGTACCTCTCTTTTGATTCTTGTCGGTGTGGTGATTGACACTCTCCAGCAGATACAGTCTCATTTGATGATGCGCCATTACGATGGTCTCCTCAATTCTGGCCACACTCGTGGCAACGGAGGTGTGTCCGCCTACTGATTAAATTCAGTAGCCGGATGAGGATATTTCTAAAGACCGAGGATGAAATACAATTTTTACGTACGGCCAGCCATATAGCGTCATGTGCGCTAAGCGAGGTTGGCCGCAACGTAGTACCTTTATCGTCCGTGGGCTATCTAAAGGCCAAAGCGACTGACATAGTCGTTCAACTCGTCTCAAGCAAAACCCAATCTATAAGGAATGAACAATCGTTTCACATTGATTTGAGTTTTTTCTTGAATGGCACATACAATGATGATTTTGCTGGCGGTAGTACTCTTTCAAAGGGTGATTTGTTGTCAGTGAATTGTTCGACCTGTTACAAGGGGTATTATTCTTTTGCTGCTTCCACGTTTATCGTCGGCGGCATTTTAGATGACCATCCCTTTCTGACGTGGGTTCGTGATGGGTTAATTCGTGCACAAGCAAAAGCTGTGGCCGGGCATCCGATTAGCGAAATATCACACGCCTTTCTATCTGCCATGCAAGAAGACACTTTCAACTTGTGTGACTGTCTTGGATATGGCATTGGACGATATAAGCAGGAGTCTCCCATCATGCGGTTGAGTTCCGCATTGTCAGGTTGCAGATTGCTTAAAGAAGGTATGACCTTGGTCATTGCACCAACCATCATGAGCACAACAGTTCGTTCTCGTTGTTCGACAATGAATCATGATGATGGCCATCATAATTCTTTTGTCCCATTTGGGTCAACCGTTGTAGTTCGTACAGGTAGGTCGGAAATATTAACATCGTTAGAGACATTAAGTTAAGTAAAGAAGGACTAAAAGTTAGAGGTATGGCAAAGCAAGCCGCAATAGAACAGGATGGAACTATCATGGAGGCACTCTCCAATGCAATGTTTCGCGTAGAGTTGGAAAATGGAGTTGACATAACGGCTCACATTTCTGGCAAAATGAGAATGCACTACATCAAGATTCTTCCCGGTGATAAGGTGAAGGTCGAGATGAGTCCCTATGATTTAACCAAAGGTAGAATCGTTTTCAGATATAAATAAACAGCTTTATGAAGACAAGAGCATCATTGAAGAAGCGTACCCCAGACTGCAAAATTGTACGTAGGAAGGGACGTCTTTTCGTTATCAACAAGAAGAACCCTAAGTTCAAAATGCGTCAAGGCTAAAAGTTAAAATTGCACAAAAAGGCCGCTGGGTCTCGGAATTTCAGTAACTTTGCGTGTTTTTTAGCGTAGTTTAGACATTTAACAAATTAAAGATTATCAATGGCAATTAGAATTGTTGGAGTAGATTTGCCCCAAAACAAGCGTGGCGAAATCGCATTGACCTATATCTATGGTATAGGTCGAAGTAGTTCAGCAAAGATTTTGGACAAGGCCGGCGTGAGTCGAGACCTTAAGGTCTGCGATTGGACAGATGACCAGGCCGCCAAGATTCGTGAGATTATCGGTGCTGAATTCAAGGTTGAAGGTGACCTCCGCTCAGAGATTCAGATGAACATCAAGCGTCTCATGGACATTGGTTGCTACCGTGGTGTTAGACATCGTAATGGTCTTCCCGTTCGCGGACAGAGCACTAAGAACAATGCTCGTACCCGTAAGGGTAAGAAGAAGACTGTTGCTAACAAGAAGAAGGCTACTAAGTAATTTGGAGGAGGAAAATTAATTATGGCAAAAAAATCAGCAACATCCAAGAAGAGAAACGTGCGAGTTACCGCGATGGGTCAGCTGCACGTTCACAGTTCATTCAATAACATTATTGTATCTTTAGCCAACGATGAGGGTCAGATTATCTCCTGGTCTTCTGCTGGTAAGATGGGATTCCGTGGTTCCAAGAAGAACACTCCCTATGCCGCACAGATGGCAGCCGAAGATTGCTCCAAGGTGGCATTCGAGCTTGGCCTTCGCAAGGTGAAGGCTTTTGTCAAGGGTCCTGGCAATGGCCGTGAGAGTGCTATCCGTGCCGTCAATGCCTCAGGCATTCAGGTGACGGAGATCGTCGATGTTACTCCGCTTCCGCACAATGGTTGCCGTCCTCCCAAGCGTCGTCGTGTCTAATATTCTCTCAATTTTAAAAGCAACTATTTATTATGGCAAGATACATAGGTCCTAAATCAAGAATTGCACGCCGTTTTGGCGAGCCGATATTCGGCGAAGATAAGGTTCTTTCCCGTCGCAATTTCCCTCCAGGGCAGCACGGCAATAACCGTCGCCGCAAGGTGTCAGAGTATGGTGCTCAGCTTGCAGAGAAGCAGAAGGCCAAGTACACTTATGGTGTTTTGGAGCGTCAGTTCCACAATATGTTCAATGCAGCTGCCCGAGCAGATGGAATCACTGGTGAGGTCCTCCTTCAGAATTTGGAGAGTCGCCTCGACAATGTGGTTTATCGCCTTGGCATTGCACCTACACGTGCCGCAGCACGTCAGCTCGTCAACCACAAGCACATTGTTGTCAACGGCAGTGTGGTGGGCATCGCCTCTTATCAGGTGAAGTCTGGCGATATCGTAGGTGTTCGCGAGAAGGCCAAGAGCCTTGAGGTGATTGAGGCAGCATTGGCCGGATTCAACCACAGCAAGTATCCTTGGTTGGAGTGGGATGAGAACACCAAGAGTGGACGGTTCCTGCATAAGCCCGACCGTGCAGACATCCCCGAGAACATCAAGGAGCAGTTAATCGTTGAGTTGTACTCAAAACAATAATCCTAATCATTGAATTAATGGCGATATTAGCATTTCAAAAGCCCGACAAAGTAGTGATGCTGGAGGCCAACGACCATTTCGGCAAGTTCGAATTCCGTCCGTTGGAGCCAGGCTTTGGAGTTACCATAGGTAACGCCCTGCGCCGCATCCTTCTCTCGTCGTTGGAGGGTTATGCCATCAATACCATCCGCATTGCTGGTGTTGAGCATGAGTTTGCCTCTGTGCCCGGCGTAAAAGAGGATGTTACCAACATCATCTTGAACCTCAAACAGGTGAGGTTCAAGCAAGTAGTGGAAGAGTTTGAGAATGAGAAAGTTAGTATCACCGTCGAGAATTCCACTGAGTTCAAAGCAGGTGACATTGGCAAGTATCTTACTGGATTTGAAGTGTTAAATCCCGATTTGGTGATTTGTCATCTCGACTCTAAGGCTTCAATGCAGATTGACTTGACGATCAACAAAGGCCGTGGTTATGTCCAGGCCGATGAGAATCGCCAATTCTGCCTTGATGTAAATGTACTCCCAATCGATTCGATTTACACCCCAATCCGTAATGTCAAGTATGCTGTTGAGCCCTTCCGTGTAGAGCAGAAGACCGACTACGACAAGCTCGTGCTTGAGGTTACGACCGATGGTTCCATAAGTCCGAAGGATGCGCTGAAAGAAGCAGCCAAAATTCTCATCTATCATTTCATGCTCTTCTCTGACGAGAAGATTACGCTTGAGAGTCCTGACAACGAACAAAATCAAGAATTTGATGAGGAAGTGTTGCACATGCGCCAACTGCTCAAGACCCGTCTTGTAGACATGAACCTCAGCGTTCGTGCCCTCAACTGCCTCAAGGCGGCTGACGTTGAGACATTGGGTGATTTGGTGCAGTACAATAAGACTGACCTCTTGAAGTTCCGCAACTTCGGTAAGAAATCGCTCTCAGAGCTTGATGATTTGCTTGAGAGTCTGAATCTGTCTTTTGGAACCGACATTTCAAAGTATAAACTGGACAAGGAGTAACCCACTCCATACTATGGAGGAAGAAGCTAACCCGTCCAAACATTAGAAACAAAAATGAGACATAATAAAAAATTCAACCATCTGGGCCGTACTGCTGATCACCGCAGAGCTATGCTTGCCAACATGGCCATCTCTCTGATCCGGCACAAAAGAATCACTACGACCCTCGCAAAGGCCAAGGCACTGAAGAAGTACGTTGAGCCGCTCATCACCCGTGCCAAGGATGACACCACCAACAGCCGTCGTGTTGTCTTCCGCTATCTTCAAGACAAGGAGGCCATCAAGGAGCTTTTTGGTCCGATAGCAGTGAAGATTGCCGACCGTCCCGGTGGTTATACCCGTGTGATCAAGTTGGGTCATCGCCTTGGTGATGGCGCCGACATGGCGTTCATTGAGCTTGTCGACTTCGACGAGAACATGGCCAAAACACCTAAGGCTGAAGCCAAGAAGACCCGTCGTAGCCGTCGTTCCTCGAAGAAGGCTACGGCAGAGGAAGCTACCCCAGCAGCTGAAGAAGCACCTGCAGCCGAGGAAGCTCCCGCAACTTCTGAGACATCGAAGGCAGAAGAGAAAAAGGCTGAATAATTTTCTCTCAATAATAAACTTATCAAAAGCCCTGGACTTCATAGTCTGGGGCTTTTCGTAAGTTCGTCATGTAAATCATTTATGGGTGGATTATCCGAGCAATCCCTTGTAACGAGGAATAGTGGGACATTAAAAATCTTTGATGTCAAGGTAAAAGCCTTTCTCCATCATGCTCAGTAAGGTAGTCTGGATAGTAAACTACGCCCAATGCCTCACCAGAATTAGCTTAAAGTTCGCACCATTCATGGTATTAAACTTTGGCTTACGAATGGGCATTGGGCGTATGCTCGCAGTTATTTTCAGTTAGAACGAATCTTATCTCGAGTCGCTTTAGTCTATTGTCTGACTAATTTCTGACCATTATTTTTTGTGAGTTTACATTCCTTCCCTTGTATATATTGACGATATACACGCCAGTTGGTACTCCCTGCAGGGATATGTTGCCGTTTTTGTAAGCTGCCACCGTGACGCCTTCCAAATTGGTCAAGGTAGCGTGGTCACATTCGCCGTCGATGTGAATTACACCATTCGTGTAGTCGACATAAGCATATCCGCTGGTGGTGAAGATTGGGCGTATCGCCGTTACCTCTGACGCTGTGATTGTCTTGGACTCCGCAGAGCGCTTGCCATTAGCATAATAAGCCATCACGCCGTAGGCATCGTCCTTGCTTTCTGGTGCAACGGTGAATGTCGACTGCCATCCGTCGAGGGCAAAGGTGTTGAGCTGCTTGCCATTGCAGAACACGTTGTAGGCCAACGGATGTTCCCCACTTTCGTCTTGCGAGTATTGCGGCGTGTCGGTTATTTCACCCGATATCATCCATACGCATTGTCCCATGTCGGGATTGCCTTGTGCCTCGTAGTATGCTGAGAGCTTTTGCCATGTCTGTCCGCCGTCTTCAGAGTACAGGTCACTCTTTCCAGCCTTATATTTGTCAGTGATAGCATAAAGCAACGGGATTTGGCCAGCGTCGTAATCGTACACTTTGACTCCGATTTTCAGCTCTTTTGACGGGTCTATCTTCAACGGTTCGTCGAGTATGGTGGTCATCTGCTCGTTCAGTTTGATGTCGTTCATTTCCTGCTCGCGAGCGAGTTTACCATCCTCAAAGATTACTATGGCGGCGTGTATGCCCTTTTCCTGTGGCAGATCTGTGTAGAAGTTGAAAGTGTTGGTGACTGCGGTGAGGTACTTTCCGCTGTAGAGTTTTAGCTCGTCTTGCCCGAAAGCATTGGCAGCAATCAGCTCCGCGCCCTCGTTACCCAGGGCATATTTGCCGTCTGCCATGGCTGGAAGGTAATTGAGCTGGTAAGCCCCCGCATTGTTCTTCCATGCAAACGTCATGCTCTTACCGTCTTTGCCGAGCATTCCGAAAAGATCTTTGGGAGCGTTTTTCTCAGGCTCTGCATCTACTTTCACATTGTCGATAGAGGCATAGTACATTGCAGCGCCCTGGCCGAATCTGCGTATTCTCATTCTGAACAGCTTGCCGGCCACTCCCTCAAGTTGCACGTTGGCTATGTTCCACAGGTGTTCAGGGCAAAGTTCGGCTATGCTCCATTGTTTCTGTAGCTTCCATGTCTTTCCGTTGTCGGTTGTTGTCTCCACGGCCATCGAGTCTTTGTCCAATGGCTGTCCTTCAACGTTAACGAATCCATAGATGAATGCGAACGACATGTTCACGCTGCTTGCGTGTGTCGCATCCATAGGCCGCGACACGATGTTGGTCGAGTATGGCTTTTGTTCCATCACTTGTCCATTGAGCGCAATAGAGAAGTTGAGCCCGCCTTGCGACATTGTTGACCAGATACCATCGTATTGGGAAGCGTAATCTATTGTGGTTTCCCAGTAGCAAGAGTCCAGCGATGCCTTCTCGAAGTCATCGAATAGAGGCAGGTCGTAGGTCTCCGGCACGCTTACTTTCAGTGCGTTGGATCGCGGCGAGAGTATGGTCTTGCCATCTGGTGTCTCGTAGACAGCCTCCACAACATAGCGTGGATGCCCCTTCAGGCCAGTCTGCCGCAGCGTTAATACGTCTTGGGAAAGGTTGTTGATGGATATGGTTTCAAGGCTGTCGCGGTAGACGTTGTATGACTTCAAGCCGTATCCTTCATGTTGCTTTGTGTCTTTCAGCCATGTCAAGGTCACCTCTCCAAGGGCTTCTGATACGCCCTTTATGCCCGATGGTGTCTCAGGAATGTCCAAATTATTGCTCTTATCCACCTGCAGCAGCCATGTCTTGGGTGTTTGTTGCGCCATGACGTACCGGTCAGCGTTACCGGCTATGAAGCTGCCGTCGGCTGAGATGTCGTAGGGCAGAGCTTGTGTCTTCTCCTCGTAGCTCATCGGTATGGACGGCTTTGCGTCGCTGGCGTAGAGGCTCATGTAGTAGGACAGGTCGAGCAGGCGATTGTCCTTGTAGGAATAATAGAGCGGACGGTCATACAGCTCGCCCCCGAAGAAAACCGATCCGAAGCTGATTCCTCCCACGACGTTGCCCTCATTGTCCACAGCCATAGTTTCTCTCATCGGACGACCTTCCTCGATATTCGGTAGTTTGCGGGCCTCTCCGGTCGTGGTGTCAAAGAGATAGTCGTCGACATTATTAACGTACAAGGCAATGAAGCGCCCGTTGGGGCTCATGTCCGAATAGCTGATTTGGAAGAATCCCGTTGACAAATCCAACTTCAATGTGTTTTCATCGATGATGTTTGGTGCTCCGTCTTTCCAGTAAACCAAGCAATATTTTCCGCTTTGCGTATTTTCGGCATCGCCTACCATAATCGAGCCATCGTCTGAAATGGCCCTGATTCGCCCGCTTTCCAGCGTATTGGGTAGCACAGGGTGGTTCATTGTCCACTTGCCGTCGGCCTCAGTCCATACCAATGGATAAAAGTTGGCCATGTTAGCGACGCTGTAATACCCCACAACCTTTCTGCCGTCTGCACTGATAGAATAGGAGTATGTGCCGTCGCCGCTCTGACTGAACACGCTCAGGTCGATGTCTCCGTAAGGCAATGGCGTGATTTTTCCGTCCTTCCACACCGCGGCTACGTTGAGCGGATAGGTGTGCTCTCCATCAAAATCTTGTACGGTGATGGTGTGCTCGGGGTCATACGACTTACCGCAAACCACGCCATTGTCCGATACGTCCATGAAAATGCCGGTCTTTTCAAGGGCTTCGGTGTTGTATTCCGTCATCCAAGTCAGCTTGTTGGTCTCTCTGTCGTAGAGGAAGCTCTTCGAATCAGTGTATTTAGCGTGTGTACCAACGAGGTATCTGCCGTTAGATGACATTCCACTTCCCATGGTGCTGTCCTCAAGTAGTGTAAAGCTCGATTGCGCATTGGCAGGTCCATACACAGCCAACATTGCGCCAATCCAAAATAAGAATAAAGGTTTTACCATAAAGCAATGTATTAAGTTTGAAATATTGGTTAGATAGGGCAAAGTTAATGATAAATATCTTAAATAGAAAAACATCTGTATCTTTTTTATTGTTTTAGTATTGTTTTAATGAAAATACTCTTGCAAAGCATACATTTATTCCTTATACAAACTGGAATGAAAGCCATGATGCTGTCAAAATCGGTTACGGTAACAGCATACTGGAATTCCACCCCTGCGTGATGGAGGTGGTATTGTTGGGTAATATTGTCGCCAAGTGGTGTAGAGCACTAAGCGGAACAAGGCGTCAGTGGGTACTCAGCTCAGCGATTGAGATATCAACATACAACGCAGGGGCTTACAGGTTGTGGCGATGCTTTCAATATCGCAACGGGGAAGCCTTTCATCTTTACGCCCCTTGCCACAGCTTCTTTCAGCATCTT